>Ga0182036_10000656_pt1 | contig 15724 bp, 10 predicted proteins | sample sta12Cox44000080_FD_125966 | JGI IMG/M metagenome (GOLD analysis project Ga0182036, IMG submission 125966) | Lab enrichment of tropical soil microbial communities from Luquillo Experimental Forest, Puerto Rico - statoxic.12C.oxic.44.000.080 | ecosystem: Environmental > Terrestrial > Soil >...
CGGGAAACGCCATCCGGGCGGCCGAGGCGGCCTGCTGAAACCCGCCGGTTGCTCCCTCGAGCCACGCGGCAGGAACACTCGTCCCCGCTCCACAACAGATAGCGAAAACCACGATCCAAACCTTACCGACACGCTGGAAAATCTTCATCACTTTGGAGTCTCCGGCTCCGCAGCGTAAATCACCAGAATTGTAACTCCGGGGGAGGCGATTCCCCGCTCCGGATTCCCGGGCCCGGCCTTGGCCCACGAACGGGTTCCGAATCCTAGCCGATTTCCAAGTCGCCGCCCGGTGGCCAATACGCGTTAACTCTATCTCTCGCCACACGTTTACGCTGGGCAGGAAGGGCGCGCCCTGACTGCAGAGGAAGGGCCATTAGCCACCTCTATTTCCGCTTTCCACTTCGACCTTCAACTTTTGACTTGACACCTGACTCGCGTAGCAGTATTAACTCGTTTTAATAAGCAGCTCCGGTGCAATTTTGGCACGGTCAAGTGGTGGGGGGCTGTCTCGGTGAGTGGCTATCTTCGAACGCCTGTGGTCGCACAACGCGCAGTGGCCTCCCGACCTGTGTCTTCACTGTCCGTCCGTTCTTGTCACGCCATTTCCATTTTTTCTTTGGAGGTTTACTGTGACGGAAAACTTTAATCGTTTGCAACAGCGAAACAGAATTCGGAATATCGCGCCCTGGTGGCTTTGCGTGTTCGTGATCGCCCTAGTGCTTCCTCTCGCCGTGCGCGCTCAGGACACCGGCTATATCAGCGGCACGGTCGTAGATAAATCCGGCGCCGCGGTCGTTGGCGCTGAAGTTGTTCTCAGCAACGCCGCTGGCAGCCTGACGCGTACCACAACTTCAAACGCCGACGGTGCATACGTTATTTCCGGTTTGCCTGGCGATACCTATAATTTAGTCGTGACTGCCCAAGGTTTTCAAAAATTCTCTGTACAGAAGATCGTGCTAAACGTGGCCGAAAAGGCCCGCATTGACGTGCAACTCACTGTCGGGGCGATTACGCAAACAGTTGAAGTCACCGGCGAAGCCATTGCCGAAGTCGAAACCACTTCTTCCGATCTCACCAGCACCATCACCGGCAAGCAGATCGACAACCTCGTACTTAATGGCCGCAATTTCACCCAGCTCGTTAATTTGGCGCCCGGCGTGGTCACCCAGACCGGTCAAGACGACGCCAAGGTCGGCGTCTACGGCAACGTGGCCTATAGCATGAATGGGGGCCGGACCGAGTACAACAACTGGGAACTCGACGGCGGCGACAACATGGACAACGGCAGCAACGCTACGCTTAACGTTTATCCCAACCCCGAGGCAATCGCCGAGTTCAAAGTCCTCACTTCCAACTACGGCGCACAATATGGCCGGAACGGCTCCGGCACGGTGGAGGTCGAAACCAAATCCGGTACAAGCTCTTTCCACGGCAGTGCTTTTGAATACTTGCGCAACGATTTCTTTAATGCCAAGTCCTGGAGAGAAGGGGCCGATCCAACTGCCAAGAAGGCCCCCTACAAGAAGCATGATTTTGGCTACACTATTGGCGGGCCGGTCTTCATTCCAAATCACTACAATGTCGATAAAAAGAAGACCTTCTTCTTTTTCTCCGAGGAATGGCGCCGTGAAAAGAATCCGCATACGACTGGCGCCGTGAACGTCCCCTCGGACGCCGAGCGCACTGGAAATTTCTCTGATCTATGTCCCGGATCGGATTGCCCGATCAACCCGGCCACCGGCTCGCGTTTCCCCGGTGACACGGTGACAATTGATCCCGTGGGTCAGGCGCTGCTCGCTCTCATCCCGAAAGCGACTCCGGGTTTGACCAACAATGGGTTTCCGGCGGTTGTACAAACCGTTTCCCTTCCAGAAACCTGGCGGGAAGAGCTCGTGCGAATCGATCACAATATCACCGACAATTACCGACTAACCTTCCGGTACATCCATGATTCCTGGCAGACGCAGACAGAGAATCCGCTCTGGGGCAATGGTTCCAGCTTCGAGGACATCAATACCGAGTTCGTCGGCCCAGGCACGAGCTTTGTGGCCCGCCTGAATGCAAACATCTCGCCAACGTTGCTCAATGAATTCGTGGCCAGCTACACTGCGGATCACATTTTTCTTACGGCTCTTCACAACCCTCCGCTTCCTTCCCCTTTCCCAATGGGCCTCCTTTTTAACAATGGTCAGGGGGGAAAGCTCCCATCATTTACGCTAGCGAGCAACGTTGCCTACGGGGGCGGTTTTAATGCGGACACCGGATACTTTCCATGGAATAACGCCAACCCCGTCTACACGTACCGCGACAACGTGACCAAGATTGTGAGAACGCACACGATGCAGTTTGGCGTTTACATGGCGTTTGCGCAAAAGAACGAGCAGAACTCACCGTACATCCAGGGTATTTTGACATTCGATTCCAGCAATACATCGGTTCCCAGCACGGGAAACGCCTTTGCGGACCTGCTCGTGGGCAAGGTTGCGCAGTTCTCACAAGTCAATCTCCAAGCCAAGTATTACAATCGCTACAAAATCGTAGAGCCCTATTTCCAGGACGACTGGCGCATAACCAAGAATTTCACTCTCAATCTGGGCTTGCGCCTTAGCCTCTTTGGCACATATCGGGAACGCTACAGGCACGCCTTCAACTTCGAGCCCACTGCCTTTAAGACCGGCGGCTCACCTGTGATTGACGACGGCTCCGTCACGGGACAGGAGGGTGCTTTCGTCCCTGGTCCCGGCAATCCCTTCAATGGTGTCATTCAATGCGGCGGTCCCGGCGGACCTTCGCTCATTCCTAGCCTGGTTACGAACTCCTTCCCTGGTGCAACCGTAGGTTCCTCCTCGGAGGCCGGCTGCCTGAAAGGACACCTCTTCAATCCCGCGCCGCGCATTGGTTTTGCTTGGGACCCCAAAGGCGACGGCAAAATGGCCATTCGCGGCGGCTACGGGATCTTCTTCGAGCACACCAATGGCAACGAAGCCAACACCGAGTCCCTCGAAGGTTCTGCCCCGTATTCGCTTAACGCCTCGCAATTCAACATCAACGGCTACAGCAATATCGGGGGCGGCGGGTTGCTGTTCCCTCTGTCTGTCAACTCCATCCCGGACAAGGCTATCTGGCCGTATGTGCAGCAGTTTCACCTTGACGTTGAGAAGGAACTCCCAAGCCACGTCGTGGCTACGGTCTCCTACGTCGGAAGCAAAGGTACACACCTCACGCAGCAACGCAACCTGAACCAGTTGTTCCCCGTGTCTGCTTCGGCGAACCCCTTTGCCCCGGGACAACCAATCACACAGGCCGATTGCAATAGCATCACCAACACCCCACCCACACTTGCCAACGGAACACCCGTTACCGGGCAAGCCCTCACGAATCTCGGCGTTGCCTGCGGCAATGACCCCAACCCTTCGCGGCCTCGGCTAGGGTTCGGAAACATCACACGCCTGGAGGATCAGGCAAACTCCATCTACAACGCCATGCAGGCTACTGTACGGCGCACTGTCGGCGACTTGACCTTGAGCTTGGCCTACACTTACAGCCACTCGATTGATAACTCCTCAGACAGGTATGACAATGCCTTCGTCAACGCCTACAACCTTGCCGCCAACCGCGGCAATTCCAGTTTTGATATGCGTCACAATTTAGCCATCAGCTATGTTTATGCCCTGCCAATCTATAAGGGATCGGGCCTCTCTCACACTCTACTAGGGGGATGGCAGGTCTCAGGCATCACCGTCGCACAGACCGGCCAGCCCTTCAGCGTTACCAACGGCACGAGCTTTGGGGACAATGCGGGAGTGGCCAATGGAGTAGGCATTGGCTCCCGGCCGGATTTGATTGGCGACCCCCATTCGGGTCTTACGCAAACCAACATCCCCGGCGTTCGAGGCCCGCTTTTTTACAACCCAGCGGCGTTCGCTTTGCCCAGGGGACTCACCTTTGGCAACGTCGGGCGCAACACGCTCTATTTGCCTGGCCGCTTGAATTTCGACTTCGGCCTGTTCAAGCGCTTCTCCCTCGGCGAAAAAAAAGCCATCGACTTCCGTTGGGAGAACTTCAATCTCTTCAACCATACCCAGTACAATGAGATCAGCGGTTCGGGCGCGGGTTCGGCTGCTGCAGCGGCAATGGACTGCACCGGTGGCGCCAACAATTCTGCGGGCGCACCAGCGTGCATCGCGTCATCATCTTTTCTCCATGCCACCAATGCGCATCTCGCGCGCCGGATGCAATTCGGCCTGCGATTCCAGTTCTGACGCTCCTAACCCTGAAGGGGCGGCGATTCCTGTCGCCGCCCCTTTTTTTGACGAATCGTTTGTTCCCTTTCCTCTCTGAAGAGGTAAAATGCAGCGCATGAACCGACGCACATTTATCGGCACCTCGCTTGCCGCAACTCTTTCCGCTGCCAAACCCAGCTGGGCGGCGGCTCTTCTTAACCCAGGATTTGCCACGGCAAATCTGGAAAACCCGACGCACCAAATCGAGCGCATCGGTCTCCAGCTCTACACCGTTCGCGACGCCATGAAGACCGACGTTGCGGGCACGATCGCCAAGGTCGCCGCGACAGGCTACAAGGAAGTCGAATTCGCCGGTTATTTCGGCCATTCGCCGAAAGAAATCCGCGAGCTGCTCGACAAAAACGGACTTGTGGCCCCTTCCTGCCACGTTGACTACAAGACCGTCGAACACAAGTGGCCCGAAACCATCGAAGCCGCGAAGACCGTCGGCCACAGCTACATCATTTGCCCGTGGGTCGACGAAAAGCAGCGCGGCGAACCCGGCGGATGGAAGCGTGCCGCGGACCTCTTCAACAAGGCTGGCGAAGAAAGCCAAAAAGCCGGCATCCAATTCGGCTACCACAATCACTCCTTCGAATTTCAGCCAGCCGATTCCCTCGGCGGCAAACTTCCCTACGATGTCCTTCTTGCCGAAACCGATCCCAAACTCGTCGCCATGGAGATGGATCTCTGCTGGATCAGCGTCGCCGGAAAAGATCCCATCGCGTACTTCGATAAATACCCCGGGCGCTTCCCGCTTGTGCATGTCAAGGATTGGGTCAAAGACGCCAGCTCCAACAGCGGCTACCAGGGCGCTATGGGGCAGAGTGTCAAGTATGGCGGAAGGATGGCCGATGTCGGCCAAGGCTCCATTGATTGGAAAAATCTCTTCGCGCACGGTGGCCGGGCCGGCATCCAGCATTATTTCGTCGAGAATGACGATCCGAAATCCGCCTTTGATGACATCAGGATCAGTTATACGTATCTGCAAGAACTGAGATTCTAGCTATCGGTCTAGGTTCTCTAGGAGGGCGCAGCATTCTGTGCCCTTGCCCGGCTCGGATGTTCCAGCATACCGACAAGTTCTAGGTGCACGATAAATCGTGTGCCCTTTGAATTCTCGGGATTTGTACAGGCCGGGCTTTAGCCCGGCGCCGTTATCGGTTCTGAACGCTTGGTGTACAATCCGTGGTTTTTGGGCCCCAATTCGAGCGAACTTATCTGCGCAGCTGATCGTTGATCTCCGATCTTTGGTCTCGCTTCGAGTTTGGACTCTGAACTGGCCACTTGCAACTTCCTCCAGGAGCTCGACATGAGAAAAGACCTGTCACGCCGCAAATTCCTTCTGCGCAGCGCCGGCGCCACCGGTGCGCTCGCCGCTTCGCCCAGGATTTTTCTCGAGCCGGAGCACATTCCTCTGCCCTTGCAACCCCCTTCGCCGAGCGACCGCGTGCGTTTCGGCATCATCGGCATCGGTATGCAGGGCTCGGGCCTGCTGACGAACGCCGTGCAGCTCCCCGGCGTCGAATGTGTCGCCGCCGCCGATCTCTGGGACGGCCGCCACTCGCTTTCGAAAGAAATCGCCGGCGACAAAGTCGTCACCACGCGCCGGTACAAGGAACTTCTCGACAACAAGGAGATCGATTGCATCATCGCCGCCGTTCCCGATCACTGGCATAAGCAAATCGTCATCGATGCGGTGAACGCCGGAAAGGACATCTACTGCGAAAAGCCCATGTCGCATTCCGCCGCCGACGGCGTGGCCATGGTGGCCGCGGCGAAAAAAACCGGCCGCATCGTGCAGATTGGATCGCAACGCGTCAGCTCGGTCATCTGCGCCAAGGCCAAAGAGCTGCTTGCGAACGGTATCGTCGGCACGCTCACTCTCGTCGAGGGTACCTACGGTCGCAACGACCCCAACGGCGCGTGGGAGTATCCACCGCCGCCGGGCCTGGCTCCCAGCAATTTCGATTGGGACACCTGGCAGGGCGATACGCCGAAAAAACCCTGGGATCCCGACATGTCCCCAAAATATTTTGCGCGCTGGCGCTGCTGGCGGGAATACGGAACAGGGGTCGCCGGCGATTTGCTCGTGCATCTTGTCAGCGGCATGAATTTCATGCTGGGCTGGAACGAGCCGCCGCAGAAAGCCATGGCGCTCGGCGACATTTTGCGCTTTAAGGATGGCCGCGACATGCCCGACGTCCAGGCCGCGCTTTTTGACTACGGTGTAGGCCGCGCTCCGGTTTACCTGCGCTTGAATCTGGGCTGCGAAAGCCCGGAGACCTATCGCTTCCAAGGCTCACGGGGAATTCTGGAAGTGACGGAGTTCACCATCACTTATTATCCGCAATCCGGCGTGGACGAAGCGCCCAGCTATTACACTTATGGTTTTCCGCGTGCGATGCGCGAAGCGTACTTCAAGGAATGGCACGAAGCGCACGATCCCAAGCCGGGCAAAGAGCCTGTGTCCGAGGGTTACAACTACCGGGGCGCCTCCTGGGACGAGGAAAAGCCCCATCTCTGGAAGTTCTTCCAGGCCGTGAAGTCGCGCCAGCCCGTCGTCGAAGATGCCGTGTTCGGCAACCACGCCGCGCTTGCCTGCCACATGGCCAACGAATCCTATTTCCGAAAGGCCGCGGTCACCTGGGACGCCGCCAAGGACACCATCAAGACGCAGTGAGCTCGCTCGCGGAAGGATTGTTCATGAAGGGCACGGATCTTCGTGCCCTTTTCTCCTGCGATGCGATTTCCGTCCGCCCTGGCAGACACGTTTTCCCGCTCTGCTTTCTCGTGTCCGGCTCCTACCCGCCTACTGCCCCTTCGGCTCTTCGGACACGATGGTTATCAGGAACGCATTACGATCCGAGTAGGAAAACTGGTGCCCCTCAAGATCGGCGCGGTGTTCCACCGACCGGTAGAGCTCAAAACCGTCGTTCTGGGCGGCGTTAAAGTATTTGATGTTCTTGAGCACTACACCCTTCCCGTCGGCACCTGGCTCGCGCCTGAGCTTCAAGTAAGCCTCTCTTCCGTCGCCGAGCTTTGCTTCCACAAGATCGCCCGACTGCCGCACTTCGATGGGGGCTTCCTGCACTTTTAGTTCGCCCCACTCCAAACCGTAAGTCTTCAGAATGATGGGCGCGAGAGCATCGCGCTGCTCCTTAGTCGTCTTCGGATCGAAGGAGACCACCACCCACGTGCCCTTCTTTTGCGTCCCCCACTTGTCACCGATGTCTCCCGTCAACCAGTACTTGGCATTCCTCAGATCAACGTTTCCGGAATGCCCTTCGCGCACGGTCACCGCCATGTTGAATTCGCACATGGGATGTTCCGCCTGTTTGTTGAAATAGCATTGGCAAAACAGATGGCAACTGCAGGCTTCCAGGTAGTCGGCTTTTATCCGCCATGAAGATCCGCCGGGCGCCGCGGCTAATGACGCCGCGAGCGCCAAGACCAACCCGGTTCCAACGAATGGTAAGGCTCTCATGTCTTCTCCTATGATCGATGAACTTCAATCCCGGCGCTTGACTGCTAAAGGGGCCCCGGATGCGCTAGAATCGTCACATTCGTAGGGCTCAGGGGGCGCCGGGACTGCTTGTGTTCTCGGCAAGGTGCCGGCCCTCGGCCGGGAATGTCTTTGAAGAGTTCTGAAAGATTTCTTGAGAAATTCTTCGGTTGGGAGTGTCGTTGAAAACAAAGCACTTGTACGCATTCGGACCCTACCAACTCGAAGCCGAGGAGCGAGTTTTGCTACGGGACGGGCAGCCTGTCACGCTCCCGCCTAAGGATCTGGAAACCCTCCTCGCCCTGGTCGAGAAGGCCGGGCACATCGTCGAAAAAGAAGAGTTGCTCGAAAAAGTGTGGCCGGGCGTTTTCATTGAGGAAGGCAATTTGTCCCGCCACATTTTTAATCTGCGGCAGGTGTTGGGCGACAGCCCTGATGGGCGCAAATACATCGAGACCGTCCCCAGGCGGGGCTACCGTTTTGTTGCTTCGGTGCGCAAAGATGGCGAAACCACGGCTTCGGATCCAGCGACGTCCCCGGCGTCCGGGCGGTCTCAAACCGCAAGACCTGTCGGCCTAAGGAGAACTCTCCGGTTGGTGCCGCTAGGCGTGTTGACTGCGCTAGCGGTGACGGCGATGCTCGGGTCGCGGCGATTCTGGTCGCAGAAACCCGCCCCTCAAAGAGCCATGCTTGCAGTGCTCCCCTTTGCGAATTTGAGCGGTGATGCGCGCGAAGATTATTTTGCGGATGGTCTGACCGAGGAGATGATCGCCCAACTCGGCCAGCTCCAGCCCGCCAAGCTCGGCGTGATCGCGCGAACCTCCATCGTGCGATACAAAGGTACAAAAGAAACCGTTGCCCAAATCGGCCAGGAGCTCGGCGTTGGTTATTTGCTCGAAGGCAGCGTGCGCCGCGGCGGCGATCGCGTGCGTATAACGGCCCAGCTGATTCACACGGGAGAACAAACGCACCTCTGGGCCGAAACCTATGAGCGGCCCCTTACCGATTTTTTGACCATCCAACGAGAAATCGCCGAGAAGATTACGCATTCTCTTTCTATCCAATTGCTACCCGTCGAGACCGGCTCCGCCGCAACCGCGCCCGTCAATCTCGAGAGCTATGATAAATACCTTCTCGGCCTTCATGAACTCGGACAAGGCACTCGTGAAAGCGTGAATAAGGCAATTCAGTATCTCCAAGAAGGAATTGCTAAAGACGCGAAAGACGCCCGCCTCCATTCGGCCCTGGCTGAAGCCTACGCTGCCTCAACCACGTATTACCGTTCCCCAGCCGAGGTGATGCCGCGCGCAAAAGAAGCGGCATTGCGCGCTGTTGAGCTCGACCCCAACCTCGCAAGCGGGCACGTTAGGCTGGGCTACGTGCGCTTGTTCTTTGATTGGGACTGGCCGGCCGCAGAAAGGGAATATCGCCGGGCGCTCGACATCAACCCCAGCCTGCCGGAAGCTCAATTGGGTTATGCCAATTACCTGGGGACGTTGGGGCGCTTCGAGGAAGCGCTTTCGCACGTCCAGCAGGCCTACCTTTACGATCCGCTGGCGCTCGAAAGCCGCAACGAAGCGCTTTGGATCTACTACTTCTCCGGTCGGATGCCGGAAACCATCGAGCAGTGCCGGAAAACCATTGAGTTAGCCCCCGCGGCGCCCACCGCTTATGCCGTCCTCTCGATGGCTTATGCCCAGCTGGGGCAACATGCCGAGACGCTCCGCGCGGCGGAGGACACCGCCCGCATTTCCAATAGTCCCAGTGCCACGGCCACGGCGGGGTGGGCGCTCGCGCACATAGGCGAGCGCGACAAAGCTAAACAGCTTCTAGCCAAAGCGTTGGCGCAAGCCAAGGAACACTATATCTGCCGGTTCATCGTGGCCGATGCCTATACCGAACTGGGGGAAAACGAGAAAGCTATCGAGTCCATGCAGCAGGCCTTTCTTCAGCGATCGACTTGAATACCCTGGATCGGGGTGGATCTCCGACTGAACCCGCTTCGAAGCGATCCCAGGTTTCAGGATCTTGTCCGGCGCATTGGTATTCCCTCCGCAGGTCAGCAGCAACAACAAAAATAGCTCAGCGGTCGACGGAAAGCCTAATCCGCGATCTTCAAGTGGTAAACGGCAGGTCGTGGTATGGGGCACCGATGCTTGAAAGAATCGGCAACCTACATTAGCGTCCTTACTCTAGGTCCAAACGTCCAAGGGAAGGCAGGGCCGGCGGTAGCAAAACCGACCTGACGGACGTCTCGACAGGTGAAGCTACTGAGGATCGCGTGTGCGGCAGTTGCCTTGGCGCTGGGCGCGAGCCGCGGCGAGGCGCAGGTTGCAACTTCGCAGTATGACAACTTGCGCACGGGCGCGACGCTCGACGAGAAAGCCTTGACCCCAGAAAACGTGAACGAAAAGCAGTTCGGGAAGCTCGGCGCGTTCCAGGTGGATGGAGCGGTGTACGCCGAACCATTATTCCTTCCTGCGGTAGAAATCCCTGGCCGAGGCAGACACGACGTGCTTTTTGTAGCCACGGAGCACGACAGCGTTTATGCCTTCGATGCCAATCGCCCGAACGATCCGCCGCTGTGGCACGTGAGTTTGCTGGACAAGCAGCGCGATGAGGAAACGGTTCCCGCACGAGACGTGCAGTGCCCTTTCATCCAACCTGAAGTCGGCATCACGTCAACCCCGGTGATCGATCTGCGATCGGGAACCCTGTACGTGCTGGCACGCACGATGATCGGCCACTTCTTCAAGGACAACAAATATTTCCAATCCCTGCATGCGTTGGCAATCACCACGGGGGCGGAGAAATTTGGCGGACCAAAGCAAATTGCGGCGTCGGTTCGGGGCCGCGGCGATGGAAGCAAGAACGGGGAAGTGCAGTTCGACGCGTTGCGAGAAAACCCGCGCGCGGCCCTGCTGCTCGCGAACAAGACTCTCTATCTTACGTGGGGCTCTTCTTGCGACGTGGATCCGTACCACGGCTGGGTGATGGCGTACGACCCGCAGACGCTCGGGCAGAAGGCGGTGCTGAACGTCACACCGGACGGCGGCGAAGGCGGCATATGGGCGAGCGATACGGGACTCGGCGCGGACGCGGATGGCAGCGTTTATGTGGCCACCGGCAACGGGACCTTTGACGCTGCGTCGGGAGGGCGAGACTACGGCGACTCGCTGCTGAAGCTGGCGCTCGAGAATTCGTCGCTTGTCGTGACGGATTCCTTTACGCCCTTCAATCAGGCACAACTGAGTGGCGCGGACGCCGATTTGGGATCCAGTGGGCCGCTGTTACTGCCCGATCAGCCGGGACCGCATCGTCACCTGCTTCTACAGCCGAGCAAAGGCGGGATGATTTACGTGATCGACCGCGACAGGATGGGACAGTTTCACTCGCAGGGAGATGCGGTGGTCGAGAGGATTCACAGTGCCGGGGGCGGATACGGCGCGATGGCGTACTGGAACGGGCACGTCTTCTTCGCGTCGAGCGATGACTATCTGCGTGATTACTCGATCGAGAACGGACATCTCAAGTTGAAAACACGGTCGAGCATCAAATTCGAGAACCCCGGCGCCACGCCATCCGTCTCGGCCGACGGGAGCAAGAACGCCATCGTCTGGGCCATCGCGACGAAGACTTGGAACGGCGTCGAGCGGCCCGCGGTGCTCTATGCGTTCGACGGCGACCATATCGAGCAGCCGATTTACGCTTCGGAGCAAAACAGCAAGCGCGACCGCGCCGCGCTGGCGACACGGTTCGTGATCCCGCTCGTCGTAAATGGGCGCGTGTATTTCGGAGGGAGAGGGGAAGTCGAAGTGTATGGATTGCTGAAATAGAGCCGGCGGGTTCGGGGGGCCAGGCCTTGGGGATTCGGAAGCAAGCGGGGGGAGAGCCATGAAGAGTCTTCGAAGAGGCGGCCGGCTGTACGCCGCGATGCAGGTTGGGTTTGCGCTCGGGTTTATGTTTGTTTCGACGGGCAGGGCGCAAGGGGCGGCGGGCTATACGGAGGTCACGCCGAACGTTCTGGTGTTTGCCACCGGAAGGGGCAATGTGGTGGCTTTGGTTGGGCCGGATGGCGCCCTGCTCGTCGGCACGCCGTCGGCAGACAGCACCGAGCGCATCAGCAGCGAACTCGGGAAGCGCACAAAGTCACCGGCCCGCTACGTGCTGATTGCTCCGGAGGATGCTGCCCACTCGGAAGGTGATGCGGGGTGGGGACGGCGCGGCGCGTTCGTGGCCATGCAAGAAAAGGCGCTCGAACGAATTGGCGGGCACGTCATGGGTGCGGCCAAACCGCTGTCGGAGGAACTCGTGAAGATGGGCGTCGACCGGCCGAGGGTTTCGTTCTCGGAAGTGATGAGCTTCGACCTCAATGGCGAAGCGGTCCACATCGTGAAACAAAAGCCCGGATACAGCGATGCCGACGCGCTGGTTCATTTTCACGTGGCCAAACTGGTGTATTGGGGCGAAGCGTTCCCCGGCGACGGCTATCCGGAGATTGCTTTTGCGCAGGGCGGGACGCTCGATGGCCTGCTGAAAACGCTCAACGGATGGACCGATCCCGGGTTTCACGTGGTGCCGGCGCGCGGCGAAATGACGAACGGGGCGGGCCTGAAGGCGTTTTGCGACATGATTGTTGCTGTTCGCGACCGCGTCCGTCATTCGATCGATGCCGGGCGCACGGAGAACCAGGTGATCGCGGAGCACCCGACGGCGGAGTTTGATGCACAGTGGGGGCACGGGCGAGTTCAGCCGGACGCATTTGTGCAAGAGATTTATCGAGCGTTGACGACAGGAAAGTGAGTGGGACCAGGGAAGATTGAAGGCGCAACGGCTCGTCAGCGGTTGCGCCCCCTTCCATTGGGCCGCAAAGTTTTTGAAGCTCTCCGGCTCAATCTGTGCGAGAGCCTAGACCTAGCGATTTTTCCTGGCAAGAGGAATCTCGAAGTTTCGCTGTGCAAAGCTGTGCACGGCTGTGCAAAAACGCCGTTCGAAAAGCCAAGCTTCATGGCTGGCGCGGGTGCGCCGGGCGAAGGACGCTTGGTGAAGATCGGGGCTGTGAAGGGTCAACACGACGGCGGAAGCCGCGACCCGGGGCAAGAAAGACACCTAGGAAGCGGCTCGACCCTTGGCCTTGGCTCATTTTGGGAGTCGCGTGAGAAGCGGCTAACGCCAATATTTGACGCGAGGCCAGATGGCCTGCAAATTCCCCTCGAGCCCACGACAGAGCAGAATCGGGCGCGTCTCATAGAAATAGGCGTAAGGAATGTCCAGAGCCGCCGCGACCTCGACGGAGGGGAATTCCTTCCGATTCAGCCTGGCCGACAAGAAGGACAGCGTTCGGGCACGCGGCCGCCCATCTCTAGAAATCACAGCCAGCCACCGCTGCGCACTTCTTAACAGGTCATTCCGGAAGCGGCGGGCATCCAGGAAACTCGCGGAGCGAGGTGTTGCCGATATAGCCCAGGTCGGCGATGCCGATCTTGCTGGTGTAGTAGCCGTCGCAAGTTATGTTACGCAGAAATGAGAAGAAAGAAACTCCCTGGCCGAGCGAGGGATCCTGCTTGGCGTTTTTGCGGAAAGCGATCAGGTCGAGAACTTCCTTCTTTTGCTCCGGTGTGCAGTCGACAAACCGTTTGCCGTAATGATCGGTCGAGTAGCCATCGAGCCAGAAGATGCCGCCGCCCAGCCTTAGCTGATACTTTTCATTTTCGCTGGTGAGCAGGTCGATGAACTCGGGAGCGCCGGCTTCGACGGCGCCGCCGGATTTTTCATCCTTTGGAATGACCAGGTCGCAAAGCGCGACGAGCGTGGCGTATTGCGTGGCCGAAAAATACTTCGGAGTGTAGTTCCCCGTTGGCGAAGCGGCCTTTTCCTTGTGAACCATCTGATGGACGTAGGCAGCGGCTTCGGCGGGGACGACCTGCAAGACGGAGCCGGCAGCGCCGACAGCAAGAGTGCGCAGGATGTCGCGACGAGAGATGGATTGGTTTGCCATGTTAAATGTTGCCCTTTCTGGCTTCGTCGAGGAGGTATTCCGAAGCGCGCCAGGAGAGCGCCATGATGGTGAGCGTGGGATTTTTGTCAGGATTGGTCACAAGCGGAGCGCCGTCGGTGATGAAAAGGTTTTTCACGTCATGAGCCTGGCAAAAGCCGTTGAGAACGGAAGTCTTGGGATCGGGACCCATGCGCGCGGTGCCGACTTCGTGAATGATTTTCCCGCCGGGCTCGATTCCAAAGGGAAGATCTCCGCGGATGGAAGTGTGGGTTTTATATTCGCCTCCCATGGTTTCGACGATGGCCTTGAATGTTTCCTGCATGTCCTTGGCCTGCAGCAGTTCATAGTCGGACCATTTGAAGTGGAAGCGCAGGACGGGAATGCCCCATTCATCGACAAGCTCGGGATCAATCTCACAGTAAGTGTCCGGGTTCGGAATCATTTCGCCGCGACCGGCGAAGCCGATGTGGCTGCCATACTCTTTGCGAGCCCGCTGTTTTAGCGCAAGGCCGTACCCCTCTTGTTCTCGATTCATGCCGTTGAACATGCCGATCCCCGGCATTTCACGGCCGCCGCCAAATTCGATGTGATAGCCGCGTGGAAAATCGTTCTTGCGGTCGAATTTCCACCACGGCATGTACATGTGCATGCCGCCAGTGCCGTCATGATTGTGCGCCGGCATTTTCTCGAGTTGCGGGATGTAGCCGTAGCCGCTGCTCCCAACCGAATCGGTTAGGTATTTGCCGACCGCGCCGGAGGAGTTGGCAAGACCGGCGGGGAACAACGTGGACCTGGAATTCAGCAACAGGCGCGCGGATTCGCAGGCGCTGGCGGCGACGACGATGGCGCGGGCGTAAATGCGCTTTTCCGAGCGGGTAGCCTTGTCGATGTAAGAAACGGCGGTGGCTTTGCCGTCTTTGTCCACGAGGATTTCCCTGGCCATGGCGCCGGTAATGAGAGTCAGTTTTCCCGTTTTCATCGCCGGAGGAATGAGAACCTGGCTGGAGCTGAAGTTGGACGCGGTCACGCAGCCGCGCCCGCACTGGCCGCAGTAGTGGCAGGGGAGCCGGCCGTTGATCGATTTGGTGAGGATGGCGAGACGCGAGGGGATGCAGATGATGTTGAGCTTGTCGCAGGCTTTCTTGACCAGCAGCTCCGTACAGCGGGGCTTAGGTGGGGGAAGAAAGACGCCGTCGGGCGCGCTGGAAACGTTTTCTTTGGTGCCGAAAACGCCGATATAAGACTCCACCTTGTCATAGTACGGAGAAAGGTCCTCGTAGGTGATGGGCCAATCGTCGCCGAGGCCGTCGCGTGCCTTGGATTTGAAGTCGATGGGAGCAAAGCGCAGAGCGATGCGGCCCCAATGATTGGTTCGGCCGCCGACGATGCGGGAGCGGAACCATTGAAAATCGGTGCCGGGAGCGGAAACATAAGGCTCGCCTTCAATGTGCCATGCGCCATTGGGCGCAAGAAATTCACTGAAATTTTCGGAGGCATGGCCGCCAACGCCTGCACCGCGGTGAGGCAAGTCGTAGGGCCACGCAAACATCTTGAAATCTTTTTCGGGGTGAACGTCCGGTCCGGCCTCGAGCATGGCGCAGTTGAGGCCGCCCTCGGTGAGGACTTTTGCCGCGACCCCTCCCCCGGCACCGGAGCCAATGATACAGACATCGTACTGTTTGGGAGAACGATTTACCTGAGGCATGTTTGAGTTCTCAACTTCCAGTAACGGGTTCAAGTCAGAGAAAGTCTCTCTGTGACAGCCGGATTGCCCGTGACCCATGTTAAACCGAGTTTCGGAATTTGCCTTCTGCTTTCTTCGCGACCACAAATACGACACCCTGGTTATAGATTGTTCTTCTTCATTTCTGAGATGGCAAAATCGCAGGCCCGGGCGGTGAGTGCCATGTACGTCAGCGACGGGTTCACGCAGGAAGA
>Ga0182036_10000689_pt1 | contig 15360 bp, 15 predicted proteins | sample sta12Cox44000080_FD_125966 | JGI IMG/M metagenome (GOLD analysis project Ga0182036, IMG submission 125966) | Lab enrichment of tropical soil microbial communities from Luquillo Experimental Forest, Puerto Rico - statoxic.12C.oxic.44.000.080 | ecosystem: Environmental > Terrestrial > Soil >...
CAGTTCGCGGCGCCCCCAAAGAAATCCCATGTGAGGACCGAATATCTTATAGCCCGAACACACCAGGTAGTCGCATTCGAATGCTTGTACATCGATCCCGCAGTGTGGGGCAAAATGCACGCAGTCGAGGAAGATTTCCGCTCCGACGGCGTGCGCTACCCTCGCCGCCGCAGTGACATCTACAATCGAACCGATCGCATTCGAAGCGAGAGTGCAGGCCACCAAGCGCGTTGCGGGCGATACCAGAGGGATCAGATCTTGGACGTGCAGGTTCCCGTTCTCCCGCATCTTCCACCAGACGATCTTCGCTCCATTTCGCTCGAGAGCCAGCCAGGTAGCGACGTTGGCTTCATGGTCCATGTCGGTGACAACGATCTCGTTGCGTTTGCCGAGCGTTTGTCCGATCGCCAAGCTCACCAGGCGAATGAAGGACGTGGCGTTCATGCCAAAGGCGATTTCGCTCGAATCACCCGCCTTCACCAGGTCTGCCACGCTTTGCCGGGCGCGCTGGATCGTCTCGTCCACAGCCCGACTCTTGGCATACCGCCCGCCTCGCTGCACATTGCACTCGAGCAGGTGGTGATTGATAGCGTCGAGCACGACTTGCGGCACCTGTGCTCCGGCTGCATTGTCGAAGAAGATGAATTTCGCTTCTCGGTTCAAGGCCGGGAAGGCGGCACGAACGGTTTCAACCGAAAAATCGGATCTTTCGCAGGAATTCTCGACGCTTAGAACGTTTTGGGACATTTGGTGCAAACCTTGTTCCTGACCGTCCAGAAAAGACGGTAGGGCAGTCCTGTGAGACGAACTAACCTATTACCGCGCTGCATCCCTCGTCAAGAGCGCCGATTCATCCTCCTAGGCTAGAATTGTCGTCTTTACTTCAGGTAGACGGGTCAGAGCAAGAACCTCAAGATGCCAGTATCGCTCGCCAGCTCGAAACTGATCTTCGAAACGCTGAAGGAGTGCAACATTCGATTGGTCTCAGCTCTGCCCGAGACCTGGCTCGTACATCTGATTCGGATGGCGGATGAGGATCCGGGGATGACCCTGGTGCGATTGGCCAAGGAGGAGGAGGCGGTCGGCATCTCCGCGGGAGCGTACTTTGCCGGGGTGAAGTCAGCGATGCTGATGCAGAATCATGGTTTCTTGGCCTCCATCAACGGCATTGTTTCTTTCGCGCATTTGTACAGAATTCCACTTCTGATGCTGATCAGTTATCGCGGTTCGTTTGGAGAAAGAGATCCGTGGCAGACGCAGGGCGGCAACGTGACCGAGCCAGTTTTGCGGGCCTTGAGAATCCCCTATTTCTGTCTGGATAGTGCCGAGGCCGTTACAAAGCGAATTCGGCATGCGCAGACCTTGGCGGAGAGCAGTTTGCAACCCGTCGCCATTCTTTTGACACGCGACCTGATGTGGGAGGAGTGATGTTCCGCCTCGACTGTCTTCGTTCGGTCTATTCGGAGCTCGAAGACTATCTTGTCGTCACGATCATGGGAGCCGTTGCGGCAGAGCTGCAGTCTCTGGGACACCGCCCCAATTTCTTCTATCTGCAACACGCGATGGGGCTGGCGTCTTCGACGGGCTTGGGCTTGGCTTTGTGCTTGCCCAATCGGCGCGTGATCGTCTTTGACGGTGACGGCTCTCTCTTAATGAACTTGGGGAGCCTTAGCACGATGGCGCGTTATCGCCCAAGGAATCTGACTCACGTGGTTTTCGACAATGAGAGCTTGCTCTCTGTGGGTGGTTTCCCAACAGCTACAAGCACGGGCACCGATTTGGAAGGGATCGCTCGATCCGCGGGCATCCCGCGAGTCGTCACCGTGCGCGACGTCGAAGATTTTAGAACGACGTTTTGTGAAGCCTCTCAGACCAACGAACTGACCACCATAATCGCAAAAGTTGAGGCCGCCGGTCCGTCTGGTTATGTCAGCGACCTGTCGCTGCTTGAGAATCGCTTTCAATTTCGCAGGTACATTCAATCCCTGACACAGCATTAAGCGAAAGCAGCAATAGCTGCGTTACACCGAGGTAGGCCTGATGTCTAACGTCCTGAGTACGCTGCTCGAAGAACTCAACAATGGAACGTTGCGGATTGTGGACTTGACTCAGCCCTTGAGCCCACAAACGCCTTTGCTACCGCTGCCGCCACAGTGGAATAACACTCCCGGATTCAAGATATGGGAACTATCGCGGTACGATGATCGCGGCCCAGCCTGGTACTGGAATGGCTTCGAAACTGGCGAACATACGGGCACGCATTTTGACGCCCCGGTTCATTGGGTCTCCGGCAAAGATCTGCCCGACAATACCGTTGATTGCATCCCTGCTAAGAAGTTTGTGGGGCCGGCATGCGTGATCGACATCAGCGCGGAAGCGGCGAAGAATCCCGATTGTTTGCTCACGCCTGAGCATATTCGCCAGTGGGAGCAACAGCGTGGACGGATTCCAGCGGGAGCGTGGGTTCTGCTGCGCACAGACTGGTCGAAGAAGACCGATCCCAAGGATTACATCAACGCAAAAGAGAATGGTCCACATACTCCCGGGTTTGCGAAGGAAACGTCTGCGTTCCTTGCCAAGGATCGAGATATCCTGGGTGTTGGAGTAGAGACGGTCGGAACCGATGCCGGTCAAGCCGCCACTTTTGATCCACCATTCTCCAACCACTACCTGATGCACGGCAGTGGAAAGTTTGGCTTGGCGAGCCTGTGCAATCTTGACCAGCTCCCGCCAACCGGCGCCATTGTCATTGCAGCGCCTCTGAAAATACTCGGTGGATCAGGCAGTCCTTTGAGGGTAATTGCGATTACGCCCTAGCACAACCTGCACGCATTGCCTGGCGCGCCGCACGAAGCTGGCATCCCCATCGAGGACGGTTTTGCACTCGATGGGGTGGAGGAGAATAGTGCGTGAAGAATGTTTTTAGCAAATCCCCGATCTTGGCCGTCTCGAGCACTGCAGATGCGATTTCACTGGGGTTGGGACTCACGAATGAGTGCAATCTCTCGTGCGCTTTCTGTTATCGCGATCCGGCCCGTACAGATCGCCTTTCGCTGGAGCAGGTCAAGTCTCTGATGGAGCGGCTGCCCATCCGCTCGGTAAATCTGGGGACGGGCGAGAACGGAATGCATCCTGACTTCAGGGCGATTCTCGCGTATCTGCGAAGCCAGCCAGTCAAGCTTGCCATTACTTCCAACGGTCACAGCGTCGCCGTTTTAGAGGACAGCGAGCTGCGCGCGTTTCACGACATCGAGTTCTCTCTCGATTACCCCACGCAAGCGGAGCAAGACGCGCAGCGAGGACCAGGAAACTGGTCGCTCATTCACGAACAGGCAGCGCGATGTGTGAAGTTGGGCGTGCCTGTAACCATCGTCGCGGTCATGATGAAGCCGAACTACTTGCGTCTGGCAGAGACAGCGCGAGTGGCCAAGAAGTTTGCCGCTCCTTTGCGCGTGAATGTGTACCAGGCAGTGCGATCCGAAATCTACGCGTTGTCATACCAAGAGTATTGGGAAGGGTTTCGGCAACTTTTTGAAGAAACCGATGTGATCGCCATCGGCGAACCGCTGGTGCGAGCGTTGGCAGGGCTGCCACCGCTTCGAGGAGGATGTGGTGTAAGCACGGTGCGAGTGACGCCGCGCGCCACTACTCAACCCTGCGTGTATTGGCCGGGGCAGGGCGAGCCGCTATCGGAGTTGATCTCAACGGGCACTGAGGTTCTGAACTCGCTGCCCTTCGAGCAAGCGCGAACGATTCCCGAGGCATGCCAACCTTGTGAATTTCGAGAGTCTTGCCAGGGCGGATGCGCCGGAAGGCGACGCATACAAGGCGCACTTTTGCAGCCCGACTTTTACTGTCCGATCATTCGCGGAGAACGGCCGCGGCTCGAGATCCACATGGCCGAAAATCGCGACCTGCCCAAGCTGAGTAGTTCCTGCACGACCGTGGTCATTGCCCGATGATACCGCTCCTTGTCTTCTTTGCTGCGCTGTTCGTCTACAGCTTGGCCTCGCGCCGACTGGAGCGGACGGTCGTAACCGCGCCGATCGTTTTCACGGTGGCTGGGATGCTGATGTTTCCTTCCCTCGCCGGGATTCTCAAGGCTGGGGGGACGCCGAACATCCTTCTCAATGTCGCTGAAATTGGTCTGGTGCTCCTGCTTTTTACGGATGCCAGCCGCACCGACTTGAAAGTCCTGCACAGTATTCGCAACTTCCCTGCCCGGCTACTGAGCACGGGCATGTTGCTGAGCATATTGCTGGGGGCAGTCGTCGCTAAATTCGTGTTTCCGCAGCTTTCCATCTGGGAGGGGGGCATCCTCAGCGCTATCCTCGCGCCCACCGACGCGGGGTTGGGACAGGTCGTCGTGACCAGCCAACGCGTTCCCGTGCGGGTTCGGCAGGCCCTCAATGTCGAAGCGGGTCTCAACGACGGACTTTCGGTGCCGTTTCTTCTGCTCTTTGCGGGGTTGTCGGTCGCCCACCTTCAAGGCCCGGGGCTAAGCCTGGCGCATTTCGTCGTAGAACAACTCGGCATTGGTGTAGTGGTCGGTCTTGTGATCGGGCTGCCCGGCGGCGGGTTGTTGGACCTCGCCTACCGCGCGAAATGGATGTCAGAGCCGTTTCGGCAAATCGGCGTTGTGACACTGCCGCTGCTCTGCCTCGTGGTCTCGGAAATTACCGGCGCGAGCATGTTCATTGCATCGTTCGTCGCCGGGCTGGCGGTGCAAATTCGCTTCAAAGAAGTCGGCAAACATAGTGTCGAGTTTGCTGAAGAATGGGGACAGTTCGTCAATCTCGGCGTGTTCTTCCTGTTTGGAATGGTCGTAGTGCGGGATTGGTCTCACCTTACCGCGGCTTCGTGGGGCTATGCGGTTCTGAGCCTGACCGTGGTGCGCATGTTGCCGGTAGCGCTGGCTTTGATCGGTACCCACCTGAGCGCTGCCACCGTGGTGTTCATGGGCTGGTTTGGCCCGCGGGGACTGTCATCCATTGTTCTCGGGCTGGTTTACCTCGAACAGCAAGTCCATATGCCGGGCGAGCACCCGCTTCGATATGCGATAACGGCGACTGTTGTGCTCAGCATCTTTGCGCACGGCTTGACTGCGGTGCCTGGGATCGACCTTTACTCACGCAGAGTTGCATCGCTTGACGCTGCCGCGCCCGAGCATCGGGAACTCAGAGCCTGAAGAGCAACCGGGGGCTACGGCCCGCTCACCTAGGAAATTAGCAATTTTTCGCCAAAAACATCGGAGTGCTCGGGCCGTGTTCACCGTTATTTCGCGTCCATCCAAGTGTTGGAGCCTACCGTCTTGACGGCCACGTTCGTAAACCAGATGTGCAGCGGTGCGCCGTCAGCGGTGCCGCGATGGTCCGTTGAGACCAGCAGAGGACCTGCCTTCTTGTAGCCTGTCCACGATGCAATGACGAGGCTTGGTTTTTTGGGACCGCCGCGGTGGTAGACCATTTGCTCGATGCGGCCGTCTTTGCCTATATAGAGGTCCCACGTGTCACCCGGCGTGTAACCGCCTTCGTTCGGGTATTTTACTGAAACCAGATCGGCCGAGCCGGTGCCCTGCGGCAGTTTCTGCATTGGTTTAGTGGTGACGGTGGCGCTGGTGTCCCAGTAAACGTGAAAGGGGAGCAAGAACCAGTAATTATCGTTAATAAAACTCGGATCGACTTGGTTTTTCACATTGTCGGGTTGGCTGTCGAGCTCGGTGCGCTTGTAGGTAACTTTGACGGGCTTGCCGTCTTTATCTGTTCCCTCGAATGTGACCTGGTTCGTCTTGGGCTCCCAGGTCCATGCGTGACTAGCTTTGAACAGTCCGGTGATTTCCCCGTTCCAGGTGTAGCGGACAGCCTCGACCTGGTCCCATGAATCGAGACCATAGGTCTTGGCGAGCTTTTCAAGGATCGGATTGTGCTCCTGCGCCCAGGAATTTACAGCAAGGATCAGGAGCCCGAAGACCAATAGAAGACGTACAGCTGTACCACAGCGAAGATTTGTCATGGAGGCTCTCCTTGGTGAAATCAACGAAGGTGTTTGATGACGGGCGGCGGCGCGGGGATACGGAGATTTATGTTAGCAGACTTTCGCTGGGCGTCCTGCATTTTGAGAATTGAGCTAGCCCGATAGAGTGCGGGTTTTTCAGGCCCGCCTTAAAGGCAGCTTTTAAAGATTCCGGGTTGGATGGTCATTCGAGAATACCGTCCAACCTCTCTTTAGGCGGCCGCGGCGCTAAAGCGCCGCACTAGCCGGCATAACAGGATGACTGCAGCGGTTATCGCTATAGCTCCATACTCCACCAGCATGACCCAGCCCGGGAGCACGAATAGACGTCCCAGTGTACGCAGATGCCAGACAATGTAGGTAGGAATAATGCTTACCGTCCAGACGATGAGCGGCAGTGTCGCTACCGATCGCACAAACGGCAAGAGCCAGAGTAAATACCAGGGAAATACGACCGGTGCACAGAAGAGCGACGCGGCCAATGGCCATGCAAAGGAGTTTCCAGACCAACTCTGGAATCTGGTTCGGAACCAGATTGCGATGAGGATGCCAACTAAAACCGCGAGGCCCGTCAGAATTTGAGGAGGCGCCACTCGCCGAAGCTCGGCAAAAAGGGGAGCATTGAAGCCAAAGCCTTGGATATAAGCGCGCAGCGAGCCGATGGGAATTCGCCCATGATCGAGAAATGGTACGTTCAGGAGTGCGAAGACGATTGCGCCCAGCAGAGCGTCGCGGAGGCGGATGCGCCGCCAGTAAAGCGGAGCCAGCACAATGGGAAGGAATTTCACGGCGACCGCCAGCGCAAACGCGACAGCTGCAGCCGCGCGCCAGCGGCGTATCATCGCGGCGAACGACACCACCAGCAGCAGCACCCCGAAAATATCGATGTGACCGCTACCCGCCACTTCCGTCGCCAGCAATGGGTGCCACGCGTAAGCTAGAACCCAGTGCCCTGCTTGCCCCGTACGACGCAAGATATCGAGCAAAGCGAGAACAATGGCAAGGTCGCAAATGCAAAATGCTACTCGCAGCGCAAAAACAGATTCATGAATTGCTGTGACGCCACGAAAGAAAAGCTGAGCGCCCGGTGGATAGATGCTGGGCAGATCCGGATTGTTCAGAGCGCGCGTCTCATCTGTGTGCAACGCGGCGAACGCGGGATCGCCGGGAACCACAAGGTAAGGGTTATAGCCGAGCCGCTGCAGGCGGCCGTCCCAGACATAGCGCCGAACGTCGTCGTCGGAACCTGTTGGTATCGCTAAAAACGCGACGTGCCAAAGTGCGGCCAAGAGGAGGCCAATGACAATCACTCGCTTGGGGAAGTTCGGGGTACAGAAGAACTCGCGTATGGCGAAAAGATATGCGATGGCTGCTACCAATAGCGGAATGATCGGAAAAGCTTCGCCATCGCCACCGAACTTGCGCGCGCAGATGATCAGTGACACGAGCAGAACCGCGCCGAGCCCGTACAGCCTGTGAGACGGAGTGAGCTTCACAGATTCCCGGCGGTGTTTTGCAACCGCGGTACTATCTCCTGCCACTCTTTAAGCCACGCTGCGGTTCGCGGCGCCCGCTCCGGAGCAAGTCGTAGTTCATCGGCAAGGCGGGTCAAGTCGGCCTCCACATCCACGTCGTAAAAGGGCTCTGTGAACCCGACGGAAAGCTGCAACTTGTGAGCGCGTGCACGCAGGGCATCGAGCGCACTAGTAGTTCCCATGCCATCGCCCTGGAAAAGAGCGGCATGATGACCCTTCGCCCCAACGAGATAATACCCGCCGTCATGCGTGGGTCCAACCACCACGTCGTGCGCGCTGAGCATCTCGAATGCGCTTGCGAGAACCGAAACCGGCAGATGCGGGGTGTCGCTGTTGAAGGCAATTACGTGTTGTCGGCCGGAAGCAGCAAAACGTGCAAACACGGAAATCAGTCCCGCCGCGAGCCCGTCGCCTTGCTGCGCCACGATGGCTGTCGCAAGTCCTGCCAATTGCGCCAGTTCTTGAACGTCTGACGCAGGGCACATGACGGCAACCTTCACGCCAGACAACGAGTGCGCAAGTGCCATAGTGTCATCCAGAAGGCGGCGATAGAGATCGGTCACGGCTTCGGCCGGAATGCTTCGCAATAAACGGGTTTTGACCGTTCCCGGCCGCGGCGCCTTGGCCATGATGACGAGCACGCGGTCGCCATCGCGCAAATGCAGGTTAGTCTCCCTGGATTCCATACAGGATTTGAGTGCCTTCCGGCGTCATGCCTTTCGGTGCCCGAAATAATAGCCCACAATGCGGCTGAGGATGAACCACGCCGCTCCAACTGTACCGCGCAACGTGCCACTGATCTTCGATTGCCCGACGCGCGGGTAGTAGCTGACCGGCACCTCAACAATCCGGTATCCGGCGAGCGCGCCTTTCAGGATCATCTCAACTGCCCACCCGTATGTGGCCTCTTCCAGCGCAAGTTGCCGTAGGACATCAGCGCGCGCGGCGCGAAACGGACCCAGATCGCTGATTCGTTGTCGATATAATACCCGGATCATGGAGGCCGCGAGTCGATTACCGAACGCGGAGTGCCACGGCAGCGCGCCAAAGACAGTTGGTTTCGCGAGGCGCGATCCCAGCGTGATGTCCGCTCTGCCTTCGGTGATCGGCGCCAGAAGAATCGGCAGCTCATCGGGTCGATCGCTGTAGTCTCCGTCAAGGAAAACGACCACATCGGGGGCATTGGCCGCAGCAAGCCCGGTCAGACAGGCGCGTCCGTATCCACGGCGGGGTTCGCGGACGACGCGTGCTCCCATAGTTTCAGCAATCTCGGTTGTCCCGTCAGTGGAGTTGCTGTCGACCACCAAGACTTCGGTGACAAGATCGGCGGGAAGATCGGCGAGAACGCGTCCGATGGCCTGTGCTTCGTTATGCGTAGGAATGATGACAGAGACGCGCACCGGACTTAGGCTTAGACGAGCCACCACGGAGCGTTCGGCCAGCGTTGTGCCAGCCAGGCGTCGACGCCCCAGCCTCGGCCTGCGCTTCCTATTGAGAGCCCAAGCGATGCGAGGACGGGAACCAGCAGTTCCCAAATCCATGCGGTACCCCACTCCGAAATCCAAAGGCTGCCGAGATACAAAAAAGCTACAAAAGCTGCAGGGCGCGTCAGCAGGCCGATAACGAGCAGCACACCGAGCGAGATCTCGGTCAACGCCTGCATCGGCGCCGCCATCGCGGCGTGGCCCGCAGCCTGGGCCATCACGGCCTTCCACGCAGCCGGCGAGTGGCCGTGCTGAATGTAGTACTGGATCAATCCTGAGTAGCCGGCCGCCGTGTAGAGCCCCTTGCCCAGATTCTCGAAGAATACCCAGACAAACATCGCTCCAATTGTCACACGAACCAATGCCAGTCCACATGCGGCATTCGCGTGGTGGACTGAATTATGGGTTGGGCTTGCATTCATCCTCTTCCTCACTAAGATAGTTCTCTTGCAGTGATCTCGTATTGGAAATTCGCAGGATCGAGGCTGTCGAGTGGTCCCTCCGACGTTTCCGCTTGCGGATACATCAGGAAGGGAAGGGTTGTACCTCCGGATTCCGGTAGCTCGACATCTTGAGCGAAGTTGTATGCCATCCAGTTCATCTCCCAAGACCCGAACAAACGCTTTCGCGCGCTGGTCACCATCTCATCAGTCAACGGACGGTTGCCTGGTGGTTCCTCCAAAACTACCTTCCGCACGTCGGCGGGATCGACGGGCACCCAGCCGAATTGTGTCAGGTACACTTCTGCCCGGCAGTGCTGGGCCTTGGTGATTTTCTCCGAAGACGCGCCAAGGCTCCTGTAGCCCAGCTCGGATTTTGCCACCCGAATGCCATATACATCCCGCGCCGGGAGGCCTGACGCGCGCGCGAGTCCGACGTAGAGGGAATTCAGGTCGGCACACTTGCCGCCCAAGTCACCACTTTCGAGCATGAAGCGGATGTCGCCCCGACCGCAGCCGCGCACCTTGGGATCGCGAAACGTATTGTCGACAATCCACTCGTAGATCGCGCGTGCCGTCTCGACATCGGTGTAGGCGCCTTTGGTGATCTCGGCCGCCTTGGCCTTTACGATTCCGTCGGTCGGAATATGTTTGGTCGGCTGCAAGTAATATTGCAACTCAGCCTTCGACGTTGGTTGTGGATTAGCGGGCTTCGATAGGTCCACTGAGTAGTTCTTGAGCGACACCTGGCTGGCCAACGTCAGGACCGGCTTCGCTCGAGAAGGGAACTTTGCAACCACGATGCCCAGGGCGTTCGGATTGCTTTCGACCATTCTCGCCTTGCCGCCGTCGGCGATGAACCGGTTGGATGTCGTCCTCTGAAAAGGCGTGTTCTGTATGAGTGCCGCCGGTAACCATACTTTGGTTTCTCCAACAGGCTTGAGTACCTCCACGCGAGTGGTCACTTCGAACATGCGCCAACCGTCGGATGACGGTTGCTGTGCAAACGAGAGTTCCGCTCGCTGGAGCGTGACACTGGCGAATGCAAGGCTGGTTGACCGCAAGAAATCACGCCGATTCATGATTTACCCCCTAGGAGCATGAGAATGTAGCGGAATCAGTTCTGCTCGCTGATCCCTGAGGTTTAGAGAGACGAGATCGACTCGACGAGCTCATTTGTCAGACAAGTACGGTCGCAGTTTGGAATATTTATTTCGCTAGCCGCGTAATTCCCTGAACCGAGAAACTCAATGGTCGCGTCCTTTTACTCTCCTGATTTCATATCTAGCCGAGCGGCGAGGCGAATAGTTCACGTTTGCTCTGGGTCCGACAACGGCGAGCTTAATCAATGAGGCTAAGCTCCAAAGATTCAGCGCAAGGCGGAGACTCGCCGAGAATGATGCCGCAAGTTGGAGCTAGGATTCATCAAAAACAACAGCGCAAAAGACCTGGCGAAGGGCCGTTGGCTCTGACTAGCAGCAAATCGATGCGACCTGCGAGTTGCTTGCAACAAGTCGCATCCATGCAATCCCCCTTTGTCCCTAGGTCAGCTCGGGAATTTACCCTCGTAATCAGTCCCCATAATAGCTCTTCACTTTACGCAGGCGGTGACGTCCGAATCGTTGGCGGTCCCGATGCCAGGGCGAAGTCAGGCGTTTTTGTGCCTCTTGACCCAGGCGCAACGGATCCTCGATTCAACAGCTTACGAGCGTGTGCCACTTGGGTTTTCCGACACATTGCTGTAGCCGATTTGGTGATGGTCTTGCACTGCTCGATGAGCGCGAGTGCAACGTTCATGCAGGTGGGAGGGCTAGAGCAGCTGGGCCAAAACCAGGTAACTCGGTTTTGAGAACGCCGTTGACGTCGTAAGTTGTTGGAAACAAATGGCCGGCCTTAGCAGAGGTTTTTCGAACTTGTGCGTTCTCCTGCACTTACCCCGTCGATGAGAGGAGAGGAATTCACAACGCGCACTCACCCCTTCAAAGGGCCGGCCTCCTGTTGCATTGACTTCTTGCCGTCCTTCAGTCCGCAAGCTCAACGAGCTAGAACATCACCATAATTGCTGTTCTGATGCTGGCCTCATCGTGGCGTAGGTCTGGGCACCAACCTGTAGCTCCAGCTACGCATGTAAAACCAGGAGTGGCTGACAAGAAGGGACCTGCCACAAACGTCGTTCCCGGCACGAGTGCGCCGCCGCCGCTATTTTCACCACCGAACACACCTTGACCGCCTGTGTTTCCACCCGGAGGCGTGATTCCAACGTTGCCGGTCCAGTACGGTACATTGGCATGCCGATAACCGTATTCCGCTCGGAAAGTGATCCACTGCCTAGGCATATAGTCATAAGTGATGGAAACGTCCCATGCCTTGAATGGATCGCCCGGGTTCTGCGTAAAGTAGGGTGTGCCAGTATAAGCTACTGCGCTATTAATAGGTGGCAGCAAGGTCAGATAACGACCGGGATTGTCCATGGCACCGCCGCCGATCGTGACTGCATAACGATCATGCGCAAACCAGAACCGGTTGTACAACATCCATCCAGCAAAGGTTTGCTTGAAGCTGGTGGGGGTATTGTGGTGGCAATTTGTATTTGCTCCCGGAGGTCCGCCATACTCGCATCCCAGATCTCCTGTTAGGGAGAAAGCCATCCTGTTGAGGAATTTCTCGGGCTTGTCATAGTACTTGATTTGAATACTGTTATCGGTATGGATGCGGTACCGCCCAAACTGACCGTTGCCGTTACCCAGCGTGTCCTGCCCCATACCGTAGTTGTTGGAGACCAACGAAATCCAGGGCTTCGGCCGCCACAGGATCTGTCCGCCCAAGCCTGGCTTACTGCCTAATCTGCCATAGGCCTGCCAGCCATTGATAATCCACGGCTCAATCTTCAGCTTGTCCGTGGGAAACCACTGGATCCGTATTCCATTGAAAAACCATGGAGTGTTAGAGGAAACGTAGGATGGCTGGTAAGCCCAGTTGTCAAAGTTGTAATAACTAAATAAACCTATGTAAGACACAAAGATTCCGGCGTCGATGTTCAGCCCATGGTTCACATCGAAGTGGTATCCGCCCCACGCTTCTGATACGTAGCGGTATGCGCCGGAAAGATACCACTGGCCGCGTGCGGGGCTGGCATCGTTCCTCGGAGTGGTAACTGCGAACATTCCATTCATGGTTAGGATGCGACCACGAACGTTGTTCCAGTGAAAGTCTCCACCGAAACTGATCTGGTCCATCTGGACTTCGTTCGACCGGAAGATTTCCGTCGATCCGCCCAGGGTGTCATCCTTGGGGTGGTTGAAGTCATAGATAAAGCTCGTGTCGAACCGAATTTCCGGCGTAAAGAACTTCGAGTCCCAGGGAATGTCTTTCACACGCGAGGTGCCGTTGAGCCAGGTCCAGTCGGCATAAGCAAACGGCTCTGCCCATCCCGACCGGGCAGGTTGGGCCGGCTGCTGGGCTGATTCGTTTTGCGGCTTCCCGGAAGCCGGATAGAAGCTGGTTGTAACCTTCGCGCCGCCGATGGGGTATGGTGTGGTGGCTAGCAAATCATTCATTGGCGCGTGGTCGGTTGCGTTACGCTGCTGAAGCTGGGATTCCAGTTGCTGAACCCGGAGCTTCAGTGCTTCCAGCTCTCTGGCAACGTCCGAATTCGACAGTTCCGTTGGGTTCGGCTTGGCTTGGCCGGTCGCACTCGTTTCGGCTCCACCAACGTCCGGGGCGGCCAAATCAATCCCGCCTGTTGTCCCTTGCGCCACAGTGTCCTTCGGTGCTACGCCGCCAGCCTGATTCTGAGCACTGGCCTCAATTCCGGCTAAACTCAGGGCGATGACCCAGCAGCAGCTTGCAACAACCGTTGTGGTTTTCACGTATTGATCCGTTTCTGGTCGCTTGGGCGACCTCCTGTTCCTGGTGGTCACCTGTCATTCCGACCTACGCAGGGTTACCTACTCACGAAGCCACTGTCTCAAAAACATAACTGGCAATCGATTCGAACAAACGAATCATAAAAAATCAGCAAAGAAACAATAGAACTTCCGTAAATCTCTCCAGCTACTGCTGAAGACACCTCTCCGCGCAGCCCTATATGGGCTGAAGAGATAGGTTACTTGGCTGTGATAAACGGACAATAAGAGAGCCGTTACGAAGAATTCGTGAAAATCTCTATCAAATGATTAACTCCGCCCCACAAATGAATTCAATCAGACCGTGGGTGCCTGTTTCATAACGGATCGCTTATGTGCGTGTGACCTTTCCCATAGCTCCAAACAGTCGACGGACTTTTTTATGCTTTCGTCCCATAGTGGGCGATATGTCTCTTGTCGGTATCGATGCACAGGGTCGATAATGGAAAGGAGCTAGCAGTGAACATTGATCGCATAAAAATAGACATAATGGGGTGTGTTTCTCTTCTTCTTATATCTATGACACTAGGAGCAGGAGTTGGCGCTTTGCAGACGCAGGAACTAAGCCTACTCAGAAGGCGGCTTGCGAAGTGGCGGCATTGGCACTTCCAGCGCCCCTGAACGGGTCAGATGCCGATCTCGTCGCTAACTCTGGTATCCACTGAGGGCGGCGCTATGCAGCGTAGGCGAGCTTCCAACTCGCAAGCTTTATTGTGAATCCACTCTGCACCAGGCACAAATTGGGGCAGCGGCTCAGGTCCAACAGATAGGCTTGGGCCAGGGTGGTCTGCACTTTCAAGGGCGATAATCTTCGCCTCGATATCACGCAACTCTTCAGCGAGCGTCGTGACATACACCGCGTCGCAGGCATGCTTCTTCGTGAGTAGCTTGGGCCTCAACCAAAGCTTGCCTCATGTAGAAGAACGGTTGCTCTGATGGTTGAATCATCCCCGAGTTCATCATCTCGCCCCTTTGAAGACCGCGGTTCTGGTCGGTGCGGTTATTGAGTTCGCCGCAATGAGAAGTGCCTAAGCCCTGAGGCTAGGTTTGCTGCCCAGGCGAGCCCCTGCTGAAACAGGGCGGACGGTGACTGCCCCATCCAGGCTCGAGCTGTCAGCACCAATTGCATCAACATCCCCACTCTGCTTGCCCGGGCTTGGCAAAATAACGCCGAGACTCGTCTGAGTAGGAACTCGTATCCAGTTCTTGGATCGCCAATCGGGCTGCCGCGACCAAACGCGCGCGCTCCTCGGCTGGAATCGAGTTCCACGTATCTGCCTCATGTTCGGCTTCGGCAGAGAGAGATTCACGATAATGGTGAAATAACCTGGAGAACTGCTGTACAAATACTTCCTGAGTTGACATCTCTTTATGAGCGCCTTTCTGCGCCCGATTGATTTGACTGCACAGAACATAAGGCTCAAATCAACTGATGGTAAGGAATTCGTAAAGGTGAGTGGTGTCGTACCATTTGTCCAGTCCGTCCTATCCGAAAATCGGGCACTGCATCGTTCGAGGATGGCGAGCAAAACGTCGCGACGGGTTTTGCCACACTGGGCGATGCCCTAGTCCTCGTCAGGTGCTTCCGGCTTCCACGGCGGTCTAGAATTGGTTGAAGATCCAGTAGACTTGGCAAAAAGCTCCCGCAAGTACCAAATAACCGATCAAGGCTTCGGCGATTCCATTGCTTGATAACCTGGGGGCATCGAGTTAAAGCGACGAAGAACCGTAAGCTTAGATTACTTGCCCAACTCAGCACGAGGTTGTGCTCTCCACCCTGGGTGCGACTGTTCTGCCGCCAAAGGAACAAGCTGCAAATAGATGTGCCTTGGCAGCGTAGTGTTCCACCGTCCTGACAACTTGGCATAGCCGACCAGGCCGAAGAAGAGAAGTGCGATGCCGGCAGCCATGCCCCACACAGGGATGGCACGCCGCTTCTTCAGCGCATATGGTGCGGTTGCAATGAGCGTATCTTTTGCCGGGC
>Ga0182036_10000696_pt1 | contig 15261 bp, 16 predicted proteins | sample sta12Cox44000080_FD_125966 | JGI IMG/M metagenome (GOLD analysis project Ga0182036, IMG submission 125966) | Lab enrichment of tropical soil microbial communities from Luquillo Experimental Forest, Puerto Rico - statoxic.12C.oxic.44.000.080 | ecosystem: Environmental > Terrestrial > Soil >...
CCGATGAGGTGCCGGAGCGACCAGAACATGGCCCAAATCTTATCGAAACGACGGCAACAACACAGCTCTAAGTCGTTCATTTTACGAGTGGACGACGTTTTGATGAGGGACAGGGCTGTTTTTTCATTGCGAGGCTGACACAAAGGATCGTAGACTTGACACGGGCAGATGAGATGCTATATATAATCTTTCAGGAGCCACCAATGCGCTATCCTTCAGAGCACAAGCAGCAGACGCGGCAACGAATTGTCAAAGCCGCATCACGGCGGTTCCGGAGCCGAGGGACCGAAGGGGCAACCATCGGAACTCTAATGCACGACCTTCGCCTTACTCACGGCGGGTTTTATCGTCACTTCGATAACAAGGAGGAACTCTTCATCGAGGCCTTCGGAGAGAGCCTTGAGGATTTGTCCCGCAACATGCGTTCTGCGCTTGAGGATGTACCACCAGGGGACGAATTGAAGGCGCTCATCAACCGCTATCTCAGTGGCGAACATTCCGACAATGTCGCGGGCGGCTGTCCGGTTGCGACCCTGGCGGCAGAGGTTGCGCGTCGTCCGCCGAAAACGCGCGCTGCATTGCTGCAAATTTTGAAAAGTCACATCGCCAAGACGGCGAAATTCATACCAGGTGCCACCGAAGAGGAGCGCGTGCGTAAAGCGCGAGTCCTTCTGTCGGGCATGGCCGGGACATTAAACATTGCGAGGGTGATCGTAGATGAGGGCCAGCGACGGCAATTTCTGGAGGACGCAAAAAAGTTCTACTTCGAAGCCGCTCAAAAGTAAGCGTTCTTTTTTTTGTACCAATGAGATGACAAATATCATCTTAACAACGTGAGGGACGGTTTTTTATGAATTTCGTTGCTTTGAAAATGCTGGTAGCCGACCGCGCCAAGTATTTCAGCCTGATCTTCGCCATCGCGTTCGCCTCGTTTCTGCTGGCCAATCAGGTTTCCATTTTCATCGGTATCATGACGCGGCCTTCAAGCCAAATCCGAGACGTTGTAGACGCCGACATCTGGGTGATGGACCCGCAAACGCTTTACAGCGACGAAGTCTACGCACTGCGCGGCTATGACCTCTATCGAGTGCGCAGCGTTCCGGGAGTCGAGTGGGCCGTGCCTCTTTACAAGGGAACGGGGCGTGCCAAAGGGCCGGATGGAAGATTTCGCACGGTCATCCTCATGGGCGTAGATGACGCGACGCTCGTGGGCGCGCCTCGGAAGATGCTCGTGGGATCAATCTACGACCTGGACCAGCCGGACGCAGCGATCATTGACAAGGCTGGATTTCTCTACTTCTTCCCGGGCGAGCCTCTTCAGGTGGGCAAGACCCTCCAAATGAACGAGCGGCGGGTCTTGATTGTTGGTATCAGCGACGCCTCTGCCCCATTTCAAAGCTTCCCTGTATTGCACACACGGTACAGCCAGGCGCTTGGATTTGTGGGACGCGAGCGCAATCTCCTCTCCTTTGTTCTCGCTAAGCCGTCAGCCGGTGTGCCCACGGCAAAAGTTTGCAAAGCGATTGAAGCAGCCACGGGATTAAGGGCTAGAAGCACGGCTGAGTTTTCCTTGGATGCGTTTCTATTCTATTTGCGCAACACCGGAATACCGGTGAACTTCGGCATCACGGTGATGATTGCTCTCATCGTCGGGACGGTGATCCCCGGGCAGACCTTCTACATCTTCACTGTCGAGAACCTGAAACAGTTTGGCGCGCTGAAAGCCATTGGCGTAACCAACCGGCGGATCGTGGGGATGATCCTTCTGCAGGCATTGGTTGTCGGCGGATCCGGCTACGCAATCGGCATGGGCATTTCCGCAGCTTTTTTTGCCAGAACTCTGAACTACATGCCCACACGAGGAATCATTTTCCCCTGGCAAGTCATGGCCAGCATCGGGGTGGTCGTGCTCCTGGTCGTCGGACTCGCCAGTCTGATCAGCATCCGACGCGTTCTCGTGCTAGAACCCGCAGTGGTCTTCCGAGGTTAGGCGCATGGGCACAGATGGGATTGCTGTTTTCTCTCGTGATGTAACAAAGGTTTTTGGACGTGGGGATACTCAGGTTCACGCTTTGCGCGGCATCGACCTAAACATCCGCTTCGGCGAACTCAGCATGTTAGTGGGGCCGAGCGGAAGCGGGAAGACAACTTTGCTCAGCGTCATCACCGGTTTACTCGACGCCACCTCAGGCGAACTCGTTGTCTTGGGACGCCAGCCCGCCAAGCTTGCTCAGGAAGAGCTCATTCTCTTTCGGCGAGAGAACTTGGGTTTTGTTTTCCAGCAATTCAATTTGATTCCCGCCTTGACCGCTGCCGAGAACGTTGCCGTGCCCTTGCTAGCCGGTGGAACCAAACGACAGCAAGCCGTCCAGCGAGGCGAAGAATTCCTGGCTACCTTGGGCATGGCTCATCGAGCCCACGCACTTCCTTCGGAACTTTCGGGCGGCGAGCAGCAGAGAGTCGCACTGGCCAGGGCGCTGGTCCACGAGCCAAAGCTCATTGTTTGCGATGAGCCAACGTCGGCTCTGGATGGGCGGACAGGCCACGCAGTGATGGAACTGTTGAGCGCGACGGCGGTTCGTCCCGATCGGGCCGTCATCATCGTCACACACGACTCCCGCATCTTCGATTTCGCTGACCAGATTGCGCACATGGACGATGGCCGGATCACGTCCTTGGAGCAAAACAGAAAGAACGGGTCCCCGGCAAACGGTCTGGCCCCGAATTCCGGAGCATTACCCCTAGCCGAGGTAGAACTGAGAGCTTCCCCCGCAACAGGAGACTAAGAACATGAGGAAAACTGTACCTGTGATCGCAGTCATCGCCTTTGTTTTTGCTGTGGGCGCCGTGCTCGCTATGAAGCCGGTTCGCCGTCCAGAACCACCACCGTCTCCTCCTCCGGCCGCCCAATTTGAATCATCTGTGGGGGCCGTCGGTTTGGTGGAAGCCAACACCGAAAACATCAACGTGAGTTGTGCTGTCTCGGGAATGGTCACCCAGCTATACGTGAAAGCGGGTGACCACGTCCAGAAGGGGCAGAGGCTCTTCTCACTCGATGACCGTGACCCGCAAGCGGATCTCGCTGTAAGGCGGTCGGGCCTCAACAATGCGCGGGCCCAACTCGCCAAGTTGATCGCGGAGCCGCGCCCAGAAGAACTGCCGCCGCTCGAAGCCAAAGTCGCCGAGGCGCGAGCCATGGTGGCCGACGCCGAGGTACAAGTGGAGCTCATCGAGAGCGTAACCGACAGCCGTGCCGTGAGGAAAGAAGACGTACTTCGCCGCCGCCAAAATTTGGAGGCCGCGAAGGCTCGCCTCGCACAAGCGGAGAAGGATTTGGCTTTGGCTAAGGCTGGGGCCTGGGGCCCTGATCTTGAGATCGCGCGTGCGCAGGTTGCACAGGCGGAGGCAGCCGTTCATCAGGATGAAGTGAACATCGACCGGCTGACTACGCGAGCGCTGGTCGAGGGAAACATACTTCAAAACAAAGTGCGGCTCGGCCAATACGCGCAGTGCGGGCCGCTCGATGAGCCGTTGATGATCCTAGGAAGCGTCACTCCTTTTCACGTTCGCGTGGATGTGGATGAACACGATGCCTGGCGCATTCGAGAAGGCGCCGCAGCAGAGGGGTCTCCGCGAGGCAATGGTTCGCTGAGGGTTCCCCTACAATTCGTGCGGTTTGAACCTTATGTGATTCCCAAGAAGTCGCTGACCGGAGACAGCACCGAACGCGTGGATACCCGCGTTTTGCAGATCATTTATCGGGTGAAAGACGAAACCGTGCCACTAAGCGTGGGGCAGCAAATGGACATCTACATCGAGACACCGATCGCTGGGGGGACACTTCATCCACACGCTGATTCAGCACCGGGACGTGGGAAATGAAAGCACGAACTTTGGCAGTGGTGGTCTTTTCTTCTGCAATAGCGACGGGATGCGCTGTTGGACCGAACTACAAACGGCCACAGGCGTCAGTTCCGAGTCAGTGGACGGTTACCCCAGCCCGCGGAACGGCAGCGAAACCAATTGAGAAAGATGAGTGGTGGTCCTCCTTTCAAGACACGGAACTCAGCTCGCTGATTGAACGCGCAGTCAAGCAGAACTTGGATCTCAAACTGGCTCTCGAACGCGTGAAGGAAGAGCGCGCCGCTCGTGGCGTTGTGAGATCCGGCTACTTCCCGTCGGTGGATGCGGCCGCCTCGGCTACCCGGAATCGGCAAAGAGTGATTGCGCCAACAGCGTCGGGAGCAACGAAGATTGTTCCCGTCGAGTTCAACAATTTCGAAGGCGAATTGTCTGCGTCCTGGGAGCTGGACGTTTTCGGAGGAATCCGTCGCGGCGTTCAAGCGGCAACCGCCGATGCTGTGGCGGCGGAAGAGAGTCGCCGCGACGTGCTCGTAATTCTTTTAGGGGATGTGGGCCGCACGTATGCGCAACTGCGCGGTTTCCAGCGGCGGTTGGAAATCGCAAACAAGAACATCAAGACGCAACAGGACACCCTTGATTTGACCAAGGCTAGAGCGAAGGCCGGTTTAGCGACAGAGCTGGATGTTTCACGGGCAGCGGCGCAGCTTGAATCCACCAAAGCCGTTGTTCCGACGCTTGTCAGCGGAATCGATGTTTCTATGCATCGTTTAAGCGTTCTCCTCGGGGAAGAACCTGGCGCTCTGCGGAGCGAGTTGGAAAACCCGAGCCCCATTCCCGCAGCTGTACCAGATGTTGAGGTGGGGCTCCCATCCGACCTATTGCAGCGGCGACCGGATATTCGCCGGTCTGAGGCTCAGTTAGCGGCGGCAACAGCACGAGTCGGCGAGGCGAAAGCAGAATGGTTCCCTCGCTTCGTGCTGACCGGAACCGCCGGACGTCAGGCCACGCAGCTTCACGACCTAACTCTGGGGGCGGGAAATTTCTTCTCGGTCGGACCAGGGATCAGCTTACCCCTATTCACCGGGGGACGCATTCGATCCAACGTCGCGGTACAAACCTCGCGCCAACGCGAAGCGTTGATTAGCTATCAGTCCAGCATCCTTAGCGCGCTCGAAGAAGTCCAGAATGCCCTGGTCAACTACTCACAGGAACAGGAAAGACGGGACCGGCTCAACGAAGCGGCGCAACAAAGCCAATTGGCCGTTGACCTCGCTACTGAGCAATACAGGGCAGGTCTCGTCGATTTTCTGTCGGTGCTCGACGCACAGCGCGAGCTGTACGCCGATGAAGATCTGACTGTCCAAAGCCAAACGACTGTCACGACCGATGTCATCGCGCTCTATCGCGCGTTGGGCGGCGGCTGGAGCGTGAATCCTGTGGCGTCACTGAACAGGGCAACGCCGTGAGTTCTCTCACGGCCCGAAAAGGAGAATCTGAATGCGTGAGTTTGTTCAAGGAGGCGTTGCTGTGATCCTAGCCACTATCTTTGCGGGCGCAAGCCCATCCATGGCTCAGCAGAAAGCCGTGGCCGTCTGGACCGGTGTGGCTCCCGGGTCCGAAAAATGGATGCAAAAAGAGGAGACAGTGACATTGCCTGAAATTGCAGGCGGCACTCTCTTGATCCGTAACGTCACTCAACCCACGCTCACGGCTTTTCTGCCGGATGCGGCCAGCGCAACGGGGACAGCAATTATCGTTTGTCCTGGTGGCGGCTTCGAGTTTCTCGCCTGGGAGCACGAAGGCACGAAAATCGCGAAATGGCTAAACAACAGGAGTATCGCCGCTTTCGTCCTTAAGTATCGCCTCATTGACACCGGGCCCACACAGAAAGATTTTCAGACGTCAGTCGCGAATTTTCTATCTTTCATTGAGAAACTCGTGACCGCCCCGCCAGAAAAGCGCCCTGGTGTCCCTGAGTCAAGGCTACAAATCGCGCCCTTCACCATCGCGGATGGGCTCCAAGCTGTGAAGCTCGTGCGACAGCATGCTTCAGAGTGGAAGATTGCTCCGGACCGCGTCGGCATGATGGGCTTTTCCACCGGTGCAATCGTCACGATGGGAGCGCTCATGCAACAGGACGCCGGGAGTCGTCCGAACTTTGCCGCGGCCATTTACGGTGCCGGAATGGAGCGTTTCGCGGCTCCACCCGCAGCAACGCCGCTGTTCATTCTCAACGCGGACAACGATCCTATCGCTTCCAGCGGCAGCGTGGCTGCGTATTCGAAATGGAAGGCTGTGGTTACCCGGTCGAGCTGCACATGTACGCGAAGGGGGGCCATGGTTTTGGGATGAACAAGCAGGGCCTGCCAACGGATCAATGGGTCGATCGCTTTGGAGATTGGCTTCAGGAACAGGACTTGCTCCGGCGCAAGAATTAGGTCCACAACACAAGGACGATCCTGGAAGAGGAGCATGACGCACGATAACCACGGTCCGGGAAAAGAAGATGATGCTAGCGGGTCTCGCCGCGGCGACGGGTTCGGGGCCAGTCTCAGTCACGACAATCCGGGAGGAACCCATGCAGTATTTGGTGCAAATGAAACTCGGGAGTGCGAGCCGTCCAACAACGCCGCAGGATGGGGTGGCTTTGATCGAGCAGTTTATCCTCCCCACTCTCGATCTGTGTAGGAAGTTGGTGGAGGAGAAGAGGATCCTGGCGGGCGGACCAATAAGCGGCGCCGTGGCGCTTGTGCTGATTGTGAACGCGGAGTCGGCACGGGAGTTGGATGATTTGATTACCAGTCTGCCGCTCTGGTCGCGAGTGGAAACCAAGGTGATTCCACTCACCAGTTTCGAGGGTCGTCAGCAAGCCGTTCGACCAACGCTAGAGCGCCTTAAGGCCAGGATGCAAGCTGCCCAAGGAGCCCGCTAACATGTTCTTGAACCCGCAGAAGGCTGAGTCCGCTGCCTTAAGCCCGTGGAGCACGCACGCCCTGACCAGCCTCGTTATGTTCGCGGCATTCCTCGATAGCTCGCTGCTGGTTATAGCCTTCCCAAGCATTCGCCGCAGCTTTGCATCGGTTTCAACTGCCGAACTCTCTTGGATTCTAAACGCTTACAGCATCATCTTTGGTGCTTTGCTTGTTCCATCAGGACGTCTTGCCGATCAATTTGGCCGCAAGCGGATGTTTCTTGCCGGCGTCACAATCTTTACTCTGGCTTCGGCCTTATGCGGTTTAGCGCCGAGTGCCGGCGCGTTGATTGCTGCTCGCGCGCTACAAGCTGTCGGCGCAGCAATGCTCATGCCGACCTCGTTGGCCCTCGTGCTCGCTGCATTCCCCATAGAAAAGCGCGCTATCGCGGTCACGCTGTGGGGCGCAGTGGGAGGATTGGCAGCCGCGCTAGGACCTTCCGCAGGAGCTTTCCTGATCCAATCTCTTGGTTGGAGGTCAGCGTTTTATATCAATCTGCCGATTGGATTGCTGGCATTCGTGTTAGGGAGAAAGCTGCTCCGGGAATCGCGGGACGTTTCCGCTCGTGCGCTGCCGGACTTCGTGGGCGTTGTCCTACTGATAGCTGCCGTGGGACTGGTCACGCTTGGGATCGTTGCAAGCGAGGCCTGGGGTTGGCTGGATTGGCATACCGCGGGATTCGCGCTAACTGGCTTGGCTTTGTTACTTATATTTGTCCGGCGATCGCTCCGCGTCACGTCGCCTGTACTCGACCTCACTCTTTTTGCCGACAAAAACTATCGCTTCGCAAATCTGGCCACGCTTCTTTTTGGGATCGCCTTCTTTGCCATGTTTCTTGGCAATGTGCTGTTCTTGACGCAGATTTGGCATTATTCGACGTTCAAAGCAGGTCTGGCCATTCTTCCGGCACCCCTCACGGTTATACCTGTCGCCATCATCAGCGGCCGCGTGGCAAGCCGTTACGGTCATCGAGTCCTGGTGATTCCGGGAGGAACCCTGTTTGCGCTTGCCGGCGTCAGTCTTCTGCTCCGCGCTGGCACCACCCCCAGCTATGTCTCGGTGTGGCTGCCTTCGAGCCTCTTGGTTGGGCTTGGTGTTGGATTGTGCTTGCCGGTGCTAAACAGCGCTGCAGTTCACGGTCTCGCGCCCTCACGTTTTGCAGTGGGCAGTGCAGTTAATCAGTCGATCCGAGCACTAGGCGCTGTGCTGGGCGTGGCGCTAGCGATAGCGTTGCTTGGACGAGACCCACGAACGGCAGACTTGCCGACCTTTCAGCACGTATTTGCTCTGTTCGTCTGCGGCGGTTTTCTGACCTCGGCAGCCAGCGTCGGTATTCGCACGGAACCTGCGGTCAAAGCACGAGCAGTCTCGCAAGTTGAGGTTGTGAACAGTTGAACGACCTTGATTCTGAACTGCATGGCGGTTACTCGCAAAAAGTAAGTGCCGACGGCTCGGAACGATTCATGTATCAAAAATAAGGAGGAACAATGAACCTTTACGGACCTAAGCAATTGACAGACAGCATGCGTACGGTGCGGAAGAACACGATACTGATTGCCGAGGACATTCCCGAGAAGGACTACGGCTATCGTCCGACGCCGGAAAGTCGTTCGGTAGCAGAAACACTCGTACACATCGCGATCCTGTCGCGAGTGGATCATCTTCTCCACGAGGAAGAGCACGTTTCGTCGCTTGAGGGCTTCGACTTCGGGTCGTTAATCAAGAAGTCGGAGGTCGAGGAGAAACGGCCACGCAGTAAGCGCGAGGTCGTTGACCTGTTAGTCAAGGAGGCGGATCGCTGGTGTCAATGGGTAGAGGGGCTTCCAGAGCCCCTGTTGTCTGAGCAAGTGCGCATGCCCGGCGGTGCTTCGAAGAGCCGTTTTGAGATGTTGCTGGGTACCAAAGAACACGAAATGCATCATCGCGGGCAGTTGATGGTGATGGAGCGGTTGCTCGGCATCGTGCCTCACATTACGAGAACTCGGCGGCCGGTGCTTGAGAAGGCCGCATCCCGAGTTTCAGCCGAGCAATGAGTTCGGGGCATCGTATTGACCATTTTTCGCCTTACCTTGACCTTCATCCCGTTCGTGACAGTCGCGGCCTACACGAGCCAGTTTCAAGCGCGGTCGAACGGCCCAATGGCGCTCGTGGGTGCGACCCTCATCGACGGCACGGGCGCTCCGCCGCTGTCGGATGCAGTGATCCTCATCGAGAAGGACCGTATCCTTCGGGTAGGACCGCGATCGCAGGTCCGAATCCCGGATGGCGCCGACCGCAAGGATCTCACTGGACTAAAGATCCTTCCCGGCCTGATTGACAGTCACGTACACATTACGTTTGCTCTGCCGCGAGGTCCGAGTGACCCCCAGGCCGATGCCACCATCAACGGAGTCCTCCAGCAGTTTTTGCGCCACGGTGTCACCAGCATCCGAGACCTCGGCGCGGGCTATCCCTGGATCTTGGACCTGACGCGTTCAGTGGAACAAGGTCGGCGCGAGGGCCCGCGAATTTTTGCGGCGGGTCCGATGCTCACGGCTCTCGGCGGCCATCCTGCCGGAACGTTGCTTCGCGGCAACGATGGGGCTATTGCAAGCGGGACGCGCCAGATCGTATCGCCGGAGCAAGGCCGCGAGGTAGTCCGCGACCTCGCAAGTAGCGGTGTCGATGTTATTAAAGCCGTTTTAGACAGCCGTGGGCGACCCAACTCTCCAGAGCGTATTCCTGCGTTGGACGAAGCGGTTCTCGGTGCGATTGTGGCCGAGGCGCAGGACGCGGGAGTGCCCGTCACGGTGCATTGGGGAAACGTGAATGAACTGCCCGCTATCGTTGCGGTCCGCCCAGCGCAATTAGAGCACGCTGGTTACGCACCGATCCCTGCAGCTGTCATCTCTCAGATCGCGCGCCGGCATTGCGGTCGATCCGACGCTAGTGATCATGTCAGCTACCATCCCCTCGCCAGATCAATTCGCAAGCGGACCTCTGGAGAATGTCCGCCGGCTGCATGAGGCTGGTGTCGTGATTACTGGTGGCACGGACGCACCGCTGGGCAATCTTCCCTTCGGTGAGAGCTTGCATCGTGAGCTCGAATTGCTCGTGAAAGCTGGTCTATCGCGAATGGAGGCGATACAGGCCGCAACCAGCCGTCCAGCCAATCTGGTGAAACATGCCGATGAGATCCGCACGATTCAAGCGGGGAAACGAGCGGACCTGCTCTTTCAGTCCCGAGGATTGCAACAACGGCAACAACAGCGTGGAACTTTTTCTCATGCGATCTACTCCTCGACGACATCACCGACCAAGGTACGATGCGGACTTGCCCAAGAATTATTCCGTACCCGGCGCAGCCATGCCACCGATCGGCTGATAGCCAGGATCCACTGCTGGATCGAGTTTCAGCTTGTCGCGATCCAAAATTGTTCCTTCTCTTACAACTCTCGCGATATTTCTGGTATTGCGAATATCCTGATCGGGCTTCCCGTCCACAATAAGAATGTTAGCGAGTTTGCCCGGCTCCAAAGTGCCCCATTCTGCCTCGGCATTCACAATACTAGCCGCATTCTTTGTGGCTATCGTGATTACTTCCAGTGGCGTCAAGCCGGACTCGACGAGCAGCTCAAGTTCCCGGTGAATACCCTCACCCTGGAAGTCGCCGGGATAGGGGGCATCGGTGCCTGCGGCGATCAGGATACCCGCCTGCATCAGTCGTTTGACATTGCTCTCAGCATCGAGTAACGCAGCCAGCGAGCGCTTATCCACTTCTTTATGTCCGAGTTTACGTAGTTCAGTCAGCGCGAACGTGGGTGTTGTGTCGACGATGAACGGGTGATCCAGAAAGGACAGATCCTGAAATCGACGCCACGAGAATGCTTCGAAAACAGAAAGTGTGCTGATGAAGAACACATGGTTCGCCCTCGCGGTTGCAATCGCCTCATCGGACAGCTTCTGAGTTGGGAGATGCGCCCAACCAGCGATCCCCTCGTGCATCAACTGGATTGATCCGTTGTGGCTGTGCGCGTCGAGAATCGTGCGTAACTTGTACTTCTTCGCCTCAGTGGAGATGGCGGCCACCTCCAGATCTGATAGTCCGGCATACAGTTTGATCAAGTCCACCTTCTCGTCTGCGAGTTGACGGACGAGTCCAGGAACCTGATCCTGCGACACAACGGCCCGAGAAAGCTCCGGCCAAAATGGATCAGCGCCGTCCACGAGCGGCCCGACGCAGTAGATGCGCGGCCCGAGTAACCGGCCGGCCGCCGTTTCAGCCCTTAATTGCCGGACATAAGATTCGACATTCCCGGTGTCGAGGACCGTGGTAACGCCGGCATAGAGAAGAGCGTTCATGTAACGGTGATAGCCCAACATATCCGCGGAAATTCCATCCCACCCACCCGTAAGATGCACGTGCATGTCCGCGAGGCCGGGCATGGCCGTTCTGCCGCCGCCGTCAATCCTGCGCGCTCCGGGTGGGATAGAGATGTTCGAGGCCGGGCCGACTGCTAAGATTTTCCGCCCCTCCATGACGATCGTACCGTGTTCGACAGGTGCTCCTCCGTTGCCGTCTACGATGCGGATGTTGGTAACTGCGATGGATTGTGCGCTCGCGAAGGTGCTTAATATCCCTGCAGCACCGAGAGCGAACAGAAGTCGTATGGCTGCTAGTCCGATAATCCAGTCTAAAGTTCGTTTCATTCCTGCTTACCTGTTCCCCCGACTCAGGTACAGTTCGTCGGCCTTGACAGGAACTGCGGCTAATGCGGCAGCGGCGACTAGAGAAATAATCCGCCTCGTAGTGTACGGTTTTGTCATATTAGAACCTCCTTAACCTCCAGGCTGGTTTGTAGCCGGCTGAGCTGCGCGGCCCCGCGATGACTCCGTCTCCGGTTTGCGTCGAGTACACCCCAAAATTCCCCCCACCGAAACGTCTCATCGAACATAGTCGTTAACGTTTGTGGACATAGCATCGTATTGTCAAGTAATCCGATGAGCCGATTTCCTCTTTCCTCTCGGCAATCGCAACCTCGTTTCGCTGAAGAAAGTGAACGGTATATGAACACCTTCGCGGGAGGTTGTGTTATATCGTAAGGTGTCGGGACGGGGTTCGCTCGAGCCGTTTGTTAACGTATAGATAGGCTGGGGGGATTTCACCCCCTGCAATGGGGATCCGGAAATCGAATGAAAGCAATCGTCTTTCATGCCCACGGCGGCGTTGAAAACCTCAAGTACGATGAGATACCCACTCCGACTCCTGCCTCAGATGAAGTCCTGATTCGAGTCAGGGCTGTTTCGCTGAACGGCTTTGACCCGATGATACTCAAGGGTACGACCTCTCTCAAGACCCCTTTTCCGATGAGCCCGGGAGGTGACTGCTCGGGAGAAATCGTTGTTTTGGGGTCTTCCGTGGACAGCGGCACCTGGAAGGTTGGTGATCGCGTTTGCCCCTATCCATACATTGAGGGCCGCGGAATGACAGGCGAGACTCTTCCCGGAGCATGCCGCGAGCTGCTCACGATGCCGGTAACAAACCTTTTGCGAATGCCGGACGGGCTGTCCTTTGTCGATGCAGCTGCGCTCCCGATTGCTTACGGTACGGCACTTCGCATGATGCAGACGCGTGGAGCGATTCGAGCGGGTGAGAAAGTACTGATTCTTGGCGCAACAGGCGGTGTGGGGACTTGTTGCGTTCAGCTGGCCGCCGCGGCGGGGGCCGAGGTGATCGCATGTGGAAGCGCGGAATGGAAGCTGAGCAGACTCAAGGAAATCGGAGCCGCCCATGTAATCAACACGTCAAAGGAAGACATTCTGAAGGCGGTCCGCGAGAGATTTGGCAAACCACGGTACATGGGCGCTGGCGGCGTGGACGTAGTTGTTAACTACATAGGTGGAGACACCTGGGTACCTTCGCTCAAAGTGTTGAGACATCAGGGCCGTCTTCTGGTCTGCGGTGCGACTGCAGGCTATGCACCTGCGGAGGACCTGCGCTACATCTGGAGTTTTGAGCTGCAAATCATCGGGTCTGACGGTTGGACTTACAAGGATCAGACCACATTGATGAACATGGTTGTCGAAGGAAAGCTTAAGCCGGTCATACATTCGACAAGACCGCTCTCGGAGACTCCGCAGGCGCTGCAGGAGTTGATTGATCGCAAGGTCTTTGGAAAATCCATTCTGATCGTGACTGAGTGAGGACCTTTGAATGCCCTTACCTGAGAATCTTGGCCACCTCTTTGATGTCCCGCTTCAAATTCAGCCGACGGCACCGGCCGTTCTGCAAGACGACGTTGTTCTTAGGTTTAAAGACCTGGATGAGCGGTGCAACCGGATGGCAAATGCGCTAGTGAGCCTTGGGATAGGACCAGGCGACCGCGTTGCCCTTATGTTCAGCAATGATTACCGCTTCATCGAGTCGCTGCTGGGAGCAATGCGCCTGGGTGCAGTCCCGGTACCGCTGAATATTCGGATGGGAGATGAGGCAATCACGTACGTTGTCGTCGACTCTGAGGCGGTGGCCCTTATCGCCAATTCGGAGATGGCCGCCCGTGCGCACTCTCTGGTTCCGCAGTTTCCAAGGGTGCGGCACTTCATTGTAGACGGAGAGGCAACAGGCAAGGCTCTGAATTATGACCAGATGCTCCGGCAGGCTTCTCCCTTGTTTGCGCGCAGGAAGACGGGATTCGATGAAGTCTGTCTTCAGCCATACACGTCCGGTTCGACGGGCAAGCCAAAGGGCGTTCTTCTGACGCATGGCGGGCAGATCTGGAATATAGATTTGCTGCGCAAACTCGAGGCATTCGATGAGGGGGAGCGAGCATTGGTAGCGGTCCCGCTCTATCACAAGAACGCCATGCTGGGAGCGGTCAAACCCATGTTGCTCTGCGGAGGATCGCTGGTCATTTTGCCAGGCTTCGATCCGGTACAGGTCATAAGGTCTATCGCGCGCTACAGGGTGACGTACATGACCGGCGTGCCGGCCATGTTTTCCAGGATACTCTCGCAAAAGGAAGAACTGAGCCGGAACGATGTGAAATCGCTGCGCTATGCAGTGTGCGGTTCCGCGGAGGTTTCGGAAGAGCTGGTGGCCGAATTCCAAAGAACCTTCCCCGAGGCGATCATTGCAGAAAGCTATGGCTTGACCGAAGGTGGGCCCGACCCGATTAGCAATTGCCGCTACGGCCTGATCAAACGCGGGAGTTGCGGAAGGCAGATTCCTGGCTCTGATGTCAAAATCGTCGGCGAGGATGGTGTAACCGAGTTGGGACCGAACGAGGTGGGAGAACTTATCACCCGCAATCCCGGGTTGGCCAAGGGTTACTGGAAGCTTCCCGAGGTCACCAAAAAGAAGTTCCGCGACGGATGGCTCTATACGGGAGACCTCATGCGTCGTGACGAGGACGGTTTCTTCTACTTTGTGGGACGCCAGGATGACATGATCAATGTATCTGGCGAAAACGTCTATCCTAAGGAGATTGTCGATATTCTTCTGCGGCATCCGAGCGTTCGGGAGGCCTATGTTGTACCCATACGTCATCCGATCAAGGGTGCTGTTCCTGTTGCATTCGTCGTGCAATCGGGAACCGGAGGCACTTCCGCAGAGGAACTCAAGCAGTTCTACCTAAATTATGGCGCACCGTATGCCTACCCCCGCCGCATTTACTTCCTCGACTCAATGCCACTGGGCGGAACAGGAAAAATAGACCGCGCCCAACTTGAGAAACTCGCGGCGGAATTCGAGGAGAAAGTTCAACATGAACCAGCCTGATCTTTCGGGGTCGCCATATCAACGTTTTCTGGGTTTAGAACTGACACGCTACGAAGAAGGTTTGGTCGAGATTCGTATGCCCTTTCGCGAAGAGTTTCTGCGCGACGATGCCTCGGACTGGTTGCACGGAGGAATCATCAGCGCGCTCATTGATATTGCCGGCGACTATGCGGTCTACTCGAAAACCGGAGGAGACGTGCCCACTGTGGATCTTCGGGTTGATTATCTGCGGCCAGCTAAACGCGGGCGTCTCACCGCGGTTGCGCGGACGGTTAAAGTTGGCCGGCGGGTGAGCGTTGCAGACGTGGAAGTCAAGGATGAGCAAGGTGAAGTCGTTGCAATCGGTCGCGGCGTCTATGCAACGCCGGCGCAGTCGACAGCAGGATGACGAAACGGCTGAGGGTGCAATCATCCGATATGCGGCAAGACACAACAAGTTGATCAGAGCTAAGGACCGCAATTGCCTCCACCCAAAGAGAATTTCCGCTGGCTCGTTTTAGGCCTGGTACTGCTCACAACAGCGGGCGGGATTATGATCTTTTCTGCCCCCTTCCCCCTCTTGACCCTTTGGGTGAGAGACCTTGGCATTTCGCGGGCGCAAGCAGGTGCCTTGACGGGGCTTTGGTATTTGGTCTCTGCCTGCGCATCCTTACCGGCCGGCTGGTTGGC
>Ga0182036_10000699_pt1 | contig 15238 bp, 17 predicted proteins | sample sta12Cox44000080_FD_125966 | JGI IMG/M metagenome (GOLD analysis project Ga0182036, IMG submission 125966) | Lab enrichment of tropical soil microbial communities from Luquillo Experimental Forest, Puerto Rico - statoxic.12C.oxic.44.000.080 | ecosystem: Environmental > Terrestrial > Soil >...
AACTTCGCCCGAAAAGTCCCGTTTGCACCATTGGCCTTCGGTGGCACTTCGTTGAAAGTCGAAAGGTTCGCACTAAAAACAACGCCGTGGTCATCATCAGCTGTCAGCGCGAGGCTGAATGCTCGGACGAGTAGCGCCGCCAATAGGAATCTTTTCATGAGCATCTCCTTTCCTTTGTAAGATTTGCAAGAATTCTCGCAAGTTCCGGGGCGTAACGGGATTCCCCCTTTTTGACTCTTACTTATGGGCAAAAACGCTGCGTCAGCGCTTCGTTCCTGTCAAATTGAGATTCGGCTAGTTGGCAACATGCGACTCCAAAGCTGTCAGCATACTCGAACGACGCAGTTCCGTTTGAAGATTGAAAGTCCGGGAATGGCTTGGTAGAAAGGGCTTGGTTAGTCTAGCGCCGTTCGCTTCACGGTTGCCAGAGAGATTGCACGGCTGGTGGTGAACGCCCCGCATTAGCGATTGTTGCGTCTTGTCCCCGGTGCTAGGCTCTTTGCATGTCGGATAAATCTGCAAACCATGGCAATCAAAGTGCGGATATCGAGGACGATTCTGCGACGTCTTCCCAGGAGTTCGAGCTTTCTGGAGGACTAAAGACCGCGTTTGCTTTCGTATTCGGCATCCCGGCGATTGTGATCCTTGGACTGCTCATACATTACGGCCTTAGGGATGACGTAAAACCGAGTGAATTAGGTCTAGGGGCAGCATTGATTTTTTGCCTGGCATGCTTGGCGATAATTCTCATCCCGTGGAGAATGTTCGGGCTGGGTTTGAAAAAGGTCGGGCCCTTGGAGTTCCGGGAGGTGATCTCTACTCAGAAGAAAGAGCAGAGTGAAAGCGTCACATTTCTACAAAACCAAATAGACCAACTCAAAGCAGCACTTGAGAAGAAAGTGGGCAGCCCGGTCGATGCTGAAAGCTCGTTCCGCCCGACACCTAGTATTGCTTTGTCCTTCCTCGTGGAAAAGTTCTTGCGTAATCACTCAGGACGCTTCTTTAGCCCGTTCAAAGTCAAGAGTTGGGGTAGCGAGCAGTCGGGGTTCGAGCAGTTGGGTTCATTCAGCACCGCTGAAATAACCCAGGCGCTGTTGACAATGTTGGCTGCGAACAGGGTGCGGACCAAACTCAGCAAGAAAGGGAATACCTTATACGGTGTCAGTCGCACGACCGGATAAATACGTTTACAACCAGCTTGACGAAATTCCCTTTACCACTCGCCTCGGGTCTTTGTCTTCGCGTAGCCCGCCAAACTTTGCATGCCTGATCCGATCTCCCGCCGTTGACTCCCCAAACTCGCCTTGCGCAACGGCTTCGGTACGCAGCCAGACAAACTCCTTCAGCTCTCCGCCGTTGGGGCAGAAGCGCTCGAAATCTTCAGGGGGTTCATGTTGAGTTCAAACTCGCCTTCAAAAAAGCAATACGCAGAACTCGCTGCTGTCAAACGAACTAAAGCTGTAAGCCGCTCGGGTTTGCCCAAACGGCGCAGGTCATTAACCCAGAACTGTCGCCGGTGCCCAAAAACCTCGCTTTTTTCAAGGACACAAAAGTCATCACCTAGAATGAAACCGATTATGAGCGCGTGCGAAGAATCAACTGGGAAGGGAACAGCTGCTCTGTCTTGCCCCAGCCAGCTACCTGTAACCCGCAGTAGTTCTTTCGGCCCATCGCGGTAGATGATGGCCGCTTTGACAACAGCTTCCTTATTCTCCGCTCCCTTGATCGCATCGTTCGAGAATTGCACGACCGCTGCACTATTCCCGTTGTCATGCTGAAAGAACAGGCCACCGCCGCCGCTCAAAGATTCTTGGATAGCGATTGTGTCTGTACCGCAAAACGCAATGTTAGCCTTTGGTGGCCCCTGGTAGGACGCTTGCGCCGCACGACCTGGCTGTGGTTGTGCTTGTGCGGTAGCCGCTGGCTGGCCGGTGTTCACGTTGACCACTGGTGCGCTGATGCTCGGATTGATTGCCGATCCAGCAGCCACAGGGGAATTGCTCACCTCGGAGTCTTGGGCGTTCAGCGTCGCTGGGGGCGCGGGTGCCGGATTGGACGTGCTTTTCCGAGAATCAACCCACCGCTTCAGCAGAAGCAGGATAATGGCCACCACAACAACGGGTATGAGCCATTGATAGTTGCTGCTAAGCCAGCGCATTTGCCCCCACGCCTTCCGTCGCAAGTTTGTCCTTGGCAAAATCGGAAGTCAACGAAGTATACGTGTTCAACCGAAATGTGGGACCGCGTGGATTCGAACCTCCAAGAGCGACAGGCCAGACGAAGTGGCCACGAGGCGCAGGCAAGCGATCAACGGTCCCACGTTTCAGCGGATGTATGGAGTGGGACAGTTGGGACAGGTAAACCCTCAAGCCCTAGGGTAAAAGCCTTCCCATCATTGCAGGTAATTACCCGATAGTTCGACGCAAGAAACCGCCTACGAGCTGGTTTTGAAAGCTATCGCCGCACTAGAACTAAATGACAAGGCCCCTCACATTCAGAAACTCCAGCTTTGTAACGCACTGGCCAGAGGCGTATTGGACTTAAAGCCGGGCGAGGAGCCTCTAGGTGCGTTTCTGGGGACAAGGGCCCCCATGTTTTGCTTCATCCACGCGCCTAAGCGGGTATGCAGGCCGCAGTTCTCCCCGGCCAAGCGCCGAAACTCTGCGACGTCACTTTCAGCCGCATTACCATTTTCGAGCTTGTGAAGCAGCGCCTCGATTTGAGCTGATCCGGGTGGCCATGCACTAAACTTTGACTTCTCCAGTTCTTTCTGCAAGGCCATACCATACGCAAAGAAAGCTTGGTGCGGTCTACGGTATTGGGCGCAGTAGCGCGGAAAGCTTTAATGCGTTCCTGAACCTCTGGCGCCTTGTGCAATCTGCGCCACATCGCCGACCCGAATTTTTCTCAAGACCCAGTGAGTGATCGGCCATGAGCCAATTTTCCTCGCGATACGCTCGCGCGTGTCCATCGGCGGCCACCTGAAGCAGGGAATGCTGCGAGTCTACACCTCTGGCGCTCCGGGCGCTCCGATGCTGGCTTTGATTCTACTTAATTCTAAAGTATGCTTCTGGCCCCGTTTCCGCCCGGCTATAGACTCGACGACAGAAACTCGGCATTCGGAGGTTCCTACGATGAGGCTAAAGGAAATCACGCAACGACTGCTCGCGATCATCCTCATCTCAATAGGATTCTTCGTCTCAGTTACGCAGGCTTATGTTTTTGGCCGTGCAACCGGCGAGCTAGGCCAGAGTAGTTTGAGCCCAGAATTTTCTCGCCTCCTCGTCTCGGTTCGGCGCAACACTGTCATCGGTTTCGCCGGCGGAATAGTCATCCTCGCGCTCGGCGAAGTACTCCTGTACAGAAGTTCGCGCGGGAATAAAGGTCCCTCCGACGGAGCGCCAACTGTTGTTTCCTAATTCCCGGTTTCCGCTGGAAGCATTCAAACGCATGAGCAGTGGGAATACGCAATCCTGTCGGCTGCAACGATCCGGGCAGATTGCCTTGAGACGCGCGTAATTCCTGCTACTCCAACCCGATCCAGGGGATTCTGCGGCACCGCGGAATGCGCTTGACGATGAACGTCTACGTTAAGAGTGTGAGCGATTCGCAAGCAGATGCGCTGGCCGCGCTGCCGATCGGATTCCTGTTGTATTAAAATGGCAGCCTGTAACTCGCTCGTAAAAATTTTCCGCGGTCACGTAACGGCCTTCTGGCCAAGACAACGTGACGCTGCTGTTAGCGAGAGTGGCAAAGTGAATTGGATGTGCAACGTCAGCCGGAGAGGGTTCCTAAAGGATGTGTTCTCCGCGTCGGCTTTTGTTGTGGGCGTTCAGTTCGTCCCGGGATTCATGCGGGCAGGTCTGCTGGCGGAGTCTCTGGCCGATCGCGCGACCTTTGATCCAAACGTGTTTCTTGGGTTGGAGCCGGATGGGGCCGTTACTATCGTTGCGCACCGATCCGAGATGGGGAACGGGAGCCGTACGGCTCTGCCGCGCGTCGTGGCGGACGAGATGGATGCCGACTGGAATCGGGTGAGAATCGTGCAGGCCGATGGCGACGCGCGGTACGGATCGCAGGACACGGACGCCTCACGCTCGATTCGAGAGTTCTTTGAAATCATGCGCGAGACAGGAGCGACAGCGCGTTTGATGTTGATTCGCGCCGCGGCTGGGCAATGGTCTGTTCCGGAGTCGCAATGCAGATCTGGTCTGCATATTGTTGTCCACAAGCCAACGCAACGCGAATTAGCCTACGGAAAGCTTGCGCTCGCGGCATCGAGGCTGCCCATCCCAAATAAAGCAGACGTGCAACTCAAGCTGCGAACCTCATGGCGCTACATCGGTAAGGACGCAAGTCTGTATGATCTCGAGGACATTTGCACGGGCAGAGCCATTTATGGGATGGACGCGCGTGCAGAGAACATGGTGTATGCATCGGTCGAGCATCCGCCTGTGCTTGGAGGGAAGGTGAAATCCTGCCGGGATGAGGAGGCCTTGCGAGTGCCTGGCGTGCGGCAGACCGTTCTCATCGAGCCGTTCAAGCCTCCGCACGGCCAACAGCCGCTCGGCGGAGTCGCGGTGATCGCCGACAACACATGGGCCGCATTTCAAGGCCGCAAGAAATTACAAACGGAGTGGGACCACGGAGCCAACGTCAGGTACAACTCCGAAGAGTACAAAAAAGAGCTCCACGCGACCGTGCGCGAACCGGGCAAAGTCGTACGCAATCAGGGAGATGTGGATGCGGAATTCGCCAAGGGCGGCAAAATGTTTGAGGCCCAGTATTACGTCCCGCACCTCGCACACGCGACGATGGAGCCGCCGGTGGCGCTAGCGGATGTTCGCAACGATAGAGTGACGGTGTGGGCGCCGACGCAGAATCCTCAGGACGTGCAGGATATCGTTGCTCAGGCTGTGGGCGTACGCAAGGAGAACGTGACATGCCACGTCACGCTGCTTGGCGGTGGCTTTGGGCGGAAATCGTTTTGCGACTTCGCCGTGGAAGCTGCGGTTCTATCGAAGAAAATGGGGCGGCCCGTCAAGGTGGTTTGGAGCCGCGAGGATGACATCAAGTTTGATTATTATCTGCCGGTTGCCGCAATGTACTTGAAGGCGGCGCTTGATTCCCGGAGCAAACCGACGGCTTGGTTGCAACGTTCGGCCTTTCCTCCGATCAACTCGACATTTGACAGCGGAGCCCGATACGGAAGCTGGGAGCTGAAGGGAAATTGGATCGAGGTACCGTTTGATGTGCCCAACCTTCGCGTCGAAAACGGCGCGGCCCAAGCTCACGTTCGTCTCGGCTGGTTGCGATCCGTGGCGAGCGTTTACCACACTTTTGCAGTTCAGTCCTTTGTCGCAGAACTGGCGCATGATGCTCGGCGGGACTCTCTGGAGTATCTCCTGGAATTGTTCGGACCGCCACGCATTCTGGATATTTCAGGGTTTCCGGCTGAGCCCGGCTATCCCCTGGATATTGGACGCTTGCGAAGAGTCACTGAAATTGCCGCGGAAAAGGCTGGATGGGGAAAACGCAAATTGGGGAAACGCCACGGTCTCGGTATTGCGGCGCAACGCTATTCGTTCAGCTATGTGGCATCGGTTGTGGAGGTTGAGGTCGGCGAGGAAGGCAACATCCGGATTCCTCGCATTGATACGGCAGTGGACGCTGGCACGGCAGTCAACCCCGCCAACATCAAGGCGCAGTTTGAGGGAGCGGCCGTATTTGGCACCAGCATCGCAAGAAGCTGCGAGATAACCGCGACGAACGGGGTCATCGTCCAATCGAACTTTTCTGACTATGTAGTGGCCCGCATGGGTGAAGCTCCCTATCAGACCAACGTCCACGTGATTGACAGCAACGCTCCGCCAGCGGGAGTTGGCGAACCTGGCGTATCCCTCATCGCGCCTGCATTGGCGAATGCCATTTTTGCCGCAACGGGCAAGAGGATCAGGCAACTGCCGCTGTCGAAGAGTTCATTGGCTTGACTCGCGCGTTCAGGCAGTGCTAGTCCCGGCTACTGACAAGAGGCTTAACTGCAGTCCTCGACGCCCGCCAACATACAGCAACGCGTTTGCAACCAGCCAAAGCAAAAGAGGGAATAGGAATGAGGGTTGCAGAAGGCCACATGGCGATCCGTCGCACCGACTGAGCGGCTACCTGCAAGAAGGGCTTACGGCTTCGGCCGTGGAGGTGACCGTCAAGGATCGTCTTAATGGGGGCCGCCTTATGGCTTGATGCGGTGCCACGAGGTCACCAAGGCCCGCACGTTTGGCTCAACCACGTCTCTGCGGCCAACGTTTCCGCTTCGATGGTTGGCTTTGATTCTCTCTGCTTTTGCGCTATCTGGGCTCTTCCCGTTTCCGCTGGAGGACTCAATGGATGAGCAACGGAAATACGCGCCTCCGCACACACGTTGAATCACGTCGGAATGGTCAGATCAATAGAGGTCAGATCAATAGAGATTGACTTAATCCCTGCAAATGACTACATTCATTCGACCTGCTCTCCAACCCAGCTCCTGGGGTTACTTCTCAATTTGACTCGGTGAAGGGGTTTACCTGGCCACCTCCCCTCATCTCTTGAGGCATACGTTAGGAGGTGTGGCAATGTTGGACTCTCAGCTCTATCGCAAACTATCGCTTACGGCCGCGGTTCTGGGCGTCTTTATTGTGGCGGGGTGCTCGAACCAGCCAGGCGTGGTAGCCGGCTCCGCCAATGCGACGCAACCACTTCAACTCATCACCTTGCCGGAAGGCACGACGATCACGGCAACCGTCGGACAAACCCTCACTAGCGCCAAGAATCGCCGGGGTGATTCATTCGTGGCCAACATCGCGAGGCCCGTCAAAGTCGACGGAAAGACCGTGCTTCCTCAAGGCACCGAGGTCACTGGCCGCATCGTCGTGCTGAAGGACCGTGAATTGAAGGTGGCTCTCGATTCTGTCGTCGTCAATGGGATACACTGCGACTTGGCTACCAACCGGCGTCGCCCTTCCGACAAAGACCAACCCAAACACAAGGGCGAGAAAAGCAAAGGTCAAAAGCACAAGCAAGACAATTCCACTCTTTCAGCCCGCACGCGGTTGACGTTTAAGCTCTCCAAGCCCGCCACGATACCGGCCAAAGCCTAAACGCGAAAGGGGAAGGTTCTCCGGAGCTATACTAAGGAGGAATAATGAAGGTATGGTTAATTGCGGTGACATTAATGGTCTTCGGCACTCTCGCGGGTTGCGGTGGAGGCGGTAGCGGCAACTCCATCGCCAACAATTTGACGCAGGCTCAGGCCCGGCAAGTCGGGACCACGGTTTCTAATGATGTAAGCAAGGCTCTGACAAGCGCAGTGGGCAACCCAGCAGTGCCGCTAGACATCACCACCAGAGACAATATGCTCGTTGCGCTCCAGGGAAACAACAGCCAGGCCGTGTCGCAGCCGGAGCAGGTCACTTGCAGTGGCACAAGCTGCACCGTTTCCGGTACCTACAATTGTCCGGACGGTGGTTCGATTATGGTGATGGGACAGTTCATGGTGAACGGCATGTCTGCCAATGGGACATTTACCGAGACGTTTAGCGGCTGCTCGGACGGCACCCTTGTCATTGACGGCACTGTGATGGCAACGGTGACGGGCAATAACGACGGCACGACGACCACGGTGAGCGTAATGATAAGTGGAACCGACATCAGTTTCAAGCCTGTTCAGGCAGGACAGTTCCCGACGGGAAGCAGCTGCTCATTAAGTGTAAAGGCCGTCGTCTCCGTGAGCGACAGCAGCGGGAGTGTGACGCCCAGTTCGATTAGCGGATCGATTTGCGGTCAGACGATCAACTGAAATTGTTAAACCGGAAGCCAAATCAGAAACCTGAGTCCCAAGGCTTCTACACGAACTGGGGCAGAGGAAGGGACTCATGCGCCGTCCCTTCCTCTGCACTCCATCCCGCTAGAAAATGGAAATCCTCACTGCCCACAGAAAAAAAACCGCAAGCCTCCGCTGCGCTCAGGACCAGACCCGCTGTTCCTACAAAACCAGGATGCCCCAGGTCAACCCATCTGAAATCGTCGTCCTTGGGGGCTTCCTAATGCGAAATTTTTCGACAAAAACGACCGCTGAGACAAAAAATGAAAAGAGGCAAGCAAAAGAGACTTGACCATCCCGATCACTTCCCCCACAATCAACCCGCCAGCGTCGCTGCCCTCCGATCTCTGATCGGAATCCGCAGGAATGCTGATCGCTTCCCCTCAGGAACCCTGAACGACTTCAGAAGAATCCGCAAGCAAGAGAATTCTCCAGAACCAACTTCCTTGTGATTATGAACGGAGTAGAGTTGCGCAGCGTTTCAAGGACCGCATCAACTTTCTTACTTCGCTTTGTGGCAACAAACGCGATAAGCGTAAAGACAACAGCGACGAGCACACCAGAAAGTGCGGCGGATACTGCATCGGTGGTCAGCTTGGCCAGGAACATTATATCTGATTGCGATTTAGCACCCCGGGGCCAATCCGGGGCCGGTGTTTTCCGAGGGTGCCTCGTGATAGCAAGTGCCGGTAAAAGCGTCACACAAAGCGCCCACACCACTACGTGGATCGTCATGAGAGCGCATGCCTCGCTCCAGCGTGCGCCTATAACGCCAATAATACGTCGGGTGTAAACGACGAAATTAGGCCTACAGTCGCAACTCGACGCCATGTGCGGACCGGGTTCGGATCGAACATAACTTTTATGAAAACGAAGATAGCCACCACGCCAGCCATCGAGCGGTTGGGAGGTCATTCTTCCACCCATGGGGTGCAAAGAATAGTGTCAACGACGGGAGGGGATACAGTGAGGGGCGTGAACGCCGGGCTAGGATGAAACACCCGCACGGCAATGTCGCGAACTACAAGGCAAGTGCGTTTGTGCATGATCGCCAACATTGAAAGGCGGGGAGGATTGGATACGAGTGTCAAGGTTTGAATGAACAGGGAATTTTTTGCACTCATTATGGGGATTCCTATTCTCCGGCTATTGCCATAAAGGCCTGACGGAATCCCCCATCGTTCAGCGAGACAGCTGGAAAATAGAGACCCACAAGTTTTCGATCCCAGATTGGCGCTGCCGCCACATGGTCCTCTGGCGTCGTGAAATGATACTCATAGAGCAGCGCACGGACGAATTTGGGCGGTGCGCCAGGGAACGGATTATAGCGCAGAAGGCCTAATACCGGCTTATTTCCCTGCAAAAGCTTTCCCATAAAGCTTATGAACCACGGTTCTTCACCGTAGGGCATAGCCACGCCTTTCGACGTAACCGTTGCGCGAAATGGCAAAAACCACATCAGCCAATCAAGACGTAGGTGATAGGGCGCAACTTGCGGAGGTGTATGGTTTACGTCGCCTGGTTTGCCGATAAATTCGTATTCGCGCCAGTGCGTGGATGGAGTAATCGCGTTATCGTCTGTCCCTTCGACAATCACTTCATATCTCGGCCGAGTGATCGTTCCAAACGCGCCATAAGTATTCACGAGGTGAATCGGCTCGAAAGAAGCATTCATCGCCTGACGTGATGAAAGCATATTGCGAACTGGATAATAACTCAGGGCCGCTATTACAGCTGTAACCCCGACAATGATTGACGAATGAAAAACGGTTGGCTGAGCGAGGGTGGAAGGATGGAGCGGAATGATATGTCTTAGCCATGAATCGCTGAATGTGCTCAAGGCCAGAACCATCGTTAAAAATCCCAGGAACGCGAAGTTTCCGCTCGCAAAAAGCCAGCCGTGGAAAAATAAAGTTATGAGTCCAGCGAATCCAGCTATGGAAGCGGGTGCGAAGTAGGCAAAGGGTACTACGAGTTCCGTGAAATGGTTGAAGAGTACGCCGAGCTTGCCTGTCCATTGCGGCAGTAGGTGGAAATACCAGCTGAAAGGATTTGGCATCGGTTGGGTTTCATAATGGTATTTGAGGCAGGTGAGGTCGCGCCAGCAGCTATCCCCCCTGATTTTTATTAATCCTGCTCCGAACATCAGTCGAAAAAGGAGCCACTGGAAAAGCAGAATGACCAAAAATGGAGGTGTCGTTTTTTCTGAGCCCAGGAAGATGCCGAGAAATCCGGCTTCGAGAAGTAGTGTTTCCCAGCCGAAGGCATAGAACGTTTGACCAACGTTAACATAAGAGAGATAGATTACCCAGAGCGCGCTCCACGTCCCTGCGGAAGCCAAGTTACCGAATTTTTCTGAAAACCCCGAAAGGGCAAAGAGGGCAAGGGTAATGCCGATCCAGCCGAAAAGATCAAAAGCGAGATCAGTTGGAAACCAATAGAAGATACTCGGCGCTTCAGCAAAAGGTGTTTGTTCTATAAATCGCGGCACAGGAAGCAGGCCGTGCTCACCGAGAAGTGGTTTGAATTGGTGAATGACCGCGATAAAAGCGATGAGGTAAACGAGAGCTAAGCCTCGCTGCAGGACAAACCGCGTGAGCCAATAATTCTTTCCGAGATCTGTCAGCGTTTTATTGACGGAGGTGAAACTTATGTCGCTCATGTCATGGGATGATCACATTCTGGGCCTCAGGCCAGTTAATATTTGTTTGCCGCGTTCCGGACAGGTAACAAGCAAGCCATCCTCCAGTCTTTCGGCCGGTTTTGTTAGGCGGTGGTTGTGAATGGAGGCTCCGGCTACTTCCTCTTCCCAAAATCTTTCTCTAGGATCTGACGGCCTAGAGGGTCTTTTCGCCTTTCGTCGGCTCTGTTTTTCGAAACTAACGGAACATCATTCACCCTCTTCGTGGCAATCGCAAGGCTGAGAATCACGGCTATTGCCACGGCTAGAATGACGGGGGCATACGGAAGCAAAGTCTCCTTCGTGACGGCTGAACTGTACTCTTGAAAGACGGAGTTTTGTAGCGTGCTGTGGTCAGATAATACGGGTGCCGCATGAGACGATCTTCCCTTTAGAATTTACCCTGTTCTTTCAACAATCTCTCGCGGATTTGCACGATTGTCTAGTCGGGGAGGCGGGGACAATTTCAGACCTGCCGTACTCTGGATACGGGCTGGGTTCTGGCTTTCCGTGCTGGCGCTCGCTTCGGCGGCTTTAGGAAAGGGAAAAACGCGGTCAGGACCTTTGATCTGCGCGACAGTGACCGCCTTGTTCTGGCTCGCCGTCGCAGTGGCAATGTGACCTTTTGGCCGCCGAGTGCTCCCGGTCCCGTATCCCATGATTCTTCCGGCAAAAAGCGCGATAGCGGTCCGCTCCCGTAACTACTTGTGCTATCGCGGCCGATTGAGCCCTTCCGAGATTGCCCATAAAGATTAGAATCTGGGCAAAGGGAAAATTCGATGAGCGAATGGACCACAATCGATTTTCGGCCGGCTCCAGCTGCCATCGTCGAAGGCGACCGCGCAGATGAGCCAGTTCGCAGGCCATACGACAAACTGCTTCGCTGGCAATGCCTCTACCTCACCGGAATGCACAACACGCCATACCTTAGCGAACCCGTCGCCGGTTGGCTGACGCAGCGCAAAGGTCAGGAAATTCGCGTCATTGCCGCCGTCTGCATAGGTGATGGGACCGTGCATCCCTGGAACGAAGTATTTATCTCGAACAAGGTTCACACCAGCCGCCATCCTTGGTGTGTGATTCAACCTCTGCCTGAGAAACAATGGCCGAGCAAAGACTCCGCTCGAAAGCGCTGGCAGGAAATTCAAGGCTGCATCATCATCGAAAGCAGCCAGGAAGAATGAAACATGGCAGTGTTCAACACTGGAGATTGGCTACCGGGTTGGGAAGCTCGCACACGGTCCCTTTCGGAACCGCTGTCCCCGCGCGGCCCCCAACCCGTTCCTAGATTATCCGTTGGCGCCGTCCCACAACCTTGTTCCGCCACAAAGAACTGAATTGACATAGTATCCCGATGGCATCTACGGGACTGGCAGAACTACCGGTACCATGATCTCGTGTTCATCTTCCAGCTTCACGAGTCTGTGTTATCCTGCCGGCCCCGTTTCCGCTGGGGGACTCAAATGGATGAGCATCGGAAATACGCAAGCCTTTTTGCCGCAGCATTCTTGCCGCACGGAAACTCAACGAAATGGGTGTCAAGCCATGCCCGGCGCGAGAGTGCGCCATCGCTGACGCGGTCGAGAATGCCAAGCGCATCCTCGAGCAGATTGACGAGCGCTGGCCGACGGAACGTGCCGACCTTGCGATTAAGGGTTCCGCCATCCTACCTAGATAGGGTGAAAACCTGATCCCCATTTCATCGATTTACCCGATTCTCAATTCTCAGGAGGTCATGGTGACCTACGCTGGAAATGCACCGGGGGGCTGCAAACGTGGATTTTCAACGCCGATGGGCGCAGCTACGGCAGAAACATGACGCTATAAAGTTTCGGTTTGTCAACGTGGAGTTGGACCTTGCCATCACTTACTGCCAGATCGCCGCGGCCGCGACGGACCGGGCGAGGTCTTACCGAAATATTTCCAACGCGGAGCGAGCTTACACTACCGCAGCATATTTTCTCGATGGCAATCTAGATGCGGCCCAAAAACTAGAGATGAATGAAAAACTTCTGCGATTCTACTCTCTACGAGTGCTCTGTGATAGCACCATTGATAATTAGCAGACAGGATGGCCTTCTGATTCTATGGTGTCGGCGCAAGCTAACCTGTGCATCGCTCTGGCTTCCGCCGTGGATTCGCTCATAGAATCGCCCTCGCATAAACCGTGTATTGCAAAACCGTGATGCAGCCTGCCGGGCCTAGCGTGCTGCTGGTCGTGTATGTGATGGCTGCAAAGGGAGCGCTTCACAGATCCATCTCCTGGCCAGATAAGGGGGTATGCGAGAGAAGCGATTTTTGCGCCTGCAAGTCTTTTGTTCCTGCTAGGCTGCAGGTGGGTTTCGTAACACCTAGGCGAGAGCGATAAACTCGCTGCCTTTCAGCGTTTGTTCTGTACTTCCGCGGCCGGCCGCCCTTGCGAATCGCGGGCCTTTCAGCATCACCGCGGTATTCTCTCGGGCACCATTCCCCGAGTTCCCGCGGCGCGTGTAGCCTGCCGGCCCGAGGATCCGGCCGCACTTGTCGCACCCGTCTTGCATTTAGACTAGCAAAGGCCGGAATAGATTGTAACGACTAACATGATCACGATAGATGTCTTGACTGTCTTCTAATTGTGGCTTCCTGCAGAATACCCCGCAATCGCAATAGGAAGCCAAGGGGCGAACGTAAAGCAAAACAGCGTGAAAGGGCCCTCAGACGCATTAGACTATCAATCCTGCGCTGTATTGTAAGCCCCTTGCAAACGCAAGCCTTATTCCGCCCTAAGATTGGAACTTTCCGGGATCTAGCGCGCCCCGATGCGGATGATCTTGACGAGCGTTTCGGACGGGCTGCCGGGGCGCCCATACTGAGGACGTCGGGTAATGTCAATCTGTGCCGCCGCCATAGTAGAGTCCATTAGACACCGGGGGCATTCTGGTCCCCTACCAGTCCCGCAAGCGTTGTCTGCGCGTGTTGATCCACAGCGCCGACCGCCGCCACCAAGCTCGCGTACAAAAACGCTTTGATGCCCGAACGAAATTGCTCGACGGCTTTCTCCGTCATCTGCGCAACATCGTTCTCCAGCGACCTACGTTGCGCTTCACATGCCGTGCGATTTTCCGCTTCCAGGCAAGCCAGCGAAGAGTCTGCGCGCTGCCTGGCTTCGGAAATCGCCAAATCCATCTGTACTTCGAGCTGTCGCCGGAATTCCTCCAGGGTACTGGTTACCGCACTCTGGAGCGCTGCGCGCGCGCCTGCCGTGCAGGCATCCACCTGCGCCCAGGTTTCCCGCATCACCACTTGATTGCTCTCGGTCAGCCGCACCAGTTGACGGTCGGTAACGCGCGTTGCCGCAGCTTCAAATTCCTCCACCGCGCGCTCGAAAGACTGCTCCAATCGGAGCCGCTGCGTGGAGAGCACTTCCGCCTGCCGTGCACTTGCGCTGCTGATTTCACCAATGTTGGAAACGGCCTGCCTCACCGCTTCCTCCAGCTGTGTCTTTATCGCAGCCTGCACTGCTTTCTCTGCCGCGTGCTCCAAGTTACATTGTAGTACCCCGACAAGTCGATCCATTGCAGCTGCAGCAGCGTCCTTTTCGGGTTCCATCGCAGGTACTGCAGCGGGCGGTACAAGGTCCGTAACCGTTGTTCTTTGCTCAAGTACCCTCAGCCAATCTTGCGGCAGTGTGTCGAATTCTACGCCAGTCTGATACAACTCTCTGGGGCTCATTGGCGACCGCACAAAACGCACGCTTGCACTGACAACCGGTAACTTCTCTTCAAGTCCCTCTATCAACTGCAGTTGCACCTTAGCACCGATTTGCGAGTAGTGCCGTGAGTGGTAGCAACATCCGTGGAGACTAAAACTTATCGTAGACATTTTTTCGCGATACGGCTGCCCCTGCAGGTCTTGACCGAGAATCATCAGGCGAACTGCACGCTGAATCCTAGGGCTGCGACGTTGTTCCAAGCGGGTATGCGGGCCAACTTTTTCTACGAGAGCGGGAGTGTCCATGCGAATCTTCCCCAGCGCGAAATATTAGTTTCCGAAGTCTTCCACCGTCTGCGCCCTCGACATGCACTCCCACGCGGTATAGGCCCGCAATCGCACCTCCAAGATACAAGATCCGCAAACCCAGTGATTGCAACGGAATAGACCCTCTTATCCCCCGGCAAGGGCCTTGAGATTACAAATATCTTTCCTTTAATATCCAGCGACTTTCCTACTTCCGGCCCGCTGATCTGATCGTTTGTTTCTGCTAGGCGAGACAAAGATAGAAGTGGGACGTTGGTTCCACGGGCGGCGCCTGTAACGCACTGGCCCGAGGAGCTGGCCGCAGCGGTCGCACACGTCCTTCACATAGCAGCCAAACCGCTTCGAGCAGCGCATAACTTTGGTCCGCGGAAAGCCTCATTCTTCGGCCCTTTTCTTGCCTGAGTAGCGGTTAGCATATCGGCTACGCAAAATAACTCCGCACAAATCAGCCAGTTACAAGCCGCGTTGCACGGTCGTTGCACACAGAGTCCAGTTTTGCCCGCTCGCACGGCTGGCCTGCCTTCCTCCGGGGCTAGCCACGAACTTGCACGCGCTGCGCAGACGATAAGACTATCCAGGGTATTCTGCGCCACAGTGATCTGCGCCTAACCATGAACGTCTACGTGAAGAGCGTGAGCGATTCTCAAGTGGATGCGCTGGCCGCGCTGAGCGAAAAGTTTTCT
>Ga0182036_10000700_pt1 | contig 15225 bp, 10 predicted proteins | sample sta12Cox44000080_FD_125966 | JGI IMG/M metagenome (GOLD analysis project Ga0182036, IMG submission 125966) | Lab enrichment of tropical soil microbial communities from Luquillo Experimental Forest, Puerto Rico - statoxic.12C.oxic.44.000.080 | ecosystem: Environmental > Terrestrial > Soil >...
ACCGGAAGGCGAGATATCGTACGAAGATCCCTGGTTTCTTAACAGCGACATCGATTTCCGAGCTGCGCTTGGTGCTTCTTCAAAAAGCCTTATCGGCTATGCGATCCAAAAATATTACGCCAGAATTGCGTTTACGAAAACATTCAGGAAAGAGATTAAGACCAGCGCATTTCTTGAAGCCAAGGAGGCGAACATCACTTCGACAGTCATTGTGCCAGAAGATCTTGTGGGTCCTACGAGTTACCAATTGGTCACGATTGGACTCACACAAACACTTGATTTTCGCGACAGTCCGACAAATCCGCATAGGGGATGGGTTTTCGACGGTTCGGCTTCCTTCAACGAGAGCGTTGATGGCAGCGGCAGTTTCGCGCGTTTTACGGGCCGTTATTCGACCTACCTGAGCTTCGGCAAGAATCTGTTGGCTCTAGGCGCCAGGCTTGGATATATCAGCGCCGTGCAAGGCACGGCAGATGTTCCGATTGATGAACGTTTCTTCAACGGTGGATCGACCACGGTCCGAAGCTTTTATGAAACCGAGCTCAGTCCCAAGGACACGGAGAACCACCCGATCGGAGGTCTGGCCCGGTCGATTTTCAATGTTGAATACAATACTCCGATTTATGGGGATCTCATCGGAGCTGTGTTCTTCGACGCTGGAGGCACCGGAGATACGCCCTTCTCGAATTTCAGCACGGCGGTGGGCGGAGGCGTGCGCTACAATCTGCCCATAGGTCCGGTAAGAGTCGACTATGGCGTCAATCCAGCTCCCAGAAAAAATCAGAGCCAGGCGGTGTTGTCGCTCAGTTTTGGCGTAGCCTTTTGACGCGGGTGCGTGGCAGGGGGGCAGATCTCCGAGTTGCCCGTCGAAGATAGCGCTCTTCCCTGAGGCGTTTGCCTTGTTAGAACGGCCGACTCGGAGATCCGGCCCTACCAATCGGGCCTCGCAAAAAACGGTCGCCCGCGTCAAAAAGGCCGACCATGTCCCTGCGCCCTCGCGCCTTAGCCAAATCGGCCGGAAATATAATCTTCGGTCCGTTTTTCCGACGGATTGCTGAAGATCTTCTCGGTTCGATCGCACTCCACCAATCGTCCCAGATAAAAGAAAGCGGTCATGTCGGAGCAACGTGTCGCCTGTTGCATGTTGTGGGTCACAATGACGATCGTGAACTCTTTTTTGAGGGTATCGATCAATTCCTCCACTTTGGCTGTAGCAATCGGATCGAGTGCGGAACAAGGTTCGTCCATTAGGATGATGTCGGGCTTAACGGCTATTGCCCGGGCAATACAAAGCCGCTGTTGCTGTCCTCCTGAAAGGCCGAGGGCACTTTCGTTCAAGCGGTCTTTTACTTCGTCCCAAAGTGCCGCCGCCCTGAGGCTGGATTCAACGGTCTTGGCAATGACAGCTCTCTCCTTGATCCCTGCAATGCGCAGCCCGTAGGCAATATTCTCGGCGATCGATTTTGGAAACGGGTTCGATTTCTGGAACACCATGCCAACGCGTCTTCTCAGCTCGATGACGTCGACTTCTGGCGAATTGATATCAACGTTTTCGATGTTGATGCTCCCGGCCGTAATGCGGGCGCGATCTACCAAGTCGTTCATCCGGTTGCAGCAACGCAATAGCGTCGATTTTCCGCATCCCGATGGCCCAATGAAGGCCGTCACCCTCCTTTCGGGAACTTTCAGGTTAATTTCAAAGAGCGCCTGGGACGATCCATAATGAAAATCGACGTCTTTGACGTCAATAATGGTCCGAGTCGGTTCGGAAATCCCGCCATCAATGGATGGAACAGCGTATGTCTCCCCGACGGGTCTACGCTCGGTACCCGTTTTCACACGAGTCGATTTCGTTTCTTCCATATTGGTCATCGGTCATTGGTCACCGGGTCAAATGGTCTGTCTCATTCGGAAAATGCCCCCAAAAACCACGGGGCACGTATCGTTAGATTTCCACTTTGTGGCCCCGACGGCAAGTAATGCTTTAAGAACCCGGCGAGCAGCGAATGCACGCCGGGTCAAAAGGTGAAACCGCGATGGCGACGCGGACTCAAATCATTAGAACTTCATGAGTAGGTTCGCCTGGAGAACCAGGTCCTGGCGATCCCGAGCGATCGGATATTGCTGATTTGAGGGAAATGGCTGGCCAGTGGCTGGATTTATCACGTTGCCCGTCGCGTAGCCGCCGTAAAGATTGGGATGCAGCGCATGGGAGTAATAGAAAGTGACAACCGCCGTTAAGAAATCGGTGAAGTTGTAGGCCAGATTGAACTCCCAGCCCTGGGTGTTAAGGTTACTTAGAGCGAAGTTTGAGCTGTTGATGTTCGGATCCAGTGCGCTGATTCCCTGCTGCCTATAGTCGGCCGATATGGAAAAATCGCCGGCTTGCTTGTTTTCACCGAATTTCAGACCCACCAACCAAGCTGCGTTGTCAGAAAAACTGGGGGTCGCGCGACCGCTGAAGCTGGGGGTCGAAGATTTGCCAACGAAGAAGTAATGCGAAAACAATGGGCCCAAATCTCTGTTGAAACGATCGTCCCCCGAGAAGTTGTAGGCAAAATCCCAGTAAAGGCTCAGCGGCTTGCCAAAAATCTTGTAGGTGATGTCGCCCGGCGCGAGAATGATGTTCAAGTCGCGCTGCGTGACCGGAAAGGGCCCAGTATTGGCGAGAGTGTCGCCGAACGCAGTTGCGGTACCGAAACCTGTTGTGGTACCGGTTTGACTGAACGTTTGGCCCTGCACCGTGACGGGCGGTACGATAGATCCGTGCACGCCAGGCGAACCGCCGGACGAGGCGTCGTTATAGGCCAGGAACCCTGGAGCCTCCGTAATTGTGAGTTTGTCCCCGAGATGGAGCCTGGCAAGGAGTTGTTGCTGGAAGGCGTAGGAGTCCCATTTCAGCTGCGTGCTTCCTGAATTGGCGTTGTTATTGTTGAAAACGAACTGACCGGCAATCAAGGCCAGTTCCAGTGAATTGGCGGGCGGCGGCGGCGGGAGCGGAGCTTTTGCTTCTTTGCCCTCGGCGACGGGCTCACCAAAGGTCAGGTTAAAGAATTTGTCGAAATCGACACGTTCCACCAGACCTATAGGGTCAAGGTCGGGGTCGTAGATCAGATCTGTGGTGTAGAACGGATTTGCCTGCTTACCGGCGATAAAGGTGAGGCCGGGTGTCGGGGCCCAGCCCATGAACGCCCGAGCAATGTATATGCTGTAAAGGTCGTATCCGCCCGTGATAGTCGCATTCTTGGTGTCTGCCGCTCGGTTATCGCTCGTTGCCAGCATTACGCCGCCGAAGAAATTGCTCTTAAGCTTGAAGTCCAGAGCCAAACGAAGGCGAAAACGCCAACGATCGCGCGGTATGACCTGATCCACCGGACCAAGCTTTGGATTTGTCAGAATCATCGGGATGCGCTGATCCCATTGGTTCCGGAGCCGGAGGTCGCCGCTGAGCTTCAATTCCTGTATCCAGTCGCCGATCTGGATCTTGGCAGCCGAGGTGCTAACTGCTTCTTTGGCAGTCTCGGCACTGATTTCTTCAGCTTCCTTTTCAGTCAGGACACCTTTTCGCACAAGGGCATCAAGTAAGGCTTGATCACCTTTCGATTGCGCGTACGCAGTCATGTTTATTGACGCCAAAACAGCAGCGAGCGCCAACGTCGGCAGTGCACGTTTGATCATTTTTTCCCTGGATTTTATGGTTAAGGACCTTCTAGCAAGCGGGAAGTCAGCTTTTGCAGACATCCGAAAGTAGACTAACGCGGTCGAGATGACCACGATAATCTTACGACGATGTTGCGGTGCGGTGACAATATTGAAACAAATCCTGCGCCGCCACTAATCCGTAAAAATCACGCGCTGTGAGAAGCCCACGGGCATATTGCGAGCCTGCATTCAGCACAAATCCTTGCCCAATTCGACGAGCAATTGGTTGCGGCTACGCCGCGTTAGGATCAATGCAGACTAAACACGCTCGTGCGAAGCGAGCCGATACCCAAATCCGCGAACTGTCTCGATATAACATCCCAGCGGGCCCAATTTGTCGCGTAAGCGGCGCATGTGGGTGTCGACCGTACGTGTATCGATCACGGAATCATATCCCCATACATCACTTAGGAGACGGTCCCTGGCCTGCACTCGGCCCTGTCTCTCCATCAGAATAGTCAATAGCTTAAACTCGGTCGCGGTACATTCGATCATACGGTCACCTGCCTTGACCTCATGGCGAGAACGATCCAAAACGAGGTCCCCGACCCGTAATAATTCGTCGTCTCCTTGCGATCTCCGGCGCAGAATCGCGCGAATCCGAAGCACAAACTCACGCGGACTGAACGGCTTTACCACGTAATCGTCCGCTCCAAGTTCAAACCCCAGGACCCGGTCGATCTCCTCGGTTTTCGCGGACAGCATAACGATCGCGATCTTGCTGGTTCTGGGATCGGACTTCAGAATCCGGCAAAGATCCAATCCGGACATTTCCGGGAGCATCAGGTCCAGCACCACAAGCGTCGGAGCTTGATTCTTTACGGCGTTAAGAGCTGTTCGGCCGTTATTCGCGATCTCAACACTGAATCCGGCAGCCTTCAGGTGATGCGCCAAGAGATCCGCAACATCAGGTTCATCCTCAACAATCAAAATTTTTTCGGTAGTCACAGCAAAGGCAGGCGACAACGTTACAGTCAGGCGAAAAATTGACGCAAGCACGAAACCACCGCGCCAGCGGAGTCTTTAAGATTCCCGGGATCGCCTACGGCACTCGTATCAGGTGGCGAAAGAAATGGTGAAGTGCTTCGGCAACGCCAGAACCGCTGTCCTGGGCAGCGACGAATCCCCCGTGTTTGCGAACGGTTGCCTTTACTTCTTCGATAGCATTGGAGGGACAAGCGATAAACCTGGCCAGGACTCCATCCAGCATCGGCAAATCATTAAAGTTATCGCCTGCGGCAAAAGTCTCGTCCGTTGAAACCCCGATTAGCCGCTGCAGTTCGGCCAAGGCGGCGCCTTTATGATAAGCAACATGGCAGAAGCGGAGGTAAATCGAATTTCGCTGGTATGCCAACTCTGGGAAAGCTTTGCGCCGCTCGTCGATAAACCGGGCGATCTCATCCATCTCCGGATTTGTCCGAGCCACAATCCCTGAGACACGTTCCTCCTCGCGATACACTCGCGCGCCGGTTTCGCGTTTGACATATGCTTCGATCTCGAGAAGCAGGCACTCAGTTTTCGCGTAGAGAATTCCATGGTCCTCGAGACACCGCGCGTTCCACCCGCCAAAGTCCTCCCATCCTGAATCGGTCCAGCGGAAGACTTCTCGTTCGGTCGTGAGTGCGAAATCGGGCCAAATGGGGAATCCGGTGTATCTGAGCCCTTGTTCAACCAGATAAATCGAACGGCCGGTATTCACGGCAATCGATGCGCCCTGCTCCCGCAGTCGATTCAGGGCATGCACCAACTCCACAGGGAACGGGGGTGGCGCCCAATCGCGGATCAGCGTACCATCAAAATCCATGCTTAAGAGACGAACTTTGTTCATACGGGCACTGCGACAACTACGGACGAAGACCTGATACGGCATCAAATATTCCGTTGATGATGGAGTAGGCAATCAGTCCAACCATACCGGCCATCACCAGGATGACAACCGGCTGCACCAAAGCAGTCAATCGCTGAATTTTAATGTTGAGCTCCTTGTCATAGCGACGGGCAATCTTTTCGAGGGCATGCGCCAAATCTCCGGTCTGTTCGCCGACGCCAATCATATCGATGAACATCGGCGGAAATTCGCCCACGCGCTGAAGCGCACGTGAAAGAGATCCGCCTTCTCCAACCATTGCCACGACCTTCTCCATGAGAGCACGCAGATGCACATTCCCGGTAGCGCCCCCCATTAGTCGAAGACCGCTCAGCAGCGGAATCCCGTTAGCAATCAGGTTAGCCATCGTCTGCGAGAATTGGGCGTAGAAGCGCCCGCGAAGGACCGAGCCAAACAGCGGGAGATGCAATTGGGTGCGATGCCACCAGCGGCGGCCAGAACCCGTTCGAATCAACTGCAAAAAGGAAATTACAATTAAACCAACTCCGGCGATAACGGCCCACCAGTAATGAGAAAAAAAATCGCTGGTTTGAACAAGTAGTCTCGTGAGTAAAGGCAGATCCCTGCCGGTTCTCTGGAAAAGAGTGGTCAACTGCGGAACCAGATAAGTCATGAATAGAAAAATCAGCCCGATCCCTAGGACGAAAATCATCGAAGGATAAATAAGGGCGCTGACGACTTTTTTCCGAAGATCATCGATCGCAACCAGAAAAATCGACTGGCGCCGCAGCAATTCAGGAAGGGAACCGCTCACCTCGCCCGCGGCGACAAGATTACAGAAAAGATCACCAAACGAAGGGGAAACGATGCGAAGAGCATGCGAAAGGCTGCTCCCCTCGCGAACCTGTTGGCGAAGGGCAGACGCTACGGATTTAATGCTTGAAAGCTCCTTTCTCCCTTCCATTACGCGCAACGCGGGCTCCAGCTGAAGGCCGGCGTCAAGCAGATCGCTCATTTCTTCGGTGAACAGTATAATCTGCGCCCGTGACAGGCGGATGTCGCGTGTACGGGGCGCCCCTTCGCCACTCTCTTTTTTCGTGGAGGCCGCGCCGGTCGCCGCGAGCCCGTCCTTTTGAACCAGAGTGATCGGCTGAAGCCGGTCGCGGTCGAGCTTTCGAAAAGCTTCTGCCCGGCTCTGCGCCTCCAGTTCGCCGGAGACGCGATTTCCATTTTTGCTGACGGCCTGGTAAACGAACAGGGCCATAGGATTACTCGTCGGACATTTCAAGGTCTGAGGCAGTAACGCGAACGACTTCCTCGATCGTCGTCAGACCTGCGATGACTTTGCGCCAGCCGTGTGAGCGTAACGGAACCATCGCTTCATCCACAGCCGCCACTCGCAGGAGCGATGCCGGCTTTCCCTGGGTGATCATATCCTGGATGCGTTGCGAAACCAGGCAGATTTCGAATATCGCGGCCCGTCCTTCGTAGCCTGTGAAGCGGCACTGCATACAGCCGACCGCCGTCATCGCCTTGCTTGCGTGCTCCAGGGGGAAGCCAATCTGTTTGAGGTAGGACAGTGGGTATTCACCAGGCTTCTTGCAATGAGGACAGAGAACCCGCACAAGACGCTGCGCGATAAATGCTCGCACCGCATTGGCGACCAGAAAGGGTTCGATCCCCATATCCACAAGGCGCGTGATTCCGCCGATTGCGTCATTCGTATGAAGGGTGCTGAATACGAGATGGCCCGTTAAGGCGCCTCGAATGGCAATCTCCGCAGTCTCGCGGTCGCGCATTTCTCCGACCATGATCACATTTGGATCGCCTCGCAGGATACTGCGCAGACCATTTGCGAATGTTAAATCGATTTCAGGGCGAACTGCGATCTGGATCACTCCAGGCAACTTGTATTCAACGGGATCTTCGATCGTGACGATCCTGCGCTCCTTCGTATTGAGACTGGCAAGGAACGTATAAAGAGTCGTCGATTTCCCGCAGCCGGTGGGGCCGGTGAGCAAAACGATGCCATTTGGCATCGCCAGCAAGTGGCGAATCCGAGTTTGGAGTCCGTCATCCAAGTCGAGGCGATCAAACGTGAACCGCTCCTGCCCAAGCAGACGAAGGCTGACACTTTCACCGGCAACCGAAGGTATCGTTGCAACGCGGACATCGATCGGTTGGCCCTCGAGTTCCAGATTGATTCTACCATCCTGCGGCAGGCGCCTTTCCGCAATATCGAGGTGCGCCATGATTTTCAGCCGTGAGATGACCGACGCCTGTAGCACCTTGATATTTGGAGGAACTGGCACTTCATGAAGAACACCGTCGATGCGGTAGCGAATTTGCAGGTCGTCGTGCAACGGCTCGACGTGAATGTCGGTTGCCCTTTGCTCGAGCGCTTCTCGCAAGATCTGGTTTACAAATTTAACGACCGAGGCTTCTGAATCATCCAGATCCAGGACATTCGTCTCCTGTTTGACATCCGCCGCCAACTCCTCTTCCGAACGTCCCTCCAGGATTGCCTCAAAGGTTTCTGCCCCTACCCCGTAGCCTTGACGAAGAGCCTGCATGATTTGGGTCCGAGTCGACATCGTGTAGAGAATGCGCATATCGAGCGTTGAGGCCAAGGTGTGGCGGGCTACCAAGTCAAACGGGTCGTAGATTGCTATCCAAATGCCATCCTCATTCTCTTGCAAAGGAACAACACGATAGCGCAGAGCGGTTCTGGCCGGCACCCTTTCGCGCAAAGGCGCCGAAACACTGCTAATCGGATCATTCCACCAGGGAATTTCAAGCCAGTCACTGATGCCCTTTAAGAACATCGTCTCGTCAACCAATCGCGAGTCCAAAATCGATTGGACCACAGAGCGCTGTTCCTCTGCAGCCGCGCGAACGACTTCGCGGCACGCCGCCAAATCAGAGCATCCGCTCGCTTTGGCGATTTCTACTAGTGGTTCTAGAACTCCCATGCCCAATGGAACGCGCAACGTTACAGACCTCGCGATCAACCACAACTTTTTAGTGACTCGATCCGCTCAACCATTCAGACCTGCCGGCTGCCCGCCAAAGAGCCGCACGCATCACTGCATTCGGGGCCGGTTTGCCAAACCAGATTTCAAAGGCCAACACGCCCTGGTGCAAAAGCATTAACAGACCGTCTGTGGCCCTTGCACCTTTTTCCCGGGCAAACCGAACCAAGGCAGTCTCCCGTGGTCCGTAAACCATGTCGAAGACCAGGTGGCGCGGTTCAAGAGTTCTCCATCCTTCGTGAATCCCTTCTCGGTCAAGTCCTACAGAAGACGCATTAACGAGCAAATCGACTTGTCGGCACACCTCGGCAAGATGATCCCATTTTCCGGTTTGAATCTTGGTTTTCGATTGCGCCGCGAGATCCTTGGCAAGCCGCTCAGTTTTCGCAACAGTCCTGTTGACCATGATCAACAAAGGGACATTTAGCTCGGACAGGCACCGTGCAACTGTCTGGCCCGCTCCGCCGCCGGCTCCAAGCACAGCTATTCTGAGCGCTCGCAGGTCACAGTCGAACGCTTCCTTGATCGCGGCCACGAATCCAGCGCCATCCGTGTTAAAGCCAAATAGACGGCCCGATTGGTTAACTACCGTGTTGACGGACCGGAGTCTTTCAGCCTCCGGATCAAGCCCATCGAGCAAATCCAAAGCAGCCAATTTGTGAGGAAGCGTTAGGTTCCACCCGATGAAATCCCGTTTTCGAAGAAGATCGAAAGCTTCGACCAGATCGCCCGGGCGAACATGCAACCGCCCGTAACGATAAGGAAGATGGAGCGATACCAGGCCCGCGTTTTGCATCGAAGGAGACAAAGAGTGATCCACCGGGTCTCCGAGCACGGCTAGCCGGAAATCTGCTTCTTTGGATAGTCGCAAGCTTTGTATGGAGAAAGAACACATCGCTCATTCGAAAAGTTGAATTGCACGGTCGATTCTTCGTAGCACACGTTCCCTGCCCATGACCTCGAACATATGATAGAGACTTGGTCCAATGGCTCTGCCACTCACCGCAACTCGAGCGGGATGGATTAAATCACCTGCTTTGCATCCGATTTCTTTACCTAGATGCTTCAATGTCGCTTCAAGATTTGTCGCCGACCAAACTTCCAGTGCCGCGTACGCATCCCGAAGCGACCGAAGGCGCTTCATCGCTCCGGATTTGCGAAGACTTTGCTCCACCGCGCTCTGGTCAAAAGGGAATCCTTCAGTAAAGAAAAAACCAATCCAATCCGGCACTTCCTTAAAGAACTTTATCTTCTCTTTCACTATCTCAAGGACCCGTAACAAATAGTTCTCGTCGCTGACCTCAATTCCGGCTGCGCGGATAAACGAGTCGCTCAACTGGCGAAATCTGTTGAGCGACATGGAATGGATATACTGGCGATTCAGCCAATCACATTTATCGAGGTCAAACGCCGCATTCTTTCGGTTGATCTTCGTCAAGTCGAAAAGCTGGATCACTTCGTCGATGCTAATGACTTCCCTATTGTCTTTGGGTGACCAACCGAGCAGGCAAAGGTAGTTCCTCACGGCCTCCGGAGCATATCCTTGCTCGACGTAGCTTGCGATGCTCGAGCCTGCGTCGCGTTTGCTCATCTTCGAACCGTCCCGATTCAAAATTAAGGGGATGTGAGCGAATTGGGGCGGCTCAGCATTCAACGCCTGGTAGAGCTCCAAATGTTTAGAAGTATTAGTCAGGTGGTCTTCTCCTCTAATCACGTGCGAGATCTGCATTTCGATGTCGTCGACGACATTCACGAAATGAAAAATCCACGAACCGTCGGGGCGGCGAACCGTAATGTCGGGATCTGAGCTGCGGTCAAATTCGATCTTTCCGCAGACCAGGTCGTCCACGACCACCGGTTTTCGAGAGGATCGAAAACGGATCGCTCCCTGGTCCTCGTAAAGAAGGCCTTCGCTTTGCAGACTATTCAGATACTTCTCGTAGACAGCCGTACGTTGGCTTTGATAATAGGAACCGAACGGCCCCCCGCGTCCTGCACCTTCATCCCATTCCAGGCCCAACCACCGCAAACCATCAAAGATCACTCGGACCGCCTGCTCCTGCTCTCGGCTTTTGTCTGTATCCTCGATTCGGAGGATGAATGTTCCGCGATGGTGGCGGGCAAATAACCAGTTAAACAATGCCGTTCTGGCTCCCCCGATATGAAGATCACCAGTAGGTGAAGGTGCAAAGCGAACCCTGACTGAAGGATTCATGATCAAATCAATTCCGAGCTCAACACTTTTCGCAACCGGTTTTTTATCGGTAATGACAAAGCGAAACGGGCATAAACCGTTCTTCTAATCCGCCTAAGCGAACGCTACGCCGGGCAAAAATCGCGGTTGAATAAGAGGGAATTTGTTGAAGTCCAAATTCTTGTATCTTTCATGAAAAGGTTCATTTTCCCGCTGCTGTGCGCTACTGCAGCGTTGTTATTTGCTTTGGGAGTTCCCCTGGCAGCTCAACCCTCCAGCACAGGGGGAGCGGATCTCGTCACATTTCAGGACCCCGACCCTGATTCCAGTGTGATCGACGAGTCCTCTGCAGATTACGACGTTTTCTACGAACGGCTTTCATCGGACGGTAATTGGTTTTACGACGACGATTATGGTTATGTCTGGCAGCCAAATGTCGCAGTCTCTACCTCGTCGTGGCAACCATACACTGACGGTCACTGGGTCTGGACGGATCGGGGATGGTGCTGGGTCTCCAATGAAGATTTCGGCTGGGCTACCTATCACTACGGCCGCTGGATTCGTGTCGCCGGAGTCGGATGGGTCTGGGTCCCAGGCGACGAGTGGGCGCCGGGGTGGGTGTCCTGGCGTCATACAGAGGATGATGATTACATCGGCTGGGCGCCTTTACCGCCCGAAGCGTCGGTAACTGTCGACGTTGGCGTCCATTCATGGTGCGACAGTTATTATGATATCGGGCCTGCCGCGTTCGCTTTCATTCGCATCGGAGATTTTGCCAGACCCTCTTACAGGGAATTCATCGTTCCGCCTCAGCAAAACGTGACAATTGTCAATCGCTCACTGAATATTACCAACCTAGCCTATACCAATAACGCAATTTACAATTACGGTCCTCAATACGAACGAGTATCCCAGTTTGTTCAGCGGCAGGGGCAGCAAGTGCCCAATTATAAAATCAACTATACACCGCAATTACAACAGAAGGCCCCTTTCCGGACCGAGGCGCAAGGAAATGTCCTCAGGGTAATGGCGCCGCCAGCAAAGTTAAAACCTGTGGCGGCGACGCAGCCCGCGGCGGCAAAACAACTAGGCAAAGCACAGATCGATCGAGGTTGGAACGGTCTCCCCCAGGCCCAAGCCGAACAGATTCACCAGAAGTTTGTTCAACAGACACCAGTCCCGAAAACACTACCGCCCAGACCGGTTCCTCCTCCCAAGGTTCAGGTCCGAACCGTCAAACCAAATCAGCCAAGCCCTGGTAAACCCGGAACCATACCACCGGCGCCCCTCGGTCAGCCGCGAACGGTGGAGGAAAAAGCGCTGGAGCAACAAAAGGGCAAAAGTCCACAACCGCCCCAAGGAGGCAAACCGGTAGAAAAAGTGACCGAAGCGCAAAAACGGGTTTCAGAGAAGGCTAAAACACCCCGAGTCGAGCAGGGACAACCGCGCCACGCGGAAAACGCGGTCAAACCGCACCCTCAGCCAACGCCCCATGGTGCTGAACGGCATATCGCCCTGCAATCTTATCCTCAAAATCACCCTCAACCTCATCCCCAGCCTCAACCTCATCCCCAGCCTCACCCGCCATCTCAATCCCAACCTCACCCGCAAGCTCACCCTCAGCCTCACCCGCAAGGTCACCCTCAGCCTCATCCCCAGCCTCAAAAGGCGGAGAACAAGAATAAAAAGAAAGAGCACTAAGGGTTCGCGTTTGCCTCTGACTTCTTTTCATCCGAAGCTGCGAACCGATGAACCGGATTGTCGGTCTTGAAACAGAGTATGGTTGTTTAATCTCCGAGGATCAGGCTCAGAGCCAGGCTGACGCGTGGCCGGTCAAGGTGAAGAATTACTTATTTCGCAAGTGTCAGGCCGGCGCAATCGACCTTCACTATAGGGACTACGAAGAACCGCCGGGCAATGGCGGTTTTCTTTTGAATGGAGGTCGTCTTTATCTTGACATGGGGCATTTAGAGTATTCCTCGCCCGAATGCCTGAACCTACGCGATCTGGTTTCCTGCGACGTTGCCGGCGATATGCTGCTGCATCACGCGCTCACCGAAATGGGAGCCACTGATCAGGTAGCGTTTCTCAAAAACAATATCGATCATCACACCGGCGCGACTTTCGGTTGCCATGAGAATTACCTCATGCGTAGAGAAGCTCAATTTACACCCGAAGTGCTATCGTCATTACTCGCATTTCTTGCGACCCGGCAGCTCTTTGCCGGGGCAGGCAGAGTAGGACAGGCAAATCCGCTGGCATTTGACTTCGAGTTGCCAGATCGCCAGGGCAACGTTCATTTTCAAATCAGTCAAAGAGCAGATCATATCGTAAATGATATTTACCAGTGGGTTCAATTTAACCGGGCGATTATCAATGCTCGCGATGAGCCGCTTGCCGACTACCGAAAATACCGGCGGTTGCACCTTTTGATTGGGGACTCAAACATGAGCCCCTTCGCGACCGCCTTGAAAATTGGCACGACGGCTTGCGTCCTGACGCTGCTAGAAGAGAATCTGCTCCCGACGCATATTGCGTTGCGGGACGCGGTACTGGCAACGCGCGAGATATCACGCGACCCCGACGGCAAATGGCTCGTCGAGATGGACGACGGCAGCCATCGCGATGCGCTGGATATTCAATACCAGTTTCTGGAATATGCGGGTCGCTATCTATCTGGAATAGACAAGGAGACGGATTGGATCCTGGAAAGCTGGAGCTTTACGCTCGACGCCATTCGCAACAAGCCTGAACTCCTTATCGGCGGAGTTGATTGGATCTCGAAAAAATGGCTCCTCAGCACGTTCATCGAAGCGGAAAACTTATGTTGGCAAGACCCGTGGTTGCAGAGCCTCGATCTCGAATACCATAACGTGAATCCCAATAAAGGTTTGTTTTATGGTTTGAAACCCGCGAAAGCCATCGGTGAATTTAATGCCAGTGTTCGGCGCGAAGAAATGATGCGAACACCACCGCAAAATACTCGTGCTAAAGGACGTTCCCGTGCGGTTGCGCAGTTTCAGAGGAGAAACCTTCCGTATATCATCAACTGGGACTCAGTTGCATTGGAAAGTCAGGATTACTTGCCAATGCCCGATCCTTTTCATCCGTACGAAGAAGAAGTGGAATATTTTCTGCGCTAGGATCAATTTAACGCATGCGTTTCCTGTATCAGTTGGTCTCGAGTGGGCAGTGGATAGAGATCAAAACGATTCTCAGCAGTTAATGAGGCGGCTTTTGCGCAACGACCCAGCTGCAGCCGAAGTGGCGAGTGCCGCGCACCCGGGCTACTGATTGAGACGGGCGTTTTGTCCAATACGGCATCAGAGGTTTTTTCGCATGACCCAGCAAGATCGCGTTTCATCTGCCCTCCTTACCGATCTCTACGAGTTGACGATGGCTTATGGCTATTGGAAAAATGAGATGCTCGGCCACGAGGCTATCTTTTACGCTTTTTTTAGGCTCCCTCCCTTCAATGGCGGATACACGATTGCGTGTGGCCTAAGCGACGCAATTGATTATCTCCTGAACTTTAGGTTTCAGCCCGATGACCTTGACTATCTTGCCAAGCTCACAGGCTCCGATGGCAAGACACTCTTCGAGAATCAGTTTCTGGATTATCTGGAGGATCTGAAGTTCGCCTGCGATGTTGATGCTGTCGTCGAAGGAGACGTTGTGTTCCCGCACGAACCCCTGCTCCGGGTCTCCGGACCGCTGCTTCAGGGCCAGCTTTTAGAGACTGCGCTGCTGAATATCCTCAATTTTCAGACACTCATTGCGACCAAAGCGGCCCGTATTTGTCTCTCGTCCAGGGGTAAGCGGGTGATCGAATTTGGGCTGCGGCGTGCGCATGGCCCTGATGGCGCTCTTGCGGCCAGCCGCGCTGCCTATATCGGCGGTTGCGTGGGAACGTCGAACGTTCTTGCAGGGAAAGTGTTCGGGATTCCGGTGCTGGGAACCCATGCCCATAGCTGGGTAATGTCCTTTCCCACAGAATTGGAAGCGTTCCGCGCGTATGCCGAGGTGCTCCCAGGAAATTGTATTTTACTCGTCGACACATACGAATCGATCGAAGGGGTTCATCACGCTGTGGAAGTGGGTCGCTGGCTTCACACAATCGGAAAGGAACTGTCCGGAATCAGGCTGGATTCGGGGGATCTGACCTATCTCAGCATTCGGGCGCGAAAGATCCTGGATGAAGCAGGTTTCAAATCGACAAAGATCCTGGCGAGCAACGACCTCGACGAGTACGTCATCGGCAGTTTGAATGAGCAGGGCGCCCTGATCGATGCCTGGGGAGTGGGAACGAAACTGGTAACCGCGTTTGATCAACCGGCTCTGGGCGGCGTGTACAAATTAGGCGCAATCCGCCCAAAGGATGGGAGATGGCAAGGAAGAATAAAGTTATCGGAACAGGCTGCGAAGGTATCAAATCCGGGATCCCCGCAAGTCAGGCGATTCGCGAGCGA
>Ga0182036_10000708_pt1 | contig 15192 bp, 12 predicted proteins | sample sta12Cox44000080_FD_125966 | JGI IMG/M metagenome (GOLD analysis project Ga0182036, IMG submission 125966) | Lab enrichment of tropical soil microbial communities from Luquillo Experimental Forest, Puerto Rico - statoxic.12C.oxic.44.000.080 | ecosystem: Environmental > Terrestrial > Soil >...
CGTAATCAGGGAGTGGCGGAGCACCCTGATCAATGCTATTCGCCAGGGACATCCAGTGACGGAAGATTGGGTCGCAAGCTTTCGTGGGCAGGCGCAAGAGAACCTCCGGCTGGTTTCCGTAGCAGCCTCAACTGACGCGGACCGAAATGCACTGCGATTGCTGAACAATGAGTTCACCAACCTGAAAAAGTTGACCGATAAATTTGTAGAAGCCAATCGATCGCGCACCTACGTTTCACCAAATGCCCTGGACAATGACCCGCTAGACCAGAAAATTCTGAGCTGCGCTCACTCCCTGGCCGCGATGGCCGCAAACAACCAGTTCGCGGACGATGGCTCCTGCCAATGATTTCCTGAAGTGATCCGCGAAGACTTCGAGGTTTGCCCCAGCCAAACGATGGCGGCACGGACTCCGACCAGGATATGGCCCGCAATCAGACGGCAACCCCGGGGCACCGGCACGTCTCTAACGAACATTTTCATCAGAGCTATTGCGCACGCAAAGATTGAGAAAGAGCAATCAAATGCTCGGGTGCCACCAGAATCGACCCGCCGCGTGGGCTATCAATGTCCGATATCAGAAAGAACGCTATCGATACCGCGATCGGTAGGATCAAGAATACGTGCCAATCTCTCCGCCGTGCGCCGTAGCCGATCAACACATTACAACGGATGGCGATGGCCGCCATCAGCGCCCGCGCCGCAATGGGGATGCGATTCCACCACGCCGCTTGCGTATATCCTTGCGAGTTCAGCACGTCGTTCACCCGAAATCACGAGGGAGACAACAATGGACGTGGTCCGGACAGTCGCTGCCGGTCGGACGGCCGCCCACAACTCATTCTGCAGTTTGGCGGTATCGCTATTAATCTTCGCTAGCCGGGCCCAGTCGCGCGTCGTATAGAACAGCACCCGCTCATCGAGATACATCTTCAATAGTTCACGCACTCTCGCCCTGTCTTCAGGAGGAAGCAGGTCCGCCCGCAAGTACTCCGTGCCGATCGCGTTGGCCTCAGCCTCCTCGTAATTCTTGCGTTGATCGTACCGGCGAATGGCCATGGAAAAGCTGAAACCTATGAGGAGTCCAAGCAGGGTCAGCGTTGCACCGAGAATCATGCCAAAATCGTCCCGCTCTTCTTCCACCAGAGGATGGACTTTGCTGCGGAGAATGTCACCGGCGCCAGCTGCCAGACACAGCACGCCCAACGACAAGACAAAAACAAGAAATGGAAAGTTCATCAAAATTGCCTCCGGCCGCCTCAGCAAGAGCGTTTTGGCTAATCAGGTCTTCTAAGCCAGGAGTATTGCCAAGCCACAGAGACATTTTGGAAGTTCCCCCCGTACCGGATGTACGCGCCATTGCTGTAGCTGAGTTTTATGGACTGATGCCTGCTTAGAGGGATCGCCGCGGTCGCTCCGACCCGCGAATTCTTCTGAAGAGTCGTGAAGTTTTCTACCCCATTCAGGCTTGTCGTGCCGCCGAACCAATAATTGGCATCAAGCGATACCCAAAGCCGCGGCTTGAAATCGTAGCTGAGATGACCCTCGAAAGAACCGATGGGGCTTTGCGTCTGAGTGTTGGTGCCGGGCGAGAACTGATTGTGGGAGAAGAATTCGGGGTTGGTGGTATAGAGCCAAGCTCCTCCGTAGGCATCCAGAATCCAATGTCCCCAACGCCGAGAAAGGCCAAGCTCGGGTTTGAAAGCCCAGCGGTTGGCGCCGAAATTGATCAGTTTTGTCGGGTCGTATTGGCCGGTCTTCGGAACTAGCCTGAGGCTGATACCTACGATAGTCTTTTGCCGCCATTTCCTGAATTCGTCCATGTTCATCGCGGGGCCGCCCACCAAATTCACGGAGAACCGGAAAGAGGCCGGCAGGAGGCCGGATCGGTAGGCAAAGGCCTCCGCTCCGACAACGGTGCCCCGTAAGTTTCCTATGCCATAGGGCAACGACCCGGTGAAGTTTGCCGTTCGTCCGAAAAGCCTAAGAGAATGGGTGTAGTTAAAAATCGAAACACTGACCCTTGCGCTAGCGCCCGTGAGCGGGATGGTTCCCTCAAAGAGCAGGCTGCCATCAAAAAAGGAATACGTCATCGTGATCGCATTGGAATGGACGGGCGTGATGATGTAGGCGCGAGGAGCCAGATCCTGCGCATAGCAAACGTCGGCAGCGAGACTGCCGACGGAACAAACCATGATCCCGCACAAACCTGCGGCCCAAAAACTCATTCTCACTTATCGATGAACATTATCCTTGAACGACACTGTAAGTATTGACAGTTTCATCTCTAGTTTATAGCGAAGAAAGTTCTAAAAAGATCTCGGCGCTTCGTGGCCCCGAGGACCCGGTTCAGCAACAGCGGCGAAGGGTTGTGCTGGATGAATCCACACAACCCCCAGGACAAGCCTAGGGAGGCCGCGTGATGGGCGAAACTGCAGAAGCAACACGTCTGAAAGAGGCGCGCCTGCAACGTGTACCGTGGAAAAAATGGGGGCCATACCTCAGTGAGCGTCAGTGGGGCACAGTTCGCGAAGACTACAGCCAAGATGGCCACGCCTGGGATTATTTCAGTCACGACCAGGCACGATCGCGCGCATATCGCTGGGGCGAAGACGGGCTCGCGGGTATTTCCGACGATCGACAATATCTCTGCTTTGCCCTGACGTTGTGGAATGGCCAGGACGCCATCCTGAAAGAGCGCCTCTTCGGCCTCACGAACAGCGAAGGTAATCACGGCGAAGATGTTAAGGAGTACTACTTTTATCTGGACAGCACACCAACCCACTCCTACATGAAATATCTCTACAAATATCCGCAGCGAGCGTTCCCATACGAGGACCTGGTAAAAATCAACCGGAAAAGAACGCGGAACGAACTTGAGTACGAGCTGATCGATACTGGCATCTTTGAAGATGATCGCTATTTCGATGTGTTGGTGGAATACGCCAAAGAGGGACCGGAAAACATCCTGGTTAGAATCACGATTTTCAATCGCGGGCCCGAGCCGGCTACGCTCGATCTGCTTCCGACGCTCTGGTTCCGAAACGTTTGGTCCGCGAGACAAGGTGTCCCTCGGCCCGTGCTCCAAAAGGTACCAACCGGGACAAGCAATAGTGTGATCTCCGCCTCTCACCCTGAATTAGGTGATCGTTTCTTGTACTGTGACGGCGCGGCTCGATTGCTTTTCACCGAGAATGAAACGAATAACCAGCGTCTGTTTCAAGCGCCCAACCCGACGCCCTATGTCAAGGATGGCATCAACGACTATATCGTCGATCGCCGCGAAGGGGCGGTAAACCCTCAAAACCTTGGGACGAAAGCGGCCGCCCATTATCGGTTGAGTTTGGGACCGGGACAATTTCAAACCATTCGCCTGCGTCTCAGCGACGTGGCGCCCAAATTGCCGCCGGAACAAGAGAACCAGTGCGCTCCGTTTGGGACAAACTTCGACCTAGTCATGCAGATGCGCGAACGGGAAGCGGACACGTTCTATGCAACCATCATCCCGTCGTCGTTAACCGCCGACGAGGCGAATGTCATGCGCCAAGCGCTTGCCGGGATGTTGTGGTCCAAGCAGTTCTACTACTACGACGTCGACCGGTGGCTCGAGGAGCATGACGCCGATCCCTTCAAAGCGAATCGCCGCGCTGCCCCGCGCAACGAGCACTGGCATCACATGTACAACGCGGACATCATCTCGATGCCGGATAAGTGGGAATACCCTTGGTACGCGGCTTGGGATTTGGCCTTTCATGTTTTGGCTCTGAGTCTGGTTGACGAAGACTTTAGCAAGCAGCAGTTGGACCTCATGCTGGGCGGCCATTATTTGCACCCCAACGGGCAGCTACCGGCGTACGAATGGAATTTCAGCGATGTCAATCCCCCCGTGCATGCTTGGTCCACGATCTTTGCTTACCGAGTCGAGAAAGCCCGGCAAGGCAAGGGCGACATAGACTGGCTGGAGCGCAGCTTCCAAAAGCTGCTGCTGAATTTCACTTGGTGGGTGAACCGGAAGGACCGCACCGGCAGGAACGCGTTTGAGGGCGGTTTCCTGGGTCTTGACAACATCGGTGTGTTCGACCGCAGTGCGCCGCTTCCCACCGGGGGGCACCTCGAGCAAGCGGACGGTACTGCCTGGATGGCGCTGTATTGTCAGAACATGCTGGAGATCGCCGTGCAGTTGGCCCTGGAGAGGCCAGCTTATGCCGAAATGTGTACAAAGTTCGTCGAGCATTTCCTGTGGATTGCGACAGCGCTCGTCCACGGAGGCGAGAATGTCGGGATGTGGGATGAGGAGGACGGCTTTTTCTACGATGTCCTGCGGCTGCCCGATGGCGGCGCTCAGCGGCTGAAAGTGCGTTCCATGGTGGGACTGCTTCCGCTGTGCGCGGTTACCGTGTTCGATGGAGAACTTCTTAGATGGTACCCCCACGTGGGTGATGAATTCCGTAGGTTTGTCGCCGCTCGGCCCGAACTCACGGCCTTCATCCACGATCCCTCGAAAACAGGATGTATTGGCCGGCGGCTTTCCTCTATCTTGAACGAGAGCAAGCTTCGCAAGGTTCTCTCGAAGATGCTGGATGAGACTGAGTTTCTGAGTCCGTACGGCATTCGTGCGCTGTCCCGTTACCATGCGGAGCACCCCTATATTTTTCGCGCGGGTGACCAGGAGTACCGAGTGTCGTACTTGCCGGCAGAATCCGATAGTCACATGTTCGGGGGTAATTCCAACTGGCGCGGTCCCATTTGGATGCCCGTCAACGCCCTGATCATCCGCGCTCTGTTGCAGTATTACCTGTACTACGGGAATGGCTTCATTGTAGAGTGCCCGACCGGGTCGGGGCGGCAGATGACGTTGTATCAGGTCGCACAAGAGTTGGCGCGCCGTCTCGCCAACATTTTCTTACTGGACCATGACGGTCGCCGGCCAGTGTACGGAGGAACCAAGAAGTTTCAAGAAGACCCCCACTGGCGCAATTGCATCTCGTTCTATGAGTACTTCCACGGCGACAACGGCGCCGGCCTGGGAGCGAGCCATCAGACCGGCTGGAGTGGTCTGATCGCCGGCACGATGCATCTGTTTGCGACGACTACGCCCGAACAGGCTCTTGAGCTTGGCAAGGTCGCCGCAGTCGCCAGCGTGTTGGAGACGGCCCTAGCGGCGGCGCATGCCAAGACCGCGGCCGGGGCCAGGTCGCGTTGACCGGAGCCAAACCAGATTGAGACGCAGTTGCGCAGCCCCAGTTTTTCAAGAAAGGGCAAATCGTTACTCTCGATGCCGAGAAACGGAGTCTAACCGCGTAGCTCGAGCCCCGCTACGAACTGTTTCCGGTTTTCCAGCATCCGACATAATGAATCGAGGCTGTCGACACTGGCAAGAATGACGGTTCGGCGGCAGCCAGACTGTCCCCATCGTTTAACGGCGCGCCTCGCGACACTCGCCGGGGCGGAAAAAGGAGAGAATATGAAAGCAGTCATGGTACTCGTCACCGTTGTTCTCATCGCTGGGTGGGGGTGCGGAACGATCTCGTCGGTTCAGGCTCAGAATCCTCCGCAATTCACCGGAATTTACGCGTTCGGGAACGGACCACTCGTGGGAGCCATCAACGCCAGTAACGGCAATGTTACTGGCACTATGGTTTTTGCGGGTTCCTGCCTTGCTCAAATCGCAGGTACCTATCAAGAAACTGGGCAGACCGCCTTTGGACAACTGACCGCCACGCCGGTGACAGTCGCACCTCCAGCCACAACGACGTGCCCAGGCACGCCTGTTGCGCTGGGCTTTTTCGTGGCGGTAAGCTCTACGAAAGCGTATTTCAGTTTCAATGTGGCGGGCACGAACAATCAATTCCCAGAAGAAGGATTCAAATAGTTGCGTGCATTGAAAGGTACGAAGCAACGAAGCAAGATGTTGGTCACAGGTGAAAATGGGCCAAAGGGAGGCACAACCTGCGCGCCGGCTGTCCGGCTCCGTAAGAACTGGAACTTTTCAGCGACAAGGTGTCTTGCTCTTAGCAGGGCCCGTGCGGAACACGCGGGGACTCACCCGTTCGGTCATCGCACGAATGGTGCCGCCCTTGCCAGCGGTGTCACGACCTTCAAACAACACGACGACACGTCGAAAGCTCGCAAAGCTCGGCTTGCAGTCTGCTAAGCTCCTTTTCGTATCGCTTGCGCTTCAAACTGCCGTTAACTTTGCCGTTATTTATGTTGCCCATCGGGAATCACTCCCTCTTCGAAAAGCGATTAACCGGGATAGGGGTATCCCTTGGCCAGTACCTTCTCCAGTGCGGCATCGTGGCCGTAGAGATCATGGAAGAAATGCACCCGTCCCTGTTCATCGACGACTGCCGTGCCATAGAGGATGAGGACCGGGATCGGCTTCGTCAGGTTCACCTGGAAATCATCCTTTCCAACCTGCATCGCAGAGCGAATGCGCTCCAAATTCCATTCGGGATTGTCCTTTAGAACCCAAGCGGCCAATTCGGTAGGCCTCTCCACTCGAATGCATCCGTGACTAAAATCCCGCCTCGATCGTGCAAAGAGCTGCTGCGAAGGCGTGCTATGCAGGTAAACGTGGTACTCGTTCGGAAACATAAATTTGACCAAACCAAGGGCGTTGTTGGGCCCCGGCTTTTGTCGAATGGCGAGCTTGCCTGCCTTGAGTTTCTCTAAAACGTCGTCGCTCACACGACCAGCGGCAACCACCTGCCCGTCACGCGTGACAATTTCGTAGTTTTGACTTGCGACGTAATTGGCATCGCGCCGAATCGCAGGAACGAGTTCGGAGCGTTGGATACTTGGTGGCACATTCCAGTAGGGACGAAATACAACGAAACGCATGTCTTTTTCGAAGACGGGCGTCTCGTGCCGGATCGCTTTGCCTACAATTACATTCATGGCTAGGACAGTTCGGCCAACGTCGTCGTAAGCTCGAAGTCGAAATTCCGGAATATTTACTACCACCGGCGGCTGCGGGAACTCCTCCGGAAGCCAGCGCCAACGCTCCAGCGTCAGCTGCAACTGCCGTATGCGGAAACTCAGGGGCGTGTTGAGTTGCTTCAGGGTCTGCTCCCCGACACGCCCGTCCGGCGAAAGGCCGTGGCGCTGCTGGAACCGTTTGACTCCCTCTACGACTGCCCCATCGTAAAGAACGTCGGTGGCGACCGGTGTGTCTTGCGGCAGGTCCCCTAATAACTGAAGCAAGCGTGTTAGGCGCGCCACCCCGTCGTATCGGTCTCCCGGTTCGAGCGTCTTGGAAGGAGCCGGCAGCGTCTCACCGTGATTTTGCTGCGAGATATCAAGGTAGTGGCGGAGCGCTGCCAAGGTGCGCTCATACCCTGGGAAACGGGGCTCGACCTCAGCCAAAGCTGCCTCGATATTTTGCCCCCCGACTAGACGTTCACGAATGAATCGCGGGAGGTCATACTTTTTGCTTTCAACGCTGAGGCCAAATTTAAAGTGTCTGGGGTTGACCTTCCCAATGTGCAGGTCAGAAACATAGCGCATGAGGCAAACGGAAAGAGCCGCATCGAAGCGCGCCTCATCGCCAGCTTGGAACTCTCCCGTCAACCGCTGTTTCCAGCGGGAACCGTCGTAATCTTCCGGGTCCAATCCATTTCGGTCCGCCTGCGCAAAGACTTCGATGACCGCTAGCGCTTGAGGCGTAGGCCGTCCTTGGTGAATCCACACCAAGCTAAAAGAGGTTGGCTCGTAAAAGCTCTGAAGGTGGTTCCGGTAGTCGGAAAAGTCAGGCCAGCGCAGATCTGTGAGACGGCCCGAGGTAATGATCTCCCGAAGCAAGCTGCTTTCCGACGAAGCGGCACGAGCTTCGCTGGATGTTTGGCCAACCGAAACAAACCGGTGGCCAGGCGTGCCGGAAGTAAGGAAGACGGCCGCAAAAAGGAGCACGCCAAGCGCTCGCCTGACCGTCGATAGGGGTAGTGAACTTGGCCCTGAAGCACGCGCAGCAGACCCGCGACCGTGCTGACCTGGCTTTCGGTGCTGTCCGGTCAAGTCCATTCGCGCCGATGTCATGGAGATCCGCTCCCGAGAGCTTGCATGCTCTGATAGGCCCCGATCACTTCACCGAGAAGGGGAAGGATGCTTGAATATAGCCCGACCGCAGGGTTAAACCGGGCGAGGTGTGCATAGGCCACACCCACCGGGAGCGCGACTGCGGCAACCGACAATCCAGCGCGTAGATCGCAAGGAAGGTCCAACCGCTGGTATTTCAGAAGGCTCGTCAAACCGGGAACGATTCTCACCAAATACCGTGCCCGATTCATTGGAGACAGACGCGTATCCGTGTTCATTGGACCGGTCTCAAGGGGGTCTTTGACTCACAAGTGAGCCTGAGCCGCACGGCTGACATGGCGCAGAAACCTCTAGCGGTCTGCGTCCACCTTCACGAAGCTGTATTTTGCGCTGAATTGAATGCGTGGCGCGTTTGCCTTCAGGCCGTTTTGCTCCATCGCCCAACCGTAGAGGAATTCGGCTCCCACATTGAAATTGCCGTAAGGATTCCAAATCACGTTGGAACCAGTGTAGGTGGCGTGGTTATATGTGGCCGGTGCAGCTGACGAGAACAGGGCCGTATTGTTTACTCCGGCGTACGAGTAGATCACGCTCGAGCGCAATGTCTTCAGCCAATAGTGTTGATAGGCGGTTTCGACTCCCACCGCAGGGGTCGCTTGTAAATGCGTGGTGACACCCGATGCCGGTTCGGCGTCGATTCCCAGCCCGGAGGTGTCCTGAAGGTATCGCGAGATTCCATGCCCGGCAGCGACCGCAAAAATGACGTTATCTTTGCCAATGGTCTTGAAACCAAGCGAAGTGTTCAGGCCCCAGCCAAAAACGGAGTCCGTTCTCCCGTTCGGTAGAAACGCTGCGACCGAGCGAAATAGCCAGGCGACTTGGACGTGGCCGCGCTCGAACTCTTGCCGCACCCGGACCGCTGCATCGGGGCTGGGAGCATTTGGCTGGGATGAAAATTGCGCGGTCTTGAAGATGATGTCAGAGCTCGGTTTTTCCACGGAGATGTAAAGAGTCGTGCTCGGTCTCAGCGCGAGTCCATAGCGCAGCTGCGGATTTCGCACGCTCACCATGCCGTTGGGCCCCTGGAAGTCGAGAGTGTCAGGGAATCCGTCCGGGTCCATAAAGTTCGAGAAAGTCTGGCCAATCAGGACGTTCCTTGCCTGAGCGTAGGCATGACGCAAGCGGGGCGTAGTTGCATTGGTTCCAAAGAGGTCGCCCTCGAGGTAGAAGCGCACATCGCCAATTTTCGTGGTGGGAACCCTAAAGTCTAGACTCAGGCGTGTCGGACGGACCGAAACGGTCGCATTGTTCACGCCGACCACCGTCGGGATGGGAATCGAAGATGGAATGAACGAGTCCGTGTTTCCGGCTGGTTTCAAATCGTAGATGAAATCCGTTTTGAAGTAGCCACCAATCTTCAGGAGCGTCTCCGTACCCGGTAAGCGAAAATAGCCGTGGTATTTGGGATCAAGAGGAACGTTATCAAAACGCGCAGCAGCAACACTGTCCTCGGAGAAGGTTTTGCGGGTTGCCGTCTGTTGCCCAACTTGCGGGGAGGTCTCACCCTGACGCGGAGGATTAGTCGCTTCAATGGTACCTTCTTGCTTGACGGACGGGGCTGCCGTGGGGGCGGCAGCCTCCGTCGTCTTGCTTCGCAGTTCGCCGAGCTGCGTCTCGAGCTTGCCCATTTGCTTGCGCAGTTCGTCGAGTTGTTTTTGCAGTTCTTCCACCTTTTGATTGGAATCCGACTGAGCAATGGCACGCGCCGGAAAGATGGTTCCGGCAAACAAACCTACGGCTGATAAGACCAATGCGCGGCCTTTCATTTAGCACCTCTTCTCCGGAGTTTTTGGCTATCGAGTGCCGCTCGCATTGGGAACGAGCTTCCCCGCTGCGTTCCATCTGCTTGGAACGACGGGCGAGCGGAGCGGAATGGCGGCTAACACCTAGACCATTTCCGGTTTCGAAGGTTGAAATACATCGCCGAAAGGCTCAACTGTCACTTCTTACAGGGAAGATAGACTGCAAGACCAGTCTGCTTTTAGGGTTACGACAACCTCAGCCAAACGGACGCAACACCAACTAAGGTGATTCCCCTACTCGAGGTTGCGGGCACGACCGGATTGCCAAGGGTCAAGCAAACCACAGATGCTAAGGAAAAGGTCCGAGGGCTAAAGCCATGCGCACAATGAACAGCGTTCTCCTCGTAGAAGACTTCGGGCCCTTTCGCGCGCTCGTGTCAAGTTTGCTTCGGGAAAAGCCGGACTTCGAAGTGGTAAGTGAAGCCTCAGACGGGTTGGAGGCAGTTCGTTGCGCAGAAGAATTGGATCCAGACCTGATTCTCATGGACATTGGCCTGCCTGGACTCAACGGAATCGAGGCCGCGCGGCGGATTCGAGAGCTAGCCCCGCGATCCAGGATCGTCTTCCTCACCCAGGAAGGCTCCTCCGAGGTAGTGGAAGAGGCGCTCAGCTCGGGTGCGCTAGGCTACGTCCACAAACCACGAGCTGGAAACGATCTATTCCCCGCGGTCGCCGCAGTGCTTGAAGGCAAACAGTTTGTCAGTGACGGATTGCTTGCCGCAAAGAGAAATCTGGCGGCTCGACCCGTGAGCACCCTCCCTCTCCAGCTGCAACTCGATTGACGACAGACTGGATTCCTGTGAAACCGCAGTCCACGTAAAGAGTGTCGGAGAACTCCAGGATGAACGGTTTGTTCAAGTTCGCCATCCCGGACGAGATGGATATTGGTTTCCGAGTTTTAACCGCAGCAGGTTCATTGACCCACATAAAGTACAGATCAACATTTGTTTTTCTCATCAAATTCCAGTGATCTTAAAAGTGCAATCTTGCTAAGCGGTGATCGTATTGAGGGATCCTCGAAATCACCGGACACGCCTCAAGGAAACTCCGTGTCCCAAATTCCTGCGTGCGCGGCCTTAGCGCCAAGACTCAGTGGGACGGTGGCGCGAATCACGGTGCCGCGCCCGGGTTGGGAATCTATGAAAAGTTGTCCATGGACCAGTTTCAAACGTTCCTTCATGCTGGTCAGGCCCAAACCGCTGCCCGTGATGGCCGCCTCGGGGTCAAAGCCAACTCCGGAATCGCGCACCGTCAGCTCAATTTCATCCGGTGCACCCTTGAGGCGAACCTCGAAGTGCCGCGACCCGCTATGCTTGACAGCATTCTGGAGCCCTTCCTGCAAGACGCGAAAGAGGCAAAGCGCGATCTCCTGAGGCAGCTTCCTCGAGATCTTGTCGGTGTGAAGCTCAATCTCGACTCCACGCTCCTCGGCTAGCTCTTTACAGAAACTCGCGGTTGCTGCCACGATGCCCAGGTATTCCAGCTTTGAAGAGTGCAGGTGATGCGATAGGGATTGCACGTCACTCCCGAGACCTGAAAGAAGTTCACGTATCTCTTCGAGGCGTTGACTGGTTGCCGCAGACGGCAGAGAAGAAAAATCCTTTTGTAAGCGTTCTAGATTCACGGTCACCAATGCAATTCGCTGATTGATGTCGTCGTGAAGCTCTCGGGCGATCCACGCGCGTTCTTCCTCCTGGGCTTTGATTAGCTTGCGGCTGATGTCGGACAGAGACTCTTGAACCAGTTTGCGATCTGTAACGTCGATGCACGAACCGATGTATCCGGCAAAGGAATTATCCGGGTTAAATCTTGGCACCCCTCGATCAGAAACCCAACGATACTCGCCATCGCGCCGCCGGAGGCGATACTCCATCTCGAAAGGCTCGCGCCGGTCAAACGCGCTCGCATAGGTCTGCAAGCACTGTTGCAAATCCTCAGGGTGCACGCCCTCCTTCCACCCGTCTCCCAGTTCTGACTGCAGCGGACGACCGGTGAAATTGAGCCAAGGCTGATTGAAATACGTGCAGCGCTTGCCGGGGCCGGACATCCAGATCATGACGGGAGCAGCGTTGGCGACATGGCGGAAGCGCTCTTCGCTTTCCCGCAAGGCGGCTTCGGCCTGCTGCCGCTCGGTGATATCCACCAGCACTGTAGTCAAATATTGGAGGTTCCCATCGGCGTCTTTCACTGATCCTGCATTGAGGAGTACGCTTCGCTTTTGACCTTCTTTCGTGACGATGATCATCTCTTCGTCGTGCAGTGTTCCAGTTCGCTGCCACTTTTCAAGCAAATCCACCATCTTAGGGACCGACCCGAGAGCATAAATCGTGGACAAGGACTTCCCGATCAGTTCTTCTCTTGCGTAACCGAGAGCCTTGCAGGCCGCGGGATTGGTGTCCAGGATTTCGCCATTTGCAGAAGTCATAAAGCAATATTCGGGCAAGGTGTCAAAAAACTGCCGGAATCGATTCTCTGAATTACGTTCTGCCTCCTCAGCCTGCTTAAGATCGGTAACGTCCGCAAAGATGGAAAGGGCACACGGCTCGCCGTTGCATTCAATGATCTCCGAGGAGCCTAAGGTCGCGCGGATCTGACCGTCTTTTCGGCGAACTCGAACCTCGATATTTCGCGCAGCGCCTTCAGCCAGAAGACGCTTCACGAATTCCTCCCTTTGCAGCGGGTCGACCCAGAGGCCAATGTCCAAGGGGGTTCGGCCAATCACTTCGTCGGGGCTCCACCCCGTCAGGTGCGCGTACGTTTCGTTGACTTCGACATAGCGGTGATCCGCGAGGCTGGTTATGGCGATGGCCAGGGGGCCTTGTTGAAAGACACTCGAAAACTTGCGCTCCGACTGCTCGAGAGCCTGTTCCGCGCTTTTTCGCTCGGTAATGTCAACCGCCATCCCGACCATACGCCTGGGTTCGCCGTTCGTTGCGTATTCCAGCGTACCTCGTGAGACAATCCAACGGGTTGTGCCGTCAGGCCAAAGGATCCGGAATTCCTCAGCGAAAGGCCCGTGGTGACCTCGCGTGGTTTCAGCCACGGCATCCGAGATTCGCTTTCGATCATCCGGGTGCACATACCGGTAGAAATCGTCGACCTCCCCAGAGAAGGTTTCGGACCTCATCCCGAACATCGTAGGTAAGTCGCCAAACCAAGCCACTCGATCGGTCTTAACATCTAGGTCCCAGCCAACCGCTTTCCCATATTGCATCGCCAGTCGGAGGCTTTCGCTGGAGCGGACCAGCGCCATTTCCGTCTTTCTTCTCTCGGCTCGTTGCCGGAGCAGCGCCCCAATGCCGAGCGATTGCGCTACCAGGACAAGTATGCCGGCGAGGATATATCGCTTATACAGCCCCCAGAAGCTCGGCGGCCGATTGAGCACGATGCTGCCGGGCGGCAGATTGCTCTCGGCAATCTTCCAGCGCCGCAGGGCACGCCAATCAAACATGTAGGAGTGGTTGCTCATCACGACGGGGATATCCTCGGGCCTCTCGCCGTCGAGAACCCGTACAGCCATCTCCGCCGCGACCTGAGCGTCCTCCGCCCAATTCACCAGGTCGCCACCCACCGTTCCCGCCCTAAGATCCACATCGTCCATGACAAAGACCGGGGCATTCGCGGCGCTAGCCACTAAGGGTAAGGACTGAACTGAACCAATAAAGCGCTCTCCCGCCGCATCTTGTGAGATGGAAGTGTGATAGACAATCGTGTTGCTTGGCAGATGCCTAAGCCGCTCAAGCAGGACAGGCATCGTCACGTCCGTAAGATACCTGAAATCGAGCTTCAATTCGTAGTTTTGGAAAGCCTGTCTTGCGACGGCTTCCCACGCTTCGTCGAATTTGCCCGTACCGCCCACGACCACGACGTGCTTGGTGCCGGGTAACAAGTGGAGTGCCGCGCTTAAAGTCTCTGCCGGCCGTAGCCTGCCTAAAACGCCGGTAAAGTGCATGTGTGACTTTAGCTGTTCCGGCATCTCTCCCACAACCGCGCAAAAGACGATGGGCGTATCTCGGATGAAGCTTTCATGCGACTCGGCGATGAACCTAAGGGATGCTGATCCGGCCGCAATGATTACGTCGGGTTTGCGTTCTGAATACTTTTGTATAAGCAACTCGCGAAACAGGCGCTGAGAAGCTTCTTCTGGAAAAAACGTCAGTTGCAAACTCTCATGATACAGCTCGATCTGGTAAGACGAATTCTCGAGACCGCGGAAGATTGCTTGATCGACTTCTGCGAAGGCGGGCGATGAAACGATCCCAAGGTCATTAAGAATCAATACTCTCCGGGTTTGCTTGAGCTGCGCTCCCAGGCTCGAGGCGAACAACAGGCAGCAAAGCACCATTAGGAACATCGCTACTGATGAGCAGCCGCCTCCACGCTCGAATCGCAGTTTCCCGCACGTCTGACTACTCCGCGAACGTCTTGGCCTTGGCCAATGCGCCATACGAGAGAGGGAGGTTGCGGTCATTTTCACTGATGTCCGAAAAGTGAAACAGGCATGCCCTCCTCGGGCAGCCAGAAACTTCATGCAACTTATGTCTGGTAAAACCTGGCAAATTTGACAGGTTGGGCTATCGTTGCTTACGGTTACCAGCGTTTCTCCATAAATCTAGAAAGCTTACGCCAACAGAGGCGGAAGAGCTACGTTTTTCAGCCACCTAAGCCACCTAGCAGGCTGCGGAAAAACTCGGAAATTTTGTAACGAGGCAGCACAGAGCACGTCCAATGGTGCATGAGAGGAACCGATCAGCAGCAGAGTCACGCGTTCAGCTACATTTCCCCGGAGCAGCGCGTGCCCCGCGACCATCCGCTGCGGCCGATCCGCACGATGGTGGACGAAATCCTGAAGCAGCTGTCGCCGCAGTTCAACAAGATGTACGCGAAAGTAGGTCGCGCATCGATTCCGCCGGAGCAGTTGTTGCGCGCGCAGCTGTTGCAGATGTTGTATTCGGTGTGCAGCGAGCGGCTGCTGATGGACTACAAAATTTTATTCCGCTGGTTCGTGGGGCTAAATATGGATGATGCGGTCTGGGACGCGACGGTGTTCACCAAGAACCGCGACCGGTTGCTGGAGGCCGAGCTCGCCAAGGAATTTCTGGCGCGGGTGGTGGCGCAGGCGACCGAGAGGGGATGGACTTCGGACGAACACTTCACCGTGGATGGCACGCTGCTGGAAGCGTGGGCCAGCTTGAAGAGTTTTCAGCGGAAGGACAAAAAGGATGCGTCTCCGCCGGAGGATCCCGGAAATCCCAGTGTGGATTTTCATGGGGAGAAGCGCTGCAACCAGACG
>Ga0182036_10000711_pt1 | contig 15179 bp, 14 predicted proteins | sample sta12Cox44000080_FD_125966 | JGI IMG/M metagenome (GOLD analysis project Ga0182036, IMG submission 125966) | Lab enrichment of tropical soil microbial communities from Luquillo Experimental Forest, Puerto Rico - statoxic.12C.oxic.44.000.080 | ecosystem: Environmental > Terrestrial > Soil >...
GATAGCGTTGGCTGACGTTAACTACCAAGTTGTAGAGCGGCGAGTGGCGAGAGAGGGAGATTCGAAAAACGAAACGCAAAAATCGAAACTCGCAGACAAAGACAGTGAGCACCTCCTGCGCCCAAGGCAAAATCTAAGCGCTGAATAGTTGTCTCGCCTATGTTTTTCGCGCATCCGGCATCACTGTTTGTGTCGGTTTTTCAAACGCCACGAATTGCCTGCTGTCTTGAAGGTCTCAGGGAGGCGTTTCAAGAGCAGACGATTTACTTCGAGCGCGATCACCCGCGGTGGAAGCTCGCCAGCGAAAGCCATTAGCTTCGTGGCCAGACCCGGAAGAACGACTCTGCGTCCGCGCATCATTCCACGATATCCCGCAATGGCAACGGCGGGCGCGCTCATTTGCGGGATGAGTCTGTAAAGGGCGGTTCCGCTCGCACCAGCCGTTTCTTCGAAAGATGACTTCGTTACGCCGGGGCATAGAGCGGTCACCGTTACACCGGTACCTTCAAGTTCTCGAGCCAGACCCTTTGAAAGCGACAAGACGTAGGATTTTGTCGCGTAATACACCGACATACGTGGGCCACCGGGCTGATAGCCCACCACGGATGCGAGATTCAGGATCTTTCCGCCCTTTCGCGCGAGCATTCCTGGGAGCGCCAACCTCGTTAGAGTTGTCAGTGCCACGATGTTCAACATCAGCATTCGCTGCAATGCATCAAGTGACTTGTCCTGAAATTCACCATAGACTCCGACGCCGGCATTATTGATCAGAATGTCGACGGTTTTGTTCGCAACCGATATTTCTGACCACACCTGTTCCGCAGCGCCCGGTTTTGACAAATCCGTCGCAAACGCGCTGACGGGAATGTCATATGCCGCCTGGAGTTGTCGAGCCACTCCCTGTAACTTCTCTCGATCCCGTGCGACGATAATCAGAGGATGATGATTTGCCCCCAAGACGCGCGCTAGCTCAAGCCCGATCCCAGAGGAAGCGCCAGTAACGAGCGCCGTTTCGCTTCGCCCGTTCCGTCCTCCCATCATAACCACCTCCTTTGAACATTCCGGACCGCGCCCTCGCGAATTCTGTCCCGCTGTTCAGGGCTTCTATAATAGATGTATATGCATCTGTATTGAATACAAAAAAAACGTGATGAATCAAGCGAATGCTAACAAGAGGCGATCCAATTCCTTGTGGAGCCGAGACTTGAGGCGGCGTGGCTGTCAAGTTTCATAGAGATCCCCAGCGAGATATTTCAGTCCGCTATCCACCGCGACGGTGGCGACTGTCTTCCCACGCCCGATTTCCCGCGCCAGTTGCAAAGCCGCGACGACGTTCAGTCCGGATGAAGTCCCTGCGAAAATGCCTTCCTCCCTGGCCAGTCGGCGGGCCATGGCGCGCGCCTCTTGCTCATCGACCGTGCGCACTTCGTCGTACTGGCCGTCCTTAAGATGCGGAGGACGAAAACCCGCTGCGATCCCTTCGACCCGATGCGGTCCGCCTTTGCCGGTAGTAAGGACTGGAGACGAGCTTGGTTCCAGCGCCACGATTTTCGTCTGTGCCCCTCGCGCTTTCAGCGCACGAGACACGCCCATCAGCATACCCGCCGTTCCGACACCAGCGCAGAACACCGCGATATCCGGGCCGATCTGGTCGAACAGTTCGTTGCCAATCCCCATATAGCCCTGGATCGCATCCGCATTATTGAACTGATCCGTATAGTACGAGTTTGGCTCCTCGCCAAGCTTCTTTGCCGCATCGATCATCGCGCGAAATAGCTCCGGCGTGAGCTTTCCATTTTCCGCTGGAATGATCCGAAGGTCGGCTCCGAAAACTCTCATGGTCTGCAGCTTTTCACGCGCGAACCCGTCGGAGGACACTGCCACAAACGCATAGCCTTTAACTACGCACACGAGCGCGAGCGAGCTTCCCGTGCTGCCTCCCGTGTACTCGACTACGCGCATTCCGGGTCTAAGCCTCCCGCTCCCTTCAGCGCCCTCGATCATCGCCAGGGCCATGCGATCTTTGTATGATCCGGTCGGATTGTAGTACTCGAGCTTGACCACTACATCGGCCATGTCCCGTGTAACAACCTTTCGCAATTTCACGGCTGGCGTATTGCCGATCGCCTCCAACACGGAAGTCCGTACGGTCAACGGACTTGCCATAGAACTGCTCGTCGCCTTCACGCGAATTCTCCCTTCCGTTCCTATCGTTTCAATCCTTCTGAGCACGGGGATGATGGGTTTGCGTCGATGGGGTCCGTTTCAGACGTCCTCGCTCCTGTGGTGATGGTTCGACGCCAGACTTAAGATCCTACAGCGAAATTGATCGTGAGCGGCACCGAAGCTATGCCGCTTCGGCGCGGTTCCACGGGAAGGGCGATCTAACACCGACAACCAGGCAACCGTCACCTCGAGCCCACGCGAACTGCTACACTCTTACTCTGAAATGCGCGTAAATTCCCGCGGTAAAGGCCGAGGCGTGCTCATCGTAGGTCTGTCTCTCGGTTTCCTGTGCTTCTGGTCTCTTCTCGCTGCCGGCGGCGCCTCGGATTGGCAGGTCCTCGCCCCGGGCATGAATCTAAAATATGTGACCGCAAAGCAGCCGAGTTCCATCGGAGACTCGCGCATTATCATCCTACGCATGGATCCGGAGCAATGGCAGTTGGAAGCCGTGGGTGCCAGTGAGACAGGCAATTCCACGGGACATACAGCTCGCGCCTGGTCACAGATCCGCAACTTCTCCGCTGCCATTAACGCGGGAATGTTTGCGGCAGACTACAAGACTCACCTCGGCTACATGGGCTCGAGTGCGCATGTCAATAACAGCCGCCCGAACGACTATCAATCCGTTGCTGCGTTCGAACCTCGCAATTCGCAGTCCCTTCCCCGCTTTCATATTTTTGACCTCGACGCTCCCGGGATCCATTTCCAGGACATCCTGAAGGACTATTCTTCCATACTCCAGAATTTGCGCCTGGTGAAGCGCCCTGGTTTGAATCGATGGAGCCAGCAGGAACGCAAGTGGAGTGAAGCCGCCCTGGGCGAGGACGATGCAGGCCGCATTCTATTTATTTATTCCCGCTCTCCATTTACTATGCACGATCTCAGCAACGAACTCTTGGCGGCGGGCATTGGTTTGGTTGCCGCCCAGCATCTCGAGGGCGGTCCGGAAGCTCAGCTCTACTTGCATGTAGGAACTCTTGAGCTGGAAATGTATGGCAGTTATGAGACTGCATTCAGAGAGAATGATACGAATTCCGCGGCATGGCCGGTTCCCAACATCCTCGGCGTCCGGTCGCGAACGTCCGGCCGTCAGGGTACATCCTGAGTCGCCAGGCATCAGCGTTTCTCCGTGCCAGTCCAGTGCGCGGTGTGCCGCATCCAAGCCCACCGCGTCAGGCAATTTTGTTCGCCATGCCTCGCGAAGCCCTGAGCCGATACAGGACGTGGCGACGAAGAGGGTGGCCTTGGGGAAGATTCGGGTGGTCGAAATCATCCGCTGGGTCATGAGTCATACCAAGCTTTTCCATCACTCGGCGGGACCGCGCGTTTGCCGGCACAGTGAACGAAACCACCGCCTCAAGCCCCAGCCCTTCGAAAGCGTACCGAATCACCTCGCGTGCCCCTTCCGTTGCGAGTCCCTTACCCCAATGGATGGGCGATAGTCGCCACCCCACTTCGACACAGGGTGTGAAACTGGTCTGGAACGAAGGTATGGCAAGACCAATGAAGCCGATGAAGGACCGATCTCGGCGCAATTCCGCTGCGAATAGACCGAAACCGTGCGTGTCGATGTGCTTCTCGATCCTGTCGAGAAGCACATCACTCTCCGGTCTAGAGAGTGTGGCGGGCATGAACTCCATCACCCGCGGGTCCGTGTTCATCTCGGCGAACGGCAGACGATCCGCGGCGTGCCAATGCCTCAAGACTAGCCTGTCTGTTTGTAGTACGGTCATATTCATTCTTGAATGCTAATGCAATTGCGGAGAACTCTCTGCTTATGCCATCAGCCTCTCTCAATCCTAGCGCGCCAACTGATTTGCTTCCGTTTTGCACATCATTCATCCCAATCGCGGCACGCCTCCCACGCCGGCTTAACCGAACAAGAATCTGCGTGTCGCAAGGAGTGCGAGTCAGAGACGCTGTCGCCTCTCTGACTCGGCTAGGTGGATGTGGCAGCCGGTCCTTCGGCAGCTTCGGGGGCAACTCTGGAACGAACGGAGCTAGACTAGAGGTCTGGGCTCGCATGATGAGACGAGTCGTTATCATTGGCCCTGGAGCCTCGGGCAAGTCGACGCTCGCCCTGCAGCTTGGTGAGATTACCGGGCTGCCAGTCGTAGAGCTGGATCAGGTCTTCTGGCGACCCGGCCTTGTGCACACACCGAGGGATGAATGGGTGGCAGTTCAACAGCGACTTGTGGAGAAGAACGAATGGATTCTAGACGGTGACCTGGGACCCTATGATGCCGTCGAAGTCCGACTTCGAGCCGCGGATACCGTTCTTTTCTTGGACTTCTCGCTCGTCCGATGCGCGTGGCGAGCGGCCCGCCGATCGCGCGAGCGCCTCGATTTCTGGCTCTGGCTGTTACGTTATCGACGCCGCGGCCGCCCGTTCCTCCTGGAAGCTATTGGTGACAACGCAGGTAAGGCGGAGTGCCACGTACTTCGCAACCCCGCAGCAGTCAGGCGATTTGTCGCAAACGCAATTCGCAACATCGCATAAAGGCCGAGACAAGACGTTCTGAGGGTCCGCCAGATCGGAAGGCGCCGTCAAAGATGAACCTCACTTTTCTGGGAACCGCAGCCGCGAATGCCTTCCCAGAGGCCTTTTGCAAGTGCGCAAACTGCGCACGGGCGCGGGCACTGGGTGGGCCGAGCTTGCGAAAACGGTCCGCGGCCTTGATTAACAACGATTTATTGATTGATCTCGGGCCGGACATCATGGCGGCTTCGCACATGCATGGCTGTTCTTTGGGCGAAGTGCGATATTGTCTGCAAACCCATCCGCACGCCGATCATCTGGACTTGTCGCAGCTCCTGTCTCGGAGCCCGGGCTATGGCGTGGTTGGCGCGCCTGTTCTGAATTTTTACGCGTCACGCGAAACTTTAGAACGAGCCGCAGAGACCTTTGCGAGAGACCTTGCGGGATACAGCTTCTTGTCGCCGGAAGCGGAGAAAAATCTCAACTGTAAGATCCACCAGATTCCGCCCTTGGAGCCTTTCCTGGTTGGCCCGTATTCGGTTATTGCCTTTCCCGCCAATCACGCGCCGGGGATGGGTGCCATGTTGTATGCAATCGAAGCCGACGGACGCGCCGTATTCTACGGCACGGATACGGCACTGCTACCAGAACAGACCTGGCAGGGTTTCCGGGAACACAAGATTTCCTTCGATGTCGTAGTCCTGGATCACACCTACGGCCCCGAACAGTCTGGCAGTGACCATCTCAGCGCTCGTCAAGTAATAGAACACGTAGACCGCATGCGCTCGGAAGGTCTGTTGCGATCCAGCGCTCGCGTGCTGGCCACACATATCGCCCATGAAGGCAATCCCGCACACCCCGACCTCGCCGCCTTTGCAAAGAAGCATGGGTATGACGTCGCATATGACGGGCTTGTTGTGACGGTCTAAGCGTGCCTTACGATTCCCGGCGGAGCCTTTTGATTGCAGCGCAAGCTCGAAATTACCGGGCAGAACGATAACAGAGGTGGGTCCTCAGCATTCCTCAGCGGGACTCGTGCTCCACCAGCAGTTTGCCGCATAATGGAATCGGATGTCTCCAAGCGGCGGCGAGATCACACACGTCAGTGACACGGCCCTCATGGTGGCCGCCTGTCGCGCGCATGAAACGGAGTTAGAGGACGCCTTCGTGCACGATCCTTTCGCGGCCCGGCTCGCCGGAGAGCGCGGATTCGCCATCCTCGCCGGGTTGCCACACTCGAATGTTGTGCGCCTCGGGCTCGCCGTTCGCACCCGTTTCGTCGATGAGTTGCTGTTGGAAGCTCTCGCAATCTGCCCTATCGCAACCGTGCTAAGCATAGGCTGCGGTCTGGACACCCGCCCGTGGCGCCTCGACCTGCCGTCAGATCTGCGCTGGATCGAAATCGACTTTAGCGACGTGCTCGATTACAAAGATCGGCTGATGTCCCGCGAGACGCCGCGGTGCCGCCGTGAGCGCCTCACGCTCGACGTGAACGATCCGGTGCAGCGGAGCGCCATGTACGAGGCTGCCGGCTCAGCCCCGGCGCTAATGATCACTGAAGGCTTGCTGCTGTATCTGCCGGCCGCGACCGTGGAAGCGCTGGCCACCGAAGCGCGTAGCCACAGCAGTGTCGTCCACTGGATCAGCGATATTACGACCAGCGCCTTCAGCAGGGTGCTTGGAGGAGGATCTGACACCACCGAGCCGATCCGTCATGTACAGGCGTCGGATGCTTTGAAAGGCGAACAGATTCTCGAGGTTGTACGACGCAACGGCTGGACGACTTCGGCATTGCGAAGCTATATCACCGATGTTGGATTCGTGTTGGAACGCGTAAGACGGGCGATGGGAGGCGTTGCACCGCCTCCGCTGCCGTTTCCACCGAACGATCCGACCGGAGTGCACCGTTTCGGATGCGGGTAGCTGCCAGCGCCAATACACCCAAAACCTGCGCCTCAAGAACGCAGCCTTACGGCGCATTCGGTAAGACATACTCGCGCAGAGTATCTTCGCCAATGCGCACGGCTCAAATCAACCTATCCACCTCCGGGCAGTTTTGGATTGCCTCGCTTCCGGCGATGCGGTTGGCGAGCGAACCTCCCGAGTGTTCCCCCAATTTCAACATTCGCAGGCTAACAAGCCTGATCGTTCTAGGCTTCCAAGTTGCGAGAAACTGCGGAGGTGTTGTCGGAGCGAATCATGGAACGACGAGCCGGGTTTTCCTTGTCTTGACCTCAGTAAACGGCGCCGATAAGCTTAATGTTTCTCGTTTTGCGTGAAGACACCATGGAGCAGATTCACGTCACATTACCGGATGGCAGCGTCAAGGATGTCCCGAAGGGCACGACGCCCGCGGACATCGCGCGCAGCATTTCCCCGCGCCTCGCCGACGCGGCCCTTGTCGCTCGCGTGGCGCAGCCTAACGACGGCGAAGGCGAACTGATCGATTTGCGCCGTCCGCTCGAAGGCGACGTAAAGCTGCAAATCCTCACGGAAAAGGACCCTGACGCGCTTTTTGTTTTTCGCCATTCCGCGGCTCACTTGCTGGCCGCCGCGGTCATGGAGCTTTATCCGAACGTGAAGCTCGGCATCGGCCCGCCCATCGACACCGGCTTTTTTTATGAATTCTTGCGCGAAGAGCCTTTCACGCAAGAAGACCTCGCGAAAATCGAAAAAAAGATGCACGAGCTTGCCGCGCAGGACTTGCCGAACGAACGCAAGCTGATTCCCAAGCCCGAGGCACTCGACCTTTACAAAAAGTCCAATCAGATTTTCAAGTGCGAACTGGTGGAAGAAAAAGCGGCCGAGCCCATGGTTTCTTTTTACTCGACCGGCAAGTTCATCGATTTCTGCCGCGGGCCGCACATCCCTTCAACCAAGCGCATTCAAGCCTTCAAACTGATGAACGTGGCGGGCGCGTATTGGAAGGGACAAGAGGGCAATCCGCAGCTCCAGCGCATTTACGCGGTGGCCTTCTTCACGCAAAAAGAGCTCGACGAATACTTGCATCGCCTGGAAGAAGCCAAGCGCCGCGATCACCGCAAGCTCGGCGTCGAACTGGACCTCTTCAGCATTGAGGAGGAAGCCGGCCCGGGCCTTATTTTCTGGCATGCCAAGGGCGGCTTGATTCGAAAAATTGTGGAAGACTGGCTGCGCGAAGAGCTGCTCAAGCGCGGCTACGATTTGGTATTTACGCCGCACATCATGCGCCTCGACCTCTGGAAAACCAGCGGCCACACCGGCTACTACCGGGACAGCATGTTCGGCCCGATCGAGGTGGAAAAAGCCGATTACCAGCTCAAACCCATGAACTGCCCGGGCCACATCTTGATTTACAAGTCCAGGCTGCACAGCTATCGGGATCTGCCCGTGCGGCTTGCCGAGCTCGGCACCGTCTACCGCTACGAGCGCAGCGGCGTGCTCCACGGATTGATGCGCGTCCGCGGCTTTACGCAGGACGACGCGCACATCTTCTGCATGCCATCACAAATTGAGAGCGAGGTGGAAGCCTGCGTCGATTTCGCGTTCGCGGTAATGAAAAACTTTGGCTTCGACAAGTTTGAAGTCGAGCTTTCCGACTGGGACGCCAGGCATCCCGAGAATTATGCGGGGAAGTCCGAAGACTGGCACCGCGCGACCGCCGCGCTTGCCGCCACCATGACGCGGTTGAACATTCGGTACAAAACCATCCCGGGCGAAGCCGCCTTCTACGGCCCGAAAATCGACGTGAAGCTCATTGACGCCATCGGCCGTCCCTGGCAGCTCACCACCGTGCAGTTCGATTTCAATCTGCCGGCGCGCTTTGGCCTGCAATACGTCGCTGAAGACGGCGCCAAGCACCAGCCGCTCATGGTGCACCGTGCTCTGCTCGGTTCGGTGGAACGCTTCTTTGGCATTCTCATCGAGCACTATGCGGGAGCGTTTCCGCTCTGGCTCGCGCCGGTGCAAGTGGAAATCTGCCCCGTCAGCGAAAAAGTGGCGGATTACGCCAAGCACGTCGCCGAAACTCTGAAGCGCCACAATTTGCGCGCGCACCTCGACGACCGCAGCGAAAAGCTGCCAGCCAAAATCCGCGACGCGCAGCTCCAGAAAATTCCCTACATGCTGGTGGTCGGAGCGAAGGAAGCCGAAGCCGGCACCGTCTCGGTCCGCCATCGCGCCAAAGGCGACCTTGGCCCCAAGCCGCTCGCCGAAGTCGTCGAGACGCTCCAGCGCGCAGTGGACACCCGCGCGACAAGCTGATTGCCCTTGGAATCGCCTCGGCTTTCCTCCATGCAGAACTCGCACACGATCCTCGATGAGGAAGCCTTTTCGCAAGGAGTGCGCCTGCTAACGGAGCGCGACGAACATTTAGCGGGAGTGGTGAAAACCTATGGCCGGCCGCCGCTGTGGGTCCGCGAGCCGGGATTTCCCACGCTCGTCTACATCATTCTCGAGCAACAGGTTTCCTTGGCATCTGCCAAAGCGGCTTTCGATCGGCTCAAAGCGGAAATCCATCCCCTGACTCCCAAGGGATTCTTGAAGCTCAGTGACGCCGAATTGCTGCGCATCGGTTTCAGCCGGCAGAAAACGCTTTACACCCGGCTTCTTGCCGAATCGCTCGTCCGCCGGCACTTCGACCTCCGCTACCTTCAGGATTTGCCGGACGACTCGGCGCACAAGATGCTCGTCGCTTTCAAAGGCATCGGCCGCTGGACCGCCGACATTTACCTCTTGAGCGCGCTCCGCCGACCGGACATCTGGCCCACTGGCGACCTCGCCCTCGCCACCGCCGTCCAGGAAGTGAAGCACCTCCGCAAACGCCCTTCGCCCGAAAAACTCGAGGCCCTTAGTGCGCCTTGGCGGCCCTGGCGGGCCGTTGCCGCCCGACTCTTCTGGCACGCCTACCTCTCGAAACGCGGACTTAAGTCCTCTACGGTGAGCTTGTAGTCTCAGGTGTAAAAGTGTGTGCCGTTTAGGACGCGCACGGCAAAATCCCCCTTCTGAGCAGTTCGAAACTGTGCTAAGTTCCGTCGCACACTAGGTAGGAGTCTGGCGATGCCCGACAACGTGCCCCAATTCGGAGTCGCCGAGTACCCCTCGGCCCCGGGAACCGACATTTGCAAGTCCTGCAATCAGCCAGCGGTGGGAAGCTATTACCGGGTTAACGGCGCAGTCGCCTGCGAACGCTGCAAAGAGCAACTCGAAGCGCAGCTCCCGAAGGATGGTCATGCGGCGTTTGTGCGCGGACTCATGTTTGGAGTGGGTGGCGCAATCCTGGGATTGATCCTCTATTCCGCTTTCGGAATCATTACCGGCCTCGAAATTGGCTACATTTCGCTGGCGGTCGGCTACATCGTCGGCAAAGCCATGCGCATGGGTTCCCGAGGGATCGGCGGCCGACGCTATCAGGTTGTCGCCGTGATTCTAACTTATGCGGCGGTTTCGATGTCGGCGATTCCGATCGGGTTTTCGCAATACGCCAAAGAGAAAAAGGCACAGCCTCAAGCCCACGTTCCAAAGCCTCCATCCGCAGATCACGAATCGGTGAACCCGGGACTCGCTCCGACTCCTGCCCCGCAACCGGAAAAGCCCAAGATGGGCTTGGGCGCTGCATTGGCTGGGCTGGCTGTGCTTGGCTTGGCTTCGCCGTTTCTTGAACTACAAGATCCCTTCCACGGAGTGATTGGTCTGGTCATTTTGCTGGTGGGAATCCGCATCGCGTGGCAGCTGACGGCAAACCCTAAAATCGAGATTCTTGGACCTTTTGTCTCCAAGAATCCCGTGGCGCCTGCCGCCACGCCCTGACGTATTCTTTCGGAAAGACCATGCCCAAAGATTTCCTAGAGCCCATTCGCAATTGCCACAATTGCGGCGCAAGCTTGCCTCTATTCGCCCTGGCCTGCGAACAGTGCCATTCTTTGATTCACAGCGAGGAACTGATACGCATCTCGGAACGCGCAAAAGCTCTCGAAGCGGACGAACCGCTTTCCGCCAAGCAAGAATGGCTCAAAGCGCTCCCACTGCTCCCGGCCAACTCAACGCAGGCCACTTGGATCCGCGACCAAGTCCAGAAACTCGAGCTTTCCGCAAGGACAGCTCCGCCTCCCGAGCAGCGTCATGGCTGGGCCCGGAAGCTCGGGCCGCTCGCTCCCATCGCCGTTGTTCTGGCGAAGAGCAAGACGCTTCTCCTGGCGATTTTCAAGCTGAAGTTCATCTTCAGCCTGTTTGCTTTTATGGGCGTTTATTGGGCGCTGTACGGAGCCGGCTTTGGCGTTGGCTTTGCTGTTCTCATCCTTGTGCACGAGATGGGCCACTACGTGGATATCCGTCGACGCGGGTTACCTGCGGATATGCCGGTTTTTCTTCCCGGGTTGGGTGCGTTTGTTCGCTGGAAGGCTCTGGGAGTTACGCGTCAAACCCGCGCCGCCGTCAGCCTGGCTGGGCCATTGGCTGGGCTTCTCGGCGCCGCAGTTTGCGCCTTGCTCTGGTACCGCACAGGCAACGGACTTTGGGCAGCCCTCGCACGCACCACGGCAGGGCTCAACATTCTGAATCTCACTCCGGTATGGGTCCTCGACGGCGCTCAGGCCGTGGCTGCCTTGGGCAGGTCCGAGCGGTTTGTGCTCCTTGCAGCTTGCCTTGTGTGCTGGCTGTTTCTCGGCGAAGGAATTTTCGTCCTGGTGGCCGCGGGCACGGTCTATCGCCTTTTCACCAAGGATCTGCCGCCCCAGCCCAGCCCCCCGATTACCGCGTACTTTGTGGGAGTTTTGGCATGCCTTGCCGCGGTTTTGTGGATGACCCCAGGGCAAGTCCTGGGAAGATGATCACTCCATCGCCTGGAAGGCGACGGCTGAGGAATATGCAAAAAAAAGGGCCGCATCCCCCTGTCGCTAAAAGCGACACTCCCCTGCGGTAGAGCCTATGGATCCTCAGAAGCTTTCCGACTATCAGTCGAGCTATGACCGCATCGCCGAAGAATATGCCAACCGGATTTCGGGCGAACTCGATCACAAACCGCTCGACCGCATGCTCCTTGACGAATTCGCGGCGCGCGTCAAAGGTGCCGGACGCGTCTGCGATCTGGGCTGCGGCCCGGGCCATGTGGCGCGCTACCTGCATGACCGAGGCGTCGATATCTTTGGCATGGATCTTTCTCCGGGTATGCTCGAACAGGCGCGCAAGCGGAACCCAGCCATGGAATTCCGCCATGGCAATATGTTGACGCTAGACATTCGAGACCGTGCCTGGGCTGCCATTGTAGCTTTCTACTCGATTGTGCACATTCCGAAGACGGATATTCTCCAGGCGTTTCGTGAAATGTTTCGTGTCCTCGAGCCCGGCGGCCTGCTTTTTCTTGCGTTTCACATTGGCATTGAAGTTCTTCATGAAGAAAACTGCTGGGGCCACCAGGTCTCACTGGATCTCGTATTTTTCGGCAGGAAAGAAGTAGAGCGCTACCTCGGCCTGGTTGGCTTTGCCATCGAGGACTCGCTCGAGCGCGAGCCCTATGCGCCAGAAGTCGAGTACCAAAGCCGGAGAGCCTACATCCGCGCGCGCAAGCCAGTTCGAGGATAATGCTCTGCCGAAACCGCCGGAAGCCATGGCGCTCCACAATCCCGGGTCACACATGTAATCTTCGAAACGAGGAGTAAAACGGAAATGAACAACATCTCGCGCCGAACCTTTCTCAAGTTCGCGACAGGAGCCATCTCGGCGCCTCACGCTTTACCTTCTTGGCCAAAGACTGCCGAGGTTCCCACTCTGCTCGATCACGTCCTGCTTGGCTGCAACGATCTGGATCGTGGCATCGCCTTCGTGGAGGAACACACTCGAGTGCGCGCGGCATTTGGCGGCGTGCACCCGGGCCGCGGCACGCAAAACGCACTTCTTTCACTCGGTGAGCGTCGCTACCTCGAAATTATCGCGCCCGATCCCAAGCAAGCGGGCGTCGAGCAATACTCGGTCATTACCAAGCTAGCCGAACCCCGGCTTATTGGGTGGGCCGCGCACCGCGACGATCTCGGACCATTCGCCGAGCAACTTCGCAAGCAGGGAATCGAGTTTGAAGGTCCGCAGGCCGGCTCGCGCCAGCGCCCGGATGGCAAAGTCCTCCGATGGAGGGCGCTCCGGCTTAAGGACGATCACGGCGGCCTGCTGCCGTTTTTCATCGAATGGAGCAAAGACTCCGTGCATCCGTCGGTGGATGCCCCGAAGGGGTGCACGTTGACGCATTTCGAAGCGATCACACCCGAGACCGAGGATTTGCTCCACGCCATCTCCCTCGTCCAGCTCGACCTATACGTTGCAAAGCTCGATCATCCGTTTCTGCGCGCTTCCATCTCCAGCCCAAAAGGCCAATTTCTCATCTCGAGCTAATCAGTTTCCGGGTTGCGCCGAAAATTTTGGCAGAAACCCGGGTCCGTTCCGGCTCCGAGAGGCGCAGCATTGCTGACCAAGGCGCCAGGAAGGCGCATCACCCACTGATTTCTGGCCGCCTCTTCTGTTAGCCTCGGGTCCGCCGGCCGAACCAAGCTGTAGTCTATTCAATTCAAACGATCTTTGGCCCGAGCGTTTTCCTTGGGCGTCTCCGACGCGAAAGAGCATAGACAAACGCCTTGGTGTTGTTTACCGTAACTATGTGTCGGGCAGCCCTCGGAGAGGCACGTCATGAAAAGTTTATTTGTGTCGGCATTCCTGCTGCTGGGAGCCACTTGTGCATCGCAGGCGCAAGTCAGCCCAACGAAACCGCTTTCCGATCCGGACAACGCGGCGCCGGATTTCTCCGCGAGCTCGGCCGAGAAGGTTACGCTTCCTGATTTCCTTGCCGCGACCGATTCTTTCGCTGAGCTCCTCGCAAATTCGTCCTTTTCGGCTCCCCATCTCGGCAGGGCTCTGCTTGCCGAACCTGCTCCGGCCAAGCCGGCTGCGCCTTCCCCTAATCCCCGATTCGTTTACGGAGGCCGCGATGACTATCGCTGGCAACTGAGCGTTGCCTTCGCCTGGTTCCGCTTCCGGTCTTCCGTTTTCAGTTCCAACGAATTCGGAGTAAAGACTACGGTCACGTATTTTCTGAATCAGTGGCTAGGCGCCGAAGGGAGTTTCACCGGCGCATTTGGCGGAACCGTCGCCGGCGCCCAAGGCGCGAGAATAGCCGTCTACGGCGGCGGCCCCAAAGTCGCCTGGCGCCAAAAGCGATGGGAGCCGTGGCTGCACGCGATTGTTGGCGGCGCGCGGGAGGGTCCGCAAGTCGTTTCCGGGAGTCGCAACTCCTTTGCCATGGAGCTCGGCGGCGGTGCGGATTATCGATTGAACCCGCATGTGTCCTTCCGGGCGGAAGGAGATTACGTTGGCACCCGCTTCTTCCAGCAAACGCAAAGCAATTTTCAGTTTGCGGGCGGAGTTGTCATTCACTTCTAGCTGCGCAAGCTCTGGACCATTCGCGTCCTCGGGCTCGAATCGTTTTGCCCCGCACAACATCCCCCGAGCGTTCTACCAGATTTTGCAGGCTTGCTCGCGCACCATGGCCTCCCCCTGCTTGCAACCGAAGGCTTTGGCAAATTCCGCCATGTTCGAAAGCGGGCCGTTCGCACGAAACCTTCCGAGCGGATGCGGGTTGGTGTTGGCCATTAACCGCACATATTCGAGCCTTTCATTGGCGCCCCACACCTGAGCCCAGCCCAGAAAGAAGCGCTGCTCGGGGGTGAATCCATCCCGGTCGGGAGGACGCGGCTTGCCCTCGAGCGATTTCTGGTAGGCCGCGTAGGCGATCGCGAGTCCGCCGAGGTCCGCGATGCTTTCGCCGAGGACCAGCTTCCCGTTTTCGTGTAAGTCGCCGTCAACCACATACCCATCGAACTGATCGGAAACGCATTTGGCGCGGGACTGGAAATTCTTGAGATCCTCAGGAGTCCACCAATCTTTCAGATTGCCCTTGCCGTCAAATTTGCTGCCGTGGTCGTCGAAACCGTGCGTGATTTCGTGGCCGATCACCGCCCCCATGCCCCCGTAGTTCACCGCGTCATCGGCGTTGGGATCGTAGAATGGCGGCTGCATGATTCCCGCGGGAAAGACGATTTCATTCATGCTGCTGTTGTTGTAGGCGTTCACGGTAGGCGGCGTCATGCCCCATTCCGCGCGATCGACGGGCTTGCCGATTTTGTTGAGCCGGCGCGCGAAGTCGAACTCCGAAGCGCGCACCAGGTTTTCCGCATAGGAGTGCCGGTCGACTTTAAGCGCGGCATAGTCGCGCCATTTGTCGGTATAGCCGATTTTTACGGCGAACGCTTCGAGTTTTGCCGTGGCCTGAGCGCGGGTTTCCGGGCCCATCCAGGGCAAGGTCTCGAGGTCATTGCGGAGCGCCGCAAGCAAATGGTGCACCATCTCGAGAGCGCGGGCTTTGGCCGCCGGCGGGAAATACTTCTGCACGTAAGCTTGCCCCAGCGCCTCGCCGAGATTGCGGTCCGTCGACTGCACGCAACGCTTCCACCGCGGA
>Ga0182036_10000713_pt1 | contig 15177 bp, 11 predicted proteins | sample sta12Cox44000080_FD_125966 | JGI IMG/M metagenome (GOLD analysis project Ga0182036, IMG submission 125966) | Lab enrichment of tropical soil microbial communities from Luquillo Experimental Forest, Puerto Rico - statoxic.12C.oxic.44.000.080 | ecosystem: Environmental > Terrestrial > Soil >...
GTCACCCCGAAAGAAATGCTGACAGAACTTAACGCCGATAATCAGGCACTGACGCGCTATTTCCGCTCCGCCCATGAAACCTGCGAGAAATACAACGACGTCGGCACTGCCAGCCTGATCGAGGTATGGATTGATCAAACCGAGCGCCGGACGTGGTTCCTGTCGGAAATTCTGCAAGGCCTCTGACACCGGGCCGATCGTAGGTATCAGGCTCCGAAAAAACGAGCGCCTTGATGCCGTGCTGTGGCGTTGATACCTGGGAACGCGGGCGTCTCGCCCGCTCTTGCGCTGGCCGCTGCGGTGAGGCTACCAGGGGGGCTGTCGAGAACCCCGGTGGAGGAAAAAGGGGCGGACGAGACGATCGCGCTTCCAGCTATAGACGAATCATTTTGCGGTTCTCAGGAGAACCTAGTGGGCGACGTAGTGAAAGTTTTCTTGCTCATCATCAGGCAAGCAAGAGACCCCTCACCCGGTCCCGCGACGCAGGACCACCCTTGGAAAAGGGTGGAGTTTTCAGATTTCTTGCCCTCTCCCTTGGGGGAGAGGACAGCGATCCCGCAGTCGCGGGAGAGCCGGGTGAGGGGTTATGCGTCGCTGAGGGTCACGGCTCGGTGTGAGGCCGAGCCTCGTTAGGATCACGTTGAGAAGTGGATGCTGTCGAGGCTGAATCGACAATTGGCCGAATCAAGGACTTAAAGGAGAAGCAAAGTGGCAACACAAACCGAAGCGACACGCCAAGGGACATCCCCGGAGAACATGAGGATCGGTCTGTTTATACCGTGCTATATCGACCTGATCTATCCCGAGGTTGGCGTAGCGACTTTAGAGCTTCTGGAGAGATTCGGGCTCGATGTGGGGTACCCGCTCAACCAAACTTGCTGCGGCCAGCCCATGTCCAACAGCGGGGACGAAGTCAACGCCGCGGCAGCCGAACGCCTCTTTATTGAGAACTTCAAGGGCTACGATTGCATCGTTGGGCCGGCCGGAAGCTGCGTCAAGCAGGTCCGATGCCACTTTGACAGTCTCGAGCAGACCGACGATGTGAAGCACGTTCGTCAACATACCTATGAGTTGGTCGAATTCCTCCACGATATTTTGAAGGTGGACTCCTTCCCCTGGGCAGAGTTTCAACATTCGGTCGCATTGCACAATAGTTGTAGCTCGATCCGCGGTCTCGGCATCGCCAAGCCATCCGAGATCATGGGCATTCCATTCAACAAGACCGTGGACCTGCTCTCCAAGGTCAAGGGCCTGGTGCTCGTACCCGTGGATCGGCCGGATGACTGCTGCGGCTTTGGCGGCACCTTCTGCGTGACGGACGAGGCCGTTTCCGCCCGCATGGGGCTCGAGAAGGCGCACGATCATGTTCGCCACGGAGCTGAATACGTGGTGTCGCCCGATATGTCGTGCCTAATGCACCAGCAAGGTGTGGCGCGGCGGGCAGGGCTGGATCTCAAATACATCCATGTCGCGCAGGTATTGAATGGCGGGCCATTTTAAGAGAAGGGGGTGCTTGGGATGAGCAACGCGAAGCGCGTCGATCCCGCGGCGGCAGCCGAGCTATTCATCATTCGTGATCAGGTCCACGAACCGATGCACGATCGCTTCTTGTGGGCGACGATGCAGCGGCGTGACAAGGAGGCAGCGGCCATCCCGGAATGGGAGGAATTACGGGAGATTGCGTCGAAGATCAAAGAGCATACGCTCACTCACCTCGACCACTACCTGGAAGAGTTCGAGGCGAATGCCACCAAGCGTGGCGCACACGTGCACTGGGCGCTGGATGCCGCGGAGCACAATGGCGTTGTGCACTCCATCCTCCAGGACCACGGCGTGAAGGAACTGATCAAGAGCAAGTCCATGCTCCAGGAGGAATGCGGCATGACGCCGTACCTCGAGCACCGCGGAATCAAGGTGATCGAATCGGATCTGGGTGAACGAATCCAACAACTCGATGGTCAGCCGCCCAGCCATATTGTGTTCCCCGCCATCCACAAAACACGCCAGGACGTGGCGCAAGTGTTCGCCCGCACCATCGGTACCGATCCTCATAACGATGACCCGCACTTTCTGACTGAGGCCATGCGAAACAACGCTCGTCCAAGATTTCTAGTGGCGGGAGCGGGTATGACGGGCTGCAATTTCGCCATTGCCGAAACGGGAACCTTCATGGTCTGCACGAATGAAGGCAACGCCGACATTGGGGCTTCGGTGCCGCCGCTCCATATTGCGAGCATCGGCATTGAGAAGCTGATCCCGCGAGTGGAAGACATGGGTGTGTTTCTGCGGCTGCTCTCTCGAAGTGCGGTAGGCACTCCACTCACGCAATATTCCTCCCATTTCACCGGCCCGAGGAAGGGTGGGGAACTGCACATCGTGCTGGTTGACAACGGGCGAAGCCGCCGGCTTGGCATGCCCGATTTCTGGCGTTCGCTGAAGTGCATCCGCTGCGGCGCCTGCATGAACACCTGCCCGGTCTACCGGCGCAGCGGCGGTCTGGCTTACGGCGCAACCTATTCGGGCCCCATCGGCGTCATCCTCGACCCCACGTTCGACGAATTCAAATACAGCGAACTGCCGTTCCACTCGACCTTGTGCGGATCATGCTCGGAAGTGTGCCCGGTGAAAATCGACATCAGCGATCAAATTTTGAAGTGGCGGCGGGTGATGGCGAAAAAGGGGTACCTGCCGCTGGCAAAACGCCTGTCATTTGCCGTTGCTGGGCATGTATTCGGTCACCCTGAGGAGTACCATGTAATAGAGAAAGCTGCCGAGCCGGCGCTCGATTACGCGCCGCACTTCCTGGTCTACAACCGTTCCTTGAATCCATGGGCACGCGATCGAGAGCTTCTGCAACTTACGAAACAAACCTTCCGCGAGTGGTATCTGGCGAATCGGAGCAAACATGCCAACGTCCAAAATCAGTCGTGAAACCATTCTGAGCGCGATCCGCAACAACCTGCCGCAGCGACAGTTGGAACACCCGCGGATCCCCGGTTTTCAACGGCCGGCCGGCCCCCTCAAGCCCGTGTTTGAGCAGCGTCTCCAGGAGGCCGGTGCAGCAGCTCACGATGTGGGAAGCGTGGCGGAGGCCGAGGCCAAATTGGTTGCACTGCATCCTGGGGCCAAGGTGATTTGCTCAGCGGTGCCGGAAATCGCCGGTACGCGCCGGGTGGAAACCGTTCACGATCCACACGAACTCGCAGACGTCGACGTAGGCGTTGTCCGCGCGCAGTTCGGCGTTGCGGAGGGAGGCGCCGTCTGGCTGACCCAGGAAGACCTGGTTGTGGACGCCCTGGCCTTCTTATCCCAACACCTTATTGTTCTATTGGACCCGAGCGAGATCGTGCCGGATATGCACGCGGCCTATCGCCGGGTGCGACTTAACGAGACAGCTTACGGATGCTTCATGATGGGACCCTCGGCGACCGCGGATGTGGAAGCCACCTTGGTGCACGGCGCCCAAGGCGCTCGCTCTCTGAACGTATTCTTCTTGCCGCTTCGTTCAGCGTAACCGTCCGGTTGACGGCGATGAGGAGACAACTCTCCTTGGTCGCAGCCCACGCCTCAGCTCGTCAATCCTCTCGGAGGTAAAACCCTCGACCGGAGAGCCGGATACGGGAGAACCGCCCGTCCGGTTCGTGAGGGAGGGGGAGCGAGACCACACGATCCTCCCTACCCCTATCTTTATGTTTTCAACAAGAAACAGGCCGCCGCGGCGACCCTCAACATGACAGCCACCCTTTTTCAGCAGCCTGCGTCTAAACGCAGGTAAGGACTTCGAATCGGTATAAGTGGGAGCGTACGATGCAGAACTTCGTACAAGATCTCCGTTACGCACTTCGCCAACTTCAGAAGAGTCCAGGCTTCACGGCGACGGCGATCCTTTCACTGGCGCTCGGCATTGGCGCCACCACGGCAGTATTCAGCGTCGTCTACGCGGTTCTGCTGGATCCCTACCCCTACGCGAACTCCGATCGCATGGTTCACCTGACAGCCAAGAACAAAGCCGGCGAAGACCGCTGGTTCGGTCTGACCGGCCCCCAGTACCAGCAGTATCGAAAGGCGCAAGCGGTGGAAAGCGCCGTCGCTGAAGATGGCTGGAACCTTACCACCACCGGCAGCGACCTTCCTGAAGATGTGAACGCAGTTTATTTCACCGGCAACGGCTTCAATCACTTCGGCGTGCCAGCCTTGGTAGGGCGGGGCCTGATCCCGGCGGACGCTCCTGAAGGTCAGGATCCGCAGCCCGTAGTCGTGCTCGGTTACAAGTTCTGGCAACGCCATTACAACGGCGATCCCGATGTGGTTGGGAAGGCCATTCAACTGGTTCACAAGAACTACACGATTGTCGGCGTGGCACAGCCGCGTTTCACTTGGGGTGATGGTGATGTCTACCTGCCGCTCAAACTCACTGCCGATCCCGCCCGGTCCTACCAGATCGATACCAAGCTGAAGCCCGGAGTGAGCCATGAGGCAGCCGACGCTGAGTTCCAGTCGTTGATGGAACAGTTCGCCAAGGAGACGCCATCGCACTTTCCATCGGACAGCTTCCGCGTCAAGGTGCAAGGGTTGAACGAGCGCTTCGTCAAGGAGCTTGGTAACACGCTCATCCTGCTACTCGGCGCGGTGGGGTTGCTGCTCGCCATCGGCTGCGGCAACGTCTCGATTCTGCTACTGGCGCGAGGAACGGCGCGCGAGCACGAGTTCGCGGTGCGCGCCGCGATCGGCGCCAGCCGCGTCCGTATGCTGCGACAACTGCTGACGGAATCGCTGGTGCTGTCGCTCTCGGGCGCGGCGCTGGGTGTTCTGCTGGCCTATCGTACGGTGGCTTTCATCGTCACTTTACTTCCGCAGTTCTCCTTTCCCCACGAAGCAGCGATCAGGGTCAACCTGCCCGTCCTATGCTTCAGCGTGGCGCTGGCCATTTTCACCAGTGTCTTCTTCGGACTCTCCCCGGCGTTGCAACTCAGCCGCCCTGAAGTTGCACAAGTGATGCAGGCGAGCGGGCAGAGGGTGATGGGGAGGGTCCGCGGCAAACGCATGCACAGCACCTTGATCGCAGGGCAGATCGCACTGACGCTGTTGTTACTCGCAACTGCCGGTGCCGCCATCCAAGGCTTTATCAAGCTTAATCGCACCAGCCTCGGCTACAACCCGCACAACGTGATGTCGGTGGGCATACCCGTACATGACAACAGCTATATCACCTGGGAGAAGCGCGCCACGTATTTCGACCAGCTCCTACAGAAGGTAGCAGCGATGCCGGAAGTCACGATGGCGGGCCTTTCGACCAACGCGACGCCGCCCGACAACGGATGGGACAACAAGTTCGAGATTTTAGGCAAGCCGGCGCTGGAGCAGCAGCATGCGCGCCTCAACTTTGTGAGCCCGGAATACTTCCCCCTATTGCAGATCCCGCTGCTCGCGGGCCGGATCTGGACCAAATCGGAAACCCTGCGCGGCGCCCGGCTAGCCGTCATCAACAACACTTTGGCATCGCAGTATTGGCCTAACGGAGATGCGGTTGGCCACCAGATCCGCCTGCCTGACCTGAAGACGGAGCCGCCTATCACTGTGACCATTCAGGGACCCGATCAATGGCTGGAAATCGTAGGCGTTGTTGCCGACGCTCGCGACGACGGCCTGGGCAAGCCGGTGAAACCGGGCATCTACGTCCCCTATACGCTGTACATGCGGCCGTGGACGCAAATCCTGGTGCGCTCCCAGGTACCGCCGCTCTCGATTCTGCATGGAGTGCGCCAGCAGATTCACTCGGTCGATGCCGACCAGCAGGCGGCCGGGCACGTGCGCAGCCTGGAAGATTGGATCAAGGAGCAAAGGGAATGGGCAGGGCAACACTTGATGGCGCTGCTGTTCGGCGCATTTGCTTTTCTGGCCCTGGCGCTGGCCGCAGTAGGCCTGTATAGCGTCGTGTCCTACAGTGTGGCACAGCGGACGAATGAGTTCGGCATTCGCATGGCATTGGGAGCGACGTCGAGCGACCTCCTGCGCAGCGTGTTTGCGTCAGCCACGTTGAGCGTTGGGTCTGGTTTGGCGGCCGGAGTCTTGTTGAGCTTGGCTCTCAACCGCTTGGTGTCCCAGTGGGTCGAAGGCAGCTCGATTCAGGCGAGTATTGTTTTCGGGATGACGCTGCTGATGGCGAGCGTCGCGGCGTTGGCCTGTCTGGTGCCCGCACGCCGCGCGTCGTCTGTCGATCCGATGAAGGCACTGCGGTACGAATGAAGAGTACTTGAAGGAATCCCATAGGGCTCCATAGGGCTGCAGCCACTACCTTTCACTACCCAGTTTCATATACAATCAAGCGAATTGCGATGTCACAACCCTGGTGAAAAGGAGTCGCGAAATATGGCTGACCTGGATGGCGGGACCGATAGCAAGGAGTTTTACCTCCATATTGCCGCCAAAAACGGGGCATTTTTTCTGAAGGGATCGGGAGCGCTGGACTGGGGAATGCAGAACCGGCTGGCGCGTGTTTTCAACCCTGCCAGCGGACGCACAGTCATGTTGGCCATCGACCACGGGTACTTCCAGGGTCCTACGACCGGGCTGGAGCGTGTTGATGTCAACATCCTGCCTTTGCTGCCCTACACCAACGCCTTGATGCTTACCCGCGGAGTTCTGCGCGCCATCGTTCCGTCGTCATTCACATCCGGCGTGGTACTGAGAGCCAGCGGCGGACCGAGCATTCTCAAGGAACTGTCCAACGAGCAGCTTGCGGTCGATATCGAAGATGCGGTGCGGCTCAACGTATCGGCGCTGGCGGTGCAAGTGTACATCGGCGGTGATTACGAGACCCAGACGGTCCATAACATGACTCGTCTGGTCGATGCAGGCCTGCGCTACGGGATTCCCGTCCTGGGCGTGACGGCCGTGGGTAAGAACATGGTGCGCGACGCCAAATACTTTCGGCTTGCATGCCGGATCTGTGCCGAACTCGGTGCCCAGTTCGTAAAAACCTACTACGTGGCGGAGGGCTTCGACACCGTGACGGCTTCTTGCCCGGTGCCCATCGTCATGGCCGGCGGCAAGAAGCTGCCGGAAATTGACGCCTTGACCATGGCATACCGAGCCGTGAGCGAGGGTGCGGCCGGAGTGGACATGGGCCGGAACATTTTCCAATCGGAAGCTCCGGCAGCTATGATCCAAGCCGTGGGCAAGGTGGTCCACGAGCTCATGAAACCCGAGCACGCCTTCGATCTCTATGAGACCCTGAGGCAGGAAAGTCAGTTGACAGTTGGCAGTCGGTAGCGCAGAGCTCATGCTTCGGAACCCTGCGGTTTTTCGCCGGGACAAGCCGCAGACTTTCTGAAAGGCGAAAGTCTGTGCTACTTACTGTCAGCTCTCTGCAAGCAAGAATCTGGAAAACGGTTTCTGCTGATGGCTGACGGCTGAAAGCTGAGAGCTGAAATATGGCCGGTCCCACCGTCTTCGAGATTCTCCGCAACTCGTCTCCCATGATCAGCGTCGGCATCCTGACTGCCGATCTCCTTTCGCTGGGCTCGGAGTTGTCGCTTCTGGAGCGGGCGGGCGTCAAGGTGGTTCATGTGGATGTTATGGACGGTTGCTTTTGCCCGATGATGACCGTGGGCCCGCCCGTCATCAAGGCCATGAGCACGTCTCTGCTCAAAGACGTCCACCTGATGATCGATGCACCTATGAACAAGGTGCCGGACTATGTGGCGGCCGGGGCCGACGTACTTACAATTCATGCTGAGGCTTGCTCCCACGTTCATCGCGTTCTGCAGCAGATGAAGACGATGAAAAACGCCGGCGACCCTTTGCGGGGTCTCGTGCGTGGAGTGGCGCTCAATCCGGGAACGCCGCTCGAAGTGCTGGAACCTCTCCTTGACGAACTGGAATTAATCCTGATCCTGGCCGTCAATCCGGGCTGGAGTGGGCAGAGGTTCATTCCCTCCACACGAGAGCGAGTCGAAAAAGCGAAGCGGATGATTACTGACTCCCGGCACGAGATACTGGTGGGCGTCGATGGTGGTATAACGCGTGACAACATCGGTTCTGTGGCTGCCATAGGTGTGGACCTCATCGTTACGGGCAGTGCTGTATTTGATGGTAAGACGCCGGAAGCCAACGTTCGATTCATGTTGGAAGGGGTGAAGCAAGGAGCCAGGAGTCAGAAGTAAGAAATCAGAAGTAAGAAGCAAAAAGTGGGAACCAGGAAACCGTGTCCTGAGTCAAAAGTTCGTTGGTGCGCGGAAGTGCAGCGAGCGCAGCCCCGAAGGGGCGAAATATCTTAGCCCAGGGCTTGGATTTTTTCACAGCTTCGTGGGCTACGTTATGTCATCCTCCGGAGCTGAATTCGGGAGCTGAATTTCTCAACGAACTTCTGACTCAGGACACCAGATTGCTTCTGGCTCCTGGCTTCTTGCTCCTGCTCCTTGCTCCTTGCTTCTGACTTCTGAAACGTATGCAAGATCGCTGGTCAGACGACGAAGCCTGCCGGTTTGTGGCTGAGTACGCTCCGCAATGGGGTGAGGACTTGGCCCTACGGACTTACTCAAGCCGCCTTCTCGGCGCTGAAGAGCGTCTGGTGCTTCACGGAGGTGGAAACACGTCCGTCAAGAGCTACGCCACAAGCGTCTTGGGGGAGCAAATCCCAGCCCTCTACATTAAAGCCTCGGGCTACAACCTGGCGGATATCTCGCCCGATGGACATTCGGGAGTCGATCTCGAGTTCCTCAAGAGACTTCGGGTGCTCCAGGAACTCTCGGACGTGTTGATGGCTGACCAGTGCCGCGCCCATCTTTTCAATCCTCACGCCGCAACGCCTTCTCTTGAAACGCTGGCGCACGCCTTCTTACCCCCAAAGTTTATCGATCACACTCACGCGAACGCCATACTGGCGCTCACCAATCAGACGGAGGGTGAGAAGCATGTGCGCCAGGCGCTGGGCGATTCTGTGCTCATCCTCGACTATGTGAGGGCGGGCTTCGAACTGGCCAAAGCCGCAGCGGAAGCATACGAGTCCCGGCCGGGAAGCAAGGCCATGGTCTGGATGCGGCATGGACTGGTCACGTGGGGAGCGACCGCGCATGAGTCTTACCAGGCCACCATCGAGCTGGTGACCCGGGCCGAGCAATACCTGGCTGAGCGCGCGACCCGGCCCTTGGTAGTGCAGGTTTCGACACCACCGTCCTTGGCAGAACAGAGGCTGGCCTCGGTTGCACCGCTCGTCCGGGGCCTCCTGGCCGTGCCCAGCGGAGACCTCGATCGCCCCTGGCGCCGAGTTATCGTGCAATCGCTGATCGATCGAGAGACGCTGGATTTCGTCGATTCTGACCGGGGCAAACAGATCGCCCTGACCTCGCCCCTGACTTCAGATCACTTGATTCGCACCAAGGCCTTGCCTCTCTGGCTTGATGAGCCGGCTTATGCGGACCCCTCGAAGCTTCGCCGACAACTCAGCACAGCTCTCCAGGATTACGCCACTGCCTACAAGGCCTACGTTGAGAGGTATTCGGCACGAATGCCGCGCGAAATCAGGGCCTTTGATCCGAGTCCCCGGGTTCTCCTGCTGCCGGGACTGGGAGCGATCTCGGCCGGGAACGATGTACATGCCGCCAAGGTCGCCTGTGACATAACAGCTCACACGCTGGCCGTCAAAGCCCGCGTGGCCGCGATGGGGACGTACCAAGGACTGTCCGAAAGCGATCTCTTCGATATGGAGTACCAATCATTTCAGTACGCCAAACTTGGAAAGAGCGATGAGTTACCGCTTGGACGAGAAGTTGGCGTGATCACTGGGGCAGCGGGAGCAATCGGGTCGGCCATTGCTGAGGGACTGCTCAAGAGTGGCTGTCATGTCGCGGTTTCTGATTTGGCTGGGCTTCCGTTCGAAGAGCTAGCCGCCGACTTGAAGCGCAGCTTTGGGGACCGTGTCCTCGCCGTTCCGCTTGACGTAACGGACGCGGCTTCTGTCACCCGGGGATTCGAAGCCGTTATTAAGATGTGGGGTGGCGTGGACCTGGTCGTCATCAATGCGGGGAGGGCGCTTGTATCCTCCCTGGAGGATATGAAGCTGGAGGGATTCAGGCAACTCGACCGGGTGAACACTGAAGGGGCGCTGCTGATGCTTTCGGAGGCCGGCCGACATTTCCGGTATCAAGGAACGGGCGGCGATATCGTTCTGGTTTCAACCAAAAACGTCTTTGCTCCAGGCGCGAGTTTTGGCGCGTACAGCGCCACAAAGGCTGCGGCGCATCAGCTTGCCCGAATCGCCAGCCTTGAAATGGCCGAGATCGGAGTGCGGGTAAACATGGTCTCTCCGGATGCTGTGTTTTCTCACGGGACACGCAAGTCAGGCCTGTGGGCCGAGGTTGGACCTGACCGCATGCGGGCAAGGGGGCTTGACGAGAAGGGGCTGGAAGAGTACTACCAGAAACGCAATCTCCTAAAGGTCAGGGTTACGGCAGAACACGTCGCCAGGGCTGTACTCTTCTTCGCCACGCGCCAGACGCCCACCACCGGTGCAACACTCCCTGTTGATGGTGGTCTGCCGGAGGCTACACCGCGGTAAGTTAGCCAAGCTGGGTCTGAGACCGGCGAGTTGACCCCTCATCGGCGCGCTACGCTCGCCACCCTCCCAACGAAGAGGGCAAAAAATCTAGAAACTCCACCCTCTCCCGAGGGTGGCGATCCCGCGTCGCGGGAGAGCCGGGTGAGGGGTCTCTTGCTTGCAATGTTGCCAAAAAACTTAACTCATGAAGTTGAGATTCAAACATCGGCCACCGGGCACGCTGCCGGCAAGGCGTCGCGTCGTGACTTTCTGCAGGGCCTCGCGGCCTTGGTGGCAACTCGGAGCCCGCGCGCCCTGGCGCAACGGGGCCGGGCAAACCCAGGGACCGGCTCGATTCTGGCTTACGTCGCCAGTTACAGTTCACCGCAAGGGCCGGAGGGCAGTAAGGGCAATGGACAGGGCATCTATTTGTTTCAGATGGACCCTTCAACCGGGGGTCTCTCACAGCGCGACCTGTTTGCGGATGAGTCGAACCCGTCGTGGCTCGCTTTCAATCCCGCTGGGACACACTTGTACGCGGCGAATGAGACCTCAACTTTTCAGGGCACAAACTCCGGCTCGGTGAGCGCGTTCTCGATCACTCGCCCCAGCGGGCACTTGACGTTGCTCGGAACGGTCAGCTCAGGAGGGGCGGGCCCGGCACATCTAAGCGTCCATCCCTCGGGCAAGTACGTACTGGTTGCCAATTACGCCGGAGGAAGTGTCGCAGTACTTCCTATCCGTTCGAACGGCGAACTCGGGCCCGCGACAGACGTCAAAGTGGACTTGGGAAAGGTTGGACCGCAGCATGCTACCAGCGCTCCTCCGGGAAGCTTTGCGATCAGCGGCCACGATCGTCCTCACGCGCACATGATCCAGTCTGATCCGGCGGGCCTGTTCGTCCTCGCCAGTGATCTGGGACTGGACCAGATCCTCATTTGGAAGTTCGATGTGCAAAACGGCGCCCTTTCTCCCAACGCCCCGGGGTTTGTCCCACTGCCTCCGGGAGACGGCCCGCGTCATTTTGCCTTTCATCCCAATGGACAATGGCTGTATTCGCTGCAGGAAGAAGCCTCCACGCTAGTGTTGTTCGACTACGACTCAACCGGCGGAGTGCTAGCCGCAGTGCAAAGTGTTTCCACCCTTCCCGCAGGCTTCACCGGTACAAGTTTTACTTCGGAGGTTATGGTTTCGCCCGACGGAAGATTCGTCTATGCCGCCAACCGGCTCCATAACACGATCGCTGCCTTTTCCGTCGGTGCAGGCGGTATCCTGACCTACTCCGGGGAAGTATCGACTGAAGGCGATTATCCCCGAAGCTTCAACATCGATCCCACGGGAAGCTTCCTGTATTTGTGCAACCAGAGGAGCGACGCCATCACCACTTTCAGCGTTAACCGCCAAACCGGCCGCCTTACATTCACCGGTCGATACACTCCAGTGGGAACTCCCGCGGCCATCATCTTCCTCACCTAAATAGCAGCTGGAAGCTTACCGCACCGTCATTTCGATGCCGTAGCGATGAAGGGTCTGCTTGTGGACGCGCAGGAAAAGCAGATGCTTCGCTCCGCCCAGCATGACAGGCTGAGCGTATCTTGACGTGATGTCGGAGATCGCGTGTAGCGGCCGGAGAGATGAACGTCAAAACCGGGTCCCTGTTCGGTTTAGCAGGCAGGGGACGTCTTGTGCCCGGCGGTGAAACGTCATAGGATGCAGCCATGAAATGTCCACGATCCGCGGGCATTCTATTGCACCCCACATCGTTGCCGGGACGCTTCGGTATTGGAGACCTGGGGGCCGAAGCGTACCGCTTTGCTGACTTTCTCGCCCGTGCCGGACAGCGCATCTGGCAAGTGTTGCCCCTTGGGCCCACGGGATACGGGGATTCCCCCTACCAATGCTTTTCCGCATTCGCCGGAAATCCCCTGCTCATCAGCCTGGAGAAGCTCGTTGAAGAAGGTGCGCTATCGCCGCGAGATCTGGACAATGCTCCGTCGTTTCCGACTCAATACGTCGACTATGGCTGGGTGATCAAGTTCAAGATGCCCCTTTTGAAAAGGGCAGCCGAGAACTTCAAAGCGGATGCGGGTGCGCGCGAGCGCGCCCAATATGAAGCCTTCTGCGTGCAGCACGCCGGATGGCTCGACAACTACTCTTTGTTCGCGGCGCTGAAGGACGCGCACGGCGGCGAAGCGGTATGGAACGACTGGGAGGGCGACGTCGCCTCGCGCCAGCCGGCGGTAATGGTGGAGTGGCAGGCGAAACTGGCGGATGAGATCCGGGCCAGGAAATACTGGCAGTACCAGTTCTTTAAACAGTGGTCGGCTTTGAAACAATACTGCCACCAGCATGGCATTCGCGCGATGGGCGACATCCCCATCTTCGTCGCACACGACAGTGCCGACGTGTGGGCCCGACCGGGGTCGTTCTACTTGGACAACAACGGCAACCCCACCGTGCAGGCTGGGGTGCCGCCCGACTACTTCAGCGCCACAGGACAGTTGTGGGGCAACCCTCTTTACCGGTGGGATGTTATGGCGGCGTCCGGCTATTCGTGGTGGATCGAGCGTTTTCAGGCAACCCTGGGTTTGGTGGACATCATCCGGCTGGATCATTTCCGGGGTTTCGAAGCCTACTGGGAAGTTCCCGGCGCCGATAAGACAGCAATGCGGGGGCGCTGGGTGAAAGCACCGGGACAGGAATTGTTCGAAGCGGTCGAGAAGGCACTCGGCGAGTTGCCCATAGTGGCTGAGACCCTGGGCGTGATCACGCCGGAGGTCGAAGCGCTGCGGGACCGGTTCGGCTTCCCGGGCATGGGCATCCTCCAGTTTGCCTTCGGCACAGACCCCCAGGCGCCCGAGTTCATGCCTCATAACTACGCGCGGCATTTCGTGGTCTACACCGGCACGCACGACAACGACACCGCATTTGGCTGGTGGACAAGCACTGGCGCCGGCGACAGTACGCGCACCCCGCAACAGGTTCAGAAGGAAAAAGCCTTCGCTCTGGCTTACCTCGGGACTGACGGCCGCGAAATGAACTGGGTCCTAATTCGCACCGTGCTGGCCTCCGTGGCGGATATCGCCATTGTTCCTCTCCAGGATGTTTTGGGCCTGGGTAGCGAGGCGCGAATGAATCTTCCCGGCCGGCCGGGCGGGAACTGGCGGTGGCGGTTCACGGCTGATATGCTCACGGACCCTATTTGCAAGCGATTGGCGGATCTGGCGAAGATCTACGAACGCTGTTCCAGTACTTCGTGATGCACAACCAGGAGGGCACCCACAAGGGGTGCCCCTACGTCGGCGGACGCGTCAAGCGGCGATAGAGTTCAAGGAGTTCCTCCAGGGTCAGTTGCTCGGCGCGCACCGAACGCGCCAACGAGAGGCGGTTCAGTTCTAGCTCGACGCGCGCCCGGGAGTAAGACCCTGCCAGGTTATTAGGCAGATTCTTCCTCTTCTGCGCGAAACATCGCTTCACAAACTGCAAGAACCTCTCCATTTGAGCTTTTGGAAGAAGCGGCCTCTCGCGCATCTGGAACTCCAGCAGAGTGGACTGGACCTTGGGTGGGGGCGCAAACGCTCCGGGCGGAAGCGCCAACAGGATTCGCTGCTGGGAGAACAATTGCGTGAAGACGGTCAAGTAGCCGTACTCCCGCCTCCCCGGCGCTGCCACCAGCCGCTCGGCAACTTCGTGCTGTACCACGAGCGCCATTGCCCGAATGAAGTCGCGAAAAGTGAAGAGGTGGTGGATGATCGGAGAGGTGATATAGTAGGGCAAATTGCCGAACACAAACGAGCGTTCGGCCCCGTGGTGACGACATAACTCCGCAAGGTCAACGGCGAGGATGTCCGCCTGTAACACTTCAACAGGTGATCCGGTCGCGAACTTCTTCCGGAGTTGCTCGGCTAGCACCGTGTCCAGCTCGACAGCGACGACCTCGCGGGCGCGCTCCGCAAGCAGTTCAGTCATCGCTCCTCGGCCGGGCCCGATCTCGACCACGAGATCTTCGGGCCGGAGGTCCACCACCGCGGCGATACGTTGGCGGTAGCTCGCGTCGACCATGAAATGCTGTCCGAGTCTGGGGCGGCGAATGCCTGGCATGGGTGACCTAGCACTTCATTTCGCACGTAGGCGTACCTACATTCCGAATCGATAGGGCGCTTAAGCCTGCCAATCTTCTAGGAGAACAAGCGCGAAACGGTACGCGAACTTGCGAAACGAAGTACTAGATTGTCTTACGGCAATGGCTGGCGCTTCGCAAGTTGCCCGAAGGGCAGGTTGAAACCTACGGCTACTCAGGGAATTGCCCTGCGGGCAACTCCGGCGTTTCCACCGGGTATGGCAAATCGGCAATGTTAGGGTCCAGCTGGCTCATTGGCGGAGATCAAGTCCAATTGCGAGTTCAACCGGCTGCCTTCGTCCACATGGACCGGCTTGCCGCGATCCTTGTAAGGATGCAGAAACTCAGGATCCATATACGCGCCGTGTTCGACTGTCTCCCAGGCAAAGAGCGTGTACTCGCCTGGCGTGATTCCGCGGAGGGAGAACTGCCCATCCTGGTCAGTGGAGGTGGACTTGTAGAAGCGCTCCTCTTTGCGACGGCCCTCTTCGGGAACTAGAACAACGGTGGCGCCGCTGAA
>Ga0182036_10000715_pt1 | contig 15155 bp, 15 predicted proteins | sample sta12Cox44000080_FD_125966 | JGI IMG/M metagenome (GOLD analysis project Ga0182036, IMG submission 125966) | Lab enrichment of tropical soil microbial communities from Luquillo Experimental Forest, Puerto Rico - statoxic.12C.oxic.44.000.080 | ecosystem: Environmental > Terrestrial > Soil >...
ACGAACGCATCGCTGATCACGACGAGGTCGAGCGAGAGGTTCGCGGGCTCGCGCGCGACCTGCAGTGCGCCGCCAAAGCCCGCAAGCGCCGCACCGAGTGCAAAAACGGACGTAAATAGGACCGCCTGGTTGACGCCAAGCGCACCCACCATTTCGCGATCCTGCGTTGCGGCACGCACCAGCCGGCCGAAGCGCGTGCGGGCAAGCGTGAAATGCAGGGCGAGCAGCACCAGCGGGCCAATGAAGATGAGGAACAGATCGTAAGACGGCAGACGACGGCCGAGAATTTCGATTGATCCGCGCAGGCCCGGCGCGCGTGGCCCAAGCAGATCTTCCGGGCCCCACAGCCAGAGCGCGGCATCGTTGATGATCAGGACAAGCGCAAAGGTCGCAAGCAGCTGAAAAAGTTCGGGCGCACGATACACGCGTCGCAGCAGGAGAATCTCGATCAGCGCCCCCAAGGCGCCCACAATGAGTGCGGTCGCGACAATGCCCCCCCAGAATCCAAGGGCTCCGCCGATACGTGTTGCGAATGAATAGGCAATGTAGGTCCCCAGCATGTAGAGGGACCCGTGCGCGATATTGATGATGCGGGTGACGCCGAAGATCAGCGATAGGCCGACCGCGACGAAAAACAGGCCGGACGCGGTTGAAAGGCCATTGAGCGCCTGAAATAGGAACGCGCTGAAAGTCATGAGTCTGACGCTGCAAGCTCTCTGACCCTCTCTCCTTATGCGAGAGGGTGGCTCGCGCCGGGCGATGACCGGCACGAGCTGGGTTAAGAGTTACGTAATGTCAGGCTAACACGCCCAGCCCACAAATCGCTTCGCCGGCGCCCAACGACCCCCGCGCAATCGCGAGGGTGTTGGCGCAGGCCGAGATCGCATCAATTCGATTCCGTGGGCCGCAGCTTGATGACTTCGGCGTCCGATGGAAGCACGGTCGCCCCATCGACGTATTTGAAGTCCGCCATGGTGCCCTTCTCGCCTTCGAGAGCGATCTTGCCGACATAGGCACCCATCGTGGCTTGGTGATCGCTGGCACGATATCGGAACGGTCCAAACGGGCTGTCGACTTTGAGGTCCTTGAAGGCCTCGACCAACTTCTCCGTATCCATCGATTTTGCCTTGGCGATGCCGGCCGCGAGCGATTTCATCGTCACGTACCCGACGATCGAGCCGAGCCGGGGATAATCATTGTATTTCTTCTTGTAGGCATCGACGAAAGCGAGATGCTCCGGGGTCTTGATCTTGTCCCATGGGTAGCCGGTGACAACCCAGCCGACCGGAGCCTCGTCCTTCAAAGGATCGAGATATTCGGGTTCGCCTGACAGCAGGCTCACCACAGTTCGGTCCTTGAATACGCCGCGCGTATTGCCCTCGCGCACGAACTTCGCGAGATCGCCGCCGAACAGCACATTGAAGATGGCATCAGGTTTCGCATCGTCGATCGCCTGCGCTACCGCGCCGGCGTCGATCTTGCCGAGCGGAGGAGCCTGCTCGGTGACAAATTCGACGTCCGGCTGCGCCTTCTTCATCAGCGTCTTGAAGTTCTCGGCAGCCGACTGGCCGTACTCGAAGTTCGGATAGACCAGAGCCCATCGTTTCTTCTTGGCGGCGATCGCCGCCGGCATCAGCATCGCCGTTTGCATGTAGGTCGTTGCGCGCAGGCGATAGGTGTATTTGTTGCCGTTCTGCCAGGTAATCTTGTCCGTCAGCGGTTCGGCGGCGAGAAAGAACACTTTCTTCTGGCCGGCGAAGTTCGTGACGGCGAGACCGATGTGCGAAAGGAAGGTGCCGGCGATCATTGCCACACCTTCGCGCGTAACCAGCTCCTCGGCGACCCGCACGGCTTCGCCCGGATTGGCGCCGTCGTCGCGGGAGATCACCTCGAGTTTCTTGCCGAGCACGCCGCCCTTGGCGTTGATTTCCTCAATCGCCATTTCCCAACCCTTCTTGTAGGGATCGAGAAATGCTGGCTGCGCTTTGTAACTGTTGAGTTCGCCGATCTTAATGGTGTCCTGCGCCGATGCCGATGACATAAGGCCGGCAGCGAAGAAGCCAGCAACCGCGAAATATTGCATATGACGCTTGATCATGAATTCGTACCCTTCGTGGCGATAACCGCGCGGCACTCGCGAGATCGCGAATGCCTGCCAGCTGGCGAACTTGTTTGTACGCAAATAGTCCGACCGCGGGCCCGAGGTGTCAAGCCGCGCGTCCTGCGCGAGTGACCTCAACCGCCCGGCCTGTCGCGGAAACGATCCATCAGCGGCTTGTCCTGCCCGCCGTCGATTTCGATCATGGTTCCGTTGACCATTTCCATGAGCGGCGAGGCGAGCATGACGACGAGGTTCGCGACCTCATCGACTTCGGCAATGCGGCCCATTGGGATCGAGGCGGGCGCGAGTTTGTCCGCCTGCTCGTAGGAAATCTTCATGTCGCGCGACATGGCCTTGACGAGGCCCGCCCAGCGCTCGGTGCGGACCGGACCGGGATTGACGGCAACGAAGCTGATGTTGTGCTTGCCGTATTGGCCGGCAAGCGAAAGCGTGAGGTTCTGGCCAGCCGCATTCGCGGCGCCCGGGCAGATTTCCCAGTACGACGGTTTCACCCCGTCATTGCCGATCAAATTGACTATTCGGCCGCCGCCCTGCTTGACCATGATGGGGAGCACGTAACGCAGGCAGCGCACGTAGCCCATGAACTTGAGCTGAAGACCTTTCTCCCAATCTTCTTCGGTCAAATCTTCGATTACGCCGCCAGCCGCCGAGCCCGCATTGTTGACCATGATGTCGACACGACCGAGTGCCTTGGCACCCTGCTCGATGAATTTCCTGGCATCCTCGTCCTTCCGCAGGTCTGCGGATATCGCCACGATCTTGCGCCCTGTTTCCTTGGAAATTTCATTCGCTGCGGCTTCGAGTGGCTCCTTGCGCCGGGCGCAGATCGCAACGTCGACACCTTCCCGCGCCAGTGTGCGAGCGACGCCCTTGCCGATGCCTTCGCTGCCGCCAGTGATCAGTGCGGTCTTGCCCTTGAGCTTGAGGTCCATCACTTCCTCCAGAAACTATTTTTGAGGTTTGTGCGCGAGCCAGCGGCCGGCCGCGGCCGCTGCAAAGAGATCGGCGAGCGCCGCGTTGAGAGCCATCGGTTCCTCGGGAATAAGCGTGTGGCCGGAACGCGGGATAACCAGGAGACCTGCCGTGGGTATGGTGCGCTTCAGGAATACGCTGCCGTCGAGCGCCCAGTCGTCCTCGTCGCCAACGATGATCAACAACGGAACGGAGAACTTTTTCAGGTCGGCTTCCATCTCTTGAAGCGTCGGTCGCTTGGCCTGCAGGTTAATCATTGTGAGCGCATGACCCGTCGCCGAATGTTCGCTCAACATTCTGGCAAACTCGGCATAGCCGCGCGGATCCTTGTTCTTGTGCGGTTGGCGCTGCGGACCATCGGCATACCGCGCACTTGTAACGGCCATACCTTCAGTCGCGAAAGCTTTGCCGATCTCGCGCGAGACCGCGCGCATCTCCTCGACTTTTTTTGGATCGGAGCTCGAACCATAGCCGCACCCGGCGGCGGTGACGGAGATACAGCGCTTGGGGTAACGAATACCGACATGAAGCGCGGTCAACGCGCCCATCGAATGACCAACGATATGCGCTTTATCGATCTTCAGCGCATCCATCAGCGCGATCACATCATCGCGCGCGATATCCTGACTGTATTTCGCGCCATCATCCGGAACATCGGATGGCGGATAACCGCGCTGGCTATAGGTGACGCATCGATGCGCGCGGGAGAAATATCGCATCTGCATCTCCCATGTGCGGTAGTCACCGGCATATTCATGGACGAAAACAACTGGCGCCCCGACGCCCGTTTCTTCGTAGTAAAGCCGGGTACCATCCCGTGCGGCGATGTACGGCATCGCGCCCTCCGCTACTCAGCGCGATTATTTGCACGCAAACGAAAGCGGAGTAAAGTCGCACTCGCACTCGAACCACGTGACGCGCAAGATCATGGGTCGAGTGACCACGAGGGGAAGTGTCCATGTCCAATTTGTCTCGCCGCGGCCTCGCCGCGCTTACAGTCGCCTTCACGATCGCTGCCGTCGGCACTGCATCGGTACCCGCGCACGCCCAGCAAAAGCCGGTGATCAGAGTTTCCAGCCTGACGCTGCCGGTGTTCAACCCACTGGTGTGGAACATCATGAAGGCGCGCGGCTTCGACACCAAGAACGGTTTCGAACTCGACGCCAAAGCCTATCCCTCGATCTCGGCTTTCTATGCTGCCTTCGCGACAGGTGAGACCGATGTCCTCATTGGCGGCCCGACGATTCTGCAGAAGCTTTACCGGGAAGGCGTGCCGGTGCGGATTATCGGTACCGGTTTCACTCTCGCCGACCTCGTCATTTTCACCAAGAACGACAAGATAAAATCCTTGGCCGACATGAAGGGCAAACAGCTTGCCGTCGACATGGGCGGCTCGCAGTTCCAGGTGACGAAGATGTACACGGCGGCCAAAGGCCTCGATCTCGGCAGGGATATCATCGTCGTCAATGCCAATTTTGCCGTCGCGCGCGCGCAGCTTGAGGCTGACCGCGTCGACGCGGCCTTGGTGATCGAACCGCTCGCCAGCATCATTCTCAAGCAAAATCCCGACTGGAAGGTGATCTTCAACGGCGCGGAGGGCTGGAAGGAAATTACAGGCGAGGAAGGCTGGGAGATCGTCACGGCGATGCGCGCGGACGCGATTGCAAAATATCCGGACGCACCGAAGATGCTGATCGCGGCGCTGCAGGATGTCGCTCAATTCATGAAAAGCGACACTGCGGAAGCTGACAAGATTGCCAACGAGACACTGAAGCTTCCGCCGGGCGTTCTGACGGCCGCGCTTGAAAGCAAACGTCTGCAAATGGTGATCCGGCCTGCCTGGGATCCGCCTACTCGCAAATCCATCACTGATATGATGGAGCGTGCGGTGAAGGCCGGTTTCTACGAGAAAATGCCAGACGAAAAGATCATCTATTCGCCGTAACGCGTCAGCGTGCATTTCCAATGACTGAGGAGTATCGCGAGTCTGTCCCGGTCCTGACTTTTCCGCGCCAGACTTTCGTCTCCCTTCTAGTTTTCGCGCTTGCCTGGGAGGCGCTTTCGCACCTGGCGCCTTATCTGGGGATTCCGCCGTTCGCAATTCCCAGCTTTGCACGCATCGCAAAAAGCATCGCAACCATTACACCGATCGACATCGCCGTGACATTGGCACGCGTGATTGTCGCCCTCGTCGTTTCGTTTCTGCTCGGTGTAGCGATGGCGATGGCGATGTACCGATCGGACTCGATCGACAAGTATTTGCACCCGATGATCCGCCTGCTCATGGCGGTGCCGGTGGTGTCATGGATCCTGTTCGCAGTGTTGTGGTTTCCGGGCGTGGAGCTCCGTATCGCCTTCGTGCTCGTGGTTGTTTGCGGGCCCGTTTTCCTGATCGACACACTCGACGCCATGCACGGCGTGCCGCGTGAACTGCGCCATATGATGCAGTCGTTCCGGCCGAGCACGTGGCAATATTTCTTCAAGCTGATGCTGCCGGCGATCCTGCCGACCATCTTCACCAGCTGGAAGGTGAATATCAGCCTCGCCATCCGCGTCGTGACCATCGCGGAACTGGTCGGCGCCGTGACCGGCATCGGACATCAGCTGTCGGTCGCTCAGGAGCTGTTTTCCGTAGCAGATGTATTCGCCTGGACGCTTGTACTCGTGGCGCTGCTGTTTCTACTTGAAGCAGTCGTCGCGCGGGTCGAAGCCCGCGTATTGCGGTGGCGCGCATGAACAGTCCGCCACCGATCGAAGTCCGTGGCCTGCGCAAGATTTTTCGCCAGACTACAACCGGGCAGTCGGTCATCGCGATCGACCGCCTTGATCTCGATATTTCTCCGCGCGAGGTGGTGGCGATCGTCGGGCAGACCGGCTGTGGGAAGTCGACCTTCTTCGATCTGATGATCGGCCTCGACGCGCCCACCGAGGGCTCGATCCGCATCGGCGATAAAAGCCCGCATTCTGATTTCGATCATTTCCGCGGAAAAATCGCGACCGTCTTCCAGCAGGACCGCCTCCTGCCGTGGCGCTCGGCGCTGGACAATGCGCGGCTTCCACTCGAGCTCATCGGCTTGCCAGAGCCCGAACAGCGCGAGCGCGCCCTCACCTGGCTCGAACGACTTGGGCTCGGCAATTTCACCAATGCTTACCCGCACGAATTGTCCGGCGGCATGCGCCAGCGCGTTGCTATTGCCCGCGCCTTTGCCGTCGAGCCTGACATCCTCCTCGCGGACGAGGCGTTCGGCCATCTCGATGAAGTGACGGCCGCGGAATTGCGCGAGACTTTTCTCAAGCTCGCGCGCGAGTGCGGCTCAACCGCGATCCTCATCACGCATCAGCTGGAAGAGGCAATCAGCGTCGGCGATCGCATCGTCGTGTTCGGAAAATCGGCGAAACTTCTGGCCGATATTCACGTGAACCGGTGGAGCAAGAACAACCATCCCCTGCTGCGTGAGGCGATCCAGTCGACACTCCAGAACAATCACGCCGATCCGCGCCTCGCCAACGTGCAGTAACGAGGGCGGGGCGCGGCGGCCGTCAATGTCGCGCGACTGAGGCGCTAGTAGCCCGAGTAGATCACACCGTAGCGAGGACTGTTGATCGAGTAGCTGTATTTCGGCGGCCAATAGCCGCCGATTGGAGGCCGCGCCACATAAACCGGCTCGCCCACGATGACCGGTGCAGGTGCCGTTACTACTGGCGCAGGTGCCGAATAGATCGGTGCAGGTGGCGCATATACCGGCGGCGCGACATAAGCGTAGGAATCAGCGACGTAGGGATCCGCGATATAGACCTGCGCGGACGCACTGGTGACGCCGATAAGAGAGATTGCTGCGGCAGCAGCGAGAATCCCGGGTTTCATTGATCGTCTCCTCTCGGATCATCGCCCCAAACTTCAATGAGCGTGCACCAACAACGGTTCCTGCCGCATGTTGGGCATTAGATTGACATTTGGGGGAAGCCGGAACAGCACGAACGAGTGCTATAAAATGGCTTTGGCCGCGTCACCGACAGCTTCCACCGACATATCGGTGTCGAGGAAGCAGACAATACGGCAGGGACAACCTTCGAGCCCTTCATAGCGCCAGGGAAATGCGCCAATCACGCAACGCTTGCCGAGCATCAGCTCGATGTCGCCGCCGAGATTCTCCGCATGCAGCAATCCTTCCTGGAAGGCCCAGCTGTGGAACGGGAACATGTCCTGCTGCACCCTGCGGCCGGACTTCTTGTGCGTGTATTCGAACGTGCCAAAGTACTCCGCAGGTGCCTTGCCGTGCTTTCTCGTAAACTCTTCGGCGAGATCGGGTCGCATGCGACGAATCGATGTGTTCATGGCGTGGTCGCATGAACCTGTATCCATGCCCCACCATCTGATCTTTTTTTTCAGCATCCAGTGCAGCGTGTCGAGATTGGGTCCCGGGTGGTAGCAGAAGTACTTCACCAGATCCTGCTGCGGCTGACCCTCGTAGTGCTTGTGCCACCCCGTGTGCAAGATAAGGATGTCGCCCTCGCGAATATCGGCGCGCGCGCTCTCGATCATCTGTGGCGTGATGACCGCCCAATCGTGCATGTGTTTTGAGATATCGACCACCACGCCTCGGTTGACGAGAAAATCCAGCGGCAAGGATGCCATGTCACCTTTGCGGTTGTCGGTCGCGTGCATCGCGCCATCGAAATGCGTGCCGACATGCAGTGCCGTATCGATGCGTTGCGCCACGATCATCTGCGTCTGCAGATTTTGCGCGTAATACATCTTGTTGCCGGCATAGCCGACCCAACCGGGCGTGTGCACATTCATGACATGGGAGAGGTCGACGATCTTCATCGCATGTATTCCTGAGGACCAACCAAGGGGTGCCTAATCGATCACAAGAGCCCGCGCAGCGCCAGATGCAGACCGAGGAACATCAGCCCGACAAAGAAACACAGCCGGAAGGTCTCAGCCTTGATTTTGCCGCGCGTGAGTTGTCCCAAGCCCATTCCAATAAGCGTCGCGACGAGCGCCACAATTGAAGGCGAGGCGAGCGAGTTTGCACGTGCCTGGTATAGGCGAGTGCCGCTGCGAGCGCGATCGTCGACACCGTGAACGACAGGCCAAGCGCCTGCACCAGCCTGTCACGGTCGAATTCCATGGATTGGATGTAAGGTGTTCCCGGCATCACGAAGATGCCGGTCGCAACAGTGATCGCGCCCGTTGCGGCCCCCATCAGCAATCCTAGCCAGGTTTCGGCGTGGTTCGACACGGAAAACTCGACCTTGACCAAACCAAGCGCGGCGTAGATCGCCAGTGCCAATCCCAGCCACACAGTTGCGCGGCCATTGTTGTCACGCGGCAGGAAGACCACGCTAGCGGCGGTCCCGATACAGATTCCGGCAAGCAGCGGCCACAATCGCCGCGCCAGTCCAAGAAGACCGCCGCCGACCGCTGCTTGCCAGATATTCGTGACAAGAGACGGCACGACTAGGACCGCGGCTGCCTGCGCCGGCGTCATGAGAAGGCCCCAGCAGACCGATCGATACGGTCGGCAATCCGAGACCGATAACGCCTTTGAAAAACCGGCCAACAGGAACGCACCCGCGATGGCGACAAGAGTTGAGGCGCGTCCCTTCGATTGCGCCGGACCTTGCTGGATACCGCGCCCGTAGACAATGCGGCTCACGGCAATCCTGGTTCTGTTTTTTGCGAAGGCCGCTTCGTTGCCGCGCAGTGCCGTTCAATGCCATACTTTTCGTTCGTTCAAAGAAGCGTTTAAGAACGTCAAAGCAGCAGGCCCTGAATGACGGAACTGTTTGTCGCCAAAGCCTCGCAATTTCCTGACGGCGAACGCCGCATCGTGGCGCATAAGGGCCGCGAAATCGGGGTGTTTCACTGGCAAGGCAAGTTCTATGCGTATGAGAATCTATGCGTCCATCAGGGCGGGCCGGCCTGCGAAGGCATCATCATGCACAAGGTCGAAGACGTCATTGGTCCCGATCGCGGCTGGATGGGGCAGAGATTTTCCGGCGATGAAATTCACTTTGTCTGCCCATGGCACGGCTACGAATATGATCTCAAGACAGGTGAATGTGTCGCCGACCGCCAGCTGAAGCTAAAAAACTTTGAAGTCGTGAGGCGTGGGGAGGACATTTATGTCGTCGCAAGCTGAGATCGTCGCGCCGGCGAATGAAGGCCTGAGCGACTCGGACATCCAGAGCAATCTGGCAAAGGCCGTTCGTCTCTACGCGGAGCGCGCAGCCGAGCGGGACGGCGCCCTGCCCGCTTTCACGGCCGACGCGGTGACCGCTACTGACGTGATGGTAACGGCCACTGCCATGCTCAAGGCCGTGAACCTGGAGCTTTTCGAGCTCGGCATGTGGCAGGCATGGTCAGGGCGACAAGTGGGCGGATAGGCAGATGGATCTTCCGCTGAGCGATTTTCGCCGCATGGAGGTCGAGGAATTCGACACATCCAAATTGCTCGCGCATGCGGGCAAACAAGCGACTGAGCGCGGCTACAAGAACTTTCCGATCGTCGATGTGGATTCACATCACTACGAAAGTGAGTCGATCGGCGAAATTCTCGATTACATGGACGATCCGGTATTGCAGCAGCTCGCGCGCAGTGCGCGGCAGGCCAACGCGAAGAGTGTCGGCATGCTGCCGGCTGGAGTTGGCTATCAGGATATGGGCGGGCGTGTGATGCGCTACGCCGTACGCGGCCTGGAAAAGACCGAACCCGGCGTGCAACGCGACATCGCGTTGACACGAAAGTGGATGGACGCCATCGGAATAGATGTTGCGGTGATGTTTCCCACGCCGATGCTTCAACTTGGACTCCATCCGCAGGTCGAAGTCGAAGTCGCGCTCGCCCGCGCCTACAATCGTTGGCTCACCGAACGTGTACTCGCGCACGAACCCCGCATCCGCTCGATGCTATATCTGCCGTTTAACGATGCGGAGGCCGCATTCAGGACGGTGCAGGAATTTGGCCAAGCCAAGGGTGTGGTCGGCTTCATGGTCACGTCGGCGCGCTATCGCCCGGTGCACCACAATTCGTACATGAAGACCTACGCCTTGCTGGAAGAGATGAACCTGCCGCTCGCTTTTCATGCCGGTTACAATTGGAACGACCAGACCGTCGGTATGATGAATCGCTTTATCTCCGTGCATGCGCTTGGTTTCGTGTTCTACAACATGGTGCATCTCGCGAACTGGATCACCAACGGATTGCCGGAACGATTTCCAAAGCTGAGAGTGCTTTGGGTTGAAAGTGGTCTCGCCTGGGTGCCATTCATGATGCAGCGTTTCGACAATGAGTACATGATGCGCTCATCGGAAGCGCCTGCACTGAAGAGGAAGCCGAGCGAGTACATGCGTGACATGTACTTTTCCTCACAGCCGATGGAGATGACCGACATGGCCGCGCTGGAGCAGACGTTCCGCATGATCAAGGCGGAAACGCAGCTGCTTTATTCATCGGATTATCCGCACTGGGATTTTGACCTGCCGTCGACAATCTACGATCTTCCGTTCCTGAACGAGCAGGCAAAGCGCAGCATCCTGGGCGGCAATGCCGTACGGCTGTTCGATCTGAAATTGCCGGCGCAAAAGCTGGCGCGCGTCGCATAAGAAAAGGCGCAAGGGAGGAGACCCAGTGCGCGCACTGTTCGTTTCGATTTCGGCAATGGTTTTTCTGGCGTCGACTGCGCTGGCGCAGGACCCCGCTGCCAATTTTCCAAACAGGCCGATTAAGATCATCGTCTGTGTGCCGGCCGGTGGAGGCGTCGACACTGTGACGCGTATCGTAGCGGAAGGCCTCCACCAGAAACTTGGTCAGCCCGTCATCGTCGAAAACCGTGCAGGTGCCGCGGGCAATATCGGGGCCGAGGCCGTTTTCACGTCCGATCCCGACGGATATACGTTGCTCGCCGCGCAGCCAGCGCCGCTTACGGTCAATCCCCTGCTCTACAAGAAGATGAATTTCGATCCCACGCAGTTCGAACCAGTGGTGATCATGACCTCGATTGCCAATGTGCTGCTGGTCCGTCCCGATTTTCCAGCCAAGACCCCGCAGGAGTTCGTGGCTTATGTCAAAGCGAATCCCGGAAAGGTCAACTACGCCTCGCAAGGCATCGGCACCACATCGCACCTGACCGCGGCCCTGTTTGAGCGTGTCACCGGCACCAAGCTCGTGCACGTTCCTTACAAAGGAACCGCGCCTGCTCTCAACGACATCATCGCGAGCCACGTCGATTTCATCTTCATGGAGCTCGCCTCCGCGATCAAACTGCACCAAGCCGACAAGGCGCGTATCCTTGCGGTCGCGACGGACAAGCGCATCCCCAGTCTGCCGGACATACCGACGCTCGCCGAAGCTGGCGTGAAGGACTTCGCATCCGGCACCTGGAATGCAATGGCCGCTCCGCCAAACACGCCGGCCGCCATCGTTGCCAAGCTCAACAAGGCCGTAAACGAGGTGCTGCAAAGCCCCGAAGCGCAGGAGCACTTTGCCCAGATTAACCTGCGCGCCGCCGGGGGCACCCCGGCCGAGGCCGCGGCATTCATCAAGAAAGAGACCGAGGTCTGGGGCGGAGTGATCAAGGACGCGAACGTCGAGGCCCATTGACGCGCCCCATTCCTGCCGACAACGCCGCCGACAAGGCCTATAATCCAATCGACCCTTCCGGCGATGTAGCCGGTTTCAATACCGCGTAAGGAGACGATCATGGACGAGAGAACCCGCGAGCCGGTGAAGATCACCGCCGAAGATATTAACCCCCGCTACAACTGGGGACGGCACTTGCCGGTTCTCGGCACCATGGGTGTCGATTTCGAGGAGCGTGTCGACTACCGCCGCATGCATCGCTATCGCCTCGGCCGCGCACAGGCCGCGCTCGAAGCGTCCGACCTCGGCGCGCTGTTACTGTTCGATGACAACAACATCCGTTACGTCACGTCGACCAAGATCGGCGAATGGGCGCGCGATAAGCTGTCGCGTTGGGTGCTGCTGACGCGCGGTGGCGACCCGATCCTGTGGGATTTCGGCTCGGCCGCAGTGCATCACAAGCTCTATTCGCCATGGCTCAAGCCGGAAAACTGCAAGGCCGGCCTTGTCGGTTTGCGCGGAACCGTCGATCCCGCCTTCGGACTCATGAAACGCCACGCCGAGGAAATGGCTTCAATCATAAAGGCCGCGGGCGTCACCAAGATGCCGATCGGTGTCGACATCATTGAACCGCCGATGATGTTCGAACTGGAGAAGGCCGGGCTTAAGATCAAGGACGGCCAGCAGATCATGCTGAGTGCGCGTGAGGTCAAGTCGTCAGACGAGATCGCGCTGCTCAACCGCGCCGCCGCAATGGTCGATGGCGCCTACGACGTGGTCAATGAAATGCTGCGGCCCGGCGTGCGGGAAAACGACATCGTCGCTGAGGTGAACAAGTTTCTCTACACGCACGGCTCCGACGATGTGGAAGCGGTCAATGCCATTTCCGGTGAACGCTGCAATCCGCATCCGCACAATTTCACTGATCGCATGATCCGCCCGGGTGACCAGGCGTTCTTCGATATCCTGCAGTCGTTCATGGGCTATCGCACCTGCTACTACCGCACCTTCAACGTGGTGCGTGCAACGCCGGCGCAGCATGACGCCTACAAGAAGGCGCGTGAATGGCTGGACAATGCCATCGCCCGCATCAAGCCTGGCGCCAGTACTGCACACATCTGCGAAGTTTTTCCGAAGGCCCACGAGTTCGGCTTCCCCGATGAAATGGCGGCGTTCGGTCTGCAGTTTGCGCACGGCCTCGGCCTAAATTTGCACGAGCGGCCGATCATCTCGCGTGTCGTGTCCATGGACCACCCGACCGAAATCAAGGAAGGCATGGTCTTCGCGATCGAGACTTATTGCCCCGCCACCGACGGCTTCTCGGCTGCGCGCATCGAGGAGGAGGTCGTGGTCACCGACAAAAGCTGCCGCTTGATCTCGTTGTTCCCCGCGGAAGAGCTGCCGATTTCGGCGAAGTATTGAACGAAAGAGCCGGAGCGTGTTTACGTGCTGCGGCTCGCCATCCGGCGCACAATCAAGCTGATGCCTTTTCCCGCAGATGCGGGAAACGTTCGCTCAACAACGACCCATGATAAAACGTCGGCCTGAAGGCCGGATGCGCGCGGATATTGTCGAACCAGGTTACCACCCGCGGCAGGTCCTGCCAGTCCGGCATTCCCAGGTCGTGTATGCGGACCATCGACGGCATCACAGCCACGTCGGCCAAAGTAATTTCCTTGCCAAGCAGCCACGGGCCACCACTGCGCTCGATTTCAGCATCCATGCGCTCATAGGTCCGACGCAGGCGCGCGAGTGCGGCATCCATGTCCGCTTTGGGAAATCCGGTTTGCCCCATGGTGAGCATGAATTCGCGGCGCAACGGTTTACTTTCCGCCATCGCCACAAAGGCGTCACGACTCATCTTTTGAAAGCTCGGCAGGAAGGCAAGGTTGAACGTCGGCACTCGCACCGCAGGCGCGGGCATTTCATCTATGTAATGCATGAGCGTGCGCATGTGTGCGCGCTCGACCGGATCTTCCGGCGTAAAGGTGTCATCCGGCGATATCTCGTCCAGATATTCGGTGATGACCGTGGAATCGATGATGATCGCGCCATCATGATCGAGCGTGGGCACGACCCCGTTAGGATTGAGCTTGAGGTATTCCGGCTTGAGCTGATCTCCTTCGAGCAGATTGAGTTTCACCTCATCGAAAGGCAGACGCTTGGCGTTCAGCACGAAGCGGACGCGTTGACTGCAGGTCGACTGCGGGGCGTTGTAGAGCGTGAGTGTCATTGAGAGCTCCGGTTTTCCGGCGATTACCACTTGAACGGAGGAGGCCATGTCTATTTTGCATAACCTCCATGAAATTTATGTCCATTTTACTTGAGATAGACGCGCCATGAGATTTGAGTGGTGTCGTGCGCAGCCGCCGTTTTCCTCCCTTCAGGCTTAGACGGCGGCGTGAATCCTCCACCTTATGCACACAGGGCCCCGCAAGGGGCCCTTTTTTTGTTTCGCTGCGCGCAGACAAAATGCGCGCATGTGTCCTAGCTTTCAAGCCCCGTCGGGACGTTCTTGTTTTCGGGCGTAAGCTTCATGCCGGCCGCGAGAGCCATCGTCTCGATCAGCGCCGCGAAGTCCTTGTTGAGATAGGCCTGCGGGTCCGGCTGAAGGGTGGCATGGCCAAAGTGGCCTTGCAGAACCTCGCGTGTGGCTGCGGTGACGGGCATTGGAACATCCATTTCCCGGCCAAGCTCCAGGCCAAGGTCGAGATCCTTGCGCAGCAGTTCCGGTGTGAATGTCGTGGTCCAGTCCAGGTTGACCAGCGCCGGCGACTTGTAACGTGTGAACATCGATCCCATCACGCCGTTATTGAGGAAGGCGAGGAACGCGTGACGTGGCACGCCCATCTTGTTCACTAGCAGTGTGATCTCGATCAGGTTTTCGATCACGACGCCAAGCATGACGTTGTGCGCAATCTTGCAGACACGAGCGAGCTCGCCATCACCGACATATGAAACGCCCTGCGGAGCGATCACCTCCATGAGTGGAATGATCGTCTTGCATGCTGTCTCAGGTCCTGAAACGACCGACGACAACCGCCCGGCCCTGATCACTTTGGCATTGCCCGAAACGGGTGCCGTAACGTAATCGGCGCCGCGCGCCTTTAGCTTCTTGCGGACGTCGGCCGATTCCTCGACGGAAATTGTTGAGCAATCGACGAAGACAGTCGGCGTCTTGCCCGATCCAGAAACAACACCATCCTTGCCGAAGAGCACCTGTTCCAGGTCCTTGCCTTCGGACACGATCGAAAACACGACGTCGCAGGATGCCAACTCGGAGAGCTTGTCGACGATCTTCCCGCCTTTGGCGGCCAGTGGTTCGGCCTTCGCGCGAGTACGATTCCAGATGGTTACATCGTGGCCGGCCTTGAGCAGGCGTTCCGCCATGGGCAAACCCATGCGGCCGGTTCCGATCCAGCCGATCTTCTGCGCATTCTTCGACATCCCGAAACTCTCCCGTTGAAATCCTG
>Ga0182036_10000725_pt1 | contig 15060 bp, 15 predicted proteins | sample sta12Cox44000080_FD_125966 | JGI IMG/M metagenome (GOLD analysis project Ga0182036, IMG submission 125966) | Lab enrichment of tropical soil microbial communities from Luquillo Experimental Forest, Puerto Rico - statoxic.12C.oxic.44.000.080 | ecosystem: Environmental > Terrestrial > Soil >...
AGGATTGCATCCACCAGATCGTTGAGCGCAGCGGTGTCGCTGGCGATTTGCGTCTCGAACTCTAACCCTTCGCGAACAGACATGATCGCTATACCGTGAACGGCGATTTCACCGCTCACGATGATTTTGTCCCCAGCTTGCGCGCGTCCCGGATGAATGTTTACTCCTTCGGGCACGACGCCAATGCCGGGCGTATTGACGAAAATTTTATCCGCCTTCCCGCGATCAACCACCTTGGTGTCACCAGTTATTAAAGCGATACCAGCTGCGGCAGTTGCGTCGCGCATCGATGAAACGACCCTCCGGAAATCCTCCATTGAGGTTCCTTCCTCCAAGATAAATCCCGCCGATAGATAAAGCGGACGCGCGCCGCACATCGCGATATCGTTTACCGTGCCATGCACTGCGAGGCTGCCGATATCGCCGCCCGGGAAAAAGATCGGACTAACGACAAAGCAGTCGGTGCTAAACGCTAGGCGCACGCCGTTCAGTGAGAAAATCGCGCCATCGTGTAGCGGTTCAAGCAACTCATTGCGAAACTGTGGAAGCACTATTTTCTGAATCAACTGCTGGCTTAACTTTCCACCGCTGCCATGCGCCAGCACAATTTCCTGGTAGTCGGACAGCGGGAGGGGACAAGTGCCCGAGAGCACGTCCGATATGTTTTCTTCAGCGGCTGCCATTATGTAACATCCTCTGCGCCGAGTGCGATATGAACCAGGTCCCAGACGACGTGCACCACCGTTGCATGCACCTCCTGTATCCGGTGAATGCTGTAGGAAGGTACGATAAAACAGTAATCCGCTATTTCCGGAAAGCGACCGCCATCCTTGCCGGCGAAAGCAATCGTCAAGATTTCTCTTTCACGGGCTGCCTGCAGCGCATAAATCAGATTTGGCGATTTACCACTGGTGCTGAACGCCATTGCCATGTCGCCCGGCCGACTCAAAAGCCGCAGCTGATTGACGAAAATCCGAGTAAAGTCAATGTCATTGCCGATTGCCGTCATTGTGGCGATGTCGGTCATAAGGGGAATCACGGGAAACGCAAGCCGCTTTTCGATGATGGGGTGATTAAACTCCACACACATGTGGAGGGCATCGCACAAGCTGCCACCGTTTCCCATAACGAAGAGCCGGCCGCCGCGCTGAAAACGCTCAGCCATCGCACGCGACATCGTTTCGAGCGCTTCGGCGTATTTCGTGAAAAATTTCTCTTTCATTTCCACGCTCTCGCCGCATTTGCGGATGACTTTTTCGCGAAAGCTTTCCGCTGTTTTGTCAATTGGAGCTGAGATTTGACGAGTTGTGTTCATGTTACCACCGATGGTTGATCAACTTTTAGGACTACCCCCATCGGCGCTCCGCTGCTTGCGCTGCTCCAGGTGGCGTCCGTAGGCATAATACGCCGCGCACGCACCTTCGGCCGAAACCATTGTGGCGCCCATTGGATGCTCGGGAGTGCACTGCTTGCCGAAAGCCGGGCAGTCGTGCGGTTTCTTGACCCCTCTCAACACCAGACCGCTGATACAAATGTCTGGCTCCTGGGTGTCGATATCCTCGACCTCAAAAATTCGCTCCGCATCGTGGTCTCGCAACTCGTAGCGAAGCTTGTAACCGCTCTTTGGAATAGAGCCCACACCACGCCATTTGCGATCGTTGATCTCGAAAACCTTATTTACCAGGTCTTGGGCTACCAGGTTACCTTCTCGCTTCACAACGCGCGGATATTGGTTCTGAACCTCCCACTTGCCGAGTTCCAGCTGGCGGACGGTCATGAGCACTCCTTGGAGAATATCCAACGGCTCAAAGCCGGTAATCACTATAGGAACACGAAACCGCTCAGCAATCGGCTCGTATTCCCGATAACCCATCACGGTGCAAACGTGTCCCGGTCCCAGAAATCCTTGTACACGATTTAACGGCGACTGCAGAATTGAAGCGATGACCGGAGGGACCAGAACATGGGAAACCAACGCCGAGAAGTTCTTGACTCCTTGCTTGTGAGCCTGCCAGACCGCCATCGCGTTACCTGGCGCTGTGGTTTCAAATCCAATCGCAAAAAACACAACCTTCTTGTTGGGATTAGCCCGCGCGATCTTGAGAGCATCGATCGGCGAATAAACGACCCGTATGTCGGCTCCCCGCGATTTAAGCACAAGCAGGTCGCACTCCGAACCGGGTACGCGGAGCATGTCCCCGAACGAGGTGAAGATAACGTTTGGCCGTCGCGCGATCGCATGCGCCTTGTCGATCATCTCGAGCGCAGTGACGCACACGGGGCAACCGGGGCCGTGCACCAGTTCTACCTCGGGAGGAATCAGACGATCAATCCCGTACTTGACGATCGTGTGCGTCTGACCGCCGCAGACCTCCATGAGCACCCAGGGTTTGGTGACGACACGACGGATTTCGTTCACTACGCTCCGGGCCAGTGCTTCGTTTCGATACTCGTCGATGTATTTCATAGAGTCCTTGCTAAGGAGGCCGCCGATTTTGCTTTCAAGGATTCTGGATGGCTCAGACGTCCGGGACCTCCAGCTCGGTCAACTGATTCATTTCTTCCAGGAGCCGGTAGGTGCGTGCTGCTTCTTCTTCGTTAACCTTGCTCAGAGCAAAGCCGACGTGCACCAACACATAGTCGCCGGCATTCGCTTCCGGAGTGTACTCCAAACAGACCTGTTTAACGATACCGCCAAAGTTCGCCTTACCCATCTTCACGCCCTGCGGGTCTTGCGAGATTTCAATGAGTTTACCTGGGATTGCCAGACACATAATTTATCTCCGTGGTTGCCCGATCTTCGACCCTGCTAATCGCGACGCCGTCGCAGATCAGAACCCCATCACCGATTCGGGGGTCGACTAAAAGGTCGAGAGAAACTTTTTTGAAAGCGCCTCCAACGCGAACTTTTCCAGCGAGCATTCCGTCTTCGGGAAACATCGCGACGACTCGGCCATAGAGCAGATTCATTGGGCTGCATTTCCTGCTGTCTTCGCCGTCCGGCGACAAGCACGGGCAGCGGCTATGACTTGCCCTAGCGCGATGCCACCGTCATTGGTGGGAACGCGCTGATGCCAATATGGCCTAAAGCCCGCCTGGCTGAGACGCAGAACGGATCGTTCAAGAAGATACCGGTTTTGAAAGCATCCGCCAGTGAGGACTATCTTCGGCTGCCCGATCTCTCGCGCGACCTCGACAATCACCTCCGCCAAGGTGTTGTGGAATTTTGCCGAAATAAAACCGAATGATTTCCCGCGCCGTAGATCGATCAGGATCTCGCGTATTATCGGCGCCCAATCGATGATCCGCGGAAGACCGTCGCTGACCGCAAACGGGTAGAGATCAACGACTTCGCAGTCGATCATTGACTCCAATTCCATGGCGGCCTGCCCTTCGAAAGTGACCCGTTGCCGAAGCCCGATTAGCGAGGCTACGGCATCGAATAATCTGCCTGCACTTGAAGTAATAGGTGCATTGAGACCTTTAATCAGTACTTGCTTAATGAGCGCTAATTGTTTTTCGGAGAATTCCGCGATTGGCGCTAGGTCGCGGTCCTGTAGCCAGCTATCGCCCCAGGCCTCATACAAAACCCCGAGAGCGGTACGACGAGGTTCCTTCACCGCCAATTCACCTCCGGGTAAGCGGAACTGCCGAAAGCTGGCGACTCTTTGAAACGACTCGTCGCCGGTTAACAAAAATTCACCCCCCCAGATTGTACCATCTGTTCCATAGCCGGTGCCGTCCCATGACGCGCCCAAAACGGGTGTCTCCAGTTCATTTTCGGTTATACAGGCAAGTACGTGCGCCCAATGGTGCTGAACTCGCTGCACCTGCTCCCGCAGCTCCAGAGCGTATTTGGTGGAAAGATAATCAGGATGTAGATCACACGCGACCACTTCGGGATGCGCATCATAAAGGCGAGGCAAGTCGGCTACAGTTCTGCGAAAAGCAGCAACAGCAGCCGTTGACTCCAAATCCCCTATATGTTGACTGATGAACACATCTCGCCCCACGCTCAAAGCAACGTCATTCTTCAAATGGGGGCCAACCGCCAGGACGCAAGGCAGCGATGCAGACACACGCACAGGTAACGGCGCGTAGCCGCGCGCGCGCCTGAGCACCATCTCACGGCCGCACACAATGCGGGTGATGGAATCGTCGACGTGCCGAACAATCGGACGGTTATGAACGAGAAAAAAATCGGCAATGCCCTCCAACCGCTGCAGCGCTTCGCACTCGTCGACGCAAATCGGCTCGTTTGCCAGATTTCCGCTGGTGGCAACCACCGGAAACCCGAACTCCTGCAGCAAAAGATAGTGCAATGGCGTGTACGGCAGCATCACCCCGAAACAGGGGCTGCCGGGCGCGACAGAGACGCTCGCTACAGATCCACCGGATCGGCGCGCTAACAACACGATTGGCGACTCTGGCGAAACGAGTAAACGCTCTTCAAGAGGTGACACCAGGCAATCCCGCTTCACCTGCTCCAGCGAGGGGTACATCATGGCGAACGGCTTTCCTTCCCGCCGCTTGCGCATGCGCAAGTCGGCGACCGACCTCTCCCGTCGTGCATCGACAATCAGTTGAAAGCCGCCGATCCCTTTCAAGGCCAGAATCTTTCCCTTACCTACAAATGCAGCCGCCTTGTGCAATGCGTCATCTTCCCGGGCTAACACCGCCCCGTAACCATCCCATAGTTCGAGGTGTGGCCCGCATTCGGAACAAGCGTTCGGTTGGGCATGAAACCGGCGATCGGCTGGATTGTGGTATTCCCTTTCACAATTTGGACACATCCTGAATTCTTTCATCGACGTATTCGGGCGATCGTAGGGCAGCTGTTCAATAATACTGAATCGCGGGCCGCAATTTGTGCAGTTGGTGAACGGGTACCGATACCGCCGATTGGTGGGATCAAGAATTTCTCGCAAACAATCCGGGCAAATGGCGATATCCGGTAGAATAAGCGCAGTTTTCTGCCCTGTTTGCTCGCTGAAGCGAATTTCAAAACCCTCGTAGCCTGCCGCGTCGAGAAAAGAGACCTCCAAGCTCTGGACAATCGCCAGCGGAGGTCTCTCTTTCTGGAGTCGAACCAGGAAAGTTCGTAATCCATGGGGGGAACCTTCGACTTCAATGAACACGCCTTGAGGCGAGTTCAAGACCCACCCGTTCAAACTGAGCTGGGTAGCTAACCGATAGACGAACGGGCGGAAGCCGATCCCTTGAACCGCGCCCAGTACAGTCACTTTTGCGCGTTCGCATGCCATAGTATCCCATGGCTCAACTGCTTCGGGACGTTGGTTCCGGGGTTGCATCAGCGACCTCTCGAGTGAGCGCCACTTTCACGACGCCGTCCTGGGCCAGAAGCGGAAAAGGAGCGAGGTGCGCGCTGGGGATCTCCGCACAACGGCCGGCGTGCACGACATCGTAACGGTGACCCAGAGCACATGAAAGGAAATTGCCGCCGAGCCTGCCTGTGTCGAATGGCATATTACAGGCCGGACAACGATTGCGGTAGGCATAAAACGTTTCGTTAAGCTTGCAAATGACCAGTCGAATTTCTCCAACCCGAACAGGCAGCCAGGCGCCATCCGCGAGCTGCTGAGCCTCCTCAATCACTGTCCAATCTGTAATTGTCCGGCGCGAAAGTTGCCACCGTGCCCCTGCGTCTGGTAATACCCCTTCCACCTCGAAATGAACAAGGTCCGGGCACGCCTGTTCTATCGATTGCCGGATAGCCAGCTCCAACGTAACCGCGGACGAGGCGCAGCTTTTGCAGGTACCTTGTAGTCGCAATTTAGCTACACCGTTCTCCAGGTTAATCAGCTCCACGTTCCCGCCGTGACTCTTAAGGTACGGGCGAACTTTATCCAAAGCTTCTCGCAGACGAGCCTCTAAGCCCAAAGGATGCAAATCATGAATAAGGAGAAGGCCTTTTATAGTATCGTCTTGAATCAAATCTCGGTAGACCCTGCGACCCTCAGGACCGGCCTCGTCAACAATCTGTAGAATCCTTCTGAGGCCTTGACCGTAAAATGCAAGCAGAGCCTCCATGCACTCATGAATTAACTCCTTTGCTCCCGGGTAGGGTAATGCCTCGATCTGCTCGAGCAGCTTCTGAATGCGTTCGCCGTCTACATTGATATCAGCATTCCGGCTTGCTACGGAGCGTCCCTCCCTTAGCTCACCGTCAGTCCTCCGAAGCATTTCGTCTCTCTGCATCAAAAAAGGATTCCTGCAAGCGGGTTGCCTGGCCAGCGCTCACCAATACCAGCGGTCCCGTGATTAGAATGGCGATTCGACTCCGGGGGCGGGTAGGGGCGGATCTCTGAGCCGCCCGTGGAGAAACAGGGCTGCCAGCCAAGAACCGGCCAGCTCGGAGACCCGGAACTACCAAGATCGAAATCTACAACCCATTGGAGCTCAATAGGTCGTGGCACAAGTTCCTGAGAGGCCCGGATACGCAAGTGGCTTCTTGCAACGCGTGATTTTTGCCGGCAAGGTCGCGTTCTCAGACCGACAAGATCAAGGATACAGAAAAAAACTCGACTCATCGGCAATCAGTTTTGCTTTTCAAGGATTCTTGCTCGTTATCTTCCGTAGCGCATCGGATCGACTTAATGGCACAATCATTTCCCTCCACGATTTCGACGCCAGCTCCACAATTCGGGCATTGCAGCGTCGGTATTGCTCCGGCCGACAGAGCGTCATTCCAGTATTTTGGTCGGCCGCGGTAAGAACATTTTCCGCATCGCACGACCGCTTCGACCGTCTCGATCTCCAAAACCGAATCTTGAAGGGGCGTCTGATCGGTAATAGCCATGTAACAAAAACGCAGTTGTTCCGCTTCGAGATGGCTGAACTCTCCGATCGCCAGCTTTACGGCAAAGACTCTCTTAACCCGACGTACGCTAACAAACTCGAGGACACTCTCTACTATCGCGGAGGCAATCGACAGCTCGTGCATCGGGTGCGTCACTCACAAAGCAAGCAATGCTGCCGTCACCTCATCGATGCCATGCCCGGTCTTACAACTGGTGGGGATCACGGCTATTTCCGGCTTTAGCGCATGAACGTCCTCAATGAGTTCGACAACGCTAACACCCATCGCTTCAGACAAATCGATCTTGTTCACCACGACGAGTTGTGCCCCAAGAAACATGTGAGGATGCTTCCTGACCATGTAAGGGCCTTCGGTCACACTCACCACAACAACCCGGGCCTTGGACCCGAGCGGGAACTCGGCCGGACAGATCAGATTGCCAATGTTCTCAATGAAAATCAGCCGAAGCTTCTCGAGATTCACCTTCCGGAGCGCCTTTCCAACCAGGTTTGCATCCAGATGGCAACCGTTTAGCGTCGCAATCTGGACCACCGGAACGCTCTGGCTGGCGATCAGTTCAGCGTCGGTGCTTGTCGTGGCATCACCGTTGAACACCGCAACCCCAAAGCTATCTTTGAGCCTTTCCACCAATCGAGCGATTAACGTCGTTTTGCCCGATCCGATCGCGCCCATCACGTCAATGGCCGTTACGCCAAGGCCATCGAGCAGCGCTCGATTTTCTCTTGCTAGCTGAGCGTTGGCTTCTAGCAAGCTATGTTCCAGCTCAATGTCGTAAGTCTCGTCCGGAGACGCTTCAATCGTCTGGATCATAGCAATTGCTCCTCAGGTCCAAGCGTGTGCCGGTTCATTTTTTGGCAAGACCGGCGAGTGCAGTTGGAGTGTGCATCTGCTGGACCACCTTGCCATTGCCAAGATACATGTGAACACCGCATGGCAGGCACGGATCGAAACTCCGAACAGCGCGCATTATGTCGATCCCCTTAAAGTTGTCCACGCCGTTCTCCTCGAAAATCGGCGTGTTCTGAACCGCATCTTCATAGGGTCCCGGCGTACCATAGATATCTCGCGGATTCGCGTTCCAGGGAGTCGGCGGATACGGATGGTAGTTGGCCACCTTTCCGCCCCGGATTACCAGGTGATGTGAAAGTACTCCCCGGACAGCCTCATGAAAACCGCATCCGATTGCTTCATTGGGTACCTTGAACGGCGTGAAGGTTTCTGTGCGCCCGGCATGCAATTCTTTCATCGCTTTTTCGACGAAATACATAGCGGCTGCTGCCGAGTAGGCTTGGAAATAGGTGCGCGCGCGATCACGTTCGATCGCGTTGCTCCATTTGGGGATCTTCCACTCCAGCTCTACTTCCGGCTTCATCGAGGTTTTCGGAAGGATTATTTTAACACTGTTTCCGGTTGCCTTGACGTAGCCGATATCCACCAGTCCAGCTAAAGCCGTAGCCCAGAGCCGCGCGAGCGGACCGCCGCCGGTATCGAGGGCAAGATGGTCCCCGGTGCGCTTGTCGAGCCAACGCGGCGACATGACCCAGGTGTATTTCCCTTTGAAGTCGCGCTTCTGTGGCTGTGGAATGGTCGTTTGGTTCCATGGATGCCGCTTATCGATTGGGTTACCCAGCGGGTCGTGGGTTACGAATGTTTCACTCTGCTCCCAGTCTTCGTAGTATGAGGAGCCCAGCAGAATTCGAATTGCGACATTGATATCAACCAGATTGGTCGTCACTAATTGCCCGTCCACGACAATCCCAGGGGTGACGAACATCGCTTCCCCCCACTTTTCCATTGTCTTATAGTTGTAGTCGCAAACATCAGGATCCTGGTACGAACCCCAGCAGCCCAGGAGAACACGCCGCTGTCCGACCTGCTCATAACCAGGCAAAGCTTCGTAGAAAAAGTTGAACAAATCGTCATGGAGCGGCACGCATCTCTTCATAAACTCCACGTATCTCATCAGCCTGATGAGATAATCAGTGAACAGTTGAACCGACGGAACAGTGCCAACCCCACCTGGATACAGCGTCGAGGGATGCACATGGCGTCCCTCCATCAGGCAGAACATTTCACGGGTCATTCGGCTCACCTGCAGCGTCTCACGATAAAACTCCCCCTCAAACGGGTTGAGTGCTGTCATGATATCCGCTATCCGGCGATACCCGTGATCATTGGCATGTGGCGCTTCGGTCGCCTTGGCTTTCTCCCACACTCCGGGGTTGGTTTCGCGCACCATTTTCTCGCAAAAGTCGACGCCAACCAGGTTATCCTGGAAAATGTTATGATCGAACATGTACTCGGCCGCCTCACCCAAATTGATGATCCACTCGGCAATCGCCGGCGGTTTGATCCCGTAGGCCATGTTTTGGGCGTAGACTGAGCAGGTGGCATGATTGTCACCGCAGATCCCGCAGATCCGGCTGGTAATGAAATGGGTGTCTCGGGGATCTTTATTTTTCATAAAAATGCTGTAACCCCGGAAGATTGATGAAGTGCTGTGGCACTCGACGACTTTCTTGTTGACGAAGTCAATCTTCGTAAAAATGCCTAAACTTCCCACAATCCGAGTGATCGGATCCCAGGACATTTCTACGATATTTTCCGGGTGCGCGCGGGTTTCCATGGCGGGAGCTGTTGCAGTCGGCATCGTGTTCTCCTCTAGGATTTGTTTGTTAAGTAGCGGCGTAGTGTTTTGGGCGGTAGCCGGTGGTTAGTTCGGCACGGGGATGGCGCCAGGTTGGTTCCTTATTTGCCGCGCGTTGTGTGATCGCACGCAAAGCTTGAATAATTCCTCCGGTAACCCCGGAAACTGCCGAAGAGACCATTGCGCCCGGAGGCGTGTTCATGAATGGCATAAACTTATCGGGAAAACCAGGCATGGTACATCCGATGCAAATACCGCCGACGTTCGGACACCCTCCAATGCCGTCCATCCAACCCCGTTTGGTGACGTTGCAGTTCACAACCGGTCCCCAGCATCCCAATTTCACGATACACTTCGGCGAACCGTAAACATCGGCGAAATCACCCTCTTCATAATAACCGCCCCGATCACATCCTTCGTGTACCGTCCTTCCAAACAGCCATGCGGGCCGAAGCTCGTCATCGAGCGGGATCATCGGCGCCAGACCCGCAACTTGATAGAGCAGGTAGAGCAACGTCTCCATCATATTATCGGGTTGCACCGGGCAACCCGGCACGTTCACGATTGGAAGGCCCGCCTTCGAGCGCCAATCCCATCCAAGGTAATCGGCTAGACCCATTGCGCCGGTCGGATTGCCTTCCATGGCGTGGATTCCTCCGTATGTGGCGCAAGTACCAGCGCATACGATGGCTAGAGCTTTCGGCGCCAGGCGATCAATCCATTCGTTGGTAGTGATCGGCTGGCCAGTCTTCGAATCGGTCCCCATCGCAGCCCAGTAGCCTTCCTTTTTGATCTTTTCATTCGGGATGGAGCCCTCCATCACGAGTACAAACGGGTCTAACTTACCCTCTGCCGCTAGATGCCAATACTTCATGAAATCGTCACCGACTTCATATGCAAGAACCGGATTATACAGGTGAACCTTTGGCAGGCCCGGGATTGCTCCCATTACAATATCTTCAATACTCGGCAAAGAGGCGGCGGTGATCGAAACTGAATCTCCGTCGCATCCTAAACCGGTTGTCATCCATACAACGTGGATTTCTTTTACGTCCGGGGGACGATGTGCTCCTATTGGAGGGGATGCTGCTGCCATGGTGTCATGTCTCCCATTTTGCTTAGGATAGGTTCTTGCGAGCCGAGGTCTCGACCGCGGCCGGCGGTTTAGATTTCGCGGAGCCGGATCCGCTGCGATTCAGATCGCTCCCAAAATGACGGGTAAATGAAATCACAAAATTAAGCGAGCGAGCGATATCGGGGTCTTTGAGCAAGCCAAGAAGGCCGAAAATCCCCTTCGTATCGCTAGAATGCGCTTTCGGATCGCGCACCGTAGCAGCCATCGCACGACCTGTACGTCCGAGAATTTGCACAACGTCGGCATCGAAGAATCCAGCCTCTTTGAGCGCACCGAACTCTCGGGCCAAATCACGCAATAAGGGGAGCATGCCCTGGAGCTGCCCTGAAGCTGATCTCAAGTCGTCCAGATCGAAATTCTCCAAACTCTTTTTCAAAGAGTTCGTTCCGGCCCTTCCAAGCTCGCTTACGCTTCGAGAGACTGACTCAAGCATCCCCTCACTTCGCTGTAGAAAGTGCTCAAGCACGTCCGCGAATGACGCCAGCTTATCCGATTTGTCCAGCAACGAGACCAGCGCTTCGAGGATCCGGGGCTCCTCTAATTTTTCCAAAAGAACGTCGGCCGTCCGGTAGGCTCCTCCGGGATAGGATGAATTTGTAGAACTCATGGCGGATTACTCCTTCGCAGTCTCACCACCCAACCCCGCGCCTCCTCGTGGGCCCCTGTGCGAATTGGTTTTTTTGGCCATTGATAGGGCGCGGAGATTTTCTCAGCGCGATGATGGTTTGAAGGAGTAGGGCTACTGCCATGGGAATTGGGCTTGGGGGGATGGCCGCCCTGGCTGGGATTCTTAGTTAAAAGAGTTTTAGTATCAAACCGTGCCAAAGGCAAATTTTTATCGATAAGGGAATACCCCGTCGTTCAGGTCGGGTCGAGGGGTTTTAAGTGGTGCGAAAAACGGTGCACCCACTCCGTCGGCGCTGCGAAAGCGGCGTTGACGTCGGAAGTCAGAACCTCGAACTCCCAACTCCGAACTGCAAACCTCAATGGCGCAGCGTCGCGCGTAAATCCTTGACCAGTGTCCGAATCATCTCGACGGCTTGCGGGATCGCGGCTTGCACCGGCTCACTTAAGCCGATTTGCCCGTGCTCCGATTCCAAGACGCGCGGCTCGCAGCCAACCAGGTACAATCGCTCGAAATAGCCGCCTAGCGATTTGACCAGGCGGAGCACCTCCACCGGCCCTAAGCCATGGCCATCCGGAACTTCCATCGCAAGTTTAGCCGGTTCTTCCGGGTCCAGCTGCATCAAATACAGCGTCCCTGGCAGATTTCCCCTGGACGTTGCATCGATCAGGATAACCGCTGCGTATCCGTCCATGATCGCATAGGCGAGGTCGTAGCCGCGAATCCCAAAATCCACCACATTGACGCCTTCCGGTAATTCAGACCCGGTGAGCTCGCGTACCGCTTCCACACCGAAGGCATCATCGCCGAGAAAGATATTGCCGATACCGGCTACCAGGATTCGATCCGGGTTGCTCATTTCCTCTCCTCGAGGGGTTCAACCTCGTCCACCGTGTAGAAGAATCGATGACCTGGCTGGCGCATGAATCCCAGGTCTTTGCCAGGATCCTCGTCAAGTACCAGAGCTAGATGTATGCGGTTTTCGGCGTCCTGTTCGATCGCCTCGATGGTCGCTGTCTTTCCTTGCACCGCCATGTCGATGATATCGGCCTTGGATTTGGGCCGAATCTTCACTCGATCCCCCGCCCGGAGTCGAACCCCGTTTGCCTCGACCACCTCCACACGCCGCTCCTTGCCAAAAAAGTCAGTCTCAAATGAGCGCAGCTCCCGCACCGCCCCATGCATTCTCAAGAGTTGATCTTCCGATAGCGACTCAGTCCGCTCTAAAATCTGACGTGCTCGTTCGTCCGATCGGCGCATCTCTTCCTTTTCTGCATCCGTCATCGTCATCACTCGCAACGTCAGAATTTCGTCGATCTCGGTGCCGTCAAAGAGTTCGCCGGGGCTTTCAGGCGCGATTTTTGGATAATCGTAGAGAATGATAGGCGAGGAAAGCATGGTACTCCGGTCGCCAGTTGCCTCTTCGCCTACTAGCACCGGCCAGGTCCCTTCGTTTTTGCACGATCGGGAGAATTCGTGAAGTGCCGGTGGAGGATCCAGCGAGGAAACAAACTCCGCTCCTTCCAAATGGAGTACAGTGTGCGCGGAGACAAAGCTTCGCATCAAGACTGCATCTTGGCTTTCGAGGTCACCTTCTGGGATCGGTGTTTGATTGACGATATTTGCCGTAATCTTAACGACCCCCGGATTCAGCGTTTCAGTCGCGAGTTCAATCGCTCCCACGAGGGTCTCTCCCCGCCGCCGGATCAAGCCAGCTATCGAACCTTGACCATTCTTGATGGTCTCCAGGCTGCTGGAAGATGGAAAGTCAAAAGGCAGTCTGCAGCCTACACCGTAAATCTGATCCAGATACTTCATGGGCAGGTTGACTTCGCGCTCAACTGCCTCCTGCCAAGTCGAATATACCTGGTCTTCTATCTGCAGTTCGGGAACAACTTTAAGGGAGCTTTTTTCCAGATTTTTTGGCAACTCAGGAAGTGGTTCTTGCGATTCCAGAACCTCACGTGCCATGACTTGCAGGAAACGCACACTGACTTCAATACGAGCATGCGCGGCCTCGCTTATCGCCAAGCACTCCGTTCTCATCGCAAACGGCTCTGCGCCCTTTTGGGCAACGCTATATGCCTGCGGATAAACTCGCCCAAACGTGAAGCGCCGGCGATTCTTCTTGGACGAAGGCCGGTACGGGTAAAGGATGTATCCTTCGTACAGCACCGCATCCACGATTTTGTTTACAAGGGGAACATTCATAAACAATTCGGAGTCATCTTTATTGTTGGCATCGTTCTTCGGCCTGGTTTGCGAGCAAGCGCTCGATGGCCTGCTCCCAGGTCAGCATTCCGAGTCTACGCTTGTAGGCGGCTAATTTATCGAATACCTCCCGATCCAATGATAGCCAGGCGCTGTTTGGGTAGTGGTGATTCATCAAGTCCTTCCAGACCTTAACAGGCATTCGGTAGCCGCACTCTTTGTCCCAAGAGATCTGCTGTACTTGGAGCCTGCCATCAGGCCTCGAGTAGAAAACCGTTCCGCTGAACAAGAATATGAGGGGCACATCTCCTTCTTCCAGGGCGCAGAAATATTTCGTCGCGATCACGTTGAAGTCGTATGTACATTGAACCGGGAGGATGGCCGTCGTACTTCCAGAAAACGACCGTACGATCGCGCTCGCATGTGTCCAAAGCCGATTGCGAAGGGTCTGCCCCCAACGATCCGGGGTGCCAAATAAATCCGCAAGCCGTTCCTTTTCCCGGCCGCTGTAGAACCGCCGCGCGGCTTGAATCTGGATCTGTGCCTGGACCATAACCGCCTGAATTTGTTCTGTGGAGCCCTCGTTCGAGACTTCCAGGTTAAAATGCAGTAGCGGCGTCAACCCATGAGCAGCCGGTTCTATTCCTGTTACTTGGAAATTCAGATCGGGCATCGATTGAATGCTAAGAGGGTGCGGGCACCGGACGCGCCGCAACGCTCAGTCGATCAAACAGCGCCTCGACTTTTTGCCAAACAGCGTCTCCTCCGGAAAGTCCACGCCAGTACATCCGAATTGTACCCACTAACTCGAAACAAATATCAATGGGCACGACATAGTACGCACGGTTGGCTCCAACTCGATTTACCAGCAGCGCCTCCACGTCGGATCGCATCGTCGTCAATTGGGGATTCTTCTCTGCCAAAGCGTTCCATGCAGTGAGGGGCAATAGCGATTCGGTTGCACCCCCGGGGCTAGGATAAAGAGCCTTCATTTTCTTCTCCGGCGTGCTGTAGAAAAAAAACGCCAGGTTAATCGGAAGAGCCAGGTCTTCCCACTCGACATCCGACAGATCGAATTGAGGCAAACTCCAGATGTCCCTGGGGATCAATTTGAATCGGCCACCGACCACATCCTGGAAATGGAGCGCGCAAGGATCGCAAGTACAGACAATCCGACTATTGGATGCTTCCAGGAGGTGGCGATGAATTGGAAACAGAATCGCGCGACAAAACTCACAATGCTCCTGCGCCGTTCCGGGCTGACGAAAACGACGCAAAGTCTTGATCAGACTCTCTCCCTGCTCATCTATCTGGGAGTTCTCGCCAGTAAATCGTGGCGTGTTAGGATTTTGGTTCACTGCTTGCAGCGCTCCGGTCTGCGCGCCTGAGCGCAATGCTACTTGCCGCCGCGCTGCTTGAGTTGGTCAATAATGACTGCCCCAACAATAATGCAACCCTTGATAATCTGCTGCCAATAGGCCGACACATTCATCAAGTCGAGGATATTGTTTAGTACACCGATAATGAGCGCCCCGACAATCGTCCCGGCAACTGTACCGATTCCACCGGCTGAAAGGGAGGTGCCACCGATGACCGCAGCC
>Ga0182036_10000730_pt1 | contig 15003 bp, 15 predicted proteins | sample sta12Cox44000080_FD_125966 | JGI IMG/M metagenome (GOLD analysis project Ga0182036, IMG submission 125966) | Lab enrichment of tropical soil microbial communities from Luquillo Experimental Forest, Puerto Rico - statoxic.12C.oxic.44.000.080 | ecosystem: Environmental > Terrestrial > Soil >...
TCAGTCTGCTGCCAGTGCAGAGCACGGTCGCGGCCCCGCCGCCGCCGATCTCCTCCTCTTGCATCAGAGCCAGCGCCTGACGGCTCGCCGGCATGTCATGGGCCACCAGCGCCGAGCTCAGTGCCTGCAGGGTGACCCCCTTGGCCCGGTCGACCACCTCAGGCGGCAGGTCCTCGTATGTCAGCTTGGCGACGAACGCGGCGAACTCCCGGCTCAACGACATGGCCGCTTCCTTTGATTGATAGTCGGTCGTCGTATGCTGCCCTGCGTGCGGGCTTCACTCCGACAACCATCGCTTGTAGCCCTGACGCAGCGCCTTCCCTAACCGGTGGGCATTGTCGGTCCAATCGCCCTTGGGCGATTGGGGGGATGATGTTTGCCTCAGTTCCTTGGCCCACTTGCCGAGCCGAAAGGCGTTGTCCGTCCAATCCCCCGCGGGGGCCCCGGCTTCTCTGAGCCGCTGCTCCAGGCGTGTCTTCAGCGTCTGAGCGTTCGCTCTCTCGTGGTCGGTGGCGGCGGGATCGGCGATTACCGCGGCTACCGCCGCCAACTTACGGCGGACACTCGCGACCGACCCGACGAGTCCAATGATGCGCATGGCCAACAATCCTAGCACTACCTCCGCCGCCGCAGCTTAAGTGCGGCGCATTATGAAGATTTGCTGTGAGCCGTACGAGAACCAGATCCGTCGCGGTCTAAGGAAGTCGATCCCGAGCACCAAGTCGGCATCGCTCAGCGTTACGTCGGTCACGATGATTTCGGGATTGCGGATCGTCTCGGCCCCGATCTCCAATTGCGCAAACCGGTGGACGTGTGCGGCTAGCTGCTCTGCCGCTGCGCCGTGCACGGTGGCCACGCGGTCGCGCGCCAAAACCGCTGCACTGACGCCCAACGCGAGCGCTGCGCGGGTCGAGAGCACGGTGAATTGCGAGCCGGTATCGACGAACGCGTCGGTTCTGCGGCCATCGAGCTGGACCGGAAAGAACAGGTGGTCGCCCCTTGATCGACCTGCGCCGATCCTGGCGTAGGGTTCGGTCCAAGCCGGTCTCGCGACCGGACAGGTTTGCTTTTCGTAAAGGGCCATGCGGTGACCCGGCAGGTCGAGGTCAACGTCGAAGCTGCTCAGGGAGTCGGCGCCCAACACGCCGTCAAGCGGCCCCGAGAACACATTTGCCACATTGACCGGAGCGACGCGCACCCGACGCCAGGGTATCGGCACTCCGCCGACGGTGAAGCTGCGAAGCTCGACCTCGGTAGTTGGCAGGATCCCGCCAATGCCGCGCAGTTGCCTCTGAAATTCGATCTGAGGGCGTTGCGCGCCGATCCGCTGGGCGACGGCGGGGGTCAAGATCGTCGTTTCGGCGCCGGTATCGATAACCACGGTCACCGGGACCCCGTTCGCGGACAGGGTGATGATCAGCGCGTTGCGCAAGGTCGCAACTGTCGCTTCGCCCAGCCGAACCGTACCGCAGCCGCCGGCGGCGATCGGGTGTTCGGCGGGATACCCGACCCCCGACGCCAAAGAGGTCGTCACGATCGCGCCGCCGAGCCATCGATTCATGGGGGAGGAGGTGACATTCGACACCGTCCCGTGCAAGGAGCAACATCTCCGTGGTCGGTGTCGGGTATTGCGACCGGCCGGACTTGTTTTCCGGGCCCGCACGCCGTAATTAACCCCGCGATACCTCACGCAGGGCCGCGGCCCCTGCCGTCGTGCAGTGGCCGCTCCGGTGTCGGCGTCTCCGGAATTGCCGGGATACCGATTTCCCCTGCGGCGGCCCAACCGGAGAAAGGACCGAGAATGGCGATCCCGACCGTAACCATGCGCCAGCTGCTCGAAGCCGGCGTCCATTTTGGCCACCACACCCGGCGCTGGAACCCCAAGATGGCGCCGTACATTTTTGGCGTCCGTAACGGGATCCACATCATCGACCTCGAACAGACCGAGCCGATGCTGCATCAGGGGCTGCAGGCGATCCGCGACGTCGTCGCCGGTGGCGGCCGGGTGCTCCTGGTCGGCACCAAACGCCAGGCGCAGGAGCCGGTCGCCGAGGCCGCCAAACGCTGTGGCCAATACCACGTCAACCACCGCTGGCTCGGCGGCATGCTGACCAATTTCAAAACCATTTCCCAATCGATCCGCCGGCTGCGAGAGGTCGAGGAACGAATCGTGCAAGAGCAGAGCGGGCTGACCAAGCGCGAGTTGCTTGAGCTAACGCGGCGCCGCGACAAATACGAGCGCGCTCTCGGCGGGATCAAGGAGATGGGGGGGCTGCCGGACATACTCTTCGTGATCGACACGAACAAAGAAGCGATCGCGGTTAGCGAGGCAAATACCCTTCGCATCCCGGTCGTGGCGATCCTCGATTCGAACTCGTCACCCGACGGTATCGCGTACCCGATCCCGGGTAACGACGACGCGATGCGGGCGATTCAACTCTATTGCGATCTGGTGTCGGCCTCGGTGCTCGATGGATTGCAGGCCGAGCTCGCTGCGTCGGGAGTCGATATCGGCGCCCGGGCAGTGATCGAGCCTGTCACCCTTTCCGAGGATGTTCCCCAGGAGTTGCCGGGCGAGACCGAAGTCGAAAGCGTGCTGGACGGCGCGTTGTCGAGCGAGGCCGAAACGGCGGCGGTCGACGCGGCTCAGACGGGAGTTTGACGCAAATGGCGGAAGTGACCGCCGCGTTGGTCAAGGAGCTGCGCGAGAGGACCGGCGCGGGCATGATGGATTGCAAGAGGGCGCTCGGCCATAGCGGTGGCGACATCGAGGCCGCCGTCGACTGGCTGAGAAAGAAAGGTTTGGCAGCGGCCGCCAGCAAGGCTGGGCGAGTTGCCGCCGAAGGGCTGATCGGGGTCGCGACACAAGGACCCGTCGGGGCCGTGGTTGAGGTCAACTCCGAGACCGATTTCGTAGCGCGCAATAAGGAATTCCAGCGCTTTGTTCACGACGCAAGTGCACTTGCCCTCGACGGACACGATGAGGTTGCCTCATTCAAAGAGGCCCCCTATCCGGGCACCGGGCGCACTGTCCAGGCCGAGCTGACCCATCTCATCTCCACGATCGGCGAAAACCTAGTGCTGCGCCGGTTGGCGCGTCTTTCAGCCGGGCAAGGAGGTGTCTTCTCCTACGTTCACAATGCGCTCGGACCAGGGGTTGGCAAGATCGGCGTTATAGTTGCGTTGACCTCCACGGTCGCTCCCGATGAATTGGCGGGGCTCGGCAAGCAACTAGCGATGCACATTGCAGCAGCGAGTCCCCTTTATCTCGACATCGCTTCGGTGCCGAAATCGGCGCTGGAGCGCGAGCGCGGGGTATTGAGCGAGCAAGCCCGCGCGACCGGGAGGTCCAAGGAGATCATCGAGCAGATGGTCGACGGGCGGCTGCGCAAGTTCTACGAGGAGGTCGTCCTGCTCGAACAAGTCTTTGTCGTCGACCAGAAGACCAAGATATCTCTGGTGGTCGAACAAGCGGCGAAGACTTTTGGCGCGCCGATTCGGGTGACCGGATTTGCGCGCTTCGCCCTCGGCGAAGGAATCGATCGACACCGCCCTGATTTTGCGGCCGAGGTGGCCGCTCAGCTCAAAAGTTGACGATGGGCCAGGTTGGCCTGGGCGAAAGCGGCCAAGGAGCTTGAGCGGAATCTTAAGCTTCGAGCGATACCAAGAGAGCCGAGTGCCTGCGGTTTCCCGCTGGCGCACCATCTGCTGTCGAAAGGTGCTATGGGACGCCCGGTTTGGTGTATCTTCGACCTGATCGCGAGACCGGACCATCCGGGCGGATCTGCGTAGGCCTCATGTCAGCCGATCTCAAGTACCGCCGCGTTCTTCTAAAGGTTTCCGGCGAAGCGCTGATGGGGACGCGGGAGTATGGTCTCGATCCCGAGATGGTCGCTCGGGTCGCCGACGAAATCCATTCCGTACATGCCCTGGGCGTCGAGGTGTGCCTGGTCATCGGTGGGGGCAACATCTTCCGTGGCATATCGGCTAGCGCTGTCGGGATGGAGCGCGCCTCGGGTGACTATATCGGCATGCTGGCCACGGTGATTAACTCGCTCGCCGTGCAGAACGAGCTCGAGCAGCGCGGGCTGACAACGCGGGTCCAGTCGGCAATCTCGATGCAGGCAATTTGTGAACCCTACATTCGCCGCCGAGCGTTACGCCACCTGGAGAAGAAGCGGGTTGTCATCTTCGCCGCCGGGACGGGCAACCCGTTCTTCACGACCGACACCGCGGCGGCGTTGCGGGCTTCCGAAATGGGCTGCGACGCGTTGTTGAAGGCGACCAAGGTAGATGGGGTCTATGACGCCGATCCCAACCAGGTTCCCGGTGCGGTACGGTTCGAACGGCTCAGCTATCTCGACGTACTGTCTCGGGATTTGCAGGTGATGGATGCTTCGGCAATATCCCTGGCACGTGAGAACCGCATTCCGATCCTCGTGTTCTCGATCTTTGAGAACGGCGGCTTTTCAAAGGTCCTCCGCGGTTGCGGGCGGTGTACCATCATCGGCGAACCAAATTGAGCATCGACACGGAAAGACAGGCCATGCCGGAAGATGTGCTCCTTAAGGATCTCCGGCGCCGCATGGACGGCGCAATTGAAGTGTTGCGCAAGGAATTCGGCGGGCTGCGAACCGGCCGTGCGTCGGCGAGCCTTCTCGAACCGGTCACCGTCCCCGCTTACGGCGGTACATCACCGCTCAACCAGGTGGCCAATATCAGCGTTCCGGAGCCGCGGATGATCACCGTCCAGGTTTGGGATCGCGCCCTGGTTAAGGCCGTTGACAAGGCGATTCGGGAAGCTGGGCTGGGTCTTAATCCGCAAACCGAGGGTCAAACGATCCGCGTTCCGATCCCCGATTTAAATGAGGAGCGGCGGCGCGAACTGACGCGGGTCTCGGCAAAATACGCCGAGCAGGCGCGCGTCGCGGTTCGTAACGTGCGCCGGGACGGTATCGAGCTTCTCAAGCGGCGGGAGAAGGAGGCCGAGATCTCGCAAGACCAACAGCGCAAGCAGCAGCAAGAGATTCAGCATCTAACCGACGACTACATCAGGCGCATCGACCAAGCGCTGACGCAAAAGGACAATGAGATCTTGCAGGTTTAATGGCCCGCCGGATGAACGCTGTCGCCACTCTGCGGGCACTACCACGGCACGTCGCCATCATCATGGACGGCAACGGCCGGTGGGCAAAGGCTCGAGGCATGCCGCCGATCGCCGGACATCGGCGCGGCGCCGAAGCGGCACGCCGCACCGTGATCGCGGCGGCCGAGCTTGGCGTCCGGTATCTGACGCTCTTTGGGTTCTCGTCAGAGAACTGGAAGCGGCCGTCTGCGGAGATTCAGGATCTGATGGCGTTGCTGCGCCATTATCTGTGCGGAGAGATCGCTGAATTGCATCGCAATGGCGTTCGTCTGAAGGTTATCGGACAACTGGCCCGTCTCGCGCCGGACCTAGTCAAACTGATCGAACACGCCGAAACCATGACGCGGGAAAATTCCCGAATTACGCTGACGATCGCGTTGTCTTATGGCGGGCGCGCTGAAATCGTCGCGGCCGTGCGGGCGATAGCGGTCCAGGCAGCGCGCGGGGCGCTTGCCGCGGAGGAAGTCGACGAGGATTGCATCGCCCGTCATCTCTTCACCGCGGATATTCCGGACCCAGACCTATTAATCCGGACCAGTGGCGAGCAGCGCATCAGCAACTTTCTACTGTGGCAATGTGCATATTCCGAGCTGGTCTTCACCAAAACACTGTGGCCCGACTTCTCCAAGCACGACTTGGAGCGAGCGATCGATGAATTCTGCGGCCGCGAACGCCGATACGGTGCGTCGGTTGGCTCGCGCTGAACACGGCTCGCTACGCCCGCGCGTGCTGTCGGCGATTACTCTAGCCCCGTTGCCAATCGCGGCGATTTGGTTCGGCTCGCCTTGGCTCCCGTTGCTGACCGCGCTGGCCGGTGCCGTCATGGCTTGGGAATGGGGACGGCTGTGTCGTCTGGGTCGGTTTGGCGCAACGGGGATCGTGCTCGTGGGGGTTGTCCTCGCCACTATCGCTACGGCCACGCTCACCACCCTTGGATCAGCCGTCGGATTCGCCCTTCTCGGTGCTGCCATCGTCTTCTGGTCTGCTCGAAGGCGACCCGATCTCCATCCGGAATGGACCGCCTTCGGTGCGCTCTGGGTGACCCTACCTTGCATTTGCCTGCTCTGGCTCGCGCGCGGCGGCCCGAATGGCCGTGCGACACTGTTGTGGCTCCTTGCCGTCGTATGGGCGACCGATATCGGCGCTTACGTGATCGGCAGGACGCTCGGCGGCCCGCGGCTCGCACCCCGCTGGAGCCCGCGGAAAACCTGGGCGGGACTCGCCGGTGGCGCGGCATGTGCCGCGCTCGTCGGGTGGACGACCGTGTTATGGCTCGGGATTTCTCCGGCTTTGCCGCTCGTGCTCCTCAGTGCGGGCCTTGCGATTGTCGAGCAGTTCGGCGATCTTGCCGAGTCCTTGGCTAAGCGCAGGTTCGGCGTGAAAGATTCGAGCGGTCTCATTCCCGGTCATGGCGGGCTTCTCGACAGGCTCGACGGTCTGCTTGCCGTTATTCCTGTCGTGGCGCTACTGACCTTGATTGCCGGCCGCAGCGTCATCGCATGGCAATGATTGCGCCCGATCGCGTCGGCGCCGGCAACGAAAGGATGCGGCGCGTCACGATCCTCGGTTCTACTGGCTCTGTCGGGCAGAACACCGTCGATCTGCTGCTGCGCAACCCAGAGGCCTTTGAGGTCGAGGGCCTTACTGCCAGCCGGAACGCGGCCCGTTTGGCCGAGCAGGCGCGCGCGTTGCGGGCGCGATTCGTGGCGATCGCTGACCCCGTCCATTACCCAGCGCTGAAGGAGGCGCTCGCCGGGACCAGAATTGAGACGGCCTGTGGCGCAGAGGCCATTGTCGAGGCGGCGCTGCGTCCCGCCGACTGGGTGATGGCGGCAATTGTTGGGGCGGCCGGGCTCGCGCCAACTTTAGCAGCAATCCGGCGTGGGGCTATCGTCGCGCTGGCCAACAAGGAAGCTCTTGTGTGTGCCGGCGCTCTCGTGATGCAGGAAGTGACCCGCTGCCACGCGACGTTGTTGCCGGTCGACAGCGAGCACAACGCGATCTGGCAATGCTTTGATCTCGCCCGCGTCGAGACGATCGAGCGGATCATTCTGACGGCGAGCGGAGGCCCGTTTCGCGAGCGAAACTTCGAGGACATGCGGGACGTCACGCCGCAGCAGGCGGTCGCCCATCCGAATTGGAGCATGGGAGCCAAGATCTCAGTCGATTCGGCAACAATGATGAATAAGGGGCTTGAGCTCATCGAGGCCCACCATCTTTTCCGGTTGCCGTTGGACCGCGTCGAGGTCGTCGTTCATCCCCAGTCTATCGTTCATGGCGCGGTGGTCTATCGCGACGGTTCGGTGCTGGCTCAGCTCGGGTCACCCGACATGCGCACCCCGATCGCATATGCCCTCGCTTGGCCGGATCGAATCGAGACGCCGACCAAACGGCTCGACCTGACGGCGGTCGGCCGCCTCACGTTCGAGCCGCCTGACGAGCAACGTTTCCCTGCTCTGCGCGTCGCCCGGGAGGCGCTGATCCGCGGCGGCGGCTGCCCGACCGTCTTGAACGCCGCGAATGAAACCGCGGTACATGCCTTTCTGGAGGGTCGCATCGGGTTTCTCGATATCGTCGAAACGGTCGAGCGTACGCTCGATCAGCTGCCGGGTGGCAAGCTCGAAACTCTCGACGACGTCTATAATTTCGACACAACCGCGCGGAAAGTTGCCGCCGGGCTTTCGGGCATCCACGCCTTTCCGCACTCACCTGCACTGACGGATCTGCGATGATAGAGTTTCTGCATCACGGCCTGGCTTACCTGATCCCGTTTCTCCTGATTCTTACCGTGCTCGTCTTTGTTCACGAATTCGGGCACTACCTTGTTGCACGCTGGAATAGAGTTCGGGTTGAAGTTTTCTCGATCGGCTTTGGTTCGGAGTTGTTCGGGTGGTGGGACAGCGCCGGGACGCGATGGAAGTTCAGCACAATCCCCCTTGGCGGATACGTCAAAATGTTTGGCGATGCCGACGCGAGCTCCGGCCTCCCGGCTGCGGGGCTGGCGCGAATGGCGCAAGCGGAGCGGGAGGTCTCGTTTCATTACAAAAAGCTCGGCCAACGGGCAGCGATCGTGGCCGCTGGACCCGCGGCGAATTTTGTATTTGCGATTGTGGTCTTGGCAGTTCTTTTCATGACTTTCGGCCAACCGTACACCCCGGCGGACGTTGGGCAGGTGCAGCCGGGCAGCGCGGCCGAACAGGGCGGCATGCTGCCTGGCGATGTGATGCTCAGCATCGACGGGCGACCTATCGCTCGTTTCGAGGATGTGCAGCAGTCGGTTCGCCTCAATCCCGGCGTGCCGATGGCCATGGTGGTCAGGCGCGACGGTCGAGAAATCGAACTCCGCGTCACACCAAGTCGGACTGAACTGACCGATCGCTTTGGCAATCGTTACGAAATCGGCTTGCTGGGCATCGCTCGCAGCGGGATGGAATATGTCAAGCGGGATCCATTGACCGCGTTGCTGCAGGCCGGGAACGAGACCTGGGAGCTGTCCGTTGGGACGCTGAAGGCAATGTGGCAGATCGTGATCGGAACGCGGGCTGCGGACGAGCTCGGAGGGCCGCTGCGCATTGCTCAGATGTCCGGAGAGGTCGCCCAGGGTGGGATCGTTGCGGTACTGTGGTTTATGGCGGTCCTGTCGATTAACCTTGGATTAATTAATCTGTTCCCGGTGCCGGTTCTTGATGGCGGGCACCTGTTGTTTTACGTAGCCGAGGCGGTGCGCGGGAAACCCCTGGGGCAGCGCGCGCAGGAATACGGCTTTCGCATCGGCCTCGCCTTAGTGCTGACCCTGATGGTGTTCGCCACCTGGAATGATCTCGTCCATCTCCGGATAGTGGAGTTTGTCAAGGGCCTTGTGACGTAACGGGATCCGATATACCAGGGGGCGGATGCTGACCGGCGCGGGGGCGCTTTGCGTTGCATCCGCTTAATGCCCGTATGGGGGGCGGCGTTCGGCGCGATCCTCCTGATTGTGGCCGTACCGCTGCGACAAGTTGCAGCGCAGACCACGGCTCGTAGCGCTGCGCTAGCTCAGATGGGCGGGGGGACTGTCGCGGATATCCGAATCGAGGGGGTGCAGCGGATCGAACCCGAAACAGTCCGCTCGTATCTGCTGATCCAGCCGGGCGATGAGTGGGACGACGAGCGAGTGGACAAGTCGCTTAAGGCGCTGTTCGCTACCGGCCTGTTTGCCGATGTCAATCTCAGCCGGATTGGCAATACCCTGGTCGTCAAGGTGGTCGAGAACCCAATCATCAATCGTATCGCGTTCGAAGGTAACCACAAGCTTGACGATAAGGATCTCAATGCCGAGATCCAGTTGCGCCCGCGCGTTGTCTACACCCGTTCTCGGGTGCAGAACGATGTCAAGCGCATCCTCGATCTCTATCGCCGGCACGGAAGGTTTGGGGCGACCGTCGAGCCAAAGGTAATTCAACTTTCCGAGAACAGAGTTGATCTTGTATTTGAGATCAACGAAGGCGAGTTTACGGGCGTACGCGGCATTAATTTTATCGGAAATCACCAATTCGGCGAGGCCAAGCTGCGAGGGGTCATCCAGACAAAAGAAAGCCGTTGGTATCGGTTTCTATCGACTGACGACACCTATGATCCGGATCGTTTGACTTATGATCGGGAGCTGTTACGGAAGTTCTATCTGACCGAGGGGTATGCTGATTTTCGGGTGGTTTCGGCGGTTGCCGAGTTCACCCCGGATCGCGACGGTTTTATCGTTACCTTCACCCTCGACGAGGGCGAACGCTATCGCTTCGGCAAGGTCGACGTCGACATCAAGCTCAAAGATTTGCCGCCCGAGGTAGTGCTCCCCCTTTTGACGGTCCATTCGGGCGATTGGTACAATGCCGACGCCGTCGAAAAGTCGATCTCGGTTTTGACAGAGACGCTGGGCAACCGGGGCTACGCCTTTGTCGAGATCAAGCCCAACATAACGCGAAATCGTGAGGACCACACAGTCGACATTATTTTCGGGGTGCAAGAGGGTCCGCAGGTCTATGTCGAGCGGATCGACATCGTTGGCAACGTGCGCACCCTCGACAAGGTGATACGCCGCGAATTCCAGCTGGTCGAGGGTGACGCCTTCAACACCACTAAGATGCAACGCTCGCAGCAGCGTCTAAAGAACCTTGGCTTCTTCAAGAAAGTTGAGGTGACCAATGCCCCGGGCTCGGCGCCGGACAAAACCGTAGTGACCGCCGAGGTTGAAGAACAGTCGACGGGCGAGCTGTCCCTCGGGCTCGGCTTCTCGACCACCGACGGTCCACTCGCCGATATCAACATTCGCGAGCGGAATTTCCTCGGACGCGGCCAAGACCTGCGGATCGGTGCAGTGGTCTCGTTACGCTCTCAGCAGGTCGACCTCAGCTTTACCGAGCCCTATTTTCTCGACAAAAACATCGCCGCCGGCATCGATATTTTCGAGGTCAAAACCAGCCCGACTGCGAATTTCTTTAGCGGGGTGACGCCTCCCTACCAGCAATTCTCTTATGGCGGGGCGCTTCGTGCGGGGTACCAGATCACGGACAACCTGCGCCAGACATTCAAATATACAGCACGATCAGACGATATTATAAACCTCCAGAACAACACGTCTCTATTTATCGTGCTCGAATCGGGGCAGCATTTGACCTCGGAGATCGGACAGGTCCTGCTATACGATCGCCGGGATGATCGGCTTGACCCTACGAGCGGCTATTACGCGTCGATCGGCAATGATTTCGCCGGTGTCGGCTTCGGTGTCGACTACGTGCGCAATAAGGCGAATGTCGGCTATTACTACTCGGTAGCACCGGAATGGGTGCTGAGTCTTACCGGAGAAGTGGGTGAAATCTTCGGCTGGAATGGGCAACAGGTGCTGCTTCAGGACCGGTTCTTTGTCGGCGGCGACAATCTGCGCGGCTTTCAAAGCGCCGGCATCGGGCCCCGCGACTCGGTCAGCGGCGACGCCTTAGGAGGTCAGAAATATTATATCGGCTCTGTGACCTTGGGTGTGCCGCTCGGATTGCCCAAGGAACTCGGGTTGAGCGGACGTGTCTTTACCGATTTCGGCACATTGTACCAAATCGAACCGACGAATATCGTGCTGACCCCCGCTCAGTTGGCGCAAACAGGTGGCGTCCAGCCGCAAGTCGAACAGAGCCCGGCAATTCGCTTGAGTGCCGGCGTTGGGGTGTCATGGAAGTCCCCGGTAGGTCCTATCCGGTTGGACCTCGCCTATCCGATCAGGAAGGAAGGCTTCGACAAGACCCAAATTTTCCGAGTTAGCTTCGGGACGAAGTTCTGATGTTGCTGTGGTATTTTCGCCTTCCGGCGCTGTTGCTGCTATTCTTGTGCTCTCTCACCGGCAACGCCGTGGCGCAAGCCCCGCCGGCGCCCTCGCCGCCAACACAGGCCCCCCCGCCGCCGACGCAGGCGCCCCCACCCCCGGCACCGTTCCCCACGGCACAGAACCTGACCGTGATGGTCGTCGACGTTCAGTCGCTCTTACAAAATTCCAAGGCGGCCAAAATGGTTCGTAGCCAGATCGAACAAAAGCGCGGCGAGTATACCAAGGAGATCTCACACCAGGAGGAGTCGCTCCGCGCAGAACGCGACGCACTGCAGCGACAGCAAGCCTCGCTTTCGCCGGAGTCATTGAACCAGAAGGGGCGCGACTTTCAACAGAAGGTCAATGATCTTGAAAGGAACGTTCAAGGCAAACGCCAAGCTCTAGAGAAGTCAAACGGCGATGCACTCCAAAAAATTCAAGAGGAGATGCTTAAAATTATTGCAGATATTGCAAAACAGCGGAAGGCGAATCTGGTGTTTCAACGGACTGATCTCGTGCTCTTCGACCAGGCGTTCGACGTGACCGACGAGGTCCTGCAAAAGCTCGACGAACAAATGCCGACCCTCACAGTGAACTTCGTTGCGCCGGTGCCTCCCAGCGCAAGTGCCTCGCCCCCGGCCCTTGCGGCCCCGAGCGGCTCAGCCGCTCCCACCCCCAAGCCAAAAAAGAAGTGATGCAGCAACGGACTGATCCGGCCGAGGACAGATGGCCGATCCGCGTTTCTTCGATCGCGCCGGGCCCTTCACGCTCGAATCTCTCGCGGCGCTGAGCGGCGCGCGGCTGTTGAACCCGCAAGGTGGTGCGCGGCTATTTCGCGACGTGGGTCCGCTTGATACGGCTGGTCCGGAAGACGTGAGCTTTCTCGAAAATCGGAAATATTTACAGGCGTTCGCTCGCTCTCGAGCCGGAGCGGTGTTCGTCGACGAGCAAGTCTCCGGACGCGCGCCGGCAGGGATGGCGGTGCTTGTAAGCGACGAACCTTACAAGGCTTATGCTCTCGCTGCGCAGGCCTTCTACCCGGCGCGGTCGATCATTCCTCATCGCTCACCATCGGCGCTGATCGATCCGACGGCAACCGTGCCTGAGGATTGCGATATCGGACCAAATGCTGTTATCGAGCAGAGTGCGCGGCTGGGGCGGCGCTGCCGGGTCGGGGCGAACACAGTAATCGCCGCCGGGGTGGAAGTTGGCGATGACTGCCGAATTGGCCCTAATGTCACACTCAGTCATTGCGTGATCGGTTCGCGCGTCGTATTGCACCCGGGTGTGCGGATCGGCCAGGAAGGGTTCGGTTTCGCGTCCGACCCGGCGGGTCCGGTCAAAGTCCCTCAGCTCGGACGGGTCCTTATTGGTGACGACGTGGATATCGGCGCCAACACCACGATCGATCGAGGGTCAGGTCCGGACACCGTGATCGGTTCGGGCTCGATGATTGATAATCTGGTGCAAATCGGGCACAACGTCATTCTCGGGCGATGCTGCGTTCTCGCCGGTCAGGTCGGGATCTCAGGGAGCACCAGGCTCGACGATTTTGTCATGGTCGGGGGACAAGGCGGGCTCGCCGGCCATTTGCATATCGGGCGCGGAGTACGTATTGCCGCTAAGAGCGGGATCATGCGTGACATACCGGCTGGAGCGACAGTGTGCGGCAGTCCCGCGGTTCCGCTAACCGAGTTCATGAGGCAGACGGCTGTGCTGCAACGTCTCGCCAGGAAGAAAGACAAGTGATGATCGATCCGGCTTGCGTTGAAGAGCAAATCACGCAAGTCGATGTTCAGCGGATCATGGAAATGATCCCACATCGCCATCCATTTCTAATGATCGACAGAGTCATAGACATGGTGGCAAACGAGCGGGCGACCGGCATCAAGAGCGTGTCGATCAACGAAAATTATTTTCAGGGCCATTTCCCGACGCGTCCCGTGATGCCGGGAGTGCTGATCATCGAGGCGATGGCGCAAACTGCCGCGGTCCTGGTAGTTCATACACTAGGGCCCGAATCCGAAGGCAAGCTGGTCTATTTCATGAGCGTCCATAACGCCCGGTTTCGACGCCCTGTGTTTCCCGGCGACCGCCTCGATGTGTACGTCACCAAGCAGCGTCATCGCGGCAATGTCTGGAAGTTCGAGGGCCGAGCGAAGGTCGGCGAAAATTTGATGGCCGAAGCCGTATTCGCGGCGATGATTTTGAACGAGTAGACGATCAGCGGATGCCGCAGATCCACCCTACGGCCGTTGTCGCGCCGGGGGCGAGGCTGGCGCAAGATGTCGTCATCGGGCCCTATTGCATCGTCGGCGAGCATGTCACCCTCGACGCTGGGGTCACGCTTCTCTCGCATGTGGTTGTCGACGGGCGCACAACGATTGGGGCGGACACACGCATTTTCCCGTTTGCCTCGATCGGCCTTGAACCGCAGGATCTCAAATATCGCGGGGAGGAATCGACGCTCGTCATCGGGCGAAACAACAGGATCCGCGAATACGTAACGATGAACCCAGGGACGTCCGGAGGCGGGATGGCCACTCGCGTCGGCGACAGCTGCCTGTTTATGGTCGGGGTGCATATAGCGCACGATTGTCAGATCGCCGACCACGTGATCATGGCGAACAATGCCACTCTCGCGGGCCATGTCGTCATTGATGACTACGCCGTTCTCGGTGGGCTCTGCGCTATTCATCAGCATGTCCGAATCGGCAGGCACGCGATGATCGGCGGCATGTCAGGCGTTGAGCGTGATGTCATTCCTTACGGCCAGGTGATGGGGGACCGGGCGAGACTTTGCGGGCTGAACATTGTCGGGATGCAGCGCCGTGGCTTTAGTCGTGAGGACATCCAAGGACTCCGCAACGCCTACCAATTCTTGTTCTCTTCGGATGGCACGCTGAACGATCGTGTAAACGAAACCGCCGAGCGCTTCAGTGGCGTCGCCCCTGTCGACGATATCCTTGACTTCATCCGCACGGACTCGAGCCGCGCCATCTGTCAACCGAAAGGGGCAAATGACGGGTAGGCTCGGTATCGTGGCCGGAGGCGGCCGCCTGCCACAGCGGCTGGTCGAATCCTGCCGAGCCGCCGGACGCGATGTCTTTGTCTTGGCCCTAGAGGGCGCGGCTGAGCCGGAAACAGTACGCGGCGTACCCCATGCCTGGTGTCGCATAGGCGGGGCCGTGAAAGGTCTATCTTTACTCCGCGAAAATAATGTGACTGAACTTGTCTTAGCCGGCAGCGTCCGGCGCCCATCGCTAGGCACGCTGCGCCCGGATTGGCGGGCGGCCAAGCTGTTCGCGCGTATTGGCTACCGTTCTCTGGGCGATGACGGCTTGCTGTCGGCCATCGTAAGCGAACTCGAGAAAGAAGGTTTTCGTGTCATCGAGCCCGATCAGCTGCTTGATGGCGAACTCGTCGGCACCGGGCCGCTCGGCACGGTTCAGCCGAATCCGCAATCCGAGGCGGACATCGAGCGCGGGCTGCGCATTGCTTGCGCTTTGGGCGCTCTCGACATCGGCCA
>Ga0182036_10000738_pt1 | contig 14931 bp, 10 predicted proteins | sample sta12Cox44000080_FD_125966 | JGI IMG/M metagenome (GOLD analysis project Ga0182036, IMG submission 125966) | Lab enrichment of tropical soil microbial communities from Luquillo Experimental Forest, Puerto Rico - statoxic.12C.oxic.44.000.080 | ecosystem: Environmental > Terrestrial > Soil >...
ATGCACCACGGAGCGGTCGGTCGGCCGCACTTCGAGCATCTGCACCCACTTGTCTTCCTTGAAGCCAGTCGGAACGATGACGTATTGATAGTCGATCACGCCGGCGGCAGGAACGGAAAACGGCTGTGGCAGTTGAACAACCATATCCGGCTGGGGAATGCCCCACCCCTCGACAAACTCGCGCACCGGCGGCGGCATATCCTTCGGATCGCCTTCCTGGGCGCCGCCGTTCACCCAAGTGACAAGCGTCCGGATTTCCGCCGGCGAGAGTGACCGCTCATTGGAGAAGTGCCCGTACTGCGAATCGGCGTACCACGGCGGCATGATCTTTTGCGTGACGGCCATTTTGATCACGGAGGCCCATGGCTTGGTGTCCTTATAGGTCAGCATCGAGAAAGGTGCAGCCTCGCCTGGCCGATGACACGTCTGGCAGTGCTTCTGCAGAACGGGCGCCACGTCTTTGGAAAATGTGGGAGGCGGGTTGTTCGGTTCTTGGGCGCGCACATTGAGCAAGGCGCAAACCGCAAAGGCGAGCAAAATTGCGAAACACGTAACAGCGCGGCCCGTCACTTCCATTTGTGTCCACCTTCCACGATGGTGATGTAACGGCCGAGCGCAAGATTCGTAAAGCGCCGGACTGCACCGCCGGGCCATTTTACCTCAAGACAATCGAACGGCCTCGCCGCGCCCACGTTGGGCTGCCGTCCATCGTCATCGAATCGCCCTGCCACGGCTCGACGTATCAGAACACAGCCCGTCACCATCGAACCACAGCACTTTGATCAAATCCATTCGCCCCGACCAATTACTACTTGTAATTGCAGACGATTGTGCGCCTGGCGTTTCAGTCCATTCCGGTCCATTCGGTCCGAGACAACAGTCTTCTTGCCAAACCTGAACCGATTTTGAAGGAATGTCGAAGCCATCGATGGTGATTTGGAAGCACCTGCAAAACCCTAGTTTACCGCCCTTCCTCCAAGCAGTCTTTGAAGCGACTCAATCAGGTCGCTTTCAGCATCGCCTCGCTCAATTTGAGCAATCTGGGGCTCGAATTCTTCGACAATGGCACGATACTCACGGGTTTGACGCAGCTCCTCGAGATTATCCTGCCAATCGACCGGGGCCTGCTCATGGGCAGCGTTAGAATCCATGATGGCTCTCAAAGCGAGATTCTCTGCGATTAGCTTCATGTGTTCACGAAGGAAAGCAGCAAGAGCGCGTCTCTGCTCAGGTGTCATCGCTGGCATTGATTAGATTCCTTGCGAGTCGCGCAAGAGACTTAACCGAAAGGAGCCGGATGTCAAGTAGCCAGTAAACCAGGATCATTGCGGTCGTGTTCCGCGACGTTCTCGTCGATTTTCAGACGTTTAGCCCGCTTCTTTGGTATCCCGTCATGATTGTTGAGGTTTTCGTATTACTGATAGCGGTGAAGCGGATAGAAGACAAGCTGACTGGGACACACGCGATGGTCAGACTCAAATTCTAAAAACGGGCGGTGTGCGGAATATGAACGCGATTTCGGTCCAACGTCGGTGTTTTGTAATGTGTTTTCTAACCACCCTGAGCCCTGAATGCGCAATGATTCTTGCCAGGGGAAAATGCAACGACATGTTGACGGACTGGAGGGAATTCGCGGCGCAACATTGGGTCGTAGGCGGCATTCTGACCTCTCTCTTATGGTTTCTTGCGGGAAGCAGTCATTCTCAAATGGGAAGCCTAATGCCGCCATCGGATGGCAATGCCTAGCCGTCCTCATCATACTGATCAGATCCGGCGTAGAGGGGGAATGGCTCGGTCTTGCATTTGGAATAGCCGTCCTGTATGTCGAGGTGCGTTCAATCAGACGCATTTCGAAAACACAAGAAGCTAAGTCAAGCGAATGAGCTGCTAGAATTCAGAAAAACGGGGCTGCACGGTGCAGACTAACTCAACACGCACCATTTCAGTGAACGGCATTCCGCTGCGTACTGAACCACCTTGTTCGGCGTTTTTCCGCCCACCTCTCTTTTGTAACCGCCTATCTGCGTCAACATCTAATCGAGTGTAAGGAGGCCCGGTTATGAAATTCAACTCGGGTCTTGCGGAAGGCATAGAGCGAGTCCTGGAACTTTCAGTGGAGGCGCATGTTAAAAGGCGCGAAGTCGCCATCGACTCCTCTGAGTTTCACAACTTGACCGGAGCGATAGCAGCCTACGGCAAAGTGCTCGCAATGCTCACGGCACTTCAACAGGGAGAAGAGTTCTACGAAATGTTCGGTCAACACCCTTCCGAGCGTGTCGCCGCTTAGCTGAAGCGCAGCGGAGGTGTCGGGCTCTAATTCCTGAACTTGGCAGCGTGTATGGGCCTCAAAACATCAATTAGGGAATTCGGCGACGTGACCATTCTTGACCTTCGAGGACGTTCGACCATTGAAGGCGAAAGCGAGTTACTCAGCGGTCGTTTGAAAAAAGTGATCGCCAAGGGTGCGCGTAAATTGTTGCTGAACCTGCAGGACCTGACGCAAATTGATACCACTGGGGTCAGTGTCATCATCGAGAACTTTGTATCTCTCAGAAAAAAGGGTGGCGAACTGAAACTGCTCTGTCCGAGGGATCGCGTCTTAGAAGTGCTAAGAGTGTTCCAGATTACAAAAATCATTCCTTGTTTTGAGACCGATACCCAAGCGCTGGCCAGTTTCCAGCTACAGGCGCCATATGCTGCTTAGAGGCAGCGCGGCGATGAACGCCGACGCACGACAATGAATTCTGTGTCTATCTATCCGCGATCTTGCTGGCCGGCCTTGCACTGAATGCGGTTCTGGGATGGTGGTGCGCACATCCGGCTGCACCGCTGACTATGGTTCCTGTCATCACTGAGGAGGGATTCGATGGAATCAAGGCATGAACTTGTTGTTAAGCCAGGCCGCGATCCAACCCCGCTGTTCAGGCGTCTGCGGGATTGTGGAACAATAGAACATCAAACTAGCGCGGACCTCGGTGCTCAGAGAAATCCGCGAAGAAAAGAGCACGGTGAGAATAGGCGCCCGGGTGTTTGTCATAACCTGCGCATTTGTTTGTTCAGGACGTTGTTCTGCACAGTCGAATGAAAACGAACCCTCCGCTGTCGTTGAGGTCGGGCCCGCTGCGGGCCGGAGTCTCACCGAGGGTCATTCGAGCTTCGGCCCAGCAGTCGCGGTCGAGGTAACACCGATAGAAGACCGGCTAGAACTTGAGGCTGGCGTCTCGCCGCTCTTCAGGCGTCACTCGACGGAATGGAGTATCGACCTTCTGTTTAAGAAGCCGTGGACTCTTTCGGATACAAAGGAGTTCATGCTTGGGGCTGGCCCCGAGTGGATTCACACGAACGCATACGGCATGAAAATGAATTCCGTCGGTGTCGAAGTCGCTCCAGAGTTCATGTTTTGGTCATCGAGAAAGCACAGACTCGGCTGGTATCTCGAACCAAGCTACGAATACAAATTTGGGCCTGGCCATGAACACTCGCTCGGCATTACCGGCGGGCTTCTAATCGGGATTTACAAAAAATAGGAAGAACAACTAACCGAGCTCAACCCTCGTCAGCCAAGGGTATTGCTGAGGTTTTGTCGCAGCAGGAGTCCAGAATTCACCGAAATGCGGAATTGTGTGTCACATTCTTTGCGCGGGCCATCGGCGCCACCCTTGAGGCTCTCTTCTTTCTCCCCAGCCTTTGCCGCCGCGACAAACCGCTAAGTTATTCGAGGGAAACATGATCGGGCGATGGGAATCGGACCCACGTCCGAAACTTGGGACTTCGGGGGATCGCGTGCGTGTAGACAATGAGGGTTGTCTTAAGGAGATTTGCGAAGCAAGGCCGAGGCGTTTTTGCGAATCTCGCCGAAACCATATGAACAGGCAGTCCCAAGTATTCGCGACGGACAACCGGCTGATGCTGCACAGACGATCGCGAACAAACCGACTGAGGTGATATTCGGGAATCCTGAATGGGCGCATCGCCCTGATTGTCAGGGGTTTGGTGCAGATTCCGCAGGCAGAATCTCAGTTGAGCGATTCGAGAGTACCGCTCCTTCTTATACGCGTACGGGCCTCTTCTTAGGACTCAATGGGCACATTCGCGCTTACCTCAAGGCACACCCTGATTGGGAGAGAGAAGGCTTCACGCAGCTTGTACAGCAATTTGTCGAGATGGAGATCACGGCACACGCAAACCTCGCCGGCCCACCAATTTCGGAGCTCGAGATCGACAAAGACGGAAAAGTTCATTGGCTTGCCAAAGGTGCTTGCCCTCCAACGCAGGCTGACTAGCTGCGCTTGGCGGCAAAAGCAGGGTCAGGTAACTGGTTGGCCAAAGGCCGCCTCGAGTCTCGGCTAGGAGAGCTTAGGCGTCACGAGATAATGGATTGAGGAGTTGAGTTCAGAGTTGAACGAATATGACGCTAGATCGAACAGGATTGCGCCACAAACAAAACTACGAGGGGTGGGGCATCAGAATTCGGGTTACGAATGCCCTGAAAGGGATTCGCTGTTTGCGTATCGTCGTAGCCGCGTTGGTGGTTCTTTGGGGGACGCCAGGGTTTGGGCAAGGGAAAAGCTCTGATAAAGCGACCATCGGGGCAGGAACGATTGAGGGAACGCTCACCACGAACCAAGACAACGCCTCGACAGGATTGGTGGGCGTTACGGTAAAACTCCTCCCGGCGTCGGGAGGAAGCGCAGCGACCGCAGACACGGATGAGTCAGGGCACTATGAATTTACGAATCTACAGGCTGAGAACTACACCATTTCAATCGCACTATCAGGGTTCAAAGTCATAGCGAAGCCAGTCTCCCTCGGCCCGGGACAAACGGTCGTCCAGGATTTCAAGCTGGAACTGGAAACGGTCACCGACAAGGTCGAGGTTCACGAGGAGAACCAGATCATCTCGACAGACAGCGTATCGGCGCCGGCAGCGACGGTCAGCCAGAACGAGCTAACCTCCCTTCCGACAGCACAGCAGAAGGTCAGGGAAGTACTTTCCGTGACACCGGGCGTGGTGCGAACGCAAGATGGAAAACTGAACTTCAAGGGGTCGGATGAAAACCAAAGCTTGCTGCTGGTGAATTCGGCGCGGACCACGGATCCCGTAACGGGAAGTTTTTCGGTTCCGGTGCCGACAGATGCGGTGCAGTCTTTTGCGGTCTACAAGACACCCTACAACGCAGGGCTAGGAGGGTTCTCGGGGGGCGTAACCGCTGTGGAGACAAAGCCTCCCGATGATCAGTGGGATTACAGGCTCAAGAGCTTTGTTCCATCCGTGCTGGGTAAAGAGGGCAAGATGGTGGGTCTCTCCGAAGCCATGCCAGGATTCGATTTTGGCGGGCCACTGATCAGCCACAAGCTTCTCTTTTCGGAAGTGTTCCAGTATGACATGAAGAAACGGACGGTCCTGGGGCTGCCGTGGCCTTATGACATCAGTAAGAAACAAGGCTTCAATTCGTTTACTACGCTTGAGGCCATTCTTTCCCCGAAACACGTAATGACTCTGACAGCGAATGCCTTTCCGCAGAGGGTGCAGCACGCGGACATCACGGCGCTCATTCCTCAGCCCGCCTCCAACGATTTGAACCAGAAAGGAATCGCTACGGCTCTCGCAGATAAATATCAATTCAGCTCCGGTGCCATTTTCAGCGCGATCGCCCAATTCACACGGTTCGACAGCGACGCCCACGGGCAGGGCTTTGCCGATATGCTAGTCACGCCGGAAGGGTGGGGTGGAAACTTCTTCAATCGCTGGTCGCGGCGGGGCAAAGAGCTACAGGTAATCCCATCCTACCAATTATCGGAGAAACATTGGCTCGGACGACATGAAATTCATGCTGGCGTGGATGTCGATCATCGTTCCTACTCGGGCACAACGTTTTCAAGCCCGGTGCAGGTTCTTCGTCAAGACGGGTCGCTCGCTGAGCGAATTGATTGGCAACCCGCGCCGCTCCAAAACGTGTCGGATACGGCCGTAGCCGAGTTTGTCCAGGATCATTGGGTGCTGAATTCCCACTGGGCCGCCGACCTGGGGACGCGCTTGTCGAGCGAAACGAAAGGCTGGTCGGCAGCGGTTGCGCCGCGTGCGGGGTTAGCGTTCTCTCCGGGAACCGAAGGAAAGACAGTCATTCGAACAGGCGTAGGCTTGTTTTATAGCGTGCTGCCGCTGCTGGCGGGAGACTTTGCGAGCAATCCTACTCGTACTGTCACTTTATTTGATTCCACGGAGCTGCCTCTGGGAGCACCCATCACGTATACCAATGCATACGTGGGGAGCGTAAATCCTCTCGCCAGCAGCGTTCTGCCGATCCAGCCGGGCACGTCACCGCGCAATCTCACGTGGAACGCGGAGGCCGACCACGAACTGCGCAGAAATGTGTTTCTGCGCGTCGGCTATATCGACAGCCATACCACATACCTGTTTGTCGTTAACCCATTCACAACTACCTTGCCTGCGCCATCGTTTTTGGGACTCACCAACACCGGTTCGACACACTATCGTGAAGCGGAGACTACCGCGCATTTCACTGTTCGGGGAAGCAATGAGGTAAGTGCTTCCTACATCTGGAGCAAGACGCGCGGTGACCTGAACAATCTCTCCGGCGTGATGATTCCTTTTGAGCAGCCTGTAATCCGTCCCAATGTGTACGGGATTCTGCCTTACGACGTTCCGAGCCGCGTCGTCGCTTGGGGGATATTTTCTTTACCCAGAGGCTTCAAATTCAGCCCGATTGCAGACATGCACAGCGGCTATCCGTATTCGAGCATCGATGTTTTGCAAAACTATGTGGGCACACCAAACGGCCAGCGCTTTGCGACCTTCTTCTCTCTTGACGTGAAGTTCTTTCGGGAATTCGCGGTTCCGTTCATAGGCTCGGAGCATGGCAAGAGGCATCATGTTCGACTGGGCTTCTATTCCCTCAACGTCACCAATCATGGAAACTTCAACGCGGTCTACAACAACGTGGCTTCACCGAACTTTGGCCAGTTTGCTGGATTCCTGGACCGCAGAGACGGCGCCGTGATCGACTTCGTGGATTGAGGGATTGAGCTTAGGCGAGTTTTGAGGAATTTAGCCGGCTTGTCTGCCTTCCTCACTTAAGTCCAGATACGCTGGTCGTCGCTGTATGTTCTCGTTGTTCTCTATTAGCAAAATTAAGCCGGGGCCCTGCTCAAGGGTGGAGCGAAGTTACCTTTGCTGTTCCGCGAGATGCTGGGGCATTCTACGTTCACGCGGCTTATGAAGGCCTGGCTGGAGAATGTGCGCATGGACATGCACGGGGGGCCGTCAGGGGTGGACCGTCTGCCTGCAGCAGGTCGCGGCTTCGAGGTCCCCCAATTCTCGCCTGTCACCTGCTGGGTTGTGAGAGTCCGTCCGTTGCTCATGAACATCAGCAAAATGTTGGACCCTCGGCCCTGATTCCTAGCGCTAAACGAAGAGGCTCCTCGACGGGCTACTCGCCGGAAGGAGTTAGAACGTAAAGCGCAGTCCGAATTGCATCTGCCGCGGGTTATTGCCTTGGCTGTTGACCACACCGAAGCCCCCGCTGGTCGGGTCGACACCCTGGACAAAGGCGGAAGCATTCGGATCAGCAAACACAGGGTGGTTGAACACATTGGTGACGACGTACTGGAATTGCAGGCCCGTGCGCTCGCGGATCTTGAAGTCCTTGGTGAGGCGCATATCCACATTCCAGTAAGGCAAGCCGCGGAGGATGCCGATGCCGCCGGTTGAGTTGTCCAGCCCAAGAATCGGTGGCCGCGCGGTGGCTAACACGGCATCGGCGTTCCCGAAAATATTGAACCCTACAGTGCCGGCGTTGCTGCCAGAGTTGGGATGGAGTGAAGACGAGCCTCCGCCAAGCGCTTTGGTGAACACGCAGTTCTCGATGGTAAAGTAATTGCGGCCATCGGCTGAGCCAAAAGACTGGCCGTCGGTCTGTGTACCGCAGCCGATCGGTTCTCCGCTGCCAATGGCGAGAATCGGTGCCAAAGACCAGCCGCCCGCGATGTGGCCGATGAGCCCATGCTGGCTCTTGTACCAAGGGTCTTCTACTAGAGCGTACGAGTTGAAGACAAACTTGCGGTCAAAGTTCTGGAGACCGTACCCGTTGCTGGGGTTGAAGGGATCATTCACGGTATATTGGCTTGTGGCCTGGACGAGAGCTCCGGTACCCAAGGCCTTGCTCCAAGTGAAGTTTTCCTGAAGCGTGATGCCCTTCCATTGAGTGATCTTGGTCGAAATGAACAAGCCGTTGTAATTGCCGTAGCCAACGCTAGTGTTGACGGCTACGCCAGAGGTCATCTGGCCGCTACCGCCGCAAGTAGCTGTGCCGGCGGGCACGCCGCAGTCCATCGGACCGCCGGCGATTGGCGTGTTCAGCATCGAGCGCGGGAAGTTGAATGCGCCGTTGTCGAGATCGCTCCACAGGCTCCAAACTCGCTGGTTGGAGACGCGGCCCTTAAGGATTTCCTCGTTGTACACTACGGCTGCAGTGCAACTGGCGAAGGCGCTACAGTACGCAGGATTCATCGCTGCTTCAAAGAACGGCTGCGGAGTCAACCCGTTGGCGAACGCCAACTGCTGAGCAGTCGTTTTTAGAGTCGATTCCACGGCGCCGCAGGCAGCGAAGGAGGTGGTGCATCCCAGTGCCGCTTCGATGGCCGCGTAAGCTTTGTCAAACTCCTGCCCGCCGAGGGTCATCATGTAGGGCACAGCATTGATGTTGATCGGTTGAAATTCATGAGTAACGCGGCGGCCGATGTAGCCGACTTCGAGCAGCACCCTGCTAGTTATTTGCCGCTGAAAGGTGAGATCAAAAGAATCAACTGCGTTCGGGCGATAGTGCGGATCCAGCGCTGAGCCGGCCGCTGCAGATACGTTATTAATGCCTGGGAAGACTGGCTGAGGCAGCGTCGGAGTAGCGATGGGAATCGGTGCAGCGTTGCCATCAGTTCCGACGCGGAAAGCGTTAGCCACCGAGACTGGACCGCTGCAAGTTCCGTTCATATTGTTCGTGCCGCACTGAACCGCCTGAATGAGGCCGGTTCCGAGAAGCGGCACAAGGACCAAATTGACGCCATTGAGGCGCCCGTAGATGCGGCTGTAGCCGCCTCGGATGACGCTCTTTCCGTGTCCTAAAGCCGAGCCCAGAAAGCCCTCATTGAAGTTAGGGTTCCAAGCAACGGATACCCGGGGGCTGAAGGCACCGTAGAAGGGATTGTAGGGGTATTTCTGTCCCGAGCCGGTATTGCCCACGAGCGCAAAACCGATTGGCGGATTGTAAACCTGTCCCTCGAAAGCAGCAGCCTTGCGCTGTTTCAGGTACGCCAGCACGTCCAACTGCTGTCCACTGGAGTCGACGAGTTGCACCTGTTTTCCTTGGGCTTCGGTGGGCGGCATTTCCAGTGTCCAGCCAAGACCGTATGTGAAAGTTATCGTGGGCTTCATACGCCATGAATCGCTAAAGTATACGTTGTAGTAGGGGATGGTGCTCTGATCGAACGCATGCGTAAGGGGGGGATTCAGGGCAAGATTTGCCCCGGAGCGCGTATAGGCAATCTGTGAATCTGTGACGATGCCGAGAACGGCCGCCGAGTCACGAGCCCAGATTGCCGCGTTCACGCCCGTTGGGTTGGTGGAAGAGAAGTCCACGAGACCCCCGCCAAGTTTGTCCCCTAGCTGATAGGTTGGCTGGTAGTTGATGCCGCCGCCGTTGTCGGAGCGCTGATGATAGTCCCAGTTCCGCTGGTAGGCGCCACCAAAGGTGAACAGGTGATTGCCCTTCAGCATGGTGATGTCATCGCGGAAGAAATCGTCGTGGCCATCCCAGAATCGCGTGCGAACACTCTGGGTGTTGACGTTGTAAGGAGCAAGAGTGACTGGACAAGCAACATTGCTGAAGCAGCCGATGGTGTTCTCGCCAAACGGTTCGAGGGCCGCACCGAGTTGAGAAAACTGTTGGACCCCGCCTGGGTCGCTCCAGGCCCAATAATTACGCAGGTGGCTGTAGTGGAAGTCATTGGTGATGTAGGGCGTAATATTGGTTGTCAAGCCGGCGACAAAATACCAGGGAACCTGAGGACGCACGGAAAGGGACGTACCTGTGCCCAGCTTGTCGCCGCTGATGGCGCCGCCAACGTCGACCTGGTTAAGGGTTGAACGGACCAGTTTGTAGTAACGGTAGCTCGTGTTGAAGTGCCACTTGGATCCGAAGTCGTGGTCCAAGCGAGCCACTCCGAAATTCGAGGTATAAGGTACTGCCACATTTGTTTTGAAGCCGACCTCGTTCACCCCATCGCAGAACGTTCCGATCAAAACACCGCAAGATGCATCGTTTCCGGTTGGCTCAAGCTTCCAAAGCTGCGCAACGAGAGAGTTGAGTCCCAAGCCGCGAGGATCGCACGCAAGGTTTGCGCTAGGGCCGCAGTTGGTGCCGCTGTTGAGGTTGTAGTTCACTCCGTTGAAGGTAAGGATGCCTTGGCGCATGTTGGCACTCGGGACGGGCACCTCGTAGGTCTGCGAGTTGTTCCAGCGGAAGCCCTCGTAATTGGCGAAGAAATAGGTTTTTCCGCCGAGGGTATCCTTAGGAATGATGGGACCACCGCCGGCCGCGCCAAAGCGATTGTAGTGATAGGACGGACGTGGCTGAGACTGACCGGTAACTGGGTCAGGGTTGGCGTTGTTGTCCCACGTATTCGCATTGAGAAGATTATCGAAATAGTATTCATAGCCCGTGCCATGCCAGGCGTTCGTGCCGCGCTTGGTAACCACTTTGACGTCGGCGCCGGCGGAGCTATTGAAGTCAGCCGTTTGGTTGGTGGTGTCGACTTTGAATTCTTCCACACTATCTAGCGGAGTAGGCATAACTCCAGTGGGGCCGCCGCTGATTTGGTTCGAGACGATACCGCCGGAAGGATCGCCAGCGAAGCTCGGCGTATAGACGGTCATGCTGCCGTCCATATCGTTGGAATTCTGGCCGCCATCGAGCAGGAAAGTGCTTTGGTCCATGACAGCCCCGGCGACGCTGCCATCGGGGGAGACACCAGGCTGGAGGGTAACGAAAGTGGTGGCGTCGCGCTGAATGGAGGGTAGGTCCTGCAGGAGGTCGCCGCTGACCGTGTTGCCGACAGTAGAGTTTAGGGTTTGAAGCTCGGTGCCGGAAGCAACTACTTCGATCGACTCAGTGACAGCTCCTACCTCCAAGGTTATATTCAAGGTAAGAGCGAGACCGACGCTTACGACCTGTTTCGCGAGCTTGGCCACGCGGAATCCGGTTTTAGTTACAGCAACGTTGTAAGTCCCCGGAGGAACGTCCATGAATACATAGCGGCCGGTGTCATTTGTAACAGCCGTGCGCGCAATGTTTGTCGTAGTGTCCGTAATGGTAACTGTCGCTTCGGCGACGGCCCCACCTTGAGCGTCCAAGACTGTTCCTGCAATGGAACCGGTGTTTGCTGACTGGGAAAAGAGTGCGGTCGGGGCTAAGACAAAAAGGCATACTAGACTACAAACCAGCAAAACAACTCGCTTACTGAACATCGCACAACCTCCTGAACTGAGCTACTCCCGCAGATCTAACTTGGATCGGCAGAATCGACCGAGTGCTGGCGTTGTTCAAGCAAGTTGGACTCCATCGCACAAACTAAATGGTGATCTTATTTTTCAATAATTTACATAAGACGGTTTGATGGGCTTATGAATTTATGAAGTCGACTCGATTTGTTTTGCCCCCGCATTCTTTGCGCTCTGTAGCTCCCATACGTCATTTCGCAACGGGCACTTGTAGGGTCACATCGCGCGATGCCCAGCACTGCTGACTTCCAGATTCTGTAGAGCGCCTTGACGCGTTGCGCCAGCAAAACTGCGCCGCCACGTTAAAGGTGGAAGGCGTTTTACACAGCGCAAAGGATTGTCGACAGACGGCAGCAGTTCTTTGGCAACCGGACCCAGACGCGACAACGAAGGCCATAACAAGGACGCGGGGCAGCGAACCAAGACAGATATCTCGCTCGCTCGCGAACCTTCCACAGTGAATGGAGCGATTCATCTCACACTTCGCGCGGGCAAACTGACGGCGCCACCGACGGGGCGCTGCAGAGGTTGGTTAGCCGCGGTAGAGAAAGATTTGAGTTCAGCGATTAGTCGGGGCGAGAAGACCGGAAAAGTCCTTGCAGCATGCCGCAGTGCTGCGCACTAACTAGCCAGGGGCTCCGCCCCTGATACCCTGAGAAGCCAGGAGCCGGGAGGCAGAAGCCAGAGACACCGCCAAAGGATAACGAGAACAAAATTCTCGTTGGGGCCCCGATAACGGTCTAAGCTGTTCATTATTCTCTGACGAAGCTCGCGGTGCCAACCCAGAATCGGGCGAGCGACCGCAAGTTGTTCTTGTACGTGCGTGAAACCGTGTATTCCTTTCCACCCCTTAGGCGCAGTGCATATTCTCCCGTTGCCCAAGGCTGAATTTCTTCAACATAGGAACCGTTCACCAGCATGGAACGATGTATTCTGATGAATCCGTATGGTTTTAGTTTCTCTGCCATCGTGGAGATCGACTCCCGGAGGAGGTACGAACCCGATTGCCGCTGCAGCAGTACATAGTTGCTCTGAGCTTCCACGATGATCACATCCGCAGGATCGACAAAGACAATTCTTCCCTTCGTCTTGATGGCGATCTTCGTGGGCTTTGATAAGAGTGTTTCTAGCTGGGGTAGGACTTTAATTACCTGTGCGGCTCGTTCGCTCTCCGTTCTGCGGATTGCCACATCGAGGGCCTTGTGAATGCGCTCGGGTGAAAAGGGCTTCAAGACGTAGTCAACAGCATGTTTTTCGAATGCCGAAACCGCATGCTGATCATGGGCGGTGACAAACACGATCGAGGGAATTGACCCTCCCCGCTTGTTCAGCCGGTCGGCGAGTTCGATCCCCGAGAGTTCGGGCATGTGAATGTCGAGCAGAAGAATGTCGTATGCCTTTTTGTCCAACCTTTCGAGCGCTTCAAAAGCATCACCCGCTGACTCGAGGATTTCGATATCTTTTCTCGCACCCACGACATCTGCGAGCGCCCTTCGAGACAGCGGCTCGTCATCAACAATCAGCACGCGCATCTTGGCTCCCCACATGAGCCGTTTCTCGGCCCGAAACCGGCACTCCGCGCCCTCCATGTTGCCGAGAAACGAATGCAGGTAAGGTAAGGGTCGCGATCGCCACTTCGTCGTTGCCGAAATCAAATGACAAATCGGCCTCATCCCCGTAAAGGTGCCTCAATCGCGCTTTCGTATTCGGGAGACCAAGTCCGATGCCTCCCCGCGCGGTCCCTCCCACACTGTTGCGAATTTGGATTTGGAGAGTGCCTTCCACGCGACGCGACGTAATTCGTATCCAGCCACCGGCGCGACAGCACGCCACACCGTGCAAAATCGCATTCTCAACAAGAGGCTGCATGATCAGTTGCGGTACAGGTAGCTGGCGCGTGTCAGCATGAATTTCCCAGCTGAGTTCAAGCCGGTTCTCCAAGCGCATTTTTTGAAGGCTGAGGTAGTCTTCAATGAACGTCAGTTCTTCGTCGAGTGTGATGAGATCGGCGTTGCCATATTGAAGAACACCACGGAGCAGGCTAGAGACCTTGAGAAGCATGGCTTTGGCGCGCGCCTTATCTGTGTCAATGAGAGCGGAGATTCCCTGGAGTGTATTAAACAAGAAATGCGGATGAAGCTGAATTTTCAGGGCTTGGAGTTCGCTCGCCGCGAGCGCCTGCTCCAACTGCGCGCGCTCAAGTTCCTGCTCCCTCGCTCGTTTGAAATACTCGTATGCATGAGCGCCTGCAATGATAATAGTGTAGTCCCAGATTAGTTCAGCGAAGATGTAAAGGCTCGCCACCAATCCATGCAACGAGCGACGTTCAAACTGCAGGGCAAGAGAGTTCCAAGGCGGCAATAAGATCCACCGGAGGCACGCGCTGGCGACCGCGTAGATGACGCTGCCCAGCACATAACCAACAATGCGGGTAAATCGAATCGGCTTTGTGATCGGATAGCGGTGGACAATGGCGAAAGCAGGAGGCGTCAGCAGCGCCGCTGAGAGAGCCCAAACGCCATCGACGAGCAATGCGGTCCAGTAGGAAGTGTGGAGCCCCCTCTCCCACTGGCTGACCTTATCCTGTCCTGCGCCCAAAGAGGCCAGACCCATCCAAAAAAAGATGGACCAGAGGTAGGCCCAGGCCACGTTTATGACTTTTTGCGGAACACGCTGCACGTTGCCAATTGTACTCGGAATTGCGACTGACCAAGAGTTGAAGGTGTGGGCTGACAAGACTTAGGTGTGGATATACAGAAAATTGATGCGACTCTTGATAACCCATCGCGGACCGTGCGCGACTGGCGCGTGCTCCTTGGGCACAGAATTCCGTCCGTCACGCGGTACCAAAGTCGGTAGGAGCATTCCGCCTCGCTGAAATTGAACGAGCTTCGAGGCTAACTGCATCTCCAGAATTTTGGAGAAGCCTTTCTTTCGGTTCAATTTGGGGCGAAATCATATTCTTCGAATTCGAACCTCCTATGACCGGGTGTGGGCGGCTCCACGGTGTAAGAGGTTTTCAGGCCTCTACATGAATTCATATTGTCGTTCGAGGAAGACTATCGAAGTCGTTGAAAACAAATGTTATCAAATCATCCAGCGCAGTCGCGCGCAGGGATCCCCCTCTCCGGCATCACAGTTCACTTGAAACTCCATTCTGCGGATCCGAAAATCAGTCCTGTGATAAAAAGCGCCGCCAAACTCTTCGGAAGATCGGCGCGGGCGTACCGAGACCGTGGAGGGCGAAGCGAGCGAAGGTGTCCCGAAGCACGGGGAGACCCGCCGCAATAAAGAACGTTCCCGAGACCCGCAAGGAGGAGGTTCCCAGCAACGGTGCTCCAACATGCCATCGGCAAATC
>Ga0182036_10000739_pt1 | contig 14923 bp, 25 predicted proteins | sample sta12Cox44000080_FD_125966 | JGI IMG/M metagenome (GOLD analysis project Ga0182036, IMG submission 125966) | Lab enrichment of tropical soil microbial communities from Luquillo Experimental Forest, Puerto Rico - statoxic.12C.oxic.44.000.080 | ecosystem: Environmental > Terrestrial > Soil >...
ATCCACGCCAACCTGCCGGCCCTCGAAGCTGTAGTAAAAGATCTGAACGCGGCTGGTCCAGACATGGTGGTCGTCGCTGGAGATTTCAAGAACCGGGGACCGCAGCCGCGAGAGGTCACCGAACTAGTGGCCAGCAAAGGGTGGAGATTGCTGCGCGGGAATCACGAAGACTACGTGATCAAGCAGAGCCAGCCGCTGGAGACGCTTGATGTGGCCGAGTATTATAGCTGGCTCCCGGCTCGTTGGACTGCAGAGCAGACACGGCAGTCGGTCGAATGGATCCGCTTGCTGCCGATCGCCCTCCGCCTGGATGCTCCGGAATCGTCAGAGCTCACGATCGCTCATGGTTCACCGCGTTCTAATGCCGAGGGATTCTTCCCGTCCACGTCCGAAGAAAAGGCGATCGAGATGATCGGAAAGGATCCGCCCCGCGTACTTTGCTGTGGCCATACCCACGTTCCGCTCCTCAGGAAAGTAAACGGTACTCTCGTCTTCAACGTGGGATCAGTGGGTTTCCCTTTTGATGGCGACCAGCGTGCAGCGTACGGCCTTCTCACTTGGCGGGAAGGGAATTGGAGTACGGAGTTGCGTAGAGTAGGCTATTCAGTTGCGGCCGTGCTGACGCAGTTTGAAAAGAATGGCTTTTGTGAAGGCGCCGGCCCCCTCGCTCACATCATCCGCCGGGAAGTCACCTCAGCCCGACCACATCTGACGCCATTCTGTCACAGGTTCGGGTCGCAACTCCGCTCAGGCCAGATCTCGATCTTCGAAGCCGTAAAGGCCTACCTGGCATTGTCCCAGGAGGAGATCGAAGCATACTACGGCGCGCGCGTCGTTCATGCGCGGCGCCGGGGTGGGGTATTCAGGCCGCTATCTTGAATACAGCTCGACCACAAGCTGCTCGTTCACAATCGGAGCAATCTCCTCCCGCGTCGGGATCCGGGTAATCTTTCCCTGAAATTGATCCTTGTCGACAACCAACCAATCCGGGATCGGCTGGATCTGAGTAAGCTCAAGATTGCGGATGGCCAGCCGGCGGGAAGTTGGACGGTCTTTGACCGTGACCACATCCCCCGCCTTCAGATTGTAGGACGAAACGTTAACTTTGCGGTTATTCACCAAAACGTGGCCATGCGAGACCATTTGCCGGGCGGCGCTTCTCGAATTTGCGAAGCCAAGCCGGTACACGACGTTATCAAGCCGCGTCTCCAGCATCTGCAGCAGGGTTTCACCCGTCACACCACGCTTCCTGAGAGCAGTCTCGAAGTAGCGTCGAAACTGCCTTTCCATCAAGCCGTACTGGAAACGGAGCTTTTGTTTTTCCGCCAGGGCCGAGGCGTATTCGGATTGCTTCCGCCGGGCACCCTTAGGGCCGTGCATACCCGGGGGATAGTTTTTGCGCTCAAGGGCCTTGCTCGGGCCATAAAGAGCGACCCCGTAGCGGCGACTGATTCTCGACTTCGGACCGGTATAGCGAGCCATAATCTAATCTTCTAATCACACACGCCGTTGCTTTGGCGGACGGCAACCGTTGTGCGGCACCGGAGTTACATCGCGGATTACCGAAATGTCCAACCCGATTGCCTGGATAGCACGGACCGCCGATTCCCGCCCGGCTCCCGGGCCTTTCACCAGGACCTCGACTTCTTTCAGACCATGCCCCATCGCTTGCCTGCACGCGTCCTGGGCAACCAACTGCGCGGCGTAAGCCGTGCTCTTTCTCGAACCCTTGAAACCAACTTTGCCTGCGCTGGACCAGCCAATCACATTCCCGTTGAGATCACTGATCGATACAATCGTGTTGTTGAACGTCGCAAGAATATGGGCAACGCCGGCGTTAACATTCTTGCTGCCCTTCGCCTTGACAATCTTGGGCCTATCAGCCTCGGCCGGATCCAGGGACAAGGTCGCCTTGGCCGGCTCGGCCGAAGCCGGTCCGGTTTCTTTCTTTGTCTTGGACCTCGCCGTTCTGGCAGGCTTAGCCGGTTCAGCAGGCGCGCTGGCCGCGCTGGTCGCGCCAGTGGCGGCCGCTACGGCCGGTCCTGTGGACTGCACTTCCTTTTTTTCTTCTGGTCCCGGGATGGCCGGGGTGGCTTTCTGTTCAGGCATTTAGACGTTTCCTTTAAACTTTACCTGCCTTTGCATCTTTGTTGCGCTGAACGCCGACGGTCTTCCTTGGCCCCTTCCGCGTGCGAGCGTTGGTCGAGGTCCGCTGTCCTCGGACCGGTAGCCCACGAATATGGCGTATACCCCGATAGCAGCGAATCGCCTGCAAACGCTTCAGATTCCCCTGGATTTCCCGTCGGAGGTCACCTTCGATCAGCAATCCGCTGGCGTTGATGGCATGAACGATTTCTCCTACTTGTTCCGGTGTCAATTTGTTGGCCCGGACATTAGGATCGATGTTCGCCTGCTCCAGGATCTTCTTCGCTGTCTTGGGCCCGATCCCATAAATATAAGGAAGCGAGGCTTCGATCCGCTTGTCTCCAGGTAATTCAACTCCGAGTAATCGAGGCATATCTAGTTTCTCCGGGCAGGCCAATTCTCCAATGAAAAACCTAGCCCTGTCGCTGTTTGTGCCGCGGGTTTTTGCAAACGACGCGGACGACGTTCTTCCGTTTTATGATTCTGCAGCCCTCACATAGCCGCTTCACCGATGGTCGCACTTTCATTAAAAATCCGTCCTCTGAGGGACAAAAAAACGCAACCCGTGGAGCCAGCCTCCCGGGAGCGTTCCTCATCCGTTCAACCTTACTTATGCCGGAAGGTTATGCGGCCTTTCGTCAAGTCGTAAGGCGACATCTCTACCATAACTTTGTCTCCTGGCAAGATCCGAATGAAATGCAGCCGCATTTTTCCGGAGATATGCGCCAAAATGCGATGACCGTTCGGCAACTCGACCCGGAACATCGTATTCGGCAGCAATTCCACTACCTTGCCTTCAACTTCGATGACGTCTTTTCGCGCCATGTCAAAATTTCGGGTTCACCTTTCGTCACTAGGATTGTGTGTTCAAAATGTGCGGAGGGCAGGCCATCCGCTGTCACCACTGTCCAGTCATCCTGCAATACTCTCACGGTGGCCTGGCCCAGATTGACCATCGGTTCAACTGCCAGGGTCATTCCAGCCTTGAGCTTGGCCGTTGCCCCGGGCGTGCGGTAATTCGGGATCTGCGGCTCTTCATGGAGCCGGCGCCCAACACCATGTCCCACGAATTCTCGTACCACGCTGAAGCCATTGCTCTCCACCTCATCTTGAATCCCAGCGCAGAGCTCGCTTAGCCGTCTCCCCTCGCGCGCTTTCTCGATCCCCTTAAAAAGGGCGTCTTCGGTCACCGTGAGCAAACGCTGAATCTCGTCGCCGATCACTCCAATGGGCACGGTCGCAGCGGTGTCACCAACGAAGCCATCCAGGATGACACCGATATCGAGCTTGACGATGTCGCCATATTGAACTCTGCGCCCGCCTCCGATGCCGTGTACGACTTCTTCGTTGATCGAGATGCAGATATTCCCCGGAAACCGCTTATAGCCAAGAAATGCGCTTCGACACCCGGCTTCCTCCATCAGTTTTCCAGCGGCGACGTCCACATCCCTGGTCGTGAGCCCTGGACAAAGCATGGACGAGAGTTGCTCGAGGATGCGGCTGGCAAGCTGACAAGATGCGCGCATCTTCTCTATCTCCTGCGGGGTTTTGATCGGTATCATCCTGCTATCGATTGGCCTATCTTGCTCTAGATCATAACCCGTTGCGCCTCCGGGCCAAGTGGCGTCTGCGCGCTCGCCTCCATGCGCTGCATCGCCCCGGTTGAGGCCGGCCGGGTGCCGAAGCGCTTTGGGATCAGCTCGGCCTGAGTAGCTTTACGGAAACCGGGTGGCCCTGAGAGGACGATTCTACTCTTCACCCGGTCTAACGCTGGTTAAAAAAAATCGAGACGGCTACGCCAGCCACAGCTAAAACAGCGAACGCCACCCACATCCAGAGTAAAGCCTTTTCCTTGACTACGGCACCGGTATTCATACTGGCGCGCTCGAAACGACCACGAATTTTTCCCTTCCGCAGGAACCCATCATAGTGGCGCTGCAGGAGATAGGTCTCCACCTGGCGCATGGTATCAAGCAGGACGCCCACGATGATCAACAGACTGGTACCGCCGAAGAATCGAGCAGTCATCCGCGGCACCCCGCACATGGTGATCAAAGTCTCCGGGATAACCGCAATGATCGTCAGGAAAAAGGCTCCAGCGAAGGTTAAACGCGTCAGGCTGTACTCCAGAAAATCCGCTGTAGGTTTTCCGGGACGGCAACCCGGGATATAGCCATTGTATTTCTTGAGATCGTCCGCGATCTGCGTCGGCTGGAACTGGATCGCGACCCAGAAATAACTGAAGAAAAAGATCAGCGCCGCTGTCATCGCGTAGTGAACCCAGCCTACCGCCAGCGAATTTGCAAGGCGAACGGCCCACTCTGAGTTGCGGAACGCCATGCTCAGGATGGTCGACGGAAACAGCAGGATTGCTTGAGCAAATATGAGTGGCATTACGCCAACAGAGTTGACCTTGAGCGGAAGATATTGTGTCTGGCCACCGTACACCTTCCGCCCGACGACACGTTTTGCGTATTGAATGCTGATTCGCCGTTGGCCCTGGGTCAGTGCGATCACCCCGGCAATCACGACTACCAGGAACAGCAGCATCAAGACCAGCACAATGGGGCTGACCCGGCTCGGGGCGCCCCCCGCGGGAACAAACGTGTTCCATACCTGGACCAGTGCGCCGGGCAATGACGCCACGATGCCGACAGTGATGATCATCGAAGTTCCGTTCCCGATTCCCCGATCAGTGATCTGGTCACCGAGCCACATCAAAAACATCGTTCCCGCAGCGAGCGACATCACGGCAATCAATTGAAATCCGAAACCGGGATTCGGCACCAATGGGCCAAGCCGGGCCGTGACCGCGCCTATCCCCTGCAGAAAGGGGTTGGAGGCAGGATTTTCCATCGAAATCGCCAGGAGGTACCCTTGAAAGAGGCAAAGCCCGAGGGTGACGTACCGGGTATACTGCATGATCTTCTGCCGGCCACCGGTTTCTTCGCGTGCCATTTTATTCAAGCGCGGAATGACAGCGGTCAAAAGCTGCATCATGATCGATGCGCTGATGTACGGCATGATCCCCAGCGAAAACACGGCGCAGTGCTCAAGCGCGCCGCCGGCGAAAATATTCAAAAGCGCGGCGACCCCGCCCCCGGTCGAGCGGGCCATTTCGCTTTGAAACCATTCGTTCAGGACGTGCGCATTGACGCCAGGGATCGTGATAGCCGCTCCCGCGCGAACGATAACGAGCATACCGAGCGTGAACAGTATGCGCTGCCGGAGCTCCGGAATTTTAAAGATATTCGTAAAAGCGGAAATCATCGGTGCAAAGGACTACGCACGAACTACGGCCGAGCCCCCAGCCTGTTCGATCCGCTGACGCGCCGCTTCGCTGAATTTATCGGCCTCGACCGTCAGGCTTTTTGTCAGTTCACCTCGGGCGAGGACTTTTAGTCCAGCAAACCTCCCGCGGATCAACCCGAGTTTGCGCAGGGCTTCTTCATCCACGCGAGTGCCGCTCTCGAAGCTGTTCAGTTCACCCAGGTTGACGATAGCGTAGTTAACTCTGAAACTGGCATTATTGAAGCCGCGTTTCGGTAACCGGCGGATGAGGGGCATCTGGCCACCTTCAAAGCCCGGACGGATACTGCCGCCCGAGCGCGCTTTCTGGCCCTTATGGCCTTTCCCGCTGGTCTTGCCATGGCCGGAGCTCTCGCCGCAACCCAGGCGCTTTACCCGATGCCTTGCTCCGGGGCGAGGTTTCAAATCATGTAACTGCATAGAAGTATCTTCCTAATCGCCAGAGGAGAGGCCGCGTTGTGTTATCGAGGAGCCTCTTTACCCCTCAGTTTAAAAATATCTTCCCGATGCCGTAACGCGCGGAGCGCTTCCATCGTGGCTTTCACTACGTTCGCATGGTTGTTCGAACCCAGTGACTTCGCCAGCACGTCCTTAATCCCAGCCGCCTCCACCACGGCGCGCACGCCACCGCCGGCAATCACTCCGGTCCCAGGCGATGCAGGACGCAGCAATACCCGGCCACCGCCGAACTCGCCGATCACTTCGTGCGGGATCGTATGCTCCTGAATGGCAACCGGGATCATCGCCTTCCGAGCCGATTCGGACGCTTTCCGGATGGCCTCGGAAACCTCGTTGGCTTTGCCAAATCCATAGCCGACCTTCCCCTTGTGGTCTCCGGCGACGATAAGCGCGCTAAAGCTGAACCGGCGACCGCCTTTTACGACTTTCGCACATCGATTGATGAACACCACTTTTTCAGTTGTGTCTCCTCTCTGACCTCGGTCCCCCGATTGATTGTCGCCGCGACGACCTCTTATTTCCGCTGCCATAGTTTATTAAAATTTCAAACCGCCCGCCCGAGCCGCCTCTGCCAGGGCCTTCACCTTGCCGTGGAATGCAAATCCCCCGCGGTCAAACACGACCGCCTTGATATTTTTCTCCAAGCCTCGTTCCGCCAACAAAGCGCCTACTTTTTCTGCCGTCGCCACATTTGCGTTTGTGCGCCGGTTCCCGCGAAACGCAGGCTCGATGGTTGAGGCGGCAACCAGCGTCTTGCTCTCAGAATCATCGATGATCTGTGCATAGATATGCTGACCCGAGAAATGGACGCATAGCCGAGGTCGTTGCGAGCTGCCCACGACCCGCTTGCGAACACGCTTGTGCCTAAGTTTAATGGCGTCAGACGTTGGCATGATCCTTTGTTACCTCCACTATTGAACCGTCTTACCTTCCTTCCGCGCGACCTGCTCACCGGCGTAGCGGATACCTTTGCCTTTGTAGGGTTCCGGTGGGTAGAACGACCGGATATCAGCCGCAACCTGGCCAACCTTCTGCCTGTCGATCCCTTCGATCAGGATCTTAGTATTCTCCTGAACGGTGATTTTGACCCCGTCAGGGATCGCAAAGAGTATCGGATGCGAATATCCGAGGCTTAAATTCAACGTCTTGCCCTGGACTTGAGCGCGAAAACCTACGCCCTGGATCTCCAGGCTTTTCTGAAAGCCCTGGCTCACCCCGGTAACCATGTTATTGATCAAGCTTCGAGAAAGGCCGTGAAGGGCCTTCAGGCGCCTGGTCTCGTCGGACCGCTCCAGGCGAGCCTGTTTTCCTTCGACGCGCAGCGAAATCTGGCGGGGCAAAGTCCATTGGAGCTTTCCTTTGGGCCCCTCAACGGTCACCGCCCCCGTGCTTGAGACATCCAGCTTTACTTTTTCCGGGAGCTGGATGCTTTTGTTCCCGATCCGAGACATTTCAATACCTCCTTACCAAACCGTCGCGAGCAATTCCCCGCCGACGTGTTCCTTGCGGGCTTCTCGCCCAGTCAATATCCCGCGCGAGGTCGAAAGAATTGCAATACCCATGCCGCCCAGAACGCGCGGCACATCCTCCGACCCCACGTACTTACGCAGACCAGGTCTGCTGACCCGCTTCAACCCGGTCAAGGCCGGCGTACGATTCACGAACTTGAGCGTCACTTTGATCTGGGCCGGCTTAACCGTGGTATCAACCTCAAAGTCCGCGATGTAACCTTCCTGCTTGAGAATACGCGCGATGTCCGCTTTGAGCCGCGAATACGGGGCGGCAACATCGGCCCGGTTGGACCGCGCCGCGTTGCGAAGCCGCGCCAGGAAATCTGCTATCGGATCAGAAAGAGTGCTCATGTAAAACCTTCCCTTAATTAAGACTGAGTTTGAGCCGGCTGTTTGCGGTCGCTGAAGGGGATCCCAAGCTCGGTAAGCAGTGCCTTGGCCTCGTCGTTGGTTTGCGCCGTGGTCACGATCGTAATATCGAAGCCGATGTTACGCTTGATCTTATCGAGCTCTACCTCCGGAAAAATCGTCTGGTCGTGCACGCCAAGGGTATAATTGCCCTTGCCATCAAATGCCCTCGGCGAAATCCCGCGAAAGTCGCGGATTCGCGGCAGAGCCATCTTTATCAGGCGCTGAAGGAATTCGTACATGTAGTCGCCCCGGAGCGTAACTTTCGCACCGATAGTCTGAGCCTTGCGGAGCTTGAAGTTCGAAATGCTCCTCTTTGCTCTGGTTTCAGCGGGCTTCTGTCCGGTTATGATGGCAAGCTCGGCTTTGGCGTCTTCCAGGGCCGCCTTCATATCGCTCGAGCTCGTGCTCACACAGGTGTTAACGACCACCTTCTGGATTTTAGGCACCTGCAGCCGGTTCTTGTAGCCGCGCTTCTCCAGAAGAGCAGGCACCACTCGCTCCCTATACTCTTTGTAGAGGTCGGCTTGCATCGCTTACTCCTCTCCCTTCTTTTTGCTCGTCTTCGAGGTCCGCACTTCGGCGAGCTTGACATTCGAAACGTGGATGGGGCCTTCGCGCGTGATGATTGCTCCGTTTGGATGGTCCTGCGACTTGCGTACGTTCTTCTTGATCAGCCGGACCCCTTCGATCAGCACTTGCTGCTTCTTGGGCAGCACTTGCAACACCTTGCCCGACGCTCCCCGGTGATTCCCGGAAATTACCTCCACCTCGTCCCCTTTCTTAACGTGAAATTTCAAACGGCTCATAACACCTCCGGAGCGAGTGAAATGATTTTCATGAAGTTTTTCTCGCGCAGTTCACGCGCTACAGGTCCAAAAATACGCGTACCGCGCGGATTAAGGTCCTTATCGATAAGGACAATCGCATTGTTGTCGAATCGAAGATACGAACCATCTTCCCGCTTCACCGGCTGCCGGGTCCGCACCACGACAGCACGAACGACCTCCCCTTTCTTCACCGCCCCGTTCGCCGCTGCTTCTTTTACGTTGCAGGTAATAATATCTCCCACCGAAGCATAAAGACTCGGTTTGCCAATGACGCCTATCATTGTAGCCATCCTGGCACCGGTATTATCCGCTACATCGAGTCTTGAACGAATCTGAATCATGTTAGCCCCGTCCGTTCAGTGTTTGAGAATTTCCACCAACTGCCAACGCTTCAAGCGGCTCAGCGGCCGAGTTTCTTCAATCCGAACCAAATCGCCGATCGCGCACCTGTTCTCCGCGTCGTGCGCATACAATTTTTTCGTCCGTTTCGTAATCTTGCCAAATTTTGCGTGGGCTACCCGGCGAACCACGGCGACCACGACGGTCTTCTGCATTTTATTGGACACAACCTGGCCGACCCGGGTTTTTCGAAGATGCCGCTTCTGAATCACGGGCTGCTGTGCCTGCTCCCTGCCTGCGACGCTTTCAGACAGCGACTGCTGGTCGGGCTGGTAGGCCGGGGGCTCACCGGCTCCTTGCAGCTCTGGCGACGCGACATTTGCCTCCGAACCTGCTATCTCTGGCTCGGGCGTAACGGGACTTTGACCCATTGTCTCACCCTCCGTATTTAAAGTCTCTTCACTCATCTCTTTACGCTAAGTTCTGATCTCCGATTCCCGCGCCGGTTCGGAACACACAATCTATTTCTTGTTAACCCGCTCAGTCAAAATCGTCTCGATCTGCGCCACTTCTCGACGGCTTATCCGAATTACGCTCGGCTTCTCCAGCGCACCGGTCTGTTGCTGGAGGCGAAGATGAAACATTTCTCTTCGCAGTTCCCGACGGCGACTCACCAGTTCGTCATTACTAAGTTCCCGCAACTCTTTGATCTTCATCGGTACGCTCTCCAACGGCTTAGGCAGCCACAGCGTGCTGCCGCGCAATAAATCGGGTCCGCACCGGCAGCTTGGTCGCTGCCAGGCGCAATGATTCGCGAGCAACACCTTCCGGCACTCCGTCAATTTCGAAAATAATGTTACCGGGACGCACTGTAGCGACCCAATACTCCGGGTTGCCCTTTCCTTTACCCATCCGCGTCTCCGGCGGGCGCGTGGTCACGGACTTATCCGGGAAGACCTTGATCCAAAGCTTCCCTTTTCTCTTCATGTTTCTGGTCAAGGCAACACGAGCGGCTTCGAGCTGAATATTGGTGAGCCAGGCACGATCGAGCGTTTGCAACGCATACTCGCCGAAGGCAATTTCCGTATTGCGGGTGGCGCTGCCGGCACGGCTTCCGCGCTGCGTCTTGCGATACTTGACTCTCTTGGGCATCAGCGGCATAGGTCGTCTCCTTTTTCCTCAGGATATAGCGGGTGCAGCCGGGTTGCCGGCCGGCGGTCTTGGCTCCCGGCTGCGCGAGTCTCGCTCGCGACTTTCACGTTCCCTGGTCTCCTTCTCCGGAGCCTGTTCCGGCTTACAAATCCAACATTTCACTCCGATCTTGCCGTAAACCGTGTTCGCCTCCGCAAAGCCGTAATCGATCGGCGTACGCAGCGTATGAAGAGGAATTTTGCCTTCCCTATACCACTCCGCGCGAGAGATCTCAGCGCCGCCAAGCCGGCCGGAGCACCGAATCTTGATCCCCAGCGCGCCAAAATCCCGGGTTGTCTGCACCGCCTTTTTCATGGCGCGGCGAAACGAAATTCGGCGCTCGATCTGGAGCGCGACGTTCTCAGCCACAAGCTGGGCCTCGAGTTCCGGAGTCTTGATTTCCTGGATATCGATCTTGACCTGCTTCCCACCGGACATCTTGATGATCTCTTCGGTCATCTTCTCGATTTCCGCGCCCTTCCGGCCGATCACGATGCCGGGGCGGGCGGTAGAGATGGTGACTCGAATGCTGTTCCAGGCTCGTTCGATTATGATCTTCGAAACGGCAGCCAGGGCCAGTTTCTGCTTCACAAATTTCCGGATACGAATATCCGCATCCAGAAATTGCGGAAATTCCTTGGACGACGCATACCAGCGAGAGCGCCAATCTTTACTGAGCGCCAGGCGAAATCCAATTGGGTTAACTTTCTGTCCCATAACTAATCTTTCTGCTCCGCTGGTTTGGCTGTACCCGGCGACGCTGCTCCGGCGTCGGATTTAACGGTACCGGCCGCTTCCGCTTTCCGTCGGGACCGGCCTGCCGCGGACTTTGGAGATCCGTCCCTCTTCTTTGCGCCCTTCTTTTTCGCCTTTTCTGGCTGAGCCTTCGGGGCCAACTCGTCGGACAAGACGATCCGGATATGGCTTGTTCTTTTGAGAATCGGGCTGGCGCCACCGCGGGCGCGGGCTCGAAACCGCTTTAAGGTCGGCCCCTCTCCTACGACCGCCTCTTTAACGAGCAAGGTATCCACTTTAAGCTCGGCGTTGTTTTCGGCGTTTGCGATCGCGCTCTTGAGTGTCTTCTGAACCAAGGCCGCCGCTTTCTTTGGGCTGAACGCCAGGAGATCGAGCGCGTCCGAAGCCGAACGCCCCTGAATCGCGCGTGTCACATCGCGGGCTTTGAACGCTGAAACCCGGGCAAACCTATAGGTGGATGTTACTTGCATTTTCGCTAGCTGTTCGCCCCGTTTACTTGGTCACTTTCGCGGTGTGGGCACCATGCTTCTTGAAGCTTCGGGTTGGAGAGAACTCGCCAAGCTTGTGCCCGACCATGTTCTCAGTCACAAACACCGAGTTGAAGATCTTGCCGTTGTGCACCAGGAAGGTGTGGCCGACAAAGTCAGGCGTGATCATCGATCGACGAGACCATGTCTTTATCGGCTTTTTCACGCCCTGGCTCATCTTCCCGATTTTTTCGAGAAGCGCCGGTTCAACAAATGGACCTTTTTTCAGCGATCGACCCATAGGTTACTTTTTCTTGTGTTTCCTTCGCTCAACAATGAACGCGTCACTCGGTTTATGTCTGCGGCGCGTCTTAAATCCTTTGGCGAGCTGACCCCACGGGCTCATCGGGTGATGCCGGCCCCCGCCTCCTTTGCTCTTGCCCTGTCCGCCGCCCATCGGGTGGTCGATCGGGTTCATCGCCATTCCGCGTACTTTCGACCTGCGGCCGAGCCAGCGTGTCCGTCCAGCCTTGCCGCCGGAAACGTTCATATGATCAATGTTGCCGACTTGACCCACAGTGGCGTAGGCGCTCTCGTGGATCCGGCGCATTTCACCGGAAGGCAGGCGAACCAGCGCGTATCCACCCTCGCGGTTGCTCAAGACCGCTTGTTGCCCCGCGCTGCGAGCGATCTGGCCGCCCCGGCCAGGAATGATCTCTACATTGTGTACCACGGTGCCGAGCGGAATCGCCTTCAGCGGAAGGGCGTTGCCAACCTCCGGCGCAGCGTTTTCGCCGGCGATCACCTTGGACCCGACCCCGAGTCCGTTTGGGGCAAGAATGTACGCCTTCTCTCCGCTGTTGTAACTGAGCAAAGCGATCCTGGCGGAGCGATTGGGATCGTACTCGATTGCTGTTACAGTGGCTTCGACATCCCGAAGCTTGCGCTTGAAGTCGATGATTCGATATCTCTGTTTGTGGCCGCCTCCGATGTGCCGTGAAGTCAGCCGGCCATGATTATTCCGACCGCCCGTCTTCCTGAGGGGCTCGATCAGCGACTTCTCAGGCCGATCCTTGGTGATCTCATCGAATGCAGGTGTCTGCTTGAATCGTTGCGTCGGGGTAAGTGGACGGAAATTTTTGAGTGCCATGATTATTCCTCCGCTTAGACCAGCTCGATCTTCTCGCCCTCCGCGAGCGTCACAATCGCCTTTTTCCAGTGGGCACGGCGGCCGAAATCGGCCCGGCGCTCGCGTTTCTTTTTCCCGGCATACTGGCAGGTGTTCACACGAACGACCTTCTTGCCAAACAACTCCTCGATAGCCTGCTTGATCTGAACCTTGTTGGCGCGTGGATCTACCCGGAAAACATACTGGTTGTGCTTATCGCCCAGCAGGCTGGCTTTTTCCGTTAGCCGGATATTTCCGATCAAATTCGTGAATCCGCTCATGACACTCTCTCCGCGAGTTTAGCCAGGGCATCGTTCGTCACGATGATTTTCCTGAAGGCGAGTAACTGTTCGGTGTTCACCTCGGCCGCAGTGTTCAAAAGGACCGGATGAATATTTCGCGCTGCCTTGTACGTGTTGTCGTCGAACTCACTGGCTATCACCAAAACCTTCCTGGCATCGGTATGAGAACGCAAAAGGTCGACAAAATCCTTCGTTTTTGGCCGCGCAACCTTGATCTCATCGGTAACAAGGACATCGCCTGCCAGGATCCGGGAACTGAGCGCCTTCAAGAACGCCAGACGCCGCACTGACTTCGAGACTCGCTTCGAATAGTCATGCGGTTTCGGGCCAAAGACTACGCCGCCTCCAGCCCAAACAGGGGAAGAAGTATATCCAGCTCCGGCACGTCCAGTCCCCTTCTGACGCCAGGGTTTCTTCCCGGAATAGGCCACTTCGGCTTTGGTCTTGGTGTTGGCTGTGCCGCTGCGGCGATTTGCCCGCAACGCCACAACGACATCGTGTACCGCTTGAGTGCCGCGGCCGTTGTCGATGACCTCAATCTTTGCCTTTTTAGCCGCTTCCGGGGTCAGTACGGTTGCGCTCATTCGCTCTTGACTCCTTGAACAGCTGGTTTCTTCTTGGCCGGCCGAACTACCACGTAGCTGCCATTGGCGCCCGGGACGGCGCCGCATACCAGAATCACATTATCTTCCGGGCGGATCTGGACGACGCGAAGATTCTGTACCGTCACCCGTTCGTCGCCCAGATGTCCCGGCATACCCATGTTTTTCCAAATGCGCCCCGGTGTGGAGCGATTTCCAATCGCGCCGTTCCGCCGGTGTGTCTTGGACCCGTGCGCTGCCGGCTGGCCGGCGAAGTCGTGTTTCCGAACAACGCCCTGAAAGCCTTTGCCCTTTGAGCGGCCAATCACATCGACAAATTGCCCGACTTCAAATTGGCCGACAGTGAGATCGAGCTTGTCATCGACCTCTGCCCCATCGGGGAGGCGGAACTCGGAGATCACCTTCTTCGGCTCCGAACCAGCCTTCTTGAAATGGCCCAGCAGTGGTTTCGGAACCCTGGATTCCTTCTGGGTATCAAATCCGACCTGGATCGCCGCATAACCGTCCTTGTCTTTGGTTTTGACTTGTAGCAAGGCGTTACCGCCAGCCTCGATCACGGTTACGGGCGTTGCCTTCCCTGTCGTGTCGTACACCCGCGTCATACCTATTTTTCGCCCTAAAAGTCCTATTTTCATTTCCGGATGACGCAGTTTAAATCTCTATGGTGATATCTACCCCGGCCGGCAGGTTGAGTTTTCGCAGCTCGTCCACAGTCTTAGCGGTGGGATCGATAATATCGACCAACCGCTTGTGGGTTCGCATTTCGAACTGATCCATCGACTTCTTGTCGACATGGGGTGAACGGTTTACGCTAAACTTTTCGATCTTGGTCGGCAACGGAATCGGTCCGGCCACCCTCGCTCCAGTGCGCTTCGCTGTATCAACAATCTCCAGGACCGATTGATCGAGCATTCGAAAATCGTAACCCTTGAGGCGGATGCGGATGCGTTGACCATTCGCCATATGCTTCAGGCTCCCTTCTGATCCAGAACGGCCGCCACGATCTGCGCCGGCACAGGTTCGAAATGGGACGGCTCCATGGTGTAAGAGGCCCGGCCCTTTGACAGTGAGCGAATCGCCGTTGCATAGCCGAACATTTCCGCCAGCGGCACTTCCGCGTGAACCATCGTCGCAATTCCCTTCGTCTCGATACTTGAGATCCGGCCACGCCGGCGGTTCAGGTCACCCAGGATATCTCCTTGATATTCATCCGGTGTGACACACTCAACCTTCATGATCGGCTCGAGGAGAATGGAATTGGCCTTTCTAAATGCGTCTTTCAAGGCGAAGATGGCAGCCAGCTTGAACGCCAGTTCGTTCGAGTCGACGTCGTGATAGGAGCCATCGACGATATCGACGTGAAAATCGATGACCGGATAGCCCCCCACCACACCGTTCAGCACGGCTTCCTCCAGACCCTTCTTCACCGCGGGGAT
>Ga0182036_10000741_pt1 | contig 14916 bp, 10 predicted proteins | sample sta12Cox44000080_FD_125966 | JGI IMG/M metagenome (GOLD analysis project Ga0182036, IMG submission 125966) | Lab enrichment of tropical soil microbial communities from Luquillo Experimental Forest, Puerto Rico - statoxic.12C.oxic.44.000.080 | ecosystem: Environmental > Terrestrial > Soil >...
AAAAATGCGACTGTCGAGCGCCGCTCTCCACGGCAGATTGGCGCGAGGTGCTTCTTTTTTTGATCTTGTGTGGCGAGAGCGTCCAACAGAGCCCCCGCCATGACGACGGTGGAGAAAAAGGGACCCGGAAGCAGCGCGTTGCCAGCTTCTTCCATCAACAAGATCAGCTCGACAATGCCAAGGCCGACACCTCCGAATTCTTCGGGGAAAATAATCCCGGTGTAACCCTGTTCGGCAAGCTTGGCCCACAGTTTCGCGTCAAATGCGGTGTCCGTTTCCATGAGACGGCGGACTTCCGCGATTGGGCACTCGCCGGCGAAGAATTTTCGGGCGCTGTCGCGAAGGAATTGCTGGCTTTCGTTCAGTCCAAATTGCATAGCCATGATCCTCAATAACTTCGTGGCAAACCGAGAACGAAGTGCCCGATGATGTTGCGCTGGACTTCGGAAGTACCGGCTTCGATGGTATTTCCGCGCGAACGGAGATAACCGTAGGACCAGATGCCTTTGTCAATGGCGTGGGCGTCGCTAGAGAGCAGTTGGCCATATGGTCCCAGCAGTTCCTGGGCGAGCTGTTGCAGGCGCTGGTTGAGTTCGCTCCAGAACAGTTTTTGAATCGAGCCCTCCGGACCAGGTGCGCCCGTCGGCGTGATCCGGCTGAAGGCACGCAACTGGTTCAAGCGCATGATTTCGACTTCGGCATAGCATTGCGCGAGTTTTTGCCGAAGGACGGGATCCTGCGACGCAGGCAGGCTATTGCGCTGTATGCAGCGCGAGAGTTCGATCAACCGGTTGATATTGCGCTGAAAAATCAGGATGAGGCGCGCGCCGTACGCTCCGCGCTCGTGCATGAGAGTGCTGACGGCGACATTCCAGCCATCGTTCACCTTGCCGAGAACGTTCTCCGCTGGAACACGCACATCGCGGAAGAAAATCTCGTTGAATTCGCTCTCGCCGGTCATCTGTCGTAACGGGCGAACCTCGACGCCGGGCGACTTCATATCGACAAGAAGAACCGTGAGACCTTTGTGTTTGGGAGCCATTGGGTCCGTGCGCACGACGAGCTCACACCAATCTCCCACCCAGCCGTAGCTGGTCCATACCTTCTGACCATTGACGATATAGTGTCCGTCCTCAAGCCGGGCTTGGGTTTGCAACGCGGCAAGGTCAGATCCCGCATTCGGCTCGGAGAAACCCTGGCACCAAATCTCTTCGGCGCTGAGAATCTTCGGAATAAAGCGCCTTTTCTGAGCGGCGGTTCCGTAAGCGATGATCGTTGGGCCGATCAAGCCCAGACCGAGGGCATTGGCCATCGGCGGCGCTTCAAGACGCGCCATTTCGTCCCAGAAAATCGCTTGCTGCATCAATGTGGCGCCGCGGCCACCATATTCTGCGGGCCAGGAAACCGCTGCCCACCCGCCTTCGTGAAGTTTTCGCTGCCAGGCTCTCAAGTACGGGAAGGATTCATCCAGCGGCTTTTCGCGCCATTCCGTCCAGTCCTTGGGAACGTTGGCCTGCAACCAGGCGCGGAACTGGTCGCGAAAGGCGACCTCTTCCGGCGTGAGGTTCAAATCCATTTTTCTGGCACTCCTTTGTTTCACTGCGCACCGCGGGTTAGTCGTTTCGTGCGGCTCGCTTCGCCGGAGTCTCAGGAGAACTACTCTTCGGCTCTGACGACGCATCGCCTGTTCCCGGGGACGAAAACTCCGGGCGAAGCGTATCTCTGCCGTGCCAATATTTTTTTCGCAAATCTCTTTTCAAGATTTTTCCCGTGCCCGTCCTTGGCAAGCTCTCCAGGTACTCGATCGAGCGAGGGCACTTGTAATGGGCGAGGCGCGCCCGGCAATGATCGATGAGCTCGCTCTCATTGGCGTGGGCGCCCGGCTTTAGCACGACCAGCGCCTTCGGCACTTCTCCCCAGGTCGTGTCTGGCACCGGCAAGACCGCGACTTCCAGAACCGCCGGGTGCGAAAGAAGAACTTTCTCCACTTCGAGTGACGAAACGTTCTCGCCGCCGCTGACAATGATGTCCTTTTTGCGGTCTACAATGAGGACGTACCCCTCCTTGTTCCAGGTGGCCATGTCGCCGGTATAAAACCACCCGCCACGAAGCACTTCCGCCGTTGCCTCGGGCTGTTTCCAATAACCTTCGAGGACGCCATCGGTTCGAGCAATAATTTCACCCATCGACTGTCCGTCGCGCGGCACGTCCCGCTCGTTCGCGTCAACGACGCGCAGTTCGACACCGGGGATGGCGTAACCGGTCATCGACTGCCCGACATATCGCTGCTCGCCTTCCCAGTGAACTTCCGGCTTCATGGGAGAGATGGTCAACACGGGCGCGGTTTCCGTCAGGCCGTACCCTGAAAAACAGGCGCAGCCCAGGTTTTCTTCCACTTCGCGTACCAAGGTGGGGGACGAGGCGGCGCCGCCGAGGGTAACTCGCTTCAAGCTGCTCAAGTCATACTTCGCACGCTCCGGACAATTCACGAGCGCGGTAGCCATGGCGGGGACCAGGCTGCAATGGTGGACGCGCTCGGCATCGATGAGCCGAAAAACCTCGGGCGGGTCGAATTTCTTAACCATGACGTGTTTGCCGCCAAGCAGCGTCAGAAAGTGGGCGACGCCCCAGCCGTTGGCATGAAACAGCGGAATGGTGTGCAGTTCTACGGATTCATTGTCGGTGTGCAGAGCCAAAGTAGCGTTAAGGGCGTGCAAGTAGATATTCCGGTGCGTCAGCATTACGCCTTTGGGCTCGGCGCTGGTACCGCTGGTGTAAAAAAGCTCGGCGAGAGAGTTTTCATCGACCTGCATAATGTCGGCGCGATACGGGGGCGCGCCGGAAAGGAGCGCCTCGAAGTTTTGCGCGGAGATCCAGCCATCTTGAGGGGCTCGGTCGAGAGAGTAGAAGGTCTTGACAGTTGTGAGTTTGGAGCGAAAAGATTCGACCAATTCGAGGAATTGGCTCTCGAGGAAGAGCACGCACGCCCCGGAGTCATTCAGGATATAAGCAAGCTCTTGCGGGGCAAGCCGAATGTTCAACGGCAGCAGAACCGCTCCCGCCTCGACAACACCGTAATAGGCCTCGAGCAAGCGATGACAGTTCGTGCTCAGAAAGGCCACGCGGTCTCCAGGCCGAGTGCCGGACTCACGCAAGGCGCCGGCAAGCCGGCCTACGCGCTCTGCAAATTGGGCGTAGGTGAACCGTTCTTTTCCGCACACCACCGCAGTTCGTTGCGGATACTGCTGCTCCGCGTAGCGAAGAAAGCGAATGGGTGTCAGGGGAATGTTCATCGCCAGTTGCGCCTCAGGCGGTTTGCCCTCCATCAACCACCAGTACATGCCCGGTGACAAAATCAGAAGCGTCCGAGGCAAGGAACACGGCAGCGCCTTTCAAGTCGTGGTCGCTGCCAAAGCGGCCGAGAGGAATTTTTTTTAGAAACGCGTCCCGATTTCTTTCGATCATCACCTCGGACATACGCGTGGGAAACCACCCGGGGGCGATAGCGTTCACCTGGATATTATGAATCCCCCACTTACAGGCCAGATCTTTGGTAAAGGCGATGACGCCGCCTTTGCTCGAGTGATACCCAATGGCCTGAAACTCCGGCGGGGCACCTCGCATGCCCGCTACCGATGCGATGTTAATAATCTTCCCGCGGCGTTGCCGCACCATGAATCTTCCGACGGCCTGAGAAAAGAGGAATGTGCCTGTCAAATTCGTCTCGATGACTTTGTTCCAATGCACCAAACGCATTTCCTCAACGGGAGCACCCCAGGCGGTGCCGGCATTGTTGATGAGGACGTCGATGCGGCCGAACTGAGAGGCGGTTTGCTCGACAACCTCGCGAATTTGGTCCGGATCCTTGACGTCGCAGGAAAGTGCCAGCGTTTTGACGCCGAGTTGTTTTAATTCGTCAGCCGCCTGCGCGCAGGGTTCTTTCTTGCGCGCGCAAAGCACCAGGTTTGCTCCCATTTCCGCCAGGCCCTCGGCCATTTGGCGTCCGAGGCCGGTCGAGCCGCCGGTGATGATGGCGACGCGCCCGGACAGATCGAAAAGCTTCTTGGTATTCACTCGGATGCCTTAACCTGACGCGGTCTGCTTCGCAAGCGCTCTACCGTATTCATGTCAAGGGCAGTCCTGCGCAAGGCAGAGTTCGCATCCGCTGTCCGTGCCGGCGGCGAAGCCGCTCCCTTGCTCGTTCAGAAAGTAAGCCGCAGACCCAGCTGGATTTCTCGTTTTGGAAATGCCGACGTAAAGCCGAGCGGCTGGCTCGGCGATAAGAGCCTGCTTCCATGCACGTTGAAAGTGGTGAAGCCCGGCTCAAACCCGAAAACGGGCCCCACTTCGTTGTTTACGCTGGCAAAATTCGTGTGGTTCGCGATGTTGAACCCTTCCGCGGTGAGCAGTAGCGTGGCCTTTTCCTGGACTTTGTGATGCCAGCTCAGGCGCATGTCGAACGTGGTGTAGCTCGGCCCGAGGCCGGTGTCGCGGCCAGCGCCAATGGGCCGCTGGTTGGTGGTGTGATTATTTCCGTTGACCTCGCCGCCGGCAAGCAGGTTGAAGGGGTGTCCGCTGTTGTAAGAGAAGATCGGAGCGAGCTGGAAACCCGAGATGACCGGGCTCTTCCACGGGCTGTCGAACACGCCGGCGATGACCACCTTATGGCGCTCATCGAACGCCGAGAGGCCGCGGTCCAGGCCCAGATTGGTCGGGTCCTGCGGTCCATAGTCGCTGTTGAAATCCGTGGAGGTGTCGAAACCCTTGCTGTAAGTGTAATTCCCCAAGACCGTGAAGGAATTGCTGAAGCGCTTCTTGACTTCCAGGATTCCTCCCTCGTAGAGCGCCGACGCTGCAGCCGTGTACTGGTTGTTCTGCACAATCAACGGGTTCACAAAACAGGCAAAAGGATTTGCGCACGGGTAGCCGGCGGTAAAGACACTCTTGCCTGCGTTGGGTCCGCTGACAATTACCTCTTGGCCACCGAGCGGGTCGGCCGGCGCTGCGCAGGTCTGCTGCCCCGCGGGAGGCACACACCCGTTCCAGTTGCGATACTGGACGATCTTTCCATTTGCCAGCGGAGCCGCTGTGAACGGTGCTTCGAAGAGATTCGTGTCGATGGCCACAGGTAGCCGGAGCGTATGCGAATAGATGCCGCTCAGAGAGATAGAGAAACCGGGCGCGATTTCACGTTCAATGCCAAACGAAGCCTGCTGCGAGTAGGGCGGCTTATAGTTCGGCGGATTGCTGAATAGCACGGTCAGCGGCGAAAGCGGGCCGTTGTTCGCGACAAAGATACCGAACTTTGCTACGTCCGCGGGCGTGATGCAAGCAGCGTTGCCGGGCGCGGGAGTGGTGCATTGAATCAGCCCCTGAGCGAAGAGCCCCTGGAACACTTGCGGGGCGGTTTTAAGCGTCGGGGCAAAGGGCGTTGGAGAGATCGGATCCACATAAATGGAAATAAAGCGCAGGCAAGGGCTCGTGCCCATTCCGGGAACGACCGGCACCGGTCCAAAACTTATCCCGCATGTCCCCACGACATTATTCACTTGATCGGGAACTTGCGACTTGTTGTTCTGGTTCTCCACGGTGCTGTAGTTCTTGTTCAAAACTCCCAGGCTCAGGTCCACTTGGGGAATCTGCGTATCAATGGGCCCGAAGAAAATCCCGTACCCGCCTCGGATTACCGTCTTGTGGTCTTTGAACGGGTCCCAAGCAAAAGAAACGCGAGGCCCAACATCTTTATAGTAGGTGCTGACGGGCAGATACTCCGAGTCGACTTCATAACGAGCGCCGTAGGTGAGAGTAAAATTTGTTGCCATGCGCCACGAATCCTGCAGATAGACGGCAGTGTATGGCCGCGTATAAGCGGGGTAGTCGGCGTTCCCAAAACCCTGCTGAAAGACCTGCGGCACGCCGAAATTAGCGGACTGCAGAGAATTGAGCAGTGCCGCATTCACGGAAGCCGAAAGCTGACAGGCCACAGGCGTGGTCAGGCAAGGACTCAGCAAGTTTCCCGGCAAGGAGCCGAACACAAAACGGCCGGGAAAAAACGTATGAGACTCGCTGTGGTTCCCACGGAGTAGCTCGGAGCCGCCCAATCTCAAGGTGTGCGCGCCGCGGGTCATGGTCAGGTTGTCGGCAATCTCGGTGCGGCGGGTGATGGTGAAGTTCGGCAAGAAGATGTTGGTTCCCAGATTATTGATGAATCCGGCGATCTGCAGCCCGACTTGTCCGGGCTCATTGGGAATTACGTTGAAGCTGTCGTAATTCCACTGGAGCCGGAGCTCGTTCTGCGTCTTCGCACTAAATGTGTGGTACCACCCGAGCTGAATGTTGTGGTCATAATTGTGGATCGAGCTGCCCGCCGAAAAGCCTGTCAGGGATTGCACATCCGGGTTCTCCTCGAGATCGTGGCCAAACCGATAGCTCAGATAGAGATGGTTGTTTTCGCTGAATTGATGGTCCATGCGGCCGGAGGCCAGGTACTGGCGGGTGTTGTAGTTGAATACGCCTCCGTTGGTTGCAAACTGGTCTATCAGGAAGGCGCTCAAGGGAGACGCCGCGGGATTGAGGGTCAAAGTTCCGGCAAGAATCGCGGCGCAAGTTCCGGCGGGCACATTGGTCGTCGGATTAGGAGCGGGTAATCCAAGTTTTGCGGCGACGGCAGCACCAATGGGGCCGCTCAGGCAGGGGACGCTTGGGTTGCCCGACTGAGTCGCCAAGGTCTGGAGCCCGCCAATAATGGGTTTTTGCGTGGCATCGGGACGAAGGGTGCTCGTGCTCGTCAGCAAGGGCACGGCATTTTGCGAGTCTTGCAGCAGGCCCCCGAAAGCGCCGAATAAGAAGGTCTTGTCTTTCTTGATGGGAAATCCCAGCGTGCCGCCGTATTGGTAGCGGCTTAGGGAGTTCTTGATCGGAGTGCCGGCGGTGTCGGGGGCTAATGGGTTGAATACTTGGCCGGGTTGGAGCGCCTGGCTGAAGGCAAAGGGGTCGCGCGCGTCCATGGCGTCGTTACGGAAATAGCTGTAGAGACCGCCATGCACTTCGTTCGTGCCTGACTTGGAAAGGATGTTGATCGAGGCGCCGCTCGCGCCGCCCAAGTCCGCGCCGTAATTGCTCCGATTGACCTGGAACTCCTGGACAGCGTCTTGGCTGACGGTGAGGCGAACGCCACCGGAATCCCCGTTGGCCTCGGCTCCGTCGACGGTGACGCTGTTGCCGCGGCCGTTACTGCCGTAAAAGGAGAGACCGCTTTGCGGCGTTTGCTTGACGCGAAAATCTTGATCGTCGGCTAGCCGCGTGGAATTGGACACGCCGGGCATCAGCAATGTAAAGGTGAGGTAGTCGCGGCGGTCGATCGGCAGGTCGTCCAGGTACTGCTGCGTAAGGGTATTCGCTTGGCTTCCTCTTTCGGTCTCGACGATGGGAGTCTCGGCACTCACTTCCACCTGGGACGACATTGCCGACAATCGGAGACGAAGGTCGAAGACCAGGGTTTGCCCCACGGTCAAGACCACACCGGTAGCTGTCTCGGTTTGAAAACCCGCGTGTTCGACGCTGACCTTATAGCTTGAGGGCGGCAGGCCGGAAACCCGGTAGAAACCGTGCTCGTCGGTCATCACACTGCGTTCCACGCCCTTCTCAGGATCGGTCGCCGTTACTTTCGCATTCGGCACTGCGGCGCCGGTCGGATCGGTGACCGTTCCGGTCATGTCCGCCGAAGCACCCACACCCTGCGCAGGCGTTGCATCGCTACTCGGAGGCAAGCACGCCGCCGCAAGGACCACAACTGCTAACAAGGTCGACTTCATAGCTCCTCCTGGTTCATGAGGCCCCGAGACCCTGGTTTGTCAGGATTCCAGGCGTATCGTCCCCATCCATTACCCTGCACCAACGGCAGTCTCGAACGCTGCCGCCACCGTCCTCGACTAGGAAGGAACCTCACGAGTGAGCGGGGACCGGAGAGTCTCGAAGATTTCGATCCCGCGTTCCCGGGAAGAAGCATCCAAGATTGTGATAGTCGGTATCACATTTTACGAACTAACGTCAATACGAAATTTAGAAAAGGCGGAATTCCCGAAATCCGCGGATCCCGAAGTAGCTCCCGGTCGATCGGCATTAAGCGGATTGCCCAAGTTTCAAGACCCTGGACTCGAAACGAACAGAAGTGGCCCTTTAGGAAAAGGAGAGCACCATCCGGCCCGACCCTTGCCCTCTACGCAGTCGATCCATGATCCGATTTACATCGGACAAGGGATGTGTCGTGACCTGACAGTGAATTTTTCCCCTGCCGGCTAGCGCCAACACTTCGCGGAGGTCTTGGCGTGTCCCGACCGCGCTTGCTTGGATGCGCACTTCTTTGGCAGCCATCAGAATGGGTGAAAAAGATATATTTTCCGCCGGCAAGCCGACGGCAAGGAGTGTTCCCGCTGGACGGACACACGCAAATGCTGTGTCATAAGCAACTTTGGCCGCGGAAGTGACCAGCGCAACGTGAACGCCACCCTTTGCGCGCAGCGCTTTTGTGATGTTCGTCGACGCGGCGTTTAGGCAGTTTGCTGCGCCCAGAACCTCAGCAAGATGTAATTTGTCGTCGGCGACGTCAATCGCTATTACTTCCGCTCCTATCTCCCTCCCGACTTGCACAGCAACGTGGCCGAGACCGCCGATTCCGAAGATGGCCAGCCGTTGCCCGGGAGAAATTCGCGCCTGTCTCAAAGCCCGATAGACCGTTACGCCGGCACAAAACAGGGGCGCGGCTTCTGCCGCTGGCAATGCATCCGGAATCCTCAAAGCGTGGCTCGCGGGGGCTTTGATGAATTCGGCGAACCCACCATCCACCGTCACCCCTGTAATTTTCTGTCGTGCGCAGAGATTTTCGTTTCCTTCGCGGCAGAGCTCGCATTCGCCGCAGGTCCAATAGATCCACGGGACGCCGACGCGGTCCCCAATCTGAAATTCTTGAACCGCTTCGCCTTTTTCAACGACGCGGCCGGCGATTTCATGCCCGGGTATCAAGGGCATTTTCGTGAGCGGGGTGAACTGAGGCCAGTCTCCATCGGCGACGTGCAGGTCGGAATGACAAACACCACAAGCGTCCACTTGGATGAGCACGTCGTTCGCGTCCGGGAGCGGGCGGGCGACGTCCTCGATCACGAGAGCTTTTTTGAATTCATGCAGGACGGCAGCCTTCATGGCTTTTGCTTCGAGAGCAAGAGCAGGGCACCCGAACATGCCAGCTGCAGGCGATACTTGCGTCGGACAACTGTCAAGTCGAAGGCGGAAGGAAGCAAGCTGCTCTCCGCCCGGTGGGCTTACGACTGTACGCCCTTGAGAAAAAACGCAAGTGCACTGCGGACTCGTTCGCTCAAACTGTGTGGCCCGGAAAGGTCCACAGCCCAGCGTCGGACCACCGTCGTATACAGTCCCTCCATGAACTCCGCGAGATGCGCCACCGGAAACGCCTTTGTGATTTCGCCGCGCTTTTGGCCTTCGGCGAGGATTTCCCTCAGCAGGCTTACCGCAATTTCTTCGGGGCGCCGCATTTCGGGGGAGCGCACGGGATCCATCGCTCCGGAAAGCACCACGGCTCGCCACAAGGGCCGGTCCGATTCCACTTCGCGGGCCATGCTCTCGTACATTCGCCGCAATCGTTCGGCCGTTGTGACGTCGCTTGAAAGTTCCGTCTCGAGATGCTCCTTGATACAACTGAAACCGCGGCGGCCGACTTCGCGCAGCACGGCATCTTTGCTTGGGAAGTAACGGAAAAAGGTGGGCTGGCTGATTTCGAGGATCTGGACGATGTCCTCGACCCTGGTGTTCTCGTAACCGTGCTTGCGGAACAAGCGAATCGACGTATCAATGATCTGCTGACGCAGCCGCGCTTTTTTGCGCTCACGGAGGCCCAAGGTTTCTTTGCTGTTTGGTCCAGCGACTCGGGAAAGGCGTCTCGGTTGCCCTGACTTCGCGAGACTTCCGGCCGTTACGCGCCCTGGGGCAAGCGGCTCACTTCGGGCGACTCTCATTCGCCGCATTTTCGGTTGTTCTCCTCGACGGCGTGAAACGCGAAAATCGTCTCACGACAAAATTGCAAGAGTTACTCTAACATGATAGAAGCTAACGTCAAGTTGGGTTCCGCGCCGTGAGATTCGCTCGACGCGGGTTGGGATTATCGATGATATTTTAATGAGAGCTGATCGGCCGCAAGAACGGCAAGCCGCCTGAAGAGGACTTCTGCCTGAGCTTCTTTCTCATCCGCCGACCGGTTCAAGTGCTGGTCGATCTCTGATTCCAAACCCACGAGCTCTTTGCTCGGTGCGGTATCATTCAAATGTTGAAAAAGCATTTTGTGGGCTCGCTTTCGTTCCATCACTTCGAGTCCATCCAGAATCTGGCGGTGTGAAGTTCCCTCCCAGATTGCGAGAATCATGGCTTCGCGAAACCACCGCTCCACGCCATACTCTGCCAGAACGCCGAGCCCGCCGTGCACCTCCATCGCCCATTTCGCCGTGTCGGCAGCGAACTCGGCGGTCCAATATTTCGCCAGATGGGCTACCAGCCGGAACAAATGATAGCGATCGGAATATGGTGGCCGTTCCATCCATACCTCGTCGAGGAGCCGGACAGCTTCCCACGCCAGCGCAAACGCAGATTGAAGCGCATTCAGGCGAGCTTCAAACTGATGCCGAAGGAGCGGATGATCGAGAATCCGCTTAGCAAACGCGGTGCGGCACTCCGCATACGCCAGCGCATCCGCCATTGCGCGCTGCGCCAGAGCAACGCTGACCACACTGTTTGCAACGCGCGAGAGGTTCAAAACTTCCAAAATCAGATAGATTCCTGTGTCCGTCGACCCGAGTAAGTATCCCTGGCTGTCTCGCAATTCCACTTCTCCGGTAGGAACCGAGCGGGTGGCGATCTTGTCTTTCACTCGGCGAACGAAGTAATTGAGACTGCCGTCTCTGCGATACCGCGGCACCAGGAAGAGCGCGAGGCCGCGCACGCCCCGCGAAGCTCCTTCCGGCCGAGCGGCCACAACCGCCAACTCCGCTCCAGCGTTACTTGCAAAGTACTTGTCGCCGGTTAGCAGCCAGCGGTCGCCGGCAGACCGCGCTATCGTCTTTACGCTCGCGCCCAAATCGGACCCACCATCGATCTCCGTCATCCACGTCGCTCCTTGCCATGAGCTATCGTCCTTCCGCAGCAGGTGCGGCTGGAAGTGCTCCTGCAATTCAGCGCTCCCATATTTCGCAAGAGGAACAGCCGTGCCAAGCGTCACCGTGTACGGACAACAAACTCCGGGATCGAAGAACGAGATCATGTACATCAATTGGTACGTCGGAAGGAGCAACTTTTTTTCCAGTGCGCGCCAGACCACGCCGGATTGGTAGCCCCTTCGCAGAATCGTCTGGTATTCGCGAGGGTAGAGAATTTCGTCCACGCGCCTTCCGGATTGATCGAACATGCGCAACCATGGCGTTCCGGCGCGATCAATCGAGGCTGATATGGCTCGACCTTCAACCTTCCACCACCGCTGTTCCGCTTCGAGAGTGTCGAGGTGCTCGATATCAGGAAGCCTGCTCTGCAAAAAACTCAAAGGAGAACGGAGGGTATCGAGAACTGTCATGGGGGCGCATGTTAGGCCGCGGGCCCAAGCACGTCAAGCAGGATGGGGTTTGCTTCAGCTTCCGCCCGCGGCGCGAGTTTGGACGGAAAGGGACATAAAATCACCGTGCGACTGGCGGTCAGGTAGCAGGCCGAGGACGATGAAACGTAACTGCATACAAGACATCGCCGCTTGTGGCTTGCATTGTGCTCCTTGCGCGGCCCATTACGGGTGCAATCTTGAACTATCGATGGCTCTCGCTCACTATTACTGCCAGTCGGATGGCTAAGACGTTCAAACGTGGTGACCACGTGGAATGGAACTCGGAGGCAGGCCGCGTCCGCGGCGTAATTCTGAAGACGGTGGTTTCGGACGTGCGGTTCAAAGGCTACGTACACCACGCAACGAAGGAAGAGCCGCAATATTTCATCAAGAGCGATAAAACCGACCATATCGCAATTCACAAAGGCGCGGCCCTTAGACTTCTCCGGCCCCAAAACAAGGAGAAGAAATCAGCGAAACGGGGAGCAAGGAGTCGTTGAGAGCCGGATCCGACTCGCCTCCCCTTGCTCATCGCGTTTCGGGAATCGCAGTCGGTGGTCACAGCAAGAAGGGATGGCGTAACCACGGGTGGCCGGCCAAAAGTGGCAACCAGGTTGATCGCAAACAGGGCCGCCGTGAGCGCGGAGACCCGCAGGACATTCCAAAGCCATGTTGCAGTCCTGGAGGCAAGGATTTTCGAGGCGACGCGGAAACGTGCCTCCGTTCATCGCAGCGTCAACATTCCGAGCATCAGCTTGGGATTCCACAACGCGCGCATCTCGCAAAACGGCAGAACTCTTTGGCTGGCAAAAAAATCATATCGCTGCGATAAATCCAACCGCGAGCCCGTGACCTGAGGCCCTGAGATTCCCGGTGTCACGTCCACAGGAGATGCCTACGGGAAAGCTTGGGTGAACGTTGATGGTTTTCGGATGCGTGAAAGAAGCGAGTCGCTACAATTGGCGCCGTCTGGACTTGGTCTGGCGTCCAGCTACGCAGGTCGCTGACTGGCAGCCGGGGCCGCATCCGACATGGCCTCCCGCGCCTCGGTGACGCTTCGGCGCAGTGTTCAAGAAAGAGAAGATGCCCTTGCCATCTCTCGCTTTCACCGCTGGGCGATGGCGCGCTTCCCGCTATCTGTCAATTCGTAGAAATCGCTGCCACACGCTTTCACCATGCCCGCGTTCAGCAATTCATCGATGGCGTCGAGCACGCGGTCACGCTCTGCTGGCTCATTGCCGCCAGCTTCGAATAGCGCATGTAGATCGAGCCGCTCTTTCCCCATCTCGCCGAACAATCGCAAAACTCGCACCGAAAGTGGGCTCATCGTGGACCTCGCTCGCGCAATCCGTTTCTTCCATAGGCTATACGACTCGCTGTGAAATCAAGTCAAGGGGAAAGAATGTGCTCTTAGAACACGGGGCTTTGCAAGAATCGCTTTCCCGGATTTCTTGCAGAGCAGCTTAACTGAGGTCATTCGTCGGCAGGCCGGATGGGAGCGCCACTACTTAACCACTGTTGCCAAAGGGCAGGAGCCCTTTGGTAGACCGCAGGTCTATTTCGCTGGAGCTGCTTAGCGAAATACAAAGCTCGCCGGAGGGCGGCTCGAGGAGCAGAGAACGTGAGTCCGTGTCCGAACACCGGCAGAGCCCCGTCTCTCTTTGCTCGGGACAAGTAAATGGATATGGGGAGTTGCGGGGAAGCCAAAGGTCACTATGGGCTCGCGAATCTTTGCCTGGTGTGCTTCTCGACAACGTCCAAATTGAGGGAAATGCCGAGGCCCGGCCCGTCGGGCACGGCGAGCATGCCGTTAACATCGAGTTTCCATTTCTTCTCCACAAGGTCGTCGATAAAAGGAGAGCCCGTGAGGTATTCCACGATGTCCGTGTTCCGGCTTGCCGAGGCCAGATGAAGATCGGCAGCCAAGCCCAGGGCGGTGTTCCAGCCATGCGGAATGAAGCGGACACCATTCTCTTCGGCCATCCACGCAATTCTGCGCTCTTCGCTAATGCCACCGACTTTCGTCACATCGGGCTGTACAATATCCAAGGCCCGGCCCTGGAGCCAGGGGACGAACGACTGCCGGCGGGTCAGAACCTCGCCGCCGGCGATGGGTACCGGCGAACTTTGCCGCAACAAGGAGTAATCGGACAAATTATCAGGAAGCAAAGGCTCCTCAAACCAATAGACGCCGAAGTCAGCCAACATCCGGGCGGTGCGGACCGCCCATTTGAAAGTCTGGGGCCAGAAAGCGTTGCTGGCTCCCGCATCCACCATGAGCAGGCTTTCGGGGCCAACGGCTTCGCGTGCTGCTCGTACAATCTGCTCGTCCATCGCGTCGCTTTGCCGGCCGAACGGTCCCCAGCCAATCTTAAATGCCCGAAAGCCTTCCTCGCGGATGGCCAGCAGATGCTCAGCGAGTGCCCTCGGCTCGCGCATCAGCACGGAAGCATAGGGAAGAACGCGGTTGCGGTAGCAACCGCCCAAGAGCCTGCCGACGGGCTGTCCAGTCGTCTTGCCCAAAATGTCCCAGAGAGCAATGTCGATCCCGCTAATAGTGTGTGTGACGGTTCCCCCGCGGCCCATCCAGAAGGTGTTGGCGTGAAGCTTCTCGCTCACGCGCTCCGGCTCTTGCGGATTTTCTCCGAGATACAGCGGTTCCAAAAGATGCAGAGCGGCCTTCACCAATTCGTCGGTCGAAAAGACCGAGCCCCATCCAGTGATGCCTTCGTCGGTAAGGACGGCAACGAGCGTGTGCACGCAGTCCTGGGGCTTTATTTCGTTGGCCCATCCGCCTTCGGGTGTGCCGCCGCGCAGGCCGGCCGCTTTTATTTTGGTGATTTTCATGGCTCTATTGTCGTCCTAAAGGAATGCGTTCATACACTGATGGATGCTTTTGCGAGAATACCGCCATCGCAAATAAGGTGTGATCCGGTGACGTAAGAGGACTCTTCGGAAAGCAACCAAACGACCGTACGGGCAGGCTCCTGTGGCTGAGCTAGACGACCCATAGGAATCTCCTTCGAGAGGATTTTGCGCATGCGCGGGATGTTCTTGGCGGGAACATTGCTCCACATCAAGCGAGTTTCCGTTGCTCCAGGGACCACCGCGTTCACGCGGATGCCGTAGGGAGCGTAATCAACGGCCATGCAGCGCACGAGGGAGGAAATCGCGCCCTTGGTTGCGCTGTACGCGCCGCTGGCACCAGCCGCAAGGGCGACGAATCCCGTTGGCGAAGATGCGCACACGATGGAACCTGGCACGCC
>Ga0182036_10000750_pt1 | contig 14844 bp, 13 predicted proteins | sample sta12Cox44000080_FD_125966 | JGI IMG/M metagenome (GOLD analysis project Ga0182036, IMG submission 125966) | Lab enrichment of tropical soil microbial communities from Luquillo Experimental Forest, Puerto Rico - statoxic.12C.oxic.44.000.080 | ecosystem: Environmental > Terrestrial > Soil >...
AAGGCCAAAGGCGGCATCGTCCTCATCCAGGAAATCTTCGGCGTCAATCATCACATTCGCGCCGTCTGCGATCGCCTTGCCGGCGAAGGCTATACGGCCGTGGCGCCGGCGGTGTTCGATCGCCAGCAGCCGAATTTCGAATCCGGTTACTCGCCCGACGAGATCGCCAATGCGCGCAAGTTCGTCGCCAACCCGGATTTTAACGCGATGCTGCGCGACGTGCAGGCGGCCATCAATGAGCTGAAACCGAACAGTCCCGTCGGCATCATGGGATTCTGCATGGGCGGCACCATTTCGTTCCTCGCCGCCTGCAAGCTCAACGGCCTCTCGGCGGCGGTCTGCTATTACGGCGGACAAATCGCCAAGAATGCCGATGAAAAGCCGAAAGTGCCGACGCAGATGCATTTCGGCGAACAGGATGCGTCAATCCCGATGAGCGATGTCGAGATGATCAAACAGAAGCGCGGCGGCGATTGTGAAATCTACGTCTATCCCAATGCGCAGCACGGTTTTCATTGCGACGAGCGCGGCAGTTACAACGCCGAAGCCGCCAAGCTCGCTTGGCAGCGCGCGATGGCGTTTCTGGGAAAGCATGTGAAGTAGGAGGACAGAGGCCGGATCTCAGAGGTCGGATGACGCTGACATCTGATCTCTGACCTCTGATTACGCCGCAACACCCGTTCCGATCGGGCAGCTCACGCCGGTGCCGCCGAGGCCGCAATAGCCATGTGGATTCTTGGCGAGATATTGCTGGTGATAGTCCTCGGCGAAATAGAACGGCGGCGCGTCGAGGATTTCGGTCGTGATCGGGCCCATCCGCTGCGCTGCTAGCGCTTTGCCATAGGCGGCCTTGGAGGCTTCCGCCGCGGCGCGCTGCTCGGGCGAGAAGACATAGATGGCGGAGCGGTATTGCGTGCCGACGTCGTTGCCTTGGCGCATGCCCTGGGTCGGGTCGTGGCTCTCCCAAAACGTCTTGAGCAACTGCTCGTAGGAGATCTTCTTCGGATCATAGACCACGAGCACGACTTCGTTGTGCCCAGTGCGGCCGGAGCACACTTCTTCGTAGGTCGGGTTGGGCGTCAACCCGCCGGCATAGCCGACTGCGGTCACGTAAACGCCCTCGCCAAGCTCCCAGAACTTGCGCTCGGCGCCCCAGAAGCAGCCTAGCGCGAACATCGCCATGGCGAGGCCGGCGGGGTAGGGGCCCTGTAGCGGCCGGCCATTGACGAAATGCGTCGGCGCGGTCGGGATCGGGGTCGTACGGCCAGGCAAGGCCTCTTCGGGCGCGGGCATTTCCAGCTTCTTGCGGAATGAAAACATGACGGGGGCTCCGGTTCGGCGCGGCGGGAGGGCAAGAATTTCGAAGTAAATATAAGCGCGGCGCGCACCGACCGCATCGGGGCGCAGCGATCACGTTTTGCGTGCGATGATAATCATTCTCCGTTAGCGGCCGGCCATTCAAGATTTTCCCTCCCCTGAAAGGGGAGGGTTGGCACGCGTTAGCGTGCCGGGGAGGGGTCAGGGTTTCACTGATGCGCGAACGTCGACCCCCACCCGGCGGCTGACAGCCGCCGACCTCCCCTTTTCAGGGGGAGGCAGTGGGCAGCGCACTGCCGTTGCGGCGGCTTCCACCTGCCGCATTTGCCGCTTATTGTGCCGCCCGCTGGGATTCGGCTTAGCGCACGATCCCGAAAAGTGGGCACCGGTTTTCGAATAAGATCATGCGTAAACAGATTCCTCCAGGAGGCAACCAAATGGTTCGCGTATCGGCTTTTGTCTGCGCTTTGCTCTGCGCTCTTGCTTTGGTTGCTGTAACGCCCGTGATCGCGCAACAGGCGCCCGCCGCGGCGCCGCCGCCGCAGCCGGCTTATGGCTCGCCGATCACGCTCGATCAGGCCAAGCGGGTCATGGCCGCGGCCGAGCTCGAAGCGGCCAAAAATTCCTGGGCGGTCGCCATCACCATTCTCGACAGCGGCGGCAACATGGTCATGTTCCACAAGGGCGACAACACGCAGCTCTCGGGCATCAGCACCTCGGCCGGCAAGGCGCGCACCGCGCTCGAATTCAAGCTGCCGAGCAAGGCGCTCGACGACGCCATTGCCGCCGGCGGCGCCGGCATGCGGCTCCTTGCGCTCAAGGACATCACCCCGCTGCAAGGCGGGCTTCTCATCCTGGTCGACGGTAAGATCGCCGGCGCCATCGGCGTCTCCGGCGCGCTGTCGGCGCAGGACGATCAGGTCGCCAAAGCCGGCACCGATGTCTTGGCGAAGGGGATGTAGGGAGGCGGCTTCTAGTCACAACTTTCTAGAAAGGCTTCAGCCTTTTTGCGGTTAGCAAAACGGCCAACTTCGCGATAATCGGCAGAATGTCCCGCACTTTGCGGCGATTGTAGCACGACAAATTCACCACCCTGCTGTTCCACTATCGTGGTGAGATCGTCTACATCATACGGTGACATGTGCCGAGCACCGCAACGCCGGCAGTCGTCGTCGCACATGCACGACCACTCATCCCGCCATTGGTGGTCACAACGAGCACATTTGTAGTAATTGCGATACCAGGCCATATTGTCGGCTCACTTTCATTTTTGCCAGTCGTTCACTCTCGCGAGCGCAGACGATAATAACCGCGCGAAACGAATTCGAGATAGCCGCGATCTCGTAGGAACTGCAGTTGCTGGCGAATCTTCGGTTTTACATTTTTATTTTCTGGGTAGAGGTGACCCAATTTTTTCTCGAACGCGTATACATCATCGATTTGAAACTCGAGTTTTCCAATGGCCTCGACGCATTTCATAACCTCGATAAGCCATCCCCTGGCTTGTTGCCCTTGGTCCCGCAGAAATAGCGTCTTTTGCCATTGTTTAAGCACCGAATCCCTAGGCTCTACCCGGCCATCACGAACGAAATAAATTTTGCCTGATTGCGGGATCTTGTTGAGCAGGATGGGCGAGCCAATCCATCCCGCGCGCCTTGCCGTCTGCGCTAATGGCTTACGTTCGGCAATGACATCACGCACGAAAAAATGCTTCGGAACAACGAAAAAATTAGTGACCGATAATTGCTTAAAGTCGTAATTCAAAAGAAACAGATTGGGGTTGTTATCAGCGGCTAGGCGCTCGCATTTGGTCTTAAACGCGCCGTCAAGAACTTTGCTTCCAAAAAGAGACTTTTGACTTTTCAGCTCGTATTCTTCTTTGCAAGCGAAGCACAAGAAATCTGCTACAGGACTGTTATTCGGAAATGGATTTATGGTCGCGTTACCACAGTTCGGGCAAAAGACTTGATCGCGTACCCACCGCTCTGTCCACGCACGGGCGCTCTGGGACCCGCTCGTGTATGGAAGCTGAGCTTCCTCAAAGCCGAGTTTCATGTTGGCTGGATCATTCCGCCGCCAATACGCGGACACGCCGCTCAATCTTTGGCCAGTCCCCGGCGCGCGCGAGGCGTAATTCGTAAGAGCTTTGCAAATTCATCCAAAGCTCTGGCGTGGTGCCGAAATATTTTCCCGGCCGGAGTGCGATGGGTGCGGTAATTGCCGAGCGGCCGTGAACGATGTCATTGATACGAGCAGGATTCACGTCGATATCACGCGACAACCGATTCTGGCTGATGCGATTTGGCTTCATGAATTCTTCTGCAAGAATTTCACCGGGCGGTATTGGTTCCAGGCGTTTGTGTTTGGACATGGCTAGGGTTCTATATAGCCGAACGGCGCAAGGAGATTAGCGCTTTATCTTCGTCTTGGCTTCCAGCCGCCGCGCATGCCGGGGCGGCCCAGCGTCGAGCGCGGCCCGGAGCGGGATTTTTCGTTCCCTGTCGCGCCGGAGCTTGCCCTGGCCGCCGGGCCGGGGGCGCTCCCCGCCTCTTGCGCCGGCACTGACTCGACATCCGGGCCCATCTCATCGAGCGTCGGCTTGCGCGGACCGCGATTTTGCGTCCCTGTCGCGCCTACGGCGCTCCTCGCCTCTTGGCTGACGGCGCCCGGCCGATGCGGCGCGACTTCATGATGAAGCGCAATGCCCATTTCGTCGAGCGTGGGCTTGTGGATTCGGGATTTACCTCGCCCCGCTTGCGGGGAGAGGTCGCCGCGCGCAGCGCGGCGGGTGAGGGGGCCTTGCCGCGATTCTGACTCTGGCTGCGATGCCCCCTCATCCCAGCCTTCTCCCCGCCCGCGGGGAGAAGGTGCAGAAAGAAATTTCGCCGTCGGATCGTCCATCACCGCAAGTTCGGTGGTGCGTAGCCGCTTGATCTCGTCGCGCAGCCGCGCCGCTTCTTCGAAATCGAGATCAGCGGCGGCGGCGCGCATGCGGGTTTCAAGGTCGCTTATGACCGCCTCAAAATTGTGGCCGATGGTGGCGGCCTCCGCGAATTCGCCGTCGCCGTCGCCAGTCGCGATCAGTACGTGATCGCGCTCGTAGACGCTGTCGAGAATGTCGGCGATGCCCTTGCGCACGCTCTCCGGCGTGATGCCGTTCGCGGTGTTGTATTCCTGCTGCTTCTCGCGGCGGCGCTCGGTCTCGGCGATGGCGCGCTCCATCGAGCCGGTGACGGCATCGGCATAGAGAACGACGCGGCCGTCGATATTGCGCGCAGCGCGGCCGATGGTCTGAATGAGGCTCGTCTCGCTGCGCAGGAATCCCTCTTTGTCGGCATCGAGGATGGCGACCAGTGCGCATTCCGGAATGTCGAGGCCTTCGCGCAAAAGATTGATGCCGACCAGTGCGTCGAAGGCGCCAAGCCGCAGATCGCGGATGATCTCGATGCGCTCGATCGTGTCGATATCGGAATGCATGTAGCGGACGCGAATGCCTTGCTCGTGCAGGTATTCGGTCAGGTCCTCGGCCATGCGCTTGGTGAGCACGGTGACCAGCGCGCGATAGCCGGCCTGTGCCACGGCGCGAACCTCGCCGACCAGATCGTCGACCTGGGTCCGCGCCGGCCGCACGTCGACCGGCGGATCGATCAGCCCGGTCGGCCGGATCACCTGCTCGGTGAAGACGCCGCCGGATTCGTTGAGCTCCCACGGGCCGGGCGTCGCGGACACACACATGGTCTGCGGCCGCATCGCGTCCCATTCCTCGAAACGCAGTGGCCGGTTGTCCATGCAGGAGGGCAGGCGGAAGCCATATTCGGCAAGCGTCGCCTTGCGCCGGAAATCGCCGCGATACATGCCGCCGAGCTGTGGGATGGTGACGTGGCTCTCGTCGACAAAGACCAGCGCGTTGTCTGGAACATATTCGAACAAAGTCGGCGGCGGCTCGCCCGGCTTGCGGCCGGTCAGATAGCGCGAATAGTTCTCGATGCCGGCGCAGCTGCCGGTCGCCTCCATCATTTCCAGGTCATAGAGCGTGCGTTGTTCGAGCCGCTGCGCTTCGAGAAGGCGGCCGGCGGCGTTGAGCTGTTCGAGCCGCTGGCGCAGTTCGAGCTTGATGCCGGAAATCGCCTGCAACAAAGTCGGCCGCGGCGTCACATAGTGCGAATTGGCGTAAATTTTGACGAATTCGAGCTCGTCGGTTTTCTGCCCAGTGAGCGGATCGAATTCGTGGATCGCTTCCACTTCGTCGCCGAACAGCGACACGCGCCAGGCGCGATCTTCATAGTGCGCCGGGAAAATTTCGATGACATCGCCGCGCACGCGGAACGAGCCGCGATAGAAATCGCCGGCGGAGCGCTTGTATTGCAAAGCGACCAGGTCGGCGAGCAATTGCCGCTGGTTGAGCCGCTCGCCGCGGCGGATCGTGAAAGTCATGGCCGAATAGGTTTCGACCGAACCAATGCCGTAGATGCAGGACACCGAGGCGACGATGATCACGTCATCGCGCTCGAGCAGCGCTCGCGTCGCGGCGTGGCGCATGCGATCGATCTGCTCGTTGATCGAGGAATCCTTCTCGATATAGGTGTCGGTGCGCGGGATATAGGCTTCCGGCTGGTAGTAATCGTAATAGCTGACGAAATATTCGACCGCATTGTCCGGAAAGAAGCCCTTAAACTCGCCGTAGAGTTGCGCGGCGAGCGTCTTGTTGGGCGCTAGAATGAGCGCCGGCCGCTGTGTCTGTTCGATTACCTTGGCCATGGTGAAGGTCTTGCCGGAACCGGTGACGCCAAGCAGCACCTGGCTGCGGTCGTTGCCACGCACGCCTTCGACCAAGTCCTTGATGGCCTCCGGCTGATCGCCCTTGGGATCGAAGTCAGATTTGATCGCGAGCCTCCGCCCGCCTTCGGATTTGTCCGGCCGCGGCGGCCGATGCGGTGTCCACGGATGTTCGCGAAATTCCGGACGGCCTTCGCGCAGCAGGCGGTCCAGCGACTGCTGACTCGCCGCGCTGCCGAATGCGCTTATCCCTCCTTCCACTCCCTGTGGGCGCGCCAAGCGCGATCGAGTAGATGTCTCTTCGCCGTATTTAATCGTCCCGCCACGCTCGCCCTCGGACGGTGACGACGTCGCCTCGTCTTCTTCTTCGATCCCCAAGGCGCGCGCGAGATCGGGATCGAGCTCGCCGGGCGAGACCGGCGTCCGGCCGACATAGCCTTTTTGCGGCGGCTCGGCGACACCGCGCGCCACCGAGGCGCGGGCGCGGTGCGCTTGCGCGAAATCAGCGCGGCGGTCCCAGGAATTGTCCGGCGGCGGCTGCAGCCCGCTGCCACGCCTCGCGGAAGTATCGCCGGTCTGCGCGCCAATGCCGGCGCGGCCCTGTCCGATGCCGGGATTGAGCAGATCAGCCAAGGACGGGTCGAGCGCCGGCGTGTCCGGACGCGCCGCCTTGGCGCGGGTCGGCTTGGCTGGGTCTTTCTTCGAATGTTTTGCCGGATCGCGCCGGTGCGGCGCCTGCGGCCGATCGGGGCCTTTCGCCATCGTCACAATATGGGTCGAGTCTGGCGGTAGCGAAAGTGACACTACTTTTGCGTCATGGCCGGGCTTGACCCGGCCATCCACGTCTTTGGAGTTGCAGCGCTCAAGACGTGGATGCCCGGCAGATAGGCGAGCCAACGGGTCCGGCCCGAAGTGGCCGGCCCGATGACAAGCTCCGCGACGCCGTTCTTGGAACGGCTATGGCCCGTTATGACGGGGCGTTTATTCCAACCTGATCCCGGCGCGCTTTATGACTTCGCCCCATTTCTGTGAATCAGCGGCGATCAGCGCGGCGAATTCTTCCGGTGTTGCCCCCGCCGGCTCATCGCCGACGGTCGTATAGAATTGCCGCATCGCCTCCGACTGAAGCGCGCGATTGATCGCGGCATTGAGCCGATCGACGACCGGCCTCGGCACCCCCGTGGGCGCGATCACGCCAGCCCAGGTCGGCGCGGAATAGCCGGGAACGCCGGCCTCGGCGACGGTCGGCAGATCGGGAAAGGCCGGCGAGCGGTGATCGCCGCTGACCGCAAGCGCACGCACGGCGCCGGAACGCGCGAACGGCGCGATCGAATTGAGGCTTTCGAACATCAGCTGCACGCGCCCCGCCATCAGGTCGTTGATCGCCGGCGCGCCGCCTTTATATGGCACGTGGACGATGTCGGTGCCGGTCATGAATTTGAACAGCTCGCCACCGACGTGGCCCGGCGAGCCGTTACTCGACGAGGCATTGAGAAGCTTGCCGGGATTTTGTTTGGCGTAGTCGATCAGCTCCGGCACCGAATGGAACGGTGTCGCCGGCGAAACCGCGAGCAGAAGCTGGCCACGCGCCGTAAGCGCGATGGGTTGAAAGTCGCGCGCGATGTCCAGCGGCACCACCAGATGTCTGGTGATAGCAAGCGCGCCGATCGGTCCCATGCACAGGGTATAGCCATCCGGCGGTGATTTCGCGGTGAGATCGAGGCCGAGCGTTAGCGCACCGCCGGGGCGATCATCGACCACGACCTGCTGATGCAGCTCGTCCGCCAACGCGCTGGCGAGCACGCGCGTGAGCGTGTCAGTGGCGCTGCCGGCGGCTTGCGGCACGATCATGCGGATCGGATGGTCGGGAAATTCCGCTTTCGCAGACGTTGTGAATGCAAAAGCAATAATGACCAGAATCAATTGAGCGCGGCGTGTCATGCGGCTTTGCAATCTAATCGAGATGGCCGGGACAAGCCCGGCCATGGCACGCTAATGTCCTGGACCAAGGGAGAAATGTCTATGGCTCTATTGGACTTCACGCCGCTGTTCGCGCCCGGCCTACCGCCGCCGGCGGTCAAATGGAACGGTTTCGCCAAATACAATTTCATCGGCGGCCACAACGATGCTGATCAGGTGCCGCTCGAGGCGCTGATCAAGGCAATGAACGACGTGCTCACGCGCGAGGGCCGCACGCTCGCAACTTACGGGCTTTCCAGCGGGCCGCTCGGTTACCGGCGGCTGCGGGAATTTCTGGCGCGCAAGCTCGAGCACACTGCCAGTATTCGCTGCGATGCCGACGAGATTCTAATGACCTCCGGCTCGCTGCAGGCGCTCGATCTGGTGAACGGAATTCTGCTGGCGCGCGGCGATACCGTCATCATCGAGCAGGCGACCTACCAAGGTGCGCTCACCCGCTTGCAACGCCTCGGCGTCGAAGCGGTCGGTATTCCGCTCGACGGTGAAGGTATGCGCATGGATGTGCTTGCCGCCGCTCTCGACGATCTCAAGCGCCGCGGCGTGCGGCCAAAATACATCTACACGATCCCGACGGTGCAAAATCCGACCGGCACGATCTTGAGCGAAGCGCGGCGCCACGACATGCTGCAACTCGCCGCGCAACACGGCGTGCCGATCTTCGAGGACGACTGCTATTCGGATCTGATCTGGGACGGCAAGCGGCCGCCGGCGCTCTACGCCATGAGCAAGCACGGCGGCGTCATCCATATTGGCTCGTTCTCCAAATCGGTCGCGCCGGCACTGCGCGTCGGTTACATCGTCGCGCCCTGGCCGCTTTTGGCACGCATGCTCGCGATCAAAACCGATGCCGGCTCGGGCGCGCTGGAGCAGATGGTGCTAGGCGAGTTCTGCCCGTCCCAGTTCGATGCCCATGTGCCGGTTCTTACTCGCGCTTTGCGGTCGAAGCTGGAAACCCTGATGGATGCGCTCAATGCGCAATTCGGCACCGCGGCCGAATTCGAGGATCCCAAAGGCGGCATTTTTCTCTGGGTCAAATTGCCGGATCAGGTCGACACGCAAAAGCTGTTCGCACCGGCGCTCGCCGCCGGGGTCGCCATTAATCCCGGCGCCGAATGGTCGACAGACAAGGGCTACGGCAAGAGCCGCACGCGGCTGTGTTTCGCCAATGCCTCGCCTGCGGCGATCCGCGAAGGCATCGCTACGCTCGCCGAAGTGTGCCGCCGCGAGTTCGGTGTGCCGGCGCGGATTGCGAATGTGGAGCGGGCGAGGGCGTAATTGTCCTGGGAGCGGCGTCCAACTCAACGTTATAGCCGCGGGCTCTATGCTCAAAGGCCTAGGTTCTATGCCCGAGAAACTCTAGTTACTGCTGGTCCGCTGGCTCTTTCTTGTGTCGCGTGACATCGTCCAGCCCCAACGCGTGGCGCTCGTGTTGTAGAAGCAATTCCTTGTATAATTCGTTCTCCTGGTATTCGAGCGAGCTCTCGATTCTCTCGTTTTGCAATCGCTCATACCCGCCGATCAGCACGCCGATCAGCATCAGGATAGAAAAGTTCACTACGGCGAAGGCCGACATGATTGCGGACTTCCCGCCCTTCGTGAAAAGGTAGGCGGCGACCGCGCCGATCAAGGTCAGGGCCGCGGGCACTAGATTGGAGATCGCGCCGACACGGCTCGATCCCGTCATATATCCGCTGACCATCCCCACGATGCCGAACGGAACGCCAACAAATATGCCGAGTTTCATTAGCCAATAGACTTTGACCGTATTTCCCGGCAGCCGCGTGGTATATCTGATGAGGCCGCCGATGGCGGCGACAAAGCAAGCGACAACGATTGCAAGCGATACGAGGTCCAGAGTTTCGAGCAGACTCGGCGCAATATTGTTCATTTGTCGCTGATGGCCGTTACATAGCTGGACGAATTTGTTCGAAACGCCTGTTGATTACTTCCACCCTGGCGCATTGCGCGAAAAAGTCCAAATCGTCACTTGCCAGAGGAACGCCGCGCCGTACGATTTTTTTCAATGCTTTACAGGAATCGGCGGCTTCGAGAACCTCACAGCCTGGAGAGGTTTCCTTGAGTTTGCTTATGAAGTCGACGTCGCTAATTTCATTGTCATTCCACTTGTCGTCGGTGGCCTGACACGAACTCCGAAGAATGAAGAAGGCACTGCAGGCGGCGGAATTGCTCCCGGGCGTATCCGGGACTTCGGCCATGGCCATATCCGCCAGCTCGTCGGCGCTAAACAACTCTCCGGTCGTGGCTTTTCTGGACCAGGCACTACACTTCCCTGCATAGTTGGGCTGGGACGCAACACGCACTACACCGTAACCGTTCGAGTCGGCCAGGATGCCGTCAATATTATCGACCCGCTGGTCCGAGGCACTACCGGCATGATCGGAATTGTCCAACAAGAAGTAGCTGGGAGTGCCCGAAACCGCCGCAGCCTGGACGGGTTGGCAAGGCTGGAGCAACAGCACAAATCCGCAGGCCGACACGCTGGTTAGGCGTTTCGGCGTCAAACGTGGAAAAAACGACCCACTTTGGTTTTATACTCGGCATATTACGGAAATTGCGCAGCCAGAAGCCGCTCCTCATAAAGTGCGCGGCCGGCCTGAAGTCCGCTGCACAGGAGAAATAACAACATGGCTTGCAGACTGTCGATGAGAAGGGCCAGTCCGAGAATCGAAACGATATTTCCGACATACATCGGATGTCTGACGATCGAATAGGGGCCGGCAGTTACCAAGAATCTCGCCTGCGGCGTGACAGTAAAGGCCTGGCGAAGAAATACCAAAGCGCCGATGACAAGGATCGCGCCCGATACAATCAGAGCCAGCGCAACTGCGATGTTGGTATGGAATAGGTTGCCCTGCGGAACGTACACGAAAATATAAACGGCAAACGCCGCCAAGACAGCGACCAAATTCGGCAAAGCGGTTTGATAGCGCGAGAGCGGCGGACGCAGTGACAGCAGGATGATCGCGGCCAGGGTCAGATAAACGGCCGAGAAGAATTTGTTCAATGCGCTCAGTGACGGCACCGTATAGATGCCCTGCGAAAAATAAATCTTGAGCGGCTCGATCCCGTCATATACGGCGGTCCAGTCGATGACGGCAAAAACGCAGATAAATAATCCAACGATGTGGTTATCGGCCTCCAAAACGCTGTTCCAAATCAGCTTGATCCGGCTTTCGACCGACAATGTTTGATTCTCCATCGCAGTGGCTCCGCCTTGCGCGAGGACGGCGTCAGCTGTTGATACGTATTCGGGTTCGCATCCGTCGATGCCTAATTTTAGTGGGTATCATCCCGATGATTCAATCAAGACGTGCGCAATGGTCGGCCTTAATGGTTTCGTGCCTACACCTCCAGATTCGATCGGCGTGCCGACGCGGATTGCCAATGTGGAGCGGGGAGCTCGGATGACAGAGGTCAGAGGGCAAACGACAAGTTTTTCTACCCCCCGGTCTCGCACCTCTGATCTCCGATATCCGATTTCTGACCTGCGACGTCTGCTTCAATTCGCCCGCTGTGACTTAATCTCATCAAATTTCACGGATGCTCGTTCAAACTTGTCGTTGAAAAGCCACATCGCATCGAGAATTTCGCGGAACGTTGCCGACGTCTTTGCTCTGTCGACCTGGCCAAAAGTGAAAATGCTGTTGTTGCGCAGATAACCCATTATCACCGGCTCGGAAACTCTGTAGCCCAACAGATTCCCGGATTGAAGAGCGGACTTTGTCGGGCTCGGAATAATCTGGATCAATTCAAATACCTTCATCTGATCGATCGGATTTGGTAGGGCTTTTGCGAGCACCGGGATTTGCAAGAAAACATCTGCATGCGCATTCACGAGGCCGTCCCGCACCGCAGTCCAGTGATTGAACCGATGGTCTAAATTGCCGATCCGCCTCTCTTCCTCGGCGTCGCGAGCAATCAACGCAGGATCAAAGGCGGCAATTGCTCCTTTGATCGCCGACCATTTTCTTTGGCCGACCTGATCTTCCGACATTCCGGTTTGCAAACTTCCCTTGTACGTATTCGACCGGGCATTGCCGATGTTTTGGTTGCCGTTAGTCTCGGCAAAAAATATCCCTAGGCTAATGCGGCCGGCCGCTTCCGCGTTTGATCGTTCGAGACCCTTGGCGCGTGCAATCGCGATCCCGAGATCGACCACATCTTTAAACGGTGTATCGGACATTTGCGCATTCGCGGGTGGCGCCTGCATGATAGCGAAAAGATTCGCATATTCGTCGAGCAGCGGCTCATTCTCCGCGTCGAAATAGGCCGGCGGAATTTTAAATTTGTTCGGTCTTCCGATTTTGGACGGAAACGCGTCGGTGAGATCCTTGTACGCACTGAGCATACTGTTGCGAGCGAGGTAGAGCGCTTGCCCCGGCAAGTCCGGGAGCTGTTGTTTTGAATCGATCTGGGTGCGACGCTGCTGCAAGACCTGTTTGAAACGGCTTACGGCGTCGTTGTATGAACTCATCGCTTCGGATTGTGGCTTCGCGTGCACGATAGCCTGACCTGCTGCCGGCGAAGTAAAGCCGAGAACGGCGACGCGGCCCAAGAGCAGCGACATCACGGTCAGAGCGACAATGATATTCAGTAGCGGGACTTTGATTATCATCGGATGACAGAGGTCAGAGGTCAGAGGTCAGAGTTCAGAGTTCAGAGGTCAGAGGTCAGAGGTCAGAGTTCAGAGTTCAGAGGTGGCCAACGACGCGCAATCTGTTATCTGTCATCTGACATCCGACCTCCGACCTCCGACCTCCGATTCAAAACCCCCGCACTGTCTGCGTTACGTGCTCCACTTCCGGCGGCGAGGCGAAGCAATGACCAACCAGCTTGCGCCATTCCTGGAAATCCGCCGAGCCGCGAAAGTCGACGGTGTGGTTTTCGACTGTGTCCCAGCCGACGAATAGCCGATAGCGCGCCGGCTTCTCGATCGAGCGGCGCAATTCCATGCTGCGGCAGCCCTTGGCGCGCTGAAAAATCGGGGCGGCTTGCTTCACCCCTTTTTCGAATTCCGCCTCCATGCCCGGCTTGACGTCGATCTGCGCGATTTCGGTGATCATGATCGGTCCTTGTTTTGCTAGTTCGCCCTAACCCGCCGTCCATTCTGTCGCATGCCGCATGCGAGCATGGTCTGGCCGGAATTGTCCATCGGGCCCCGATGACAGGCGCCGATGACAGCAATGCGCGGGGTGGGCTTCATTGCGCCGCCAAGTCAGACTAGATTTGCGCCCTAGGCTTGAGGGTCATCAGCATCTACAGACGGGTTGACCATGATTGAAGTACATTATTGGACCACGCCCAACGGTCATAAAGTAACGATCTTTCTCGAAGAAGCCGGATTGGAGTACAAAATTATTCCAATCAATATCGGCAAGGGCGAACAATTCAAGGCCGATTTTCTCGGCGTATCGCCGAACAATCGCATCCCCGCAATTGTCGACCACAAGCCTGCCGATGGCGGCAAGGCGATTTCGGTTTTCGAATCCGGCGCCATCCTGCTCTATCTCGCCGACAAGACCGGGAAGTTCATTCCGAAGGATTTGCGCGGCCGCACCGCGGCGCTTGAGTGGCTGTTCTGGCAAATGGGCGGTCTCGGCCCGATGTCCGGACAGAACAATCATTTTGCCCATTACGCCGTCGACAAGATCCCTTATGCGATCGATCGCTATCGCAATGAGGTGAATCGCCTCTATGGCGTCATGAACAAGCGGCTCGCCGGTCACGAATTTCTCGCCGGCCCGTATTCAATCGCCGACATGGCTTGTTATCCGTGGGTCGTGCCGTGGGAGCGGCAGGGCCAGAACATCGCCGATTTCCCGCATCTCAAGCGCTGGCTCGAAGCGATCAAGGCGCGTCCGGCGGTGATCAAAGCTTACGAATGGACGCCGAAGATCAATCCCGGCCAAGGCGGCATTCGCACCGCGGAGGAGCGCGCGATCCTGTTCGGCCAGACCGCGCAATCGGTCGCGGCGATGGCGGGGAAGCGGTAGGCCAGCAAATAATGGCACCCGCTTTGCACGCCTGCCGTCAACGTCATGCCCGCGCATAGCCGTTCGAAGAACGGCGTCGCTTCGCTCGCCTATGTCGCGGGCATCCACGTCTTAACGATACAGGCGACAAGACGTGGATGGCCGGAACAAGTCCGGCCATGACAATCTCCTACTGCTGCGCGACGCCGCCGAGATAGCCGGCGATCTTCCAAGCGCCGTCTTGCTTGCCGTAACAAATTTGGTCGCCGCCGAGCGGTGATATCGATTGCGCGTCGACATATCCGGTTTTGCCCGACGGCGTAGCGACGTGCAGGAAAAACGGCTCGTTGGGATTGGCGGGCGGGGCAGTATCGGGCAGGACGCGCACCAGATTCGCCCCGAGTTTCTCGACCACGGGCGAGTTGGGCGTCGCCGCTGCGTGCACATCAACGCCGGTCTTGATCGGATAGCCCCACTCGCTCGGATCGGTCTGCGTTGCTTTGGCAAGCGCATCCAAAGCGCTCGGATCGAGCTTGGGGTCGGCCGGCGCGCAGAAAGTGCCGGGCTGCTGCGGCGATTCCGCTGCAGACGGTTCGGTGGCGAAGCCAGCCAATATTTGCCAGCCCGAACCGTCCTTCGCGTCAAGATCGATCGCCTTGGCGAGGTTATCGATCCCGGGTTTGTGCGGATCGGCGAGATTCTTGTCCTGCATCCAGAAGAAATTTTGCGCCACCACCATCTTGGTGAGCGCGGCGCGGTCTTTGTGCGCAGCGACCTC
>Ga0182036_10000760_pt1 | contig 14753 bp, 15 predicted proteins | sample sta12Cox44000080_FD_125966 | JGI IMG/M metagenome (GOLD analysis project Ga0182036, IMG submission 125966) | Lab enrichment of tropical soil microbial communities from Luquillo Experimental Forest, Puerto Rico - statoxic.12C.oxic.44.000.080 | ecosystem: Environmental > Terrestrial > Soil >...
ATTCGTCGATGCCGTCGAATTCGGGTATGCTCGGGATACCGCTTATACCCACCGCTACTACGACATGGCTCGGTCGCATTGTTCGCGTGCTACCGTCAACAAGGCCCAAACGTACGGTCCATCGTCTATCGCAATCGTCGTATTGGCCGCCGAGCAAGGCCGTGTTGGTCCAGACGTTGATCTCCATCGCTTCGGCATAAAACTCCAGCCAGTTGGCGATCTTATCTTTCGGTATGAATACTGGCCAATTGTCAGGAAATGGCATGTAGGCGAAATGGTTCATGCAGATTTCATTGTGCAGCTGTAGTGAATGATAGCGGTTGCGCCAGACATCACCGACATGCGGAGTCTTTTCAACGACCAGCGTGTCAACGCCAATTTGCCCGAGCCGCGCCGCGAGCATTAGTCCAGATTGACCACCGCCAATGATGACGACCTCCGGATCGTGGTCGCAATACTGACGCGCCGCACTCCTACGGTCAGCCCAATTCTCCGGTTGGCACGAGGCGACGCGCAGATCCTCCCTGGGCCTGTTTCGCGTCGTGGCTTGGGGAAAATTTTTCAATTCGTACATGGTCGTCAGCAAAGTGAATGCCTTCAATTCCACTGAGGGCGCCTCTGCAACTAATCTCACGAAGCCGCGTCCATGCGCGATGCTAGTTTCAAACAGAAAGAAGAATTCCAGCGCGGTGCTGTGCTCGCCAATTGCACCGACCGTCGGCTGACCTTCAAGGCGAAATTCACGGCCTACCTGTGTGTCGAAGGTTTCAGTCAGCCAGGATTGAACTTTGTCTGGGCCGTGAAGTGCCTTGAATTCCCACCCGAAAGTCAGCAAATCCCGCCAGTAACCGTCGGTATGCATCATCGCGGCGGCGCGGGCGTAGTTCCGCTGTTCTAGCGCCTCGGAAAATTTCGCTAGCCACGTTTCGGCAATCCCATACTGCTGCGCGGATGACGCCTTTCTAAGCAATGCTAAGCTTTTCTCCACGGCATTATCCCGCACTATTTTCCCGTATTTCGATTTCTCATTCTATCAACGACCGCGTTATTCCGTCCTCCCGCTGTCGCACCATTCGGTGGCAAAACGCGGAAAGACCCGGTCAGGCGCAAAAAACTCGCACATTCGCGACATCCCAGCAACGCAATTAGCGCAGTCGCAGATCGCTCCGCCCCTCCGCCTGCGGTCAAAAGTCCCGGAGACGGGCAATCGGTTGCGCTCGCCTGCTCAACTGTCCTAGCCTGTCGAAAAGGGAGGAATACACAATGCGTTATTTCAGCGCGATCCTTGGCGTGACAGCGCTCGGCTTATCGCTGCAGCCCGCCTGGAGCGAAGAGTCGATTAAGATTGGCGTTATGTTTCCATTGACCGGGCCAGTCTCCGCGCAGGGAGCGCCCGAACGTGACGCCGTCAAACAAGCGTTCGACGAGGAAAACAATACGGTCGCCGGACGCAAGATCAAGCTGTTATATGAAGACAGCGCAGGCAAACCGGATATTGGGCTCACCAAGATCAAGGCGCTGGTGGAACGCGACAAGGTCCAATTATTGTTATCTGAACTGGTGAGTTCGATCGGCGCCGCCATGGCACCCTACGTCAACGAACAGAAAATTCCATGGGTTTCCACGGTCGCGCTAGCGAGCCTCACCCGCGCAGAGAAAAGCCCGTACATCTTCCGCTTTGTACCGTCGTCCTATCAATTTGGATTGGTCGCAGCGCAAGCCACGAAGAAAATGGGCTGGAGCAAGGCGTACTTTATAGGTTGGAATGCGCCCCCCAGCCGAGAAGCGTACGAAGTTGTGAAAAAAGTCTATGGCGAGCAAAACGTACTCGACCCAATGTTTCCAAACGTCGCGACATCGGATTATGCGCCTTATCTGACCAAGATGGACGCCAAGGCGGACGGTATATTCGCCGCCGCATGGGGATCTGATTCTTCACGGATCACCCAGCAATACGCCGAATATGGCTTGAAGCAGAGAATGCCGCTTTTCGGCATCGCCTCGTTCACGAGCGAAGAGGTGCTGGGAAATATGCCGCCGGAATCGGTAGGCGTCACGAGCGCCTACACGTATTGTGGCACGCTCGATACCCCTGAGAATAAGAAGTTCGTCGAGGGCTACAAATCCCGTTATCACGGGGTGCCCGGCTCGTACCAATATATGGGTTACATGTCGGCCAAGATGGTGATCCAGGCGCTCAAGGACATCAAAGGGCACATCGAAGATAAAAACGCTTTTATCGACGCGCTAAGTAAGGTCCAGATTAAGGGGCCGATGGGTATGGCGAGCTTTGATGAGCATCACGGCCTGGTTGCTGACTTCTATCTGCTCACAGTGGAAAAAGGCCCAGACGGAAAGTTGCGGAACCACTGTGGCGAGCGCATCGCCCAGGTGAAGGATCCGTACGACATGTTCCCCTGACCGATTAGATCGTGCTGCGGACCGAATATTTAGCTGCATTGGCATTTAGCAGCGGTCCTCACGTATGAGATGAGCGGATGTAGCGCGTGCGTTCGTTCGTCAGAATGTCGATGGACATCAAGTCGCAAGCGACGCCGTATGTGACCCGCTGCGATCTGGCAGGAAATGATGAACTTTTGGCTCATCCAGACTCTTAACGGTATCTCCTTCGGGATGCTGCTGTTTTTATTGGCCGCCGGGCTTTCGTTGATCTTCGGGCTCATGAAGGTTCTCAACCTAACTCATGGCTCCTTCTATCTGCTCGGGGGTTATGTTGGATTGACTATACTTCACTTGAGCGGAAGCTTTGTGTTGGCAGTACTGGTTGGGAGCTTGGCGATCGCGGCAATTGGCGTCATCATGGAGCGCTTTTTCCTGCGCCGTCTGCACTTGCAAGAATTGCCGCAGGCGCTCTTGACCTTCGGTTTCCTGTTCATCTTCTCGGATCTGGCCACAGTGATCTGGGGAACCAACCCACAAACAATCCCCAAGCCCGCCATATTCTCCGGCGCGCTGCAATTCGACGGGTTTTTTTATCCGTCCTATCGCTTGTTCATTATCGTTTTGGGCCTGATCATTGCGGGCGCGCTGTGGTGGTTGCAGGACGGCACGCGATTGGGGGCCATGCTGCGCGCCAGCGTCGACGACGAGGAGATCGCGCGTGCGCTCGGCATAAATGTATCGCTGCTCTTCACACTTGTGTTTGGATTTGGCGCATTTCTCGCTGCTCTCGGCGGAGTCATGGGTGGGCCGATCGTCGGGGTCTATCCCGGTGCCGATTTTGACGTGATGCTACTCGGCTTTGTTGTTGTGATTATTGGCGGCTTGGGAAGCTTCAAGGGTGCACTGATCGGCGGTCTCGCCGTCGGACTTCTAGACAATTTCGGCAAGGTGTTCTTTCCTGAACTTGCGCTGTTCACCATCTTCGCACCGATGGCCGTAATCCTGGCCCTGCGGCCAGCTGGCTTGTTCGGGCGAGAATGACATCGCAATCGAAACCTCTGGGTCTTTGGCCGCTCGTTGCTACGGTGGTGCTGCTGGCGATGCCGTATGTGCTCTCGACTTATCACCTTGGGCTCGTCGTGCAGATGATGATCTTTGCGTTGTTTGCGATGAGCCTGGATTTGTTAATCGGATATACGGGAATGCCGTCGCTGGGACACACGGCATATTTCGGCATTTCCGCCTACACTACAGCGCTGCTCGCGTTGCGACTGAACTTGAACGCCTGGCTGGCTCTTCCCGCGGGGCTCGTCCTGGCGGCGCTAACCGCTTCGCTATTCGGCCTGTTGGCGCTTCGCACGCGCGGCAGCTATTTCCTCATGATTACGCTGGCACTGTCGCAGGTGGTGTGGGGCATCGCTTTCGGCTGGCGTTCGCTGACTGGTGGCGACGACGGCCTGCCCGATGTTCCACGCCCTGCCCTGGGGCTGCACTTGCCCTGGTCGCTGGCCGACAGCACGCCATTCTATTATTTCACGCTACTCCTAGTCGCCGTTGCTACGTTTTTGCTCGTTGGCATCGTGACCTCTCCGTTCGGTTACGCGTTACGTGGAATCCGTGAAAGCGAAACTCGGATGCTCGCGCTGGGTTATAACGTTTGGCGCTACAAGCTCACCGCCTTTGTGCTCGCTGCCTTATTTGCTGGGCTCGCTGGTAGCCTCTATGCCTATTACAACCGCTTCGTCAGTCCTGATTATTTGAATGTGGCACGCTCGGCCGAAGTTTTATTGATGGTTATTCTCGGTGGTGCCGGCACTCTGATCGGTCCGGCTGTTGGCGCGGTTCTTATAGTCTTCCTCGAGAACGTGATCAGCGCCTACACCGAGCGCTGGTTGCTGGCGCTCGGTGTCATCTATGTGGTGGTATCACTTTTTGCTCCGAGCGGTCTTATCGGATTACTACGGCATATCCGGTCGCGGCGAGCCACCCCATGACCGCGCTTACGATCAACAATCTCTCGCGGCATTTCGGCGGCTTGCAGGCCGTGTCAAACGTCTCATTTACCGTGGAAGTGGGAGAACGTCGGCTGATGATCGGACCGAACGGTGCCGGCAAGACGACACTGTTCAACATGCTCGCAGGAGCGCTGCCGGTATCGGCCGGCCGCGTTGTCTTGTTTGGCCGCGACATTACTCTGCTGCCTGCCTACGCCAGGGCGCGCATGGGTATCGCGCGCACTTTCCAGATTACTAATCTCTTTCCGCGCCTAACCGTTAGGGACAACCTCGTTCTAGCACTGCTAGCAGCCGAGAACGCCGTGCGCTCGCGGCACCGACCCGTGTCTGCCAATCACTCGCTGATGCACCATGCCACTAGGCTGTTGGATAAGTGGGATCTAAGTGCCATCGCTGGCAAGGATGCGAAGGATATTGCCTACGGGGAGCAGCGCCAGATCGATCTCGTTCTCGCATTGGCCGCACAGCCGAAAATTCTGTTGCTTGATGAGCCGACCGCCGGTCTCTCAGCCGCCGAAGTTGTGCGGGTCGTTGGTATGATCCGCAGTTTGCCGCGGGACATCACAATCTTGATGATCGAACATGACATGGACGTGGCATTCGAGCTCGCCGACCGCGTCTCCGTTTTACATCAGGGACATTTGATAGCGGAGGGCGACGTCGAGGCGATCCGCAATCATCCGCAGGTCAGAGAGATTTATCTCGGTGTCGACGATGAATGACTCTTTGGCCGGAGCCTCGACTGCGATGCTGCGCGTCCAGGACGTCCATACCTATTACCGCGACAGCTACATCCTGCAAGGAGTGACGCTGGAAGTTTGCGCCGGACAGGTCGTTGGTCTGTTGGGCCGTAACGGCGTGGGCAAAACGACCTTGGCACGATCCATCTTGGGTCTCACGCCGGCCCGGGAGGGCAGAATTCTATTCAGAGACAACGATATTACGCGACTTCCGGCGCACACGATTGCCCGCATGGGCGTGGGTTTCGTCCCGCAGGGACGACATGTGTTTCGCTCGTTGACCGTAAGCGAACATTTACACGTGACTGCTCGCGGCAGCGGCCCCTGGAATTTTGAACAAGTCGTCGAACTTTTTCCAATTCTGCGAAGCCGCCTGCGCAGCCCCTCGGGCACGCTTAGTGGTGGTGAACAGCAGATGCTTGCAGCAGGACGTGCGCTGGTCGGCAATCCGACGCTTCTGGTCATGGACGAGCCAACCGAAGGGCTGGCGCCTCTGATGGTGCGCGAACTCGGACGCACCATCGAACGTCTCAAGCGCGCAGGCACATCCATCCTTCTCATCGAGCAGCAACTGGCATTCGCGTTGCGGTACGCGGATGCCATCTATATCATGAACAAAGGGCGCATCGTTCACCGATGCACACCGGCCGAACTCAAAGCTGACGCACAGATCAAGGCGCGCTATCTCGGAGTGTAGGCGAATGCTCACTGATCCATTGAACTTAGTCGCAATCGTAACCGGCGGCGCGCGCGGACTGGGTCGCGCAATGACGGTGGCGATGATGGGCAGCGGTGTGCGCGTTGCCGTGCTCGATTTGCCTGCGAGCGCGGTCGAATCGAGCGAACTCATCAGCTTCGCCGAAACCGAAGGATTGCAGGATCGTCTGATTTGCTTCCAATGCGACGTGACACAATGGCCCCAGTGCATCGACGCCGTAGACAAGACCATTGAGCGCTTTGGCGCCCTCCACGGTCTCGTCAATAACGCCGGAATTGGGATGCAGGACATCGGAAACGTCCTGGTCGGCAAACGGAAGCCGTTTTACGAAGTTGAAGTGGATGCTTGGCGGAGCGCGATCGACGTAAATGTGAATGGCCCTTTCATCATGGCCAAGGCAGTTGCGCCGCATCTCGTCCGACAAGGCTGGGGGCGGATCGTCAACATAGAGACTAGTTCCTACACCATGATGATGGAGGGGTTTTCGCCGTACGGTCCATCCAAAGCTGCGCTTGAATCGGCGACTGTCGTTTGGTCGAAGGACCTTGCCGGCACCGGCGTCACGGTGAAGCGTTGGCGCCTGGTGGTCCTGCCAATACGCGTATGATTCCCTACAGCGAAGTGACAAACCGTTCCACGCTCGTTCAACCCGAAGCCATGATGGCGCCTATCGTCTGGTTGATGACTGCGCGCTCCAATGGCGTGACCGGCCGGCGGATTATTGCAAAGGAATGGGATGCCGAGCGGCTGCAGCGCGAAACGGCCGACAACGTTGGAGGCCCCGCGGGTTGGTGAGAGCAGTGAAGCACGCGAAGAGGTGAGCCCGTGATGCAATCCATCCTATCCGAAGGGGACATGACGGCGCGTGCCCGACTGTTCGGCGGCAACCGCATGAAGCTCGGCGTCATGGCGTTCAATTGCAGCCACGGTTCGACGATCACGACGGTGCCGGAGGCGTGGAGGCTCAACTGGCCGGATACGATCGAGATCGCGCAGGCGGTCGACCAGTCCGGCATGGAGTGCTTGCTTCCCGTGGGTCGCTGGCGCGGATATGGCGGGCCATCCGACTTCAACTCCACCACATTCGAGAGTTTTACATGGGCGGCGGCGCTCGGCGCGATGACCCGATACGTTACCGTGTTAGCCACCTGCCATGTGCCGCTCGTACATCCACTAATGGTGGCGAAGATGGCTTCGACCATCGATCACGTCACCAACGGACGGTTTGCACTTAACGTGGTCTGCGGCTGGTTCAAGAACGAGTTCGACATGTTCGGTGCGCAAATGCGTCCGCATGACGACCGCTATAAATACGCGACCGAATGGCTAGAATTTCTCAGGCGCGCCTGGTCGGATAATAACGAGTTCGAGTTCGAGAGCGAGAATTTTCACGCCCGGAACGTCTGGAGTCAGCCGAAACCGCTGCAGAAGCCGCACCCGCCAGTGATGAACGCCGGTGGTTCACCGGCGGCGCAGGACTTCACAACGCGCTATTGCGACATGAATTTCGTCATTCTCAAGGACCGGACGTTTCTTGACGGCGCGCGCAAGCAGATTGCCCATTTGAAAGAGATGGCGCACGCGCGTGGGCGCGAAACCCGCATTTGGATTCACGTCTACGTCGTGTGCCGCGAGACCGAGAAAGAAGCAAAGGACTATCTGTACCGCTACGTCTACGAAAAGGGCGACTGGGAAGCAGCCAGCAATCTTTTACGCATCTTCGGCATGCAGACTGAAACTTTGGACAACAAGACGCTAGAAGACCATAAGGCGCACTTCATCGCCGGCCACGGCGGTTATCCGCTGGTCGGAACAGCCGAACAGATAACCGATGAGCTGTGCAAACTAGCCGATATCGGCGTCGATGGCTGCTTGATCTCGTGGGTCGATTACAAGAACGAACTCAAGCAGTGGAACGCCGAGGTCCTACCGCTTCTAGAGCAGGCGGGAATAAGGCAGCCGTTTCAGTCAACGCGGAGGCGACCGGTAACGATGGGCGCTAGGTAACGCGGTGAACGGCACGGAGAAACCGCGATGAACCGCCTCACTGTGGTCCTGTCGGCACTCGCCCTTGCAGGTACTGCCGCGGAATGCGAAGCAATGCGCGCCCTGAAGGTGCGGACCCTCGCGATGGCGACGCCGTTTCGGCAGTTCATCAACGACCGGCTGGTGAAATATCTGGCATCCGAGCAGATCACGGTCACGCACAAAAAGTCGCTCGGTATCGAACGCAATACAGAGATCCGCCGACAGCCGATCCCGGTCGAATACAATCCGGCGCGCACGGCCTATCTCGAATGCGAAAAGCGTCCCGACGGCATTTACATCCCCTGCGGCGGCTGGGGCAGCATCCATAGCGTCGATCTTTTGGAGCGCGATCTGGATAGACGGTGTTGACGTGGATGAATACCTGGATCTGGAGCGCCATAAAGCGCGGCAAGGTTTCGGGTCCCATCGAGGGCTGCGGCAAATTTCTCGCGTCGCTATGTTCGTTCCGGCGCCTTTCGCCGCTTAAGGACCCGGCGACGAGAGTCTGGGTCATGTGGGGTTGTTAACTTCACCACCGGCGCGTGCCTGGTCGCGAAACGCGTCCACTACCCGCAAAGCTGGCCACTTGCAAAGAAATAATGATTTACGGCCAAATCAAAATTAATAGTTGGAGCTGCGTCGCGAAGGTTGGTTAGTAGTCTAACCCCCAAACCTCGTTCGCGACCTCAACAATACGGGCTAGTTTCCGTTCGACCAAATCCATAGGCAAAGGCTTCGCACGCGAAGAACTCGCAAAGCCACATTGGGCCGACAAGCAGAGCTGCTCGATTGGTATTGACCGAGAAGCCTCATCGATCCGCCTTTTGAGACTCTCAACGGTTTCAAGTTCTGCAATCTTGGTCGAAACAAGCCCAAGAGCCACCTTTTTGGTCTTTGGCACGAACCGTAACGGAGTAAAATCTCCGGCTCGCGGCGTGTCATATTCAAGAAAAAATCCATCCACATTGAGCTTATTAAATAATCTCTCCGCTACGGGCTCGTAGCCGCCGTCGGCCATGCCATGGTCACGGTTACCACGGCACAGGTGAACACATACGGACATATGCGCAGGCTTATCGCTTATGGAATCATTGATGGCGACGATGTAGTTATCGATTAGTTCATCCGGATCCTCGCCACGTCCCTTCACAGCTTCTCGATTCTTGGGATCGCACAATACGGCGATCGGCACCTCGTCCATTTGCAGGTACATGCATCCGCGCCTCGCAAGATCGACGATCTCCGCGCGCACGACACTAGAAAGATCGGCGAGAAACGACTTGCGATCAGGGTACACCGAGCGCTCGAGAAGGCGGTCCCCACCGAGATGTGCGATCGAGGGCGCAGGTAGGTTGGCCTTCGTCTGCCGTTTGGTCAGTCCATTCAAGACTGTAAAGTCTTCAGCCGACAGGGGCTCGCGACGATGTACTTTTCCAACGACACGCGGTTCACCAGGATACGTGAGTTCGGTGCCATCATAGAGTCTGAACTTAAAGTCTGGAACGGTTGGCTCCGTGTCGAAACCTGCACATTTTTCGAACAGAAACTCGCGCCAACTCGTTTTCGGATATTCCCCGTCCGTGATTGCCCCTATCCCCACGCGATCTTGCAACGCTACGATATCACGGATGCAATCGGTTTCCGTACGTTTGAATTCTTCTTTCCCCAATTTTCCGCTGGCATAATCTTCCCGTGCTCTCAACAAGCGTGGGGGCCGCGGGAAGCTGCCGACGTGCTCTGCGCGAAGCGGTCGGCCAATATTTCCAGCATTCATTGCAGCACTACTCCATCAAGATCGATACCACCGTCCGTCTGTCGCGAGATCTGACGCTCAACGACGGCCGTAAAAGTGCATAACACGCCAAGATAGTCGCGAAGCACCGTTTCATTCCCATCGAACTCGGCCGAATTGCCACTATAGCAGATCTCGCCTTTGCTCAGCATGAGGTGACGGTTGACGAGCGCCAAGGCCGTGGGCAGATTTGCTCAACCAGCAATATCGCTTGGCCATCGGTCTTAAGGCTTTTTAAGCGCGTCTACAATTTGCTGCAGTATCAGTGGTGCGAGACCCTCGGATGGCTCGTCGAGCAGTAAGAGGCTCGGATTGAGCAAGCGCCCGCGCGATTGACGGCATTTGCTGCTCGCTGCCTGAAAGCTGGAAGCCAAGATTGGCACTACGCGCTTCTAGAGCAGGGAACAGCTCATAAACTCGCTGCAAAGTCCAACGTCTGGCATGACCATTTCGGGCGAAGACTGCAAGATTTTCGAGAACGGTAAGACTTGGAAAGATCCCGCGCTCCTGGGGCACATAGCCGACACCGAGGCGTGCGATTTCGTAAGGTCGGAGAGTCGTGATATCTCGCCCGCAATAGACGATGCGGCGCGAGCGAGGCTTGAGATAGCCCATGGTGGTCAAGATGGTCGTCGTTTTGCCTGCACCGTTGCGGCCGAGGAGACAGACCACCTCACCTTCGCGCGCTGAGAAAGAAACGCCGCGCAATGTGTGGCTATCGGCATAATGGACGTTAATGTCATCGACCTCGAGCATGTCAGTGCCGCGTCCCCAAATAGACTTCCCGTACGCGGCCTTCGGCGCGAATCGCGTCAGGTGGACCGCTCGCCAAGACCTCGCCGTAATGAAGCACCGTGATGCGATCGGCGACGGTGAAAACTACATTCATATCGTGCTCGATCATCAAAACAGTTAGCGTCCGTGGCAGGCTCGCAATTAAAGTCATCATCCTATCCGTTTCGGCCGGCGACATTCCCGAGGTCGGCTCGTCAAGTAGGAGCAGGATTGGATCAGCGGCGAGTGCAACACCAATTTCCAATTGGCGCTGCTCGCCATAAGAGAGGTTGCGAACAAGGCGCCGCGGATCTCCCGCAATCTGTACACGCGACAAAAGCGTCCCAGCATGATTGATGATAGGACGAATGCGATCGGCCACGGTCCAAAAATTCCACGGTAAGCTGCGTCGCGCCGCGACGGCTAACTGTAAATTCTCCAGGACTGAAAGATTGAAGAACAAGTTGTTGCGCTGAAAGGTGCGCGCGACGCCTGCTTGCGCAACTCGGTTAGGCGGCCAATGCGTGATCTCGGTGCCCTCAACCAAGATGTGGCCAGCATTTGGGCGAAGTTGACCTCCGATTTGATTGAGGAGGCTCGTTTTGCCGGCGCCATTGGGACCGATGATGCAGTGCCGTTCACCCCGCTTGATCGCGAGACTAATGTTCTTGGTGACGACAAGACTCCCAAAGGCGCAATAAAGATCTTCAAGCTGCAGGACGGTCATGCTTTTGCCCCTACCTGCGCGCCGAACCGCGCATAGCGAAAGATGCTCCAAATGCCACCGGGAAAGAAAAGCACGCACGCAACGAAGATGACGCCGATAATTAAGAGCCAATGATCGCTGTAGCTGCTCACCAAGTTTTTCATGAGGAGGAAGGCGGCTGATCCGAAAACTGGGCCGATCAAAGTACCGGCCCCGCCAAGCATCACCATGATGAGGATATCGCCCGACGCGCTCCAATAAACGGCATCGGGCGAAATGAACCCATTAAAGATGGCGTAGAGACCGCCGGCGAGCCCCGCAAATGCGCCGCCAATGGTGAAAGATGCTAGTTTATAGCGCCGCGTCGCATAGCCGATTGCGAGCATTCGTGCCTCGTTTTCGCGGATACCAACGAATATGCGCCCGAGTGGCGAGGCTACGAGCCGCCGCAGCGCAGTGAAACATAACAGAAAAAAGATCAATCCCACGAAATACATAGGCAGCGAGTGCGCGAGATCGAAGCCAAAAAAGGTTGGCTTTTCGGGAATGCCAATTCCGTCCGAGCCGCCAGTAACGTCGCGCCACTTGAGCGCTACCGTGTAGATAAGTTGTGAAAACGCAAGTGTAAGCATCAGAAATGGAATGCCACTCGTACGTACGGAGAAATAGCCGATGATTAGCGCGGCGAGTGCCGCGGCAGCGATGCCTAAAGCAACACCAATCCAGGCATTGAGACCAAACAGCGAGCCCAGCACGATGACAACGTAAGCGCCGAGACCAAAAAACCCAGCGTGACCCAGCGACATCAGACCCGTGTAGCCGAGTAGAAGATCAAGGCTGATGGCGAAGATACCAAATATGAAAAGCTCGGTGACGAGAGCACGATGGTAATCAGCGACAATAAACGGAAAGACCGTGAGCGCCGCGACAGTCGCGAGCGCGATCAACACAGCGCCGCGCGATTGCAGCGGTATTTCCGGTGCCCCACCCGGCGGCGGCCCGGCAGCGGCATATTTGATGCCAAACAGCCCCTGTGGGCGGGCCAGCAACACGACGGCAGTAACGAGATAGATCAGGAACAGAGCAAGGCCAGGCAGGTAAGCCTTACCGAACGTGTCTGCCTCCCCGATCAATAAGCTGCCGATGAAAGCACCACGCAGGCTGCCCATACCGCCAACGACGATGACGATGAATGCCGGGATGAGGATCTCGGTGTCCTCGCCGGGATACATGCCAAAAATCGGGCCAGCCGCGACGCCGCCGAGTGCCGCCAATGCCACACCGGCGCCGAAGATCGCGCTGAATAGCGCCGGGATATTACAGCCGAGCCCCCCAGCCATTGCTGCATCATCAACGCCGGCGCGCACCATGGCGCCGACTCGTGAGCGTTCGAGGAACAGCCACAGCAACACCGCGATCGCGATTCCCGTGGCAATGATAAAAAGCCGGTAGCTGGAAAAAATGGCTGAACCCAATTCGACGATACCATCGAGACCAGGGGGCGGCGGTAGGGCGTGAACATCGCGCCCCCAAATCGTCTGCACTGTATCAAAGAAGATGAATGTAAAGCCAAAAGTCAGTAGCACCTGATCGAGATGGCCGCGTCTGTAGAGCGGGCGCAAAAAGACCATTTCCATGGCGATGCCGATGAGTGTAATCGGCACGGGCGCCAATACGAAAGCAAGCCAGAAGCTGTGGGTCAAACGAAACAGTGCAAAGCCGACATACCCGCCCAGCATGAAGAACGAGCCGTGCGCCAAGCTGACCACGTTCATCAAGCCAAAGATGAGCGACAACCCAGCCGCCGTCAGAAATAGCAGGCTGCCATAGACCAGCCCGTTCAGAAGTTGCTCAAGGAAAAATTCCATGGAGCGGCTCAAATCCGGCCGGCTAGGAGCTCAACCTGCCGAGATTTCACCCATTTTTTGTGGGCGGCGCCTGCACATCCTTTTTTATATCGATCGTTGCCGTGACCATGCGGCCGTCCTTCTCCTGCTCCTCGCAGATGTAGACATCCTGGATCGGGTTATGCGTCACAGGGTCGAAGCGGAACGGCCCTCGAGGCGCTTGCAAACGCACGTTGGTCATTGCTTCGGCGAACTTATCCTTGTTGGAGGTATCTCCATCGGTAGCTTGTAGGGCTGCATCGATCACCTGCATCGACACGTAGCCATAATCCGAGAATAAATTGGGATATTCCTTTGTCTTATCCCGATATGCAGCTACGAACTTCTTGTTTACAGGATTGTCCAGCGTGTCCGTATAGATCGTCGAGGACAATACGTGGAGCGCGGCACGCCCCTGTTGTTCAACGGTCGTGGCATCGACGAAGCCCGCAAAGCCCGCGAGCCGAGCTTTGATCCCGGACTGTCCCCATTGCTGCACGAAACGAATGGCATGCGCGCCGCCGGTCGAGAAATCATAGACTACCGGCGGATTGAGCGACCGGATAACAGTGAAGTAAGGACTGTAATCGGTGACGGTTATGGGAACGTAGATTTCCTGGATAATTTTTCCGCCCTTGGCGATGAAAGGTCTCATGACCTCCGACGCGACATCGCGGCCGCCCGCATAGTCCTCGCTCATTACGACCATTTCTTTGGCGAGATTATCGTAAATCCATTCGGCCAACGGATGGCAAAGCTGCCACGAAGAGATTGAGGAACGGAACAGATAAGGCACGCGTTCCCAAGTGATGGCGTCGGTGCCAGCGCCTGAGATCAGAAGAAAAGCTTTGCTCTGCTTTATGTAGTTAAGGACAGCGAGAGCAACATTACTGCCCTGAATTCCGGTAATCAAATCCACATTGTCGCTTTCGACGAATTTGCGAACCTTCTCCAGACCAATCTGAGGATTGAATTGATCGTCCTCTTTCAGCAGCTCGACCTTGCGACCAGTAAATGTGCCGTTGACCTGATCGAGGTAGACATTCACGCCGGACCAATTCCAGTCGCCAGTAGAGGCTGACGGGCCGCTGAAGGTATTAAGCAGCCCGATTTTAAGTGGCGATCGTGTGGCAGCAAGGATTGCAGGCGCCGAGACCGAACTTGCAAATGCGACCGCTGCCGATGCGCCGACCTTCAAGACCTTGCGCCGCGTCGCTTGCGATTTGCTATTCTGTCGTGCCATTGGGCTCCTCCCCGCTTTTATGGCGAAGTATGCGGCCTGGGCGCTGCGTCGACAATCCAATTTTCAACCAGTCCCATGGGACTAAATGCAGCAACTCGGTTCGAGCTTCTGGCGCGTGTTGGGCGGAATTCGTCGATTCAATCCCATGCCATTAGTGGGCAATTTTGTGGTTTTGAGAGCCGGCGGGTTGAAGCTTTTGTGCGCACGAGTCAGTCTAAACTTAAGCCTCATTAAGCGCCATGTAGTCAATGAAACGTAGCAGCAGCAATAGGATCCTCACCACCCATGTCGGAAGCCTCCCGCGCGCCGACGGCACGGATCGCACACCTGACGAAGACTTCGTCACGATGCGCAGATCGGTCGCCGACGTAATCGCTCGCCAGCGCGACATCGGCATCGATATTATCAATGAGGGTGAACACACTAAGGGCGGCGACTGGCTGTCCTA
>Ga0182036_10000762_pt1 | contig 14736 bp, 9 predicted proteins | sample sta12Cox44000080_FD_125966 | JGI IMG/M metagenome (GOLD analysis project Ga0182036, IMG submission 125966) | Lab enrichment of tropical soil microbial communities from Luquillo Experimental Forest, Puerto Rico - statoxic.12C.oxic.44.000.080 | ecosystem: Environmental > Terrestrial > Soil >...
AAAACCCCATTCTGCGTACAGGTATTTACCGGGGGACGAGTCCTTTTCAGGCAATCCGTTTGGTTTTCCGTCGGATCCCTGAGGCATTACCTGCAGCTGGCACTACCACGGCGACGCTCGGTGCTAAAATCTCGTCGCCGAGGACTTGGCTGGTTCCATCAAGATGGTCCTGCTTGAAGAAGGAGAGCAGCGGTAGCTCACACTTGTCCACAGAGGGAAAGACCTGCGAACGCCAGGAAAGGAGAAATCCAGTGAGTAATCCATTATCGCGCAGAAAGTTTGTCGGTCACGCCGGCCTAGTCGCGAGCTGGTCTGCGCTGTTGCGAGCAGCCCCGTACAACTCGCTTCCACTACGGGAAGGCGTGTTGGCTTCCCCAGAAATGCGAGACCGCATCGTGGACATGCATGTGCATTTTGACGAGAAAAACCCCAATTTCCTCGACGACCTGCTGAAGCTCTCCGACCGGCTGAATCTCACCGCGTGTGTGCTGACGCCTTTTCCTTACCGGAAAGTGGTTCTCGATGCGGCGAGACAGCATCCCGCCGAGATCATCCCCTTCGGCTCGGTGGACCTGGACGCTCCGGACGTGGTCAAGCAAGTGGAAGAACTGCACGCGATGGGTTACCGCGGTCTCGGTGAGCTAGAGTTTGTGAAGAAGCCGTACAACGACCCGTCGTATTTCCCGGTGTACGAACAGGCAAACCGGTATGGCTGGATCGTTGTATTCCATACCGGCATCGTACTGCGGAGAAAATTTGACGAGCCGGAAGACGTGGCCTCCGGCCGCATGCGGCCGATTTACCTGGAAGAAATTGCCCGGCGCTTTCCGAAAATCACCGTGCTGGGCGCGCACTGTGGTAATCCCGAATACGAGTGGGCCGCGGAAATCGCGAGGTGGAATCCCAATGTGTTTTTCGATCTGAGCGGCTCCACGCTCACGAAAATGCAGGCGCGCCTCGCGGACTTCCAGAGGATTTTCTGGTGGTCGAACACGGGATGGCAGAGCCCAGAGTGGGAAGTAAAACCCGCAGACAGCGACCCCAGCGCGTTTGTGAAAATCGTTTTCGGTTCGGACAACGGTCTGGGTGGGATCGAGTCGGTGGTGAAGCAATACCACGCGATGTTTGTTGCGTGCGCGGTCCCAGAACACACGCGCAAAATGATCATGGGCGGAACGTTGGCCAAGATGCTGAGGCTCACCGATGGTCATTAAGATTTATGAAGACAAGACCGCCCTCGGGCGGGCTGCCGCGGAGCAGGCCGCGGTTTCACTTTGCAAGGCAATACAGGAAAGCGGTCAGGCGCGAATCATTGCCGCGACGGGCGCCTCGCAGTTCGAGTTCCTCGACGCCCTGACCGCTATGCCCGGCATCGATTGGCCGCGCGTGGAGATGTTTCATCTGGATGAATACGTCGGGCTGCCGGCGTCTCATCCCGCGAGCTTCCGCAAATACCTTCTCGAGCGTTTGATTCAGAGGACTGGCATTAGCAAGTATCACTTTCTCGAGGGTGACGGAGATGTTCCGAAGATGGTTCGCAGGGTCGCGGCGGAGCTGATGGCAGCTCCGATTGACCTCGCCTTTGTCGGCATCGGCGAGAATGGCCACCTGGCGTTCAATGACCCGCCCGCGGATTTCCAAACCGAAGAACCGTATCTCCTCGTTGACCTGGATGAAGCCTGCCGACGCCAGCAAGTGGGCGAGTCGTGGTTCGCGGATCTATCGGAGGTCCCCAAGAGGGCGATCTCCATGTCCGTGCGCCAGATCTTGAAGTCGAAGGCAATCCTTGCGGTCGTTCCCGAGGCACGAAAGGCGCAGGCCGTAAAGTCCTGCTTCGAAGGCGAAGTCAGCCCGCTGGCACCCGCGTCCATCCTCCGCACCCACGCGCACACGATGGTTTTCCTCGACAAAGATTCGGCCGCGCTGTTGAGCCCGGAAAAGAGAAAGGCCTTCGCTTAGGCACCTACACGAGGCAACGGCTTTAAGCCGCGGTTCGCCCTGAGAGCCGTGGCACGGAAGGAAGGACCAGCGCGGTCGACACGGCATGATCGGTGATAAGACCACCAAGCGGCGGCCCCTTCGACACTTGCGCTGGTGGATTGCAGCGCTGTTGTTTGCCTCCACGGTCATCAATTACATTGACCGGCAGACGCTTTCTTTGCTCGCGCCGTATCTCAAGCAAAACTACCACTGGACCAATACCGACTACGCCAACCTGGTGATCGCCTTCCGGGTGGCCTACTCCATCGGTCAGACACTTTGCGGAAGGTTGATGGATCGCATCGGCACCAGGCGCGGGCTGACTCTTTCCGTGCTGTGGTACTCCCTCGTTTCGATTCTCACTCCGCTAGCCAGGGGCTTCTATAGCTTCGCGTCGTTTCGTTTCCTTCTGGGAGCCGGGGAGTCTGCCAACTGGCCGGGTGCCACGAAAGCGGTTTCCGAATGGTTTCCGAAGCGTGAGCGAGCGTTGGCTACCGCGCTGTTTGATAGCGGATCGTCGATCGGGAGCGCCATCGCGCCGTTTCTTGTGTTGCCCGTGTACTTTCGCTGGGGATGGCGTCCGGCGTTCGTCCTTCCGGGATTGCTCGGTTTGCTTTGGCTTATCGTCTGGCGGCGCGCGTATAACACGCCGCAGCAACATCCGCGCATCAGCGACACCGAGGGCCAGATGATTCTTGATGATGTCTATGCCCCCGATGCGAAAACCAGCGGGCCGAAGCCGGGATGGGCCGAGCTGCTGACGCTGCCTCAGACCTGGGGAACGATTGTCGCCAAGGCGCTGACGGATCCTGTGTGGTTTTTCGTCACGGATTGGTTTCCCATCTATCTGGTGGCTAAAGGCATTCCTTTGAAGAGCAGCCTCCTGGCCATATGGGTTCCCTTTATCTCGAGCGATTTAGGAAATTTTTTCGGTGGCGCCGCTTCCGGCTATCTGATTAAGCGCGGATGGTCCCTTGGAGCCGCGCGAAAGGCTCTCGTGGTATTTGGCGGCTTCGGCGTGCTTCTGCTCATTCCCACGGTATTCGCTTTCAATTTGTGGGCGATTGTCGTGCTCTTCTCGCTTGCCACGTTTTCCTACGCTGCGTTTTCGACCATTGCCAACGTGTTGCCTTCGGATCTTTTTTTCAGCGAGTCGGTGGCCTCGGTGAGCGGTATGAGCGGAACCGGCGCGGGGGTGGGGACGATCATCGCGTTCGAACTGATCGGGTACTTCTCCGATGCGCGCCAAGCGGCCGCCGCGCATTCCTTTGACCCGATCGTGATCGTTGCCGGTCTGGTTCCTTTCGTCGCAATGATTCTCGTATTGGTTCTCGTCCGCAATACCCGGGCAACGGAACAGGGACTGGTCCGCCGGATTTAGGCGAACCGCCGATGATTCGCCCGGGCGAGCTTTCTGAAGAAAGAAAGCAGCGAATTCGCGTGTGTTGCGTTACAGTTTTCCTGCGGTACGCGCCGCCCAAGTAAAGGATGAAGCCTATGGACACCAGCAAGCTTAACCGGAGAGAGTTCCTGCAGAAAGGCGCCCGAGTGGCGGCGGGAAGTGCGGCACTGAACACCACGGCACTTTCCTACTCGCGCATTGCCGGAGCGAACGACCGGATCTCGCTGGGACACATCGGCATCGGAAGCCGTGGCCAGGAATTGGACGGAATTGTGGCGTTGCTCAAAGACACAAAAAATGTGGAGGTCTCGGCGGTTTGCGACCTGTGGACTCATAATCTCGAGCGCGCCGTCGCCGCCAATCAAAAATATTACGGCAAGGCGCCGCGGGCCCTTAGGCATCCCCAGGAGTTGCTGGCCCTCAGGGACGTCGACGCGGTAATGATATCCACACCTGAACATTCTCATTCGCCGATTCTGAAACTGACGGCCGAAACGGGCAAAGATGCTTACTGCGAAAAGCCCATGGGTAACGTTCTCGAAGAGGTCAAGGCCGCGCGCGATGCCGTTCTTGGGCGGAATCTCATCGTGCAGGTCGGCACGCAACACCGCAGCGAACCCTATCAGATTGCCGCTCGTGAGCTGATTCGCTCCGGCGCCCTCGGAGAAGTCAGCAAGTATGAGATCGAGTGGAACTATCACGGGCCTCGCTGGCGCGGGCGTCCCGAAGTGAAGATGATTCGCGAGCAGGATGCCGACTGGCGCGCCTGGCTGATGACCAAACCTCTCAGACCATTTGATCCGCAGCTCTATTTCGAGTTTCGCCTCTACAAGGAGTTTTCAAGCGGTATTGCCGACCAGTGGATGAGCCATGGCATTGACCTATGCCACTTCTTCATGGACGTCGACTATCCCTACTCTGTCGTCGCAAACGGCGGCATCTTTGCCTGGCATGACGGCAGGGAGAATCCGGATACCTTTCAGGCGCTTTTCACCTACACGAACGGTTTCCTGGTGAGCTATTCGACCAGTTTTGGCAACGACTCGCCTAGCTTTACTCGGATCATGGGGAAAAAGGCTACGATGATTAACACCGGGGGAGAGGGCAGCCCGCGCTGGCAGATCGTGGAGGAGAAGGGCAATCACGAGGATGATTTGACGGTTGACTCCCACCGGGCCGTCAAAGACGTCCTGCTTCCCGGAGACACGGCGCTACCCCCTACGGGGATTGGCGATGAGGATCCCTCGCACATGACCAACTGGCTCGACTGCTTGCGCACCCGCAAGCAACCCAACGCGACGGTGAACCACGGATTTGCTCAGTCGGTGGCTTGCATGATGGCCACGCGTGCCTTTTGGTCCGGGAAGAGAATTTGCTGGGATGCGAAGACGGAAGCGATCCTCGACGGAGCCCCAAAATAGCGCAGCGCGCGGAAATGACGGATATATAATCGGTCCCGTGCAAATGAGCGGGCGGCACTCGGTGGGTTCCATGCCTTCCAAAATCTTTGCGTGCTACCGTCCCTGGCTCGCGTGCCTACTTACGGTAGTGTCGCTGTTGGCTTTGCCTGGGCGGGCGCAGAAGCAACCTGTGCGCGTCATCGCCTTCGGGGCGCATCCTGACGATTGCGACCTCGGCGCTGGAGGCATCGCGGCCAAGTATGCCGCGCGGGGCGACAAAGTGAAGTTCGTGTCGCTAACCAATGGCGATGCCGGGCACCAGTCACTGCGCGGCGAGGAGCTCGCCAAGCGCCGGCGCGCCGAAGCACGGGAGGCTGGGCGACGCATCGGCATTGAGTACGAAGTGCTTGACAATCACGACGGCAAGCTGCTGCCCACGCTGGAAGTGCGCGAGCAGGTCATCCGCGAGATCCGCCAGTGGAACGCGGACATGGTCATTGCCCCCCGCCCGAATGACTATCATCCGGACCATCGGTACACGGGCGTCTTGGTACAGGACGCGTCCTACATGGTGATCGTGCCGGATTTGGTGATGGATACGCCGGCGCTGAAGCGCAATCCCGTCTTCCTGTACTACAGCGACCGGTTCACGCGTCCGGAGCCTTTTCGCGGGGACATTGTAGTGTCGATTGACGATGTGTTCGAGAAAAAGATCGATATGCTGGACGCGCATGTATCGCAGTTCTACGAGTGGCTGCCGTGGACCGAAGGACTGCTCGAGCAAGTGCCGAAGGATCCGGCAGAGCGGAAGCACTGGCTGGCGAAGGGTCCGCTGGCAACAAGAAAACTGCAACCGGAGTGGCGGGAGTCGTTAGAGAAACGGTATGGCGCACAAGCGGCTCGCATTCAGCATGCCGAGGCTTTTGAGATCACCGAATACGGACATCAACCGAGCGAGGAAGAGATTCGTAAACTCTTCCCATTTTTCCCTGACCAATGACACTTTCCTTGTACTTGGCCTGCTCTCGAGGTTCTCGAGCAAATCTAGGGAGAAGAAGGGATACAGAACTCGCTTTGACGCCGGTTGCTGCAATCCCCGCCGTCCGGTCCTATGTTCCCGCGAGCGCCGGTAAGCCGCAGAGACGACGGGAAACGTCTTCCGGGCACTGACCGACCTCGCGCTTCGCGATATTGTCGTCTCAGGTTGGCACGCAAAATCGCTCGCGAACGTGGGGCACAAGGCTAGCGCGGCGCCGCAAACATGGAATATTATCTGACCTCACCGACCGCGGAGGGTGGAATGCGACGTCGCACGCTCCTCTGTTTTCTTTGTAGCTCCATCGCCTCCATTGCTTCATTGGCCCAGGATTTGGCACCGCCCTCGCCACAGCGCCTGGTCGTTCACTCCAATGTTCTGAATGAAGATCGTGTGATTTGGGTGCGGATGCCCGCTGCATCTCGGGGGAAGAAAGAAAGCTACCCCGTGCTGTATATGACGGACGGCGGCACGAATGTTAACGAAATTGGCAGCATCATCGATTTCCTCGCGGACAACAATTTCATTCCACCGCTGATCGTCGTCGGCATCACCAACACAGACCGCAACCGCGATTTGACGCCAAGCCATGCCGGCGTAAAACATTCCGACGGCACCGTCGAACCGGTGCCCACGAGTGGTGGTGCCGAGAAATTCCTCGACTCCATCCAGACGGAGTTGATCCCGGAGATCGAGAAGCGTTACGCGACGCACCCGTATCGGGTTTTAGCAGGGCACTCACTCGGTGGCTTGTTTGCTATCCACGCCCTGATCGCTCGTCCAGACCTCTTCAATGCCTGCATTGCTTCAAGCCCGAGTCTCTGGTGGGACGACGCCCGCACCGTGCGCGAGGCCCAGGAATTCCTCGCCAAGCAAAAAGAATTCAAGAAAACGCTGTTCTTCTCGCTGGGGGACGAGCACGGCCAGATGAACGAGGCATTTGAGCGGCTGCAGAAGACGCTGAGCGCTGACCGCCCGAGAGGCTTTGTCGTGGAGTCGGCGCGCTATCGAGAGGAGACCCACAGCTCGACCGAACTGCTGACGCACTATGCCGCCCTGCGAGTAATCTTCGCAGGCTGGCCGGTGCCCCGCGACCCGAAGACAGACCTTCCCATCGGTGGTCTTGAAGGTGTCGAGCAACATTACCGTGAGCTTTCAGAACGCTTTGGATTCAAAGTTTCCGCCGAACAGGCGATTAACTCACTCGGCTACAGACTGCTGGGAGCCAAGAGGATCGACGATGCAATGACTGCTTTTAAGCGCAATGTGGAACTCTATCCCCGGTCGGCAAATGTTTACGACAGCCTTGCCGATTGTCTCGAAGCTGCGGGCAGACCCGACGGGGCGATGGAGAACGTTCTGAAGGCGGTCGAGGTCGCGACTCAGACCGGTGACTCGTTGCTACCGGATTTCAAGAAGCATCTGGAACGCCTCGTCGCAGCCGGCAAGGCTGCGCCGGGCAATGCCAGACAAAAGCAACGACCCTGACACACTCTTCACACCATGCCCAAGCGTACTGCGCTACTCAAAAATCCAGCGGTTCACGGACACGGGTTACCGGGAAAGTAGATTTCAGTACGGTAAGAAGACTAACCCTGGCATGTAGAATTGTTTCCGAATCGTCTTAGCCGGAGGGCCAGGCAGGTCCTACAATCATTCATTCACTCGGGAGGAATGACACACTTTGAACGCTTTGCTCCAAGACCTTCGGTACGCCTTACGCACGCTTCGCAAGAACCTGATGATGACCTCGGTGATCGCTGTGTCCCTAGCCATCGGAATCGGTGCCAATTCAGCGATTTTCAGCGTGGTGGATGCGCTCTTGCTCCGTCCCCTTCCCTATCCGGAACCAGATCGGCTGGCTGCGGTGTGGCTGCATTCTCCTTCTCTCGGCATCTTGCGCGACTGGCCGTCTCCGGGCGAGTACATCGACATCCAGAAGGAGAACCATTCGTTCGAGCAAATGGCACTGGCGCAGGGCCGCGTGTTCGTGTTGACGGGTCGAGAGCAGCCGGAGCGAATTTTTGGAGCGCGTACGCAATCCAGCCTGTTGGAGATGCTGGGCGCAAAGCCTTTGCTTGGCCGTTTGTTATTGCCGGAAGATGACAAGCCCGGCAAACCGGATGTGGCAATTCTGACCGAGCGAGTCTGGAGACGGCTGTTCAATTCGGACCCGGCTATTGTGGGCAAGACCATCGTGCTGAATGGCAACCCGTTCATCGTGGCGGGAGTCCTCCAGCACAGTTTCATGCTCAACGCCGAAGTGATGCCTACCGAAACGCCGATGGACAAAATGGACATCCTTGCGCCGCTGCCCCTCGGAGCAGATGCCGCGAAAAACCGGGGCGACGAAAACTACAACATCATGGTCCGGCTGAAGCCGGGCGTTTCTGTGCGGCAGGCGCAGGCTGACCTTGACGTGATCGCCAGCCGTATCCGCGAGAAAGATAAACGTGATGCTAGCTTTGGCATGCACGTGATAGGGCTGCAAGAGCAGGTGGTCGGGGACGTACGCCAGGCATTGCTGGTGGTGCTCGGATCAGTGGGGTTGGTACTGCTGATCGCGTGCGCCAACGTGGCAAACCTGTTGCTCACGCGTGCCGCCAGCCGCGAGAAAGAAGTGGCCATCCGAACGGCTTTGGGGGCAGCTTGGCAGCGGCTGGCCGGGCAACTGCTTACGGAGAGCGTTCTCCTGGGGCTTCTTGGCGGAGGCACTGGGCTTTTGGTAGCTCAACTAAGCTTGTATGTGGTGAGGACGATGAATCCGGGAAATATCCCGAGACTTCAGGACATCACCATCAACGCCGCGGTTCTCGCTTTCACGCTCGGTGTTTCGGTGATTACAGGCATTCTGTTTGGCGTTGCGCCGGTATGGCGAGCGATCAAAGTGGACTTGAACACTTCTCTGAAAGCGGGCGGGCGCAGTGGGCAAAGCGACGGAGGCCTGCACCTCAACCGCCATAGCTTGCGAGGGCTGCTGGTCGTTTCTGAGCTGACCATTTCACTGATGCTGTTGATTGGAGCTGGACTGCTGATTCGCAGTTTCGTGCGTTTGCAAAACGTGCCGCCGGGATTCACGACCGATCATGTACTGACGATGGAAGTTGCCGCCACTGGCCCGAAGTACCGGGACAAGAAGCCGGAGGTGAGTTTTTACAAGGAAGTTGAAAGCCGTGTGGCGCATCTGCCGGGTGTCGTGGCTGAGGGCACGGTTTCCGGACTGCCGCTGAGCGGGGAGGTGGGCTGGGGAGGCATCGACGTTGAGGGTTACACACCGCCACCGGGGCAGGAACTACAAGTGGATCTGCGCGTGGCGAGCACGGATTATTTTCGAACGATGGAAATTCCCCTCCGTAAGGGCCGATTCTTTAACGAGGATGACACGGCGGATAAGCCGCAGACGGTAATCATAGACGAGAAGTTCGCGCAACGGTTCTGGCCCGGCGGCGACGCGATTGGGAAGCATTTGTGGCGCGACCCGAAAAAACCGTTCACAATTGTGGGTGTGGTGGGTGTGGTCAAACAATACGGTCTCGAGACGGATGGCAAGGTCGCGGCGTATTTCCCGCAAGCGCAGTGGGGTGGTGACCGCATGTTTCTGGCGGTGCGCACTTCATCGGAAGCAGCAGGACTGACGTCCGGGGTCGTAAGCCAGATCCATGCCGTCGACCCCGATGTGGTGGTCTACGGAATCCGGACGATGCAAGAACGGCTGCATGATTCGCTGGCGCGGCAGCGCTTTTCGAGCACCATGCTGGGAGCATTCTCCGCGTTCGCGCTATTGCTGGCGGCAGTTGGACTCTACGGTGTAATGTCGCATTTGGTGAGTCAGGGCACGCACGACATCGGTGTGCTGGTGACGCTGGGCGCTCAGCCAGGGAACATTGTCGGTCTCGTCGTGCGGCAAGGGATGGCGCTGGCGGGGATTGGAGTCGTGCTGGGTCTGGTAGGTGCGGCGGCGTTGACCCGCGTGATGGCCAGCTTGCTATTCGGCACGAGTACGACTGACGCCGTTACTTTCGCTGTGATCCCGGTCTTGCTAATCATCGTGGCTCTTGCCTCGACGGCGATACCCGCATGGCGGGCCACGAGTGTGGATCCCATGGTGGCGCTGCGAGAGGAATGACGGCGCGTGCCGCGGTTTTATTCATTTCGCTATATTTCAGCGCTGCGTTTCCAAGCTAGATTGCCGATTGCCGCGAGGAAAGACTGAAAGGCATCTTCATACCGTTTGGGCTCAAAGGCTGCATTTCCAGCTAACAGCAACACCTCAACATTTTCGGGATGGTCCTAAGGTCCGCACGAAAGAATTCCTGCGCCGCTATATAGTCGCCTCTGTGGAGCGCCGGCTTTCCGGTGTCAAGCGGATCTTCCGCGGTTGCCTGCGGAGGTGCTGGCGAAAGAGTCACGGCCTGCAGGTCCGCTCCGGCTATCAGTGAGAGCTTTGCGGCTCTAATCCCGCGATTGGCTGCAGCACTAATCAGGGGCGTCGCACCGTACCTTGTTGTTGAATTGACGTCAGCTCCGGGTTTTGTGATGTGCTTTGCTGGATTGGCGCTGATGCAGCTACACGGGCTCGCAGTTTTCACGCCGCAAAAAAAGGAAGAAAAGGAAGAACAAGAGCAGCGCTTTTCGGCGCATGACGATACCTATGTCTCAAACCGAATCTGTCGCGAGCATTGTCCGACACAATATCCGAATGTTCCAGATGCTTCGCAAAGCTTACGAGTGCCGGATCAGGTCCGGTAAACAGGATTACCGGAAAGTGGACAGGGATTGATGAAGCGAGGGAACTAAATGGCGAAGAGTTGCGTATGGGATGGTGAAGAGGTGTGTTATGAGAAACGTGCTCGGGAATTTTCGCTATGCCCTGAGGCAATTCCGGATGTCGCCGGTGTTCACGGCGGCAGCAGTGCTCACTTTGGCGCTGGGAATTGGAGGAACGACAGCCATTTTCACACTGATTCACGCGGTGATGCTGCGTTCGCTCCCGGTAACCGATCCCGGGAGGCTGTACCGCATCGGGGAAGGCGACGATTGCTGCTTCGAGGGAGGGCCACAGGATGACTGGGGATTGTTTTCCTACCCGTTGTACGAACGGTTGAAGGCAAACGCCCCAGCGCTTGAAGAGGTCGCTGCGTTTCAAGGAGGGCGAGGACAACTCAGCGTGCGGCGCGCCGGAGTGGAGACGATCGCGAGGCCGCTCGTTTCTGAGTACGTCACCGGCACTTACTTTACGACGCTGGGTGTAGGTCCTTTCGCCGGCCGATTGATTACACCGGAAGACGACAAAGCTTCGGCTGCACCGGTGACGGTGCTAAGCCATCGCGCGTGGCAAACCGCGTATGGAAGCGACCCTGCGATTCTAGGTGCCACGCTTTTTGTCGAGGGCCATCCATTGACAGTAATTGGGATTGCTCCTCCTGGATTCTTTGGCGAGATGCTCGAGAGCGATCCTCCTGAACTTTGGATCCCCTTACAGCAGGAACCACTGATTGACGGCAATGGCGGATTCCTGAATCAGTCAATTTCCGCGTGGCTGCGTGTGATAGGGCGGTTGAGCCCGGGCGCGTCGATCGAAGGAATGGCGCCGCGCCTGACCGGGGTGCTGCGGCAATGGATGCAAACAGACGCCGGATATCCTCCGAACTGGATGCCGGAGGTGATTCGGATGCTGCCGCAGCAAGTGATCCACGTGGTGCCCGCCGGCGCGGGGATAGCGGCGATGAAAGAAGAGTACGGACGGAGCCTGAAGCTCCTGTTGGCCGTGTGCGGGATGGTTCTGCTGATTGCCTGCGCGAACGTGGCGAACTTGCTGCTTGCGCGGGCAGTTGCAAGGCGCGGGCAAACCGCGGTGCGAATGGCCGTGGGAGCAACACGGCAGCAAATCGTCACACAAGCGCTGACCGAAAGCGTGTTGCTGGCGATGGGAGGAGGGATTGCGGGACTTGTGGTGGCGGTGGGCGCGGCGCGCTTGTTGCTGGCGCTGGCATTTCACAGCGCGCATTTCTTGCCGATCCAAACGACGCCTTCGTTGCTGGTATTGGGCTTTGCTTTTGTCCTGGCCTTGGTGACAGGAACCATTTTTGGCGCGGCTCCGGCATGGTTTGCCACGCAAACGGATCCGGCAGATGCCTTGCGCGGAACCGGCCGCGGCGCAGGCGACCGTTCTTCCTTCGCGCGGAAAGCACTGCTGGTGGTGCAGGCCGCCGTCTCCGTCGTGCTGGTCGCCGGAGCGACAATGCTTGCGCGGAGTTTGAACAAGCTGGAGCACCAGGATTTTGGGTTCTCGATTCCGGGCCGAGTACTCGTGGAATTGCACAATCCGTCGGGAAACTCAACGCTGCCACAACTGGCTGCGCTGTACCGTCAGATGGAAGAGCGCTTGGATCGCCTGCCCGGAGTGCAAGGATCCGGGCTGGCACTCTACAATCCCCTTACGAACAACTGGGGCGAGATCATTTTGGTGGCGGGCCATGCAGCTCCGCAGATGGGCGAAGAAGCGAACGCCTCCTGGGACCGGGTGAGCGCGGATTATCTGCAAAACCTGGGAGTTCGCCTTATGAAGGGACGTTACTTCACGGAAGGAGACAATGACGCGACGGAGCCCGTGGCGGTGGTCAACGAAGCTTTCGTGAAACGCTTTTTCAAGCCCGGTGAGGACCCGCTCGCCCAGCACTTCGGCATTGACCTGCCCGAGAATGCGGGAACCTTCCGGGTTGTCGGCGTCGTACGAGACGCCAAGTTTGCCGGGTTCCAACTGTCGAAACCGGCAAGAGCAATGTTCTATGTACCGCTGTCACAGAGCGTGGATTACAAGCACCCGTTGTTGAAAAAGCTGGAACTGCGCTCACATTTCATCGACGCAATCCTGCTGGTGACGAATACGCCGACCGGTACGCTAGAGCCACAGCTGCAGCGTCTGCTGGCCGGGCTCAATCCCGACTTCACCATCACGTCCGTACGCACCTTGCAGCAACAGGTTGAGCTTGTGTTCGACCAAGAGCGCGCCGTTGCCAGCCTCTCGGGGCTTTTCGGGACGGTGGCGCTGTTGCTTGCGGCCGTGGGACTCTACGGAGTGACGGCGTATGCGGTCGCGCAACGTACGAATGAGATCGGGATCCGCATGGCGCTGGGGGCGGACTGGTGGAAAGTAGTTCGCTTGGTGCTGCGAGGGGCTTTTCAAAGGGTCTTGATCGGGCTGCTTCTAGGGTTACCGTTGGCGATCGGCGCGGGGCACTTGATTTCTTCGCAACTGTATGGTGTTTCCTGGTGGGATTGGCCCGCGTTGACGGTGGCGGTGGGCGCTTTAACGATCTGTGCGTTTTTTGCAGCGATCATCCCCGCGAGCCGGGCGGCGGCCATTTCGCCGATGAGAGCACTGCGAAACGAATGAGGTTCAGGATAGACGATTGCATACAGGTGTTGCAGAGCTTCGAAGGGTCCTTAAATGCGGTCCGGAACCAAGCCGGGAATCCCGGCGCCCAGAGAATGGGCAGCCGATCCCAGAATCTCACTCCACTCGCTTGGCGTGTTGGTCGGCTCCGCCTTGGTGAAGAATCAGCTCTGTGGCGTGGCCCTGTGCATTCGTTACAAAGGTGATCTGGGCATCGACGACCTTGGCGATGAAATCATGATCGCCTTCGGGGAATATTTCGACCTGTCCCTTCCCGGTTGCCTGGGTCATGAAATGATCGCCTTCCCGCGTGACTTTCAAGATGACCTTCGGCGCCAATTGATAGCTGCCCACGTAGCCGTCGAATATTTTCGGATCGATCTTCGCCTCCTTGCGCTCCGAGGCAAGCACCACGCTTCCGCCGTCAGCAAGGATATGCAGATTCGCCGCGATCTCCTGAGGCGCCGCGCCATTGACATTCGCGAGCACGACTACCGTGAGTTTGTCGTCGGGATAGTAGGCCAACATCGTATTGAAGCCTTCTATTCCGCCTCCGTGCGCAATCTCTTCGTGGCCATTCGCGGAGCTTATGCCCAGGCCAAGTCCGTAGTCGTTTTTGAATGGCGCGGTCATCTTCTTTAAGGAAGCGGGCGAAAGCAGTTTCCCCCCGAATAGGCCCTGCTCCCAGCGCAGCAAATCTTCGGTGGTCGAATAGAGCCCTCCAGCGGAAAGTGGAATCGTCATATCGATGTAACCCGCGTTGACGATTCCTTCATTGTTCGGAGTATATCCCGACGCTCGATTCTGAATGACCGTGGAGTTGGAATCGTAGCCCGAGTCGACCATGCCCAAAGGCGTGAAGATGTTATCCTGCAGAAAGTGGCTATAGCTTTCGCCGCTGATCTTCTCAATCAGGTATCCGAGAAGGACGTATCCCGAATTGCTGTAACTCCATCTCTCGCCCGGCTGGAAGTCTAGCGGTTTGTCGCGGAAGCGCGCGACGAGCTCCTCGGGCGTCGTAGAGAAGGGTTCGAGCTTTGGGTAATCGGAGAAGCTGGTGAAGTTCGGGATTCCGGAGGTGTGCGTCAACAAGTTAAAGATGGTGATCTTGTCCCAGGCCGCTGGAGCGTCCGGCATGTATTTCTTGACCGGATCGTCCACCTTCAGTTTTCCCCGTTCCTCGAGAAGCAGAATGGCTGCCGCTGTGAACTGTTTCGTGATCGATCCCAACCGAAATTTCGTTTTCGGAGAGTCCGGAATATTCCACTCAAGATTGGCGAAGCCATAACCCTTATCGAGCAAGACGTCGTTTCCGCGGGCAACGAGCACAGCGCCCATGAACTGTTTATTCTTAACGAAGGATTGAACCACCTCTTCCATGCGAGCGAGGTTGGGCGTCGGCGCGGACTTCCTTTCCGATTGACCCGCGCCAGCAGACTTGTGGGCATATTCCTGGCTTGCAGCTCTCGCGACCATGAGCAATGTCGCTGAAGCACAAACGAGTACAAGAATGGACCGTTGC
>Ga0182036_10000772_pt1 | contig 14674 bp, 13 predicted proteins | sample sta12Cox44000080_FD_125966 | JGI IMG/M metagenome (GOLD analysis project Ga0182036, IMG submission 125966) | Lab enrichment of tropical soil microbial communities from Luquillo Experimental Forest, Puerto Rico - statoxic.12C.oxic.44.000.080 | ecosystem: Environmental > Terrestrial > Soil >...
ATCTCGATCGAGGTCAACTATCCGCGCGCCGAGGAATTCCGCACGTCGCCGGTCTACAACGAGCGGTGCCGGCTGGCATCGGCTGCGCTGCGCCGCGCGATGTCTGACGACGACTCGGTCTAAGCGGCGCCCCTATGCTGAGGCCTGGCTGAGGCCGGCCCACACGGTGAATACATATATTGAGATCATCAACGTCGAATACGTTGGCGCTTCAAGATTTAAAGACGTTTGAACCGCGATTAACCTAAATATCGTAACGCGTCTGACGTTCACGCATTGTTAGCCTGGGAAAGAGCAAACTCCACCTATGACGATGAGCACATATTATCGCGCGCAAGCGCAGAGGTGTCTCGCCTTGTCTCGGGCATGCTCGGATCGCAGGCACGAAGCACAGCTGACATTCATGGCCAATCGCTACTTTGAGCGGGCAGGCGAGCTGGAGCAGGGGTTGCGCTTGCAATCGAATGCGGCGTCCCAGTCCTCACCCACCCTCCACTGCACAACCGCGGTCACAGGACGATAGGGTACCGGAGCGAACTGGTCTCTGCTCCGTTCGAACCGAGTCCCGAGCGCGATCAACGCGAGCATTGAAGATCGCAGCACCGAGATGCCCGCTCAAGTCGAACAGCCGACTTGAGGCAGCTAGTCCGAAAGCATTCGCTCCGATGCGCTCCGCCGCGGGCTGCGTCACCACGACGTCACCGCCCTGCCCTGCTGCAGGGCGAGCGCGTGCGCGCGTCTTGAGGTACTGCGTTGGGTCCATTTCGAGCAGTCCGGAGAGGCGCTATCATTCCTGCCAAGTCGGAAGTCTTCCGGGACATCCTGGTAAAACGGCTCACGCTCATGCTCATGACCGGAAAGGAATATTTGCAGAGCATCCGCGATGGTCGCGTCATCTATGTCGGCAAGGAGCGCGTCAAGGATCAGACCACGCATCCGGCCTTTGCCGACGGGGCACGAACCTACGCGGCGTTGTTCGACATGAAATCGGATCCTGCGGTCCGCGACCTCATGACGTTCGAGGAAGATGGCGAGTGCTACAGCATGTACTACCTGCAGCCGCGGTCCCAAGAGGATCTGCGGCGCCGCAACCGTGCCCACCGTAAGATCGCGGACTTCTGTTTCGGTCTGATGGGACGCACGCCCGACGCCTTCGCCGGCAATCTTACCGGCCTTTCCTTGAAGCCCGAGGTGTTCGACAGCGAGCCCGGCGGGGGCCGCAACAACTTGTTGGCGATTTACCAGCATGTCCGGCGAAACGACCTGTTCGCGACCTATGCGATCGTCCCGCCGCAGGGCGCGCGCAACAAGGATTACTACCTGGCCAAGGGGCTGCCACAACGCGCCCTGCGGGTCACCGCCGAGGACGACAAGGGCGTCACGCTCAACGGCATGAAGATGTTGGCGAGCGGTGCGGCCTACGCGCACGAGGTGCTCATCGGGAATGTGATGCCGCTTGCCCCCGATCAGCTCAAGGAATCCGTGACCTGCGTGATCCCGCTTAACCTGGCGGGCTTGACGCTTTGGTCGCGCGAGCCGTTCAACCGGGCAGGGATGAATCGCTTTGACCGCCCCCTTACCACGCGCTTCGATGAGTCCGACTGCATGCTGGTGTTTAAGGATGCAAAGGTGCCGTGGGAAAAAGTCATCGTGCACGACAACCCGGCTCTTTCGCGCAACATCTACATCCAAACCGCAGCGCACGTGATTTCGAATCACCAATCAAACGTACGGTTCGGGTCGAAGCTGCGCTTCATCCTCGGCGTCGCGAGCCTGATCGCGCGCTTCACCGGCGCGCGGGACATTCCGGCGGTGCGCGATACGCTGGGCCGGCTCGCCGCGATGGAGGCGGGCTACAATGCCATGATCGATGGACAGATCGAGGCCTATCAACCGTTCGACAATGGCTTTGTCATTTTCAACCGGCGTTACCTCTATGCCGCCATTCACTGGGCTATGGAGAACCATTCGCAATTGATCGGCATCATGCGCGAGCTGATGGGCGGCGGCCAGTTTCAGTTCCCCGCCAGCATCGACGTGCTGGAGGATCCCGAGCTGCGCGACCTGTTCGAGACTTTCTGGACGGCCGGAGAGTTTGCCGCTGCCGACCGAATGAAGCTGTTCAAGCTCGCCTGGGACCTCATAGGATCGGACCACGCCAGCCGCGCCGCGTCATATGAGAAATTCTTTGTCGGTCCCGCGTTTGCGGTACGCAATTACAATTTCATCAACGCTCCGTGGGATGAGCTACACGCCGCGGTCGAGGGGTTCATGGACACCTATGGCACCGGCGAGAGCGCCGCCAACACGGAGCCTATGCGTCAGCAGCGCAGAAGTTGATGTCAACGAAGACCACGATCGACGGCAGAACACTGGCAAACGACACGACGAGCACACTCGCCGGTCATCTTCGCGACTGAGCGCGGCGGCTGCGACGCCTAGGGCGCAGGTCTTAGTTGCTGCTGCATTTTTCCGTCGTCAATGCCACTGGAGGATCTCGTGAGCGATTATGCCAAGGGAATTGTGATCGCGCTGGGTCCGGAGGACGGCGAGTCATTCTGGCAGCCGTTACCTTCGACCGGTTACGTGATCAACAAGATCAACCCCTATAACTCGCCCTACGACGCATTCTCGACCGGCCTGCAAGTGCTCGAGCCTGGCGGACACATCCGCCGTCATGCCCATGAGCGCAGCCACGAGTTGCTGTTCTGCTATTGCGGCAGCGGGCAAGCCGACATCGATGGCAAACTATACGACGTGCTCCCCGAGACCATGATACTGATCGGCCGCGGCGTGCAGCACAAGGTGACGAACACCGGCACGGGCCAGATGCGTCTACTTTGGTTCATCGCGCCGGCGGGTCTGGAGGATTGGTTCCGCGCCATCGGGCGGCCGCGGCGTCCGGGCGAATCACTTCCGGCGCCGTTCGATCGCCCAGCCGATGTTGCAATGATCCAGGCGCAACAGCGCTTCATCCCGCCGGACAAGGATTGAGCACCGAACGCTGCCTCGTCCCGTTCCATCATCGGTCATTGTGCGAATGAGCTCTCCGGCACTGGCCGAATGGACGTCCGACACCACTCGTCGACTAGGCAGTCCAGAGGTGACGGAACTCCATGGCAACGACCTGACCGTAGGACACTGATCGCTGCGCCAAGCCGCTTTCCTGGGCAAAGCGATTGAGGCCGGCGACCGCCGCTTCGGAAATGGTCGGGTCGTAGTAGGGCAAATCGCGTGCGACCACGTCCGCGATCAGCGCGGCCTCTGCCGGTGGAAACAGCGCCTCCCCAACCTGCGTGGCAAGGCCGACATCGCGTTTCAAAGCCCGCTGAGCCTCCACGACGGCGCGCACGCCGGCCGCGCGACCATGTTCGGATCGCGCTCGATCACGTGGTCGCTCGTCGCCAAGACCGGCATCGTATAGTGGAAAGCCGCCGGTGGACCCAATCCGCGCCGGACGTCGAGGATCACTCTGCCGCTGCCGCCGCGGACGGCGTTCTCGGCTCCCATGGCGTTGGCCCAAAATCCATCAAGCTTGCCGTCCTCGAGCGCCTTCGCCGCGGCCACTCCGAAAGACACGCCGGGCTCGCTCGCGCCGGGAACTCCGACGATACGCACGCCGTCGCGATCGAGATCGACCCCGGCGTCGATCAACAGGCGTTTCAATCCCTGGTCCACCAGCGGCGCTGCTCCGATCGTGCGTCCCTTCACGGCGTTGACGTCACCCGCCGTTGCCGCAAGGTCCGTTCGCATGACCAAGAGCCAGTACATTCCCTGCGCCAGCGCGGCGAGCAGTTTGGCTCCCTCCCATTCCGGGAAGGCGCGAAAGACGGCGTGCGCCGGACCTGCGACGAAGTCGATCTTGCCGTCGCGCAGCGCCTCGTAGGCTTTGTAGTTCGGGAAGATGAGCTCATGGGCAACATCAAGCCCTTCCCGCGCGAAGAAACCGAGTTCGATCGCAGCGATCGCCGGAAAATACGAGTTTGAGACGAAGTCTGGGACCGCTACGCGTGCAACGCTCACAAGGCCTCCTGGGGTGTCACACCGGCGCGGCGACCCACGTCACTTCGATACGATTCCTGGCGCATAGACGTCGTTCACCGCCACCGGCGCCTTGAGCTTGAAGACGCTGTTGACGACGTTGATGGTGTCTTCGATGCGTGCAGGATCGATCAGGCCGAGTTCCCGGCCCTCGACTTGCGCCAGTTCGGCCACTGCTTTGGTTTCCCCCTCGGCAACCGCGACATCGATCACGGGATGATATTTGTTCATGATCCGACCCGCCTCGTCCGGCCTGGCGAACGCGTCCTTCATCCCGCGAATCGTGGCGGCGACGAACCGCCGTACAACGTCGGCCTTGGTCGCGATGGTGTTGTCGGTCGCAATGAGGCCGTTGCCGTAAAAACTCACGCCCGCATCGGCGAATGCGAAACGGACGAGCTTGGCGGGCGCGGCCTGCATGCGCAGAAGCGGCTCGCCCACCGTGAACTGACCAACGCACGGCACGCGATTGCCGGCGAGCAATCCCGGCAGGGAGTCGCTACCCGCGACAATCCATTTCACCTTGCTCGCATCGAAGCCGGCAGCCTTGGCGTAGACCGGGAACATGTCGACCGTCGCTCCGCCCGCCGGATTGGCAATCGAAGCTCCCTCGAGATCCTTGGGCTGCTTGATGCCTGAATCCTCGCGGCAGAACACCGCCTGCGGCGGCTTGGCATATACGATCGAAACCAGCTTGACCGGAGTTTGGTCGTTGCCGCGCGCCAGCACGAGCGAGCCCGCGTCGGCAAAACCCACGATTGCATTATTGGCGCCGACCTGCCGAATGGCGTCGACCGATCCTTGGCCGCGCACGACCTTCACGTCGAGATCGGCGTCCTTGTAATAGCCTTTCTCGATCGCGACGAAGAAATAGGCGTGACGGCCATTGTAACCGAAGTCGGTGATGAGCGTGACGTCGTCCCGCGCCTTCGCGCATTCAGGTATCAATAGCAAAGAGAAAAGCGTGAATACCCCGAAGGCGATCGCACGATTGTCGAGCCCATGCATGTGAAACCTCTCTGGCCCGACGGCATCAGTATACAAGCGCGTGTCCGATTTGGTATACAGAACTACCACGCCGCGAGCAGTCTAGCGAAGCATCGCAAGCGTCGAAACAAGGACAGCTCGCAATCACTGGTCGATCTCATGTCGCGTGCAGCACGGCAAAGCAGCGAGTTGTGGAGCGAGTCCTGGGACGGTTCGGATCCGCGCGCTGCACGGCAAGCGATCCGCAGCGGCGCGTATACCGGTTACACGGCCGGCATCGCGCCGGGCTTCGTACAGGCCAATATTTGCATTCTTCCGACCCAATGGGCCGAAGATTTTCTCCTCTATTGTCAGCGCAACCCCAAGCCGTGCCCGTTGATCGCCCGCTCCGACGTCGGCGACCCCCGCCTGCCGACGCTCTCCGACGAGCTGGATATCCGCACCGATGTTCCGCGCTATCACATCTTCCGCGACGGCACATTCGTCGAGGAAGTGACCGACATCCGCTCGTACTGGCGCGACGACCTCGTGACCTTCGCGCTCGGCTGTTCGTTTTCGTTCGAGGAGGCGCTGCAGGAGGCCGGCGTGCGGCTGAAATTCCTTGAGCGCAACAATGTCGCGGCTGTGTACGTGACCAATGTCGACACCGTCCCAGCGGGGCCGTTCAAGGGCCCGCTGGTGGTGACCATGCGGGCCTTCACGCCGGCCGATGCCATCCGCGCTGTTCAGATCACGTCGCGTTTCTCGAACGTTCACGGCGCTCCGGTCCATCTCGGCAACCCCGGGGGCATCGGCGTGGATTTGAGCCGGCGCTATTTGGATGTCGGTGACCCGGAGGTCGGCGACGACGAGTTGCCGGTGTTCTGGGCCTGCGGACTTACACCGCAGCTGGCCGTGAAGAATGCGCGACCGCCACTGTGCATCACCCACGCGCCGTCCTCGATGCTGATTACGGATTTGCGGAACGCGTCTCTTGCCGTTCTGTAGTAACACCGCCCGCGATTTCGAACTGCCGGGCCGTTCCGAGGCGTTCGGTATGCGCGTCATGGCGGCAACGTCGCACCCGCTGGCAACGCTGATCGCGCTCGACGTGCTTCGTCGCGGCGGCAATGCGATGGATGCCGCAGTCGCAGCCATCGCGTTACTTGGCGTCGTTGAAGCAACGCAGACGGGCATTGGCGGCGATTGCTTCGTCCTCTACATGCGTCGCGGCGAGGGAGAGATCATCGCGCTCAACGGTTCGGGCTGGGCGCCCGCGGCGGCAAGTCTCGATCGCTATACAGACCGCGGAATTAGATCGATCCCGTCTGACAGCGCCGACGCGGTGACTGTGCCGGGTGCGGTCGCGTCGTGGGCGCGGCTGATCCACGATCACGGAACGATGAAGCTCGCGGACTTGCTTCAGCCCGCTATCGCGGCGGCCGAAGACGGCTATCCGGTGACCGAACGGGTCGCGCGCGACTGGGCGCGGCAGGCGGACAAATTGCGCAAGAACAAGGCCGCGGCCAGCATTTTCTTGCCGAATGGCACTGCGCCGCGGCCGGGCGATGTCCATCGCCAGCCGGCGCTCGCCGCCGCGCTACGCAGCATCGCCAGCGATGGACCGACAGCCTTCTACGAAGGCTGGATCGCGCGCGACATGGTCGATGCGCTGCGCGCCGCCGGCGGCTGGAACACGCTGGAAGATTTTTCCACCTATGCGCCGGAATATGTGACACCGATCGGAACTAGCTACCGCGGTTACGAGGCTTGGGAATGTCCGCCAAATGGCCAGGGCGTCGTCCCGCTTGCCATGTTGAAGGCGCTCGAAGGTTTCGATGCGTCCGCATGGGCCGCGCTTTCGGTCGAACGCTGCCATGCGCTGACCGAGATAGGCCGGCAAGCCTACGCCGATCGAGATTGCTTCGTTGGCGATCCGCGCACCGGCAAGGTACCGCTGGAGGCCCTGCTGTCGGACGAGCGCTCGGCAAAGCTGCGTGGACGCCGCATGGACGGTCTGGCACCCTTCCCCATTCCGGATCACTGCGATACGGCTTTTCTCACCGTCGTTGACGCCGATCGCAACACTGTGGCGTTTATCAATTCGATCTTCGATGATTTCGGAACCGGCATCGTCAGCCCTGCAGCCGGGGTCATCTTCCACAACCGCGCTTGCGGCTTCGTGCTCGAGCCCGGACATCCCAATGCGATTGCCGGACGCAAGCGGCCGTTGAACACGATCATTCCCGCCATGGTCACGCAGAAGGGAAAAGCGGTGATGCCGCTTGGCGTGACCGGCGGTCAGTTTCAGCCCTTCGGTCAAGTCGAGGTCATGACCAATATCATCGACTACGGGATGGGAATTCAGGCAGCGATCGACGCGCCGCGGATTTTCCCCCTTGGCGATACCCTCCAGGTCGAGAGCGCCGTGTCTGCAACTGTCGTGGCGGGGCTTTCGGCGCTTGGCCATCATGTCGTGCGCGCCGCGAATCCGCTCGGGACCGCGCAGGCGGTCTGGATCGATTGGGAGGCAGGCCTCCTTCGCGGCGGCGCGGATGCCCGTCGTGACGGCTTGGCAGCCGGGTGGTGAGGACTGAGATGCTGGCCTCCGCGGGATTCTACCTATTTGCGAATCCGCGGGCGGCATGCACGGCGCCCTATGGCAAGGACGGGCGCGAGGCGATCCTCAGTCTTGCGGCCTTCGGCGATGCCAAGCGCGAGATCATGTCATGGCCCGGTTACAAGCCGACGCCTTTGCGCTCCCTTCCGAAGCTGGCGGCGCGCGCCGGCATCGGCGCCATTCTCTACAAGGACGAAGCCGAGCGCTTCGGCATTGGCAGCTTCAAGGCGCTGGGCGGCGCCTACGCGGTATTCAAACTTCTGCGGAAGACGATCTGGGAGCAGAAAAACGTCATCGCATCGACGCTCGACCTGACGTCGGGGCGTTATTCGGATCTGACCTCGCGGGTCACGGTGACTTGCGCGACCGACGGCAATCATGGGCGTTCGGTTGCCTGGGGCGCCCGCACCTTCGGCTGTCGGTGCGTGATCTATATCCCGGAGACAGTCAGCGAAGGCCGCTGCCAAGCAATCGCCGCCTATGGTGCCGAAGTCAAGCGCGTGGCCGGGACCTATGATGATGGTGTTCGGCGGGTCGCCGCGGATGCGGCGGTGCAGGGCTGGACCGTGGTCTCCGATACGTCTTACGAGGGCTACACGGACGTTCCGCGTGATGTGATGCAGGGCTACAGCCTGATGATCGACGAAGCTCTGGAGCAGACATCGGCGGCACCATCTCACGTCTTTGTCCAGGGCGGCGTTGGGGGTTTGGCGGCTGGTGTGTGTTCGTATCTTTGGGAGCGATATGGCACCCGGCGCCCTTGCTTCGTGGTCGTCGAGCCGGAGAAGGCAGATTGCTTCTACCGCAGCGCTGTGGCGGGCCGTCCGACGCCGGCGGAGGGCGCGCTCGACACGATCATAGCAGGCCTTGCCTGCGGCGAGGTCTCGCTCCTGGCGTGGCGGATTCTTGAAACGGGTGCCGACGCCTTCATGACCATCGGCGACGAGGCTGCGGCCGACTGCATGCGGCTGCTTGCCGATGGCCGTTTCGGCGACGACGCGATCGTGGCGGGAGAATCAGCCGTGGCTGGACTCGCCGGCCTCATTTTGGCGAGCGCCGACGCCGATGCGCGCGCGCGGCTCGATCTGTGCGCCGACAGTCGCGTCCTCGTATTTGGCACCGAAGGTGCCACGGATCCGGAGGTTTACCGCACCATCGTCGGCCGGCGACCTGATGAGGTCATCGCCGCCGAGCGGGGTCTACGATGAGCGACAGCTTGGCCGAGACCGTTTGTCGCGACATTGATGCGGCGCGCGAGGAATTGATCGAGCTGTGCGGTCGTCTGGTCGCGGCGGCGAGCGTCAATCCGCCGGGCCGCACCGCCGAGGCAGCCGAGGTCGTGCGCGCCTACCTGTCGGGTCACGGCATCGCAACCGAGACGATCGCGGCCGACGACGAAGCTCCCAACGTCATCGGTCGCGTCGAGGGCGGTGCCGGCGGACGCCACGTCGTCTTCGACGCGCACATGGACACCATGGAAGCGGGCGACGAGGCAGCGTGGACGGCTCCGATCACTCGCCTGTCGCGTCGTGACGGCCGCCTCTACGGGCTAGGCATGGGCAACATGAAAGGCGCGCTGGCCGCCATGTGCCTCGCGACGACTATTCTCAAGCGGCACGGCAATGCGTGGAAGGGACGTTTGACGATGACTGCCGTCTCCGATGAGGTCATGTTCGGGGAACGCGGCACTGTCTTCCTCCTGCGCCAGCGACCCGACGTCGCCGGCGATTTTCTCATCAGCGGCGAAGGTCCGGGATTCATGCACCTTGCGGTCGCCGAGAAGGGCTTGCTCTGGCTCGACGTCGAGGCTCGCTCTGCAGGCGGGCACGCGTCGCGGGCGTTGCGCGGGGAGACCGCGGTCATGAAGCTCGCGGCGTTCTTGGCGCGCATCGACGCGCTGAACGAGACGTACGCGACCTTGCCCGGCGAGCTTGCCGGGGTGAGCGGTGGCGAGGGAAATCTGGGGCTGCGGCTGTCGCTGAATGCGGGGACGCTCATCGCCGGCACGGTTCGCAGCCAGGTGGCGACGCTGGCGCGAGCACAGATCGATATCCGGCTTCCGCCCGGCATCAGCGCGCAGGCATGTGAGACGATGATCCGCGGGCAGACGGATGGCGAGGACATCAGCATCGCCGTCGTCAAGGCCTGGGATGCCAATTGGACCGCGCTCGACAACCCTTTGGTGGTCGAGCTGACGACGGCCGCGACGACGGTGCGCGGCGCCGCGCCATCCTTCGTGGTGCGTCTGCCGGGCAGCGATGCCCGCCGTTGGCGTGACCTCGGCGTCCCTGCCGTCTGCTATGGTCCGCAGCCGACGCTGTCAGCCGGCATCGACGACTATGTGAACGAGCAGGACGTCGTCGACTGTGCCAAAATTTATGCGCGGACCACGCTTGCACTCATGCGCCGGTGAGACGTGGGCTAAGGCTACATCGTCGCTTCAACCATGAGCGACAAGGCCCGCGCGCCCGCTCGTGTCGTCTTGAAGATTGGCACGCCCGCACCTTCTAGCGCCGCGGTCCAGCGCTGCTCCGCCTCCCCGCCATAGATCACGAGGGCGACTGGTTTGTCGTAGGTCCGCCGCAGGCGCCGTACCAAGTCGCCGAATTCGGGAAAATCGGCGTTACCCGGTGCGAGCAGGGTACACAGGACCAGATCGACGTTCGGATCGGCGAACAGCGCGGTGAGCCCGACTTCGTGCGCTTCACGCGGCCCCTTGATGTCGATGCTGATCCAGAAATCGAAGGGATTGGCCGGTTCCAGCCAGTCCGGAAGGATGGTGCGCATGGCGGCAAGGGTCGCGGGTTCGAACGCCGCGAGTTCAAGGCCGCTCTCGACGAGGAGGTCGGTGGCGATCACGCCGAGCGCGCCACTCGTTGTCGCAATCCCCACGCGCTTGCCACGCGGCCGCGGCAGCATGACCAGCGCGCGCAGCGCGTTTAGGAAGTCGTCTTCATCCTCGGCGCGCGCGATGCCGTATTGCCGCAGCGCGCCGTCGAGGATGTCGTTGTCGGATGCGAGCGACCCGGTATGCGAAGCGGACGCCTTCGCACCGTCCTTGGTGCGACCGGGCTTGAGCACGACGATCGGCTTGGATTTGCGTACCTCGCGCGCTTTGTCGAAGAAGGCGCGCGGATTGCGGATACTCTCGATGTAGAGACCGATGACCTTGGTGGCCGGATCGTCCGCGACAAAGTGCAGGAAATCGAGCTCGTCGACATCGACCTTGTTGCCGACATCGATGCTTTTGCCGACAGGGAGGCGCTGGCTCGCGCCGCTCATGACGTGCAGCATGACGGCGCCGGTGAAGATGCCGGTCTGGGTGAAAAATGACACCCCGCCCGACTCCCAGCGGGGAAAATTCACGAAGCTTCCCATCATGCCGACCTCGGCGTTCACCATGCCGATCGTGTTGGGGCCGGCGAGCAGCAATCCAGATGCGCGGGCAATCTCGCGCAAACGCTCCTCGGCGCCGCGGCCTTTTTGACTCGCTTCCGAAAAGCCCGCAGTGATGATGCAGGCCGCCCGCGCACCGGCAGCGACGCACTGCTTGACCGCGTCCTCCACGTGCTGCTGCGGCAGCACGATATAGACCAGATCGACCTTTTCCGGCACGTCGGCGAGTGTAGGATGGGCAGTCTTGCCCATGATCTGGGTTGCGCTGCGGTTGATCGGGTAAAGCGGTCCCCGGAACTTGCCCTTGACGAGATTGTCGAACAGGACACCGCCCGATTTCGTCGGGTTGGCCGAGGCACCGATCACCGCGATTGACCGCGGCGCGACCAAAGGTGTGATGTCTCGCATCGGTTATTCTCCTAGGGGGCGCAGGACGATCAGCGCGTCGAGCGCGACCACACCATCCTCGGTGGCGGCGAGAGGATTGATCTCGATCTCGGATATGTCGCGCGCAATCAAGGACTGCTGGGACAGGTCGGAGAGGCGACGCAGTACGTCGACGACCACACGCCGGTCGGGCGGCGCGCGCCCGCGGGCACCCGAAAGCAGCTTCATGGCTGGTCGTTCGCTCAGCAGCGCTTCGATGTCCCTGTCGCACAGCGGCGCCAACCGAAACGAAACCTGTCGTAATGTCTCGACATAGATACCGCCAAGACCGAACATGATCACGGGACCGAAGTGAGGGTCGTTGCGTAGCGCAACGATCCATTCCGGCTGCGCCGGCTGATAGGCCTCAATCAGGAATCCGTCGAGCGCGACGTCCGGCCGATGGGTTGCGGCGCGCCTTGCAATCGTCCGACAGGCCGCTTCCGCGGCGGCGGAAGAATCAATCGGAGACATCACCGCGCCGACGTCAGTCTTGTGGGTCAATCGATGCGCGACCGCCTTGACGACAACCGGCATGCCGAGCTCGCGGACCACGGCTGGCGCCTCTTCGGCGTGGGCGACGACACGCCCCGGCGGTACAGCAATGCCTTGCGCGCGCAGGAACGCCTTCGCCTCGGGTTCGGAGAGAACGTTGCGGCGCTGCGCTCGGGCGGCCGCGATCAGCATGGCAATGTCACCAGACGCTTGGATCAGCATGCAACGTCATGCGTCCCGCACGCCCCGATCAATGATTGACACGCAAAACCACCTTGCCGAACTGCTTTCCCGACTCGAGATAGCGATGCGCATCCGCTGCTTCCTTAAGCGGGAATACGCGATCAATCACCGTCTTCAACTTTCCTCCGCCCAGGAGCGGCATCATCACTTCAAGATTGTGTTTGGTGGCGCTGTTCGAGCCGATGATCTGCAGCTCCTTATGGAAGATGTAATTCACCGGGACTTTGCAATCGTAGGATTTCGTTCCGCCGACGGTCACGACCCGGCCACCGCGCGTGAGGCAGCGGATCGATTTTTCCAGGAAATCGCCACCGACGTGCTCGACGACGAGGTCGACGCCACGTTTTTTGGTCCGCTTGAGAATTTCGTCGACAAAGTCGACGTTCTTGTAGTTGATAACTTCGTCGGCGCCGAGCTCCTTGGCGCGCTCGAGCTTCCAATCCGCGCTCGACGTCGTATAGACGTAAGCGCCGGCGAGCTTGCAGATCTGGATGGCGGCCATGCTCACGCCCGCACTCGCGGAATTGACCAGCACGGTCTCGCCGGCGCGCACGTTGCCTCGATCGATCAGCATATGCCACGCCGTCCCGAAGGCGTTAGGGAACGCCGCCGCCTGCTCGAAGGTCACGGTATCGGGCAGCGGGATCAAGTGATTGGCGGGCAACTTGACGTATTGCGCATAAGCCCCGTGTTCGTGCGCGCCGAGATAGCGGTAATCGCTGGCACAACGGTTGTGGTGACCGGCCATGCACTGCTCGCAGCTTCCGCATGGAAGGATCCACCAACTCGTTACGCGCGTTCCCATCGGCAGATCGCATGCCGTCTGCGGCCCGAGCGCAACGAGCTCACCGCCAAAATCGCCGCCGAGAATATGCGGAAATTTCCCCTTGTTCGGCTTGTAGCGCCCCGCGCGCGCCATTAGGTCGTACCCGTTGAGACTCACAGCATGGACTTTGACCAGCGCTTCACCCCGTTCGAGCGTCGGCACGCGGAAGTCGGTATACTTGAGGACGTCGGCGTCGCCATATTGCTCAAAAATTACGGCCTTCATCTGCTTTGGGACCAATGTCACCTCCAGGGAATATCGCAGCGGGCCTAGCTGGCTTTCGCGCTGATCTGCCGAGCGGCAAGAATCTTGCCGCGCCAGTGAGCGCCAGCGGTGGTCGGTGGGTAACGCGACGGATTTCCCGCGCCCATGCAGGTTTCGAGGCAGCGGACCTCGACGTCGTGATCCGGCACGAAGAAGTAGGCGATCGACATGCGGTCGACGCGGCGGCGGACTTCCTCGGGAGGGTTGACCACGCGATGAATGGTGGAAACCCACTTGTCGTTGGTCCAACGCATCAAAAGATCGCCGATGTTGATGATGAAGCCCTCATCGATAACCGGCACGTCCGTCCAATCGCCGCCGCGGCGAAGGACCTCGAGTCCGCCCGGGGCGTTCTCGCCCTTGAGGATGGTGAATGCGCCATAGTCCGAGTGGGCGCCGGCGCGCAGCTGTCCCGTTTCGGGAGGCCGGTCCTGCGCGGGGTAATAGTTGATGCGCATGTTGGTGACGTGCCGTTTGCTGCGCTGGACGAAAAAGTCCTCGTCAAGATCGAGCGCGAGCGCGAAGATGCGCATGAGCCGCGCCGATAGCGCTTCCATCACACGCCAATAGTCGCTCACCGCGCGACGGAATTGCGGCCCACCTTCGGGCCAAAGATTCGGATAGGCGTGGACCGGCCCAAAGCCCCCGGTCCAGTAGGGGTCACTGTCGGTTTCCAGCGGTCCGAAGCCCAAACTCTCCATCAAGTCGGGCGGCGCCTTCTGCCCCATCGTGAGGCCCAGGCTCTGTCCCGCGAGACTATTGTAGCCGCGGCTGATCCCCGGTCCCGGCCGCTTGATGCGCATCTTTTCATCGAGCGGCCGCGCGAAGAATGCGCGCCCCTCGGCGAAAACGGCCTTGATCTTGTCCTGCGGCACGTCATGGCCGGTGATCACGAAGAAACCGACCTGCTCACAAGCACGCTTCACCGACGTGACGACCATTTTGCGTGCAGCGGCGTCACCATGCACGAATGGCGCGATGTCGATGATCGGCACCGCGGCGTCCGCATCGGCGACGCGATCGCGATCAGGTGTAAAATCGTCATTCGTTTGGTGCGACATCATGCGCCTCGCGGCCACCGAGATGCTCCCCAAAATCCCGGTGTTCTTGTCAACGGACGGGATTTTGTATACTAAAAATGGCCCAATTCAATAGCCGTGGCCGCGGCGCGAGTCGATCGAACGATCACGCACGAATGCGAGCGGACCGTTCGCGAAAGATTGCTCAACGCGGCACGCCGGATGGGAAGGACGGGAGACAAAGACAATGCATGGCAGCGGGAAGCTTTGCGTTTCGCTGATGTTCGCCGCGATCTGCGTGTGCGCCCTCGGACAGCGAGACGCCGAGGCCGCGGACAAGGTGACCTTCGTCACTGATTTCGGCTACAACGGACGACA
>Ga0182036_10000776_pt1 | contig 14650 bp, 16 predicted proteins | sample sta12Cox44000080_FD_125966 | JGI IMG/M metagenome (GOLD analysis project Ga0182036, IMG submission 125966) | Lab enrichment of tropical soil microbial communities from Luquillo Experimental Forest, Puerto Rico - statoxic.12C.oxic.44.000.080 | ecosystem: Environmental > Terrestrial > Soil >...
GGTGGCCGCGGTATCCGCGTCGACGTGGTGGACACCGACCGGTAGCGGCACGCTGCTCATGGAACTCCCTTGGAGTTGACAGTCGGGCGCGTCGTCAAAGCGCACGGCGTCAGCGGCGAGGTGGTGGTGGAAGTCCGCACCGACGACCCCGCGGCTCGGTTCGCGCCGGGTAATACGTTGCGCGCCAGAAAATCTCGCGACGGCGGCGAAGAACGCAGCTACGTCGTCGCGCAGGCGCGCGAGCACAGCGGACGGCTGTTGGTGCGATTGGCCGGGGTGGAGGACCGTGACACCGCCGACGCCCTGCGGGGCAGCTTGTTCGTCGTGGACTCCGACGACCTGCCACCGATCGCCGAGCCGGACACCTACTACGACCACCAGCTCGAAGGGCTTCACGTCCGGACGACGACCGGACAGGACGTCGGTCTCGTCGCCGAGGTGCTGCACACCGCGGCCGGTGAACTGTTAGCCGTGCGGCGCGACTCGGGCGAAGTATTGGTCCCCTTCGTCAGCGCGATCGTCACGTCGGTATCGCTGGAGGACCGGTTGGTCGAGATCGATCCGCCCGAAGGATTGCTGGATTTGCAGTAGCAACGGCCATGAAAATCGACGTCATCACGATCTTCCCGTCCTACCTGGACCCCTTGCGGCAATCGTTGCCGGGCAAGGCGATTGCGTCGGGTTTGGTCGATCTGCGCGTGCACGACCTGCGGAGGTGGACCTACGACGTGCACTACTCGGTGGATGACGCGCCCTATGGCGGCGGCCCCGGAATGGTGATAAGGCACCGGTATGGGGCGAAGCGCTGGACGAAATATGTTCGGGCGAAACACTTTTGGTCGTTCCGACCCCCGCCGGTTCGCCGTTCACACAGGCAACTGCTCAACGTTGGACCACCGAGACGCATCTCGTGTTCGCGTGCGGCCGCTACGAGGGCATCGACCAGCGGGTCATCGAGGATGCCGCGCGGCGGATGCGGGTCGAGGAAGTCTCGATCGGCGACTATGTGTTGCCGGGTGGGGAGTCGGCGGCCGTGGTGATGATCGAAGCCGTGCTACGGCTGCTGGACGGCGTTCTCGGCAACCCCGCGTCGCATCGCGATGATTCGCACTCGCCAACCCTGGGCCGGCTGCTGGAGGGGCCAAGCTATACCCGGCCGCCGAGCTGGCGTGGGCTCGACGTGCCCGACGTCCTGTTGTCCGGCGATCACGCGCGGATCGCCGCCTGGCGCAAGGAGGTCTCGCTGCAGCGCACCCGCGAACGTCGCCCCGACCTCTTGGGGGAGTAGTGCGCACTAACGGGTGCGGGTCAGATCCGGCCGTCTGGGAATATCGTCTTGACGGCCTGGGTGATCGTCTGCCGCGCGGTGGCGTCATCGGTCGTCTGTAGGGACTGAACCGCCATGATGTAGCGGTGGTCCGCGCCGACCACGCCGGTGGACAGGTGCATCCAGTCGCTGCCGATGCAGCACATCCAGCCCTGCTTGACCGCCACCGGCTCGGCGAACAGGCCCTCGGGAATGCCGAACCGCTGCGGGTAGCCGTCGACTCCCGTCGGGGTGGACCGGGACAGGTCGTCGACGATGATCATGGCCCGCTCCGCGGACAGCCCGCCCGAGCCGTCGAGCAGCATGTCGTAGTAGTGGATCAGGTCGGTCAGCGAGCTCGTCGTGTTCCACCACCGCCCGTCGCTGGGCGGGATGGTGGATGACAGTCCGTACCGGGTCGCGACCTGGGCGATGATGGCGTCGCCGCCGCCCTGATCCCAGAACTTCTCGGCGGCGTCGTCGTCGGATGACTGCAACATGGCGTCCAATGCCTGTCGGTCGGCGGGGGACAGGGTGGTCTTGCCCTGGGATTCGGCCAGCAGCAGATCGTCGGCGATGAAGAGTTTGGCGACCGACGCGGTGCCGACGACTTGGGAGTTGCCGTTGGCGACCAGCTCACGCGTCTTGCGGTCCAGGACGGCTACCGAGAGCGCAGCCCCGCCGGCGGCGGCTTCGTCGATCGCATGCTGGACGCGAGCCGCCAGACTGCCGATCCGCGTGCTCGACAGCGGCGGCGGCTGACCGGCCATGGTGGCGGCGTCCAGCACTAATTGCACCGTCTCCGGTTCCTGACGTGACGGCCGATTAGGCGGCGCGCTGGGTGCCGGCTCGCTGGGTTGCTTCGCCTGTACGTGTTCCTCTAGCAGTGCCTCGTCGCACCCGGCCAACACCAGCGTCACCACAGCCATGGCGATGAGCACGGTGAACGGACGGCCGCGCATTCCTCGATCCCCTCCTACGTGGCACGTGGACATAGGCGGGCCGCATCGCCATCTGCCCCGAGGCGCCAGGGTTCGGGCTCGACTGGCGCATGTTGACCCGAGTCATGTGTACCACTCACCAGGGCCTTCAGTCCGGCACAAACCACGGTGTTTACATGTGATTTTCAAAGCACGCGGGCCATCTGGCACAATTGGTCAGTTGTCTCGGACCTTTCAGCGGGCTGGGTGTTCCCGCCTGCCCCGGGATACGCACCAAAAGCTCGAAACCCATCGGCTTGATGACCGCCCCCAACGCCTGCGTGTGGGCAGCTGCCGCAAGCCGCGACCGCAAGGAAGTTCTCAGGATGAACAGGCTGGACTTCGTCGACAAAGCGTCGCTGCGCGACGACATCCCGGCCTTTAGCCCGGGCGACACCATCAACGTGCACGTCAAGGTGATCGAGGGCGCCAAGGAGCGCATCCAGGTGTTCAAGGGCGTGGTGATCCGCCGGCAGGGTGGAGGCGTCCGCGAGACATTCACCGTGCGCAAGGAGAGCTATGGCGTCGGCGTCGAGCGCACCTTTCCGGTGCATTCGCCGAACATCGACCATATCGAGGTGGTGACCCGTGGCGACGTTCGCCGCGCCAAGCTGTACTACCTGCGTGAACTTCGCGGCAAAAAGGCCAAGATCAAGGAAAAGCGCTGATCGGGCGCGCCTTGGCGGCCGTTTCGGGTCGCCTCTGCGGTGTGTCAGGCCACGAGTCGCGCTGGCTACGCTGATCTCGTGACCGATAACACGGATTCACCTGAGCCCCGGCCCGACGCGGGCCAGTCAGACCCGAAAATCTCTACCCGCGAGCCCGGGGTGCCCGCCGAGGGACTATCGCCCCCCGTGCCCCCCGAAGCGGACGAGCCGGAGCCCAAGAAGAAGTCCACGCTGCGAGAACTCGCGCTTCTGGCCGTGATCGCGGTGACGCTGTATTACGTCATGCTGACGTTCGTCGCCCGCCCGTACCTCATTCCGTCGGAATCCATGGAGCCCACGCTGCACGGATGCACGGGCTGCGTCGGCGACCGCATCATGGTGGACAAGCTCAGCTACCGCTTCGGCTCACCGCACCCCGGTGATGTGATCGTCTTCAAGGGACCGCCATCGTGGAATGCCGGATACAAGTCCATTCGCTCGAACAACACCGCGCTGCGCTGGGTCCAGAACGGGCTGTCGTTCATCGGTTTCGTGCCTCCCGACGAAAATGACCTGGTCAAGCGCGTGATCGCGGTCGGAGGGCAGACGGTGCGGTGCCGGGCTGATACCGGGTTGACGGTCAACGGCAAGCCGCTCAAGGAGCCGTATCTGAATGCCACCACCATGATGGCCGACCCGTCGGTGTATCCCTGCCTGGGCAGCGAGTTCGGGCCCGTCACCGTCCCAGAGGGCAGGCTGTGGGTGATGGGTGACAACCGGACGCACTCGGCGGACTCGCGCGCCCACTGCACCAGCATCCCGGCCGACGCGCTAAAGGGCGTGCTGTGCACTGGCGACCCGATGTCGGGGACCGTGCCGGTGTCCAATGTCATCGGGAAGGCCAGGTTCATCGTCTGGCCGCCGTCGCGCTGGGGTGGCGTGAGATCGGTGAACCCCCAGCAGAATCAGTAGCTATGGCCACCACCTGGCCGCCGCGGACGGTGATCCGCAAGTCTGGGGGTTTGCGAACCCTGGAGTCAGCGCTGTACCGCAGCGGCCTGGGACCGGTCGCCGGGGTGGACGAGGTGGGCCGCGGCGCCTGTGCCGGCCCGCTGGTGGTGGCGGCCTGTGTGCTCGGCTCGGGACGACTGGAAAGCCTTGCAGCACTGGATGATTCGAAGAAGCTCACCGAAAAGGTGCGGGAGAAGCTGTACCCGTTGATCCGCCGCTACGCCCTGGCCTACCACGTGGTGTTCATCCCTTCGGAAGAGGTCGACCGGCGCGGGGTGCATGTGGCCAACATCGAAGGCATGCGCCGTGCGGTGGCCGGCCTGCCCGTGCGGCCCGGGTATGTGCTGAGCGACGGCTTTCGCGTGCCCGGCCTGCCGATGCCGTCGTTGCCGGTGATCGGTGGGGACGCCGTCGCCGCCTGTATCGCAGCGGCCAGCGTGCTGGCGAAAGTCAGCCGGGATCGGTTGATGGTCGCGATGGAGGCCGACCACCCCGGCTACGGCTTCGCCGAGCACAAGGGCTACAGCACGCCGGCGCACTCCACGGCGCTGACCCAGCTGGGTCCGTGTCCCGAGCACCGCTATTCGTTCATCAACGTGCGGCGCGTGGCAACCCGGTCGGGTTCTCGGGTGGTGGCCGAATGCAAACCGGACCCTCCGGCCGAGCGTGACAGATACCGGTGAGGAAAGATGGGACCAGGTTCCAGGGAGAAGGACGTCTGAGCAGATGAGTGCCGAGGATCTCGAAAAGTACGAAACCGAGATGGAGCTCTCGCTGTACCGCGAATACAAGGACATCGTCGGCCAGTTCAGCTACGTCGTGGAAACCGAGCGGCGGTTCTATCTGGCAAACAGTGTGGAGATGATGCCGCGCAACGCCGACGGCGAGGTCTACTTCGAGCTGCGACTGTCCGACGCCTGGGTTTGGGACATGTACCGCCCGGCGCGGTTCGTCAAGCACGTGCGGGTGGTCACCTTCAAGGACGTCAACATCGAAGAGGTAGAGAAGCCCGAGCTGCGGCTGCCGGAATAGCCCCCGGTAGCCCGGGGCTAAGTGCCCGGCGGAAGCTCGTCCTCGCCGTTGGACGGCAGCCGACCGCGGTTTTCGATGACGGCCTGCGCCACCTCGGCCAGCTTGATGTTCAGGTCCTGGGAGTGGCGCCGCAGCAGGTCGAACGCCTGGTCTTCGGTCATTTCGTGCAGCAGCATGAGCATGCCGACCGCCTTGCCGATTTCGCGGTTGCTGAGCAGCCCCCGTCGCAGGCTGGCGGCGTCCTCGCCCTTGGCGACCGCGTTGATGGCCACGCTGGCGAACGACGCCAGCACCGCCGCCCGTCCCGCCGCCTCGGCGTCGAACAGATTCGGAGTGTCGCTGAACAGGTTCAGCGCGGCGCCTTTCCGTTTGTCGATCAGGAGCCGAAAACCCATGGCTCCGCGCACCGGTGTCTCCGCGACGAGGACGGAGGCGAGCTTGGGCCAAAGCGACGGCGTGGTCAGGTCGGTGTCGATCTGGGGGGTTTCCTCCTCGATCGCATCGATACATGGGCCGTCGCCGGCCCGCCGTTCGAGGTCGTCGATTTTCTGCGCGAGCCTGTCGCTTGCGCCCACGGTGACGTAACGGTCGTTGTCGCGCATCAACAGGCTGGCGTGGTCACAGCCGCGGATGGCCAGGGTCGCGGCGACGCAGATGGCCGCGTACATCTCTTTGGCGTCCGAGCCCTGGTAAATGATCTCGGCGAGGGCGGCGAAGACGGTCGCCGGGTCGGGTTTGTCCCCACCGGGTTTCGAACCGTTCCCGCCGGCATTCGATGCATCTGCCATGTTGTGCCTCCGTAGTCGAGAGTATCGACATTCGTGAGCGCTTCTTGGTCTTCTTGGCCGCAACGAACCGATCGGCAATCAGCGATTCATGGCATCGTGGTTTCAGGGCCGTGCGCGAGGGAAGGACCGGACCAACCGGAGAGATCGGTATCTCCGCGGTGACGGCGCTGGAACGCGAGCCAGTGTAACGTGCGCCAACCAAGGTAGGTTGGCTGCGTGGGTCATGTGACGGCGCGTCGGCGCGCACACCATCTCACCGGGGATCGGGCGGTCACGCGGCCGGAAACCCTCGCCGTCGAGGAGCCGCTCGAGATCCGCGTCAACGGGGCGCCGGTCACGGTGACCATGCGCACGCCCGGATCGGATATCGAACTGGCGCAAGGCTTTCTGCTCACCGAGGGGGTAATCGGAGCCCGCGACGACGTGCGGACCATCCGCTACTGCGGCGGGCGCGGTGACGACGACAACACCTACAACGTGCTCGACGTGACCCTGGCCGCCGGCGTCAACCCGCCCAGCCTCGACGTCACCCGCAACTTCTACACCACCTCGTCGTGCGGGGTGTGCGGCAAGGCCTCGCTGGACGCGGTGCGACTGATCAGCCGCTTTTCGCCCGGCTCGGATCCGGCGACCGTCGCCGCGGCCATGCTACAGGCGATGCCCGGCCAACTTCGCAGCGCGCAAAAGGTTTTCGACACCACCGGCGGGCTGCACGGCGCGGCGCTGTTCGGCGTCGACGGCACGATGCTCGTGGTGCGCGAGGACATCGGCAGGCACAACGCGGTCGACAAGGTGATCGGTTGGGCGCTGGAACACGAGCGGGTGCCGCTGACCGGCTCGGTGCTGCTGGTCAGCGGGCGGGCGTCGTTCGAGTTGACGCAAAAGGCCGTGATGGCCGGGATTCCCGTGCTGGCCGCCGTGTCCGCGCCGTCGTCACTGGCGGTCTCGCTGGCCGAGGATTCTGGCGTCACGCTGGTGGCGTTCCTGCGGCAGGACTCGATGAACGTCTACACCAGGGCGGACCGGATCACGTAGTCCGCTTTCCGCCGGGGCAGGCAATCGCCGTGCCTCTGCCGAAGGCGCGGAACTCTAGGGTAGAGCCCGACTCGGCGGTGGGGTGAAGCCATCGGGCCAGCGCGTGGACTCGGAGTACCTAATGCCACTTAAATTGGCGCCGGTCAGATTCGCTCGGGTCAAATCCGCGCCGGACAAATCCGCGCGGGTCAAATCCGCGTCGGTCAGGATCGCGTCGGTCAGATTCGCGTCGGTCAGATTCGCGTCGGTCAGATTCGCTTTCGTTTCTTTTCCTTCTTTTCGACTTTTTTCGTTTTTGCCCAGGTACGCATTCTTCAGGACCGCTTGTGACAAATCCGCTAAGGCCAGGTTAGCCCCGGCTAAGGTTGCCCCAGTGAGAATCGTGGAATTCAGCCAGGCATTATCAAGCCTCGCTTCTTTCAGCTCTGCAGCGGTTAAACAGGCGTTGGAGAGGTCGATCTTCTCCGGAGACTTGTGCCGCCCAATCACCGTTAATGCGGCCTTAACGTCAGCAGATGGGGGAGTGAGGGCATAAGGGGGGGCGAGCTCGGGACATTCCTTGGGCCGATGATTGGCAACATAGGTATCCAGCACGTCGAACACGACCATGCGAAGGTTTTCATCCGCCAGGTCATCTTGGCTGAGCTGTTCTAACGAGTAGATACCACCCACCACCACATCTTTGGCGTTTTTATCGGAATCAAGATAGCCGATCGCTTTGTTAAGTCGGTCGCTCAGCTGGCCTCTTGCCGATTGCATGTTCTGGGTTACCGTTGATCGCAGCGATGTAAATGAGTAAATTGTCCCCGCGACGGCCCCAATCGCCGCAATAAATGCAATGACCTTCGTCCAATCAAGCCTACCGAACAGGTTGACGAGATTCCGTCTGACGCAAGCCAGCATTCGGCGCCCTGGGCTTTGAAGAACGGGAGGACCCGGTTGGGTCAGCCGAAGACGCCGCTGCCGACTCGCGGTTTGGCGCAATAGCGTCGCGGTGGCGTTTGACCTCGGCTCGCGCGAAGCCGTACCGATGCCATTACTGCTTCGATTATTTCCCCGGCGTTCAACATGAGCACTGTGGCGGCCTCCCGGCTGATTGAGTCTGGCTGCTTCTTGCGCGATAACCGACCGGACCGTCGGCGCCAGTACGTCCTGAGAGGGAGTCGCGTCGGCAGTTGCGGTCATTGTCGTAACTCCTTTCGAGGCGAACCCGGGTCAAGGGCACGTCACGTCGACCTGAACTAGCGTGTGTCGCTTTTCCTGAAGACTGGCCGACTGGTCGAGACTGCTGGGGTGTTGCCCTTTGACGAAGCACTGCGGCAGCTGCGATCTGGGGACCGAGGGCAGGTATTGCACGTTGTAGCCCTGGTTTTCCAGGTTGCTCACCACAACGTCAGCGCTATCATCCGCCGCGGCTGTGGCGGCCAGTCCCAACGCCGCCGCGGTAAGGGCACTCGCAGCTTCCGCAGCGACGACAAACTTCCTCATTGCGAGGCCTTCCTTTCAGGTCGGGCCATCGGGCCCGGGAGGTTCAGAGGAGGAACGAACGTGTCTGTGGCGTTTTCGGGATCAATGTCGCGCGCACCGGAAAGGTATGAACGCCAAGGGCATATGTCGGCGTCATTGTGCTCTTCGTGCCGCGGTTCTTTGTGAAATCATGAATTGAGTTCACACCGGCAATCCTCGACCATGCCCAATGACATTGGCATGAGTAGTCGGCTACTCAATCCTTTCCGACCGAACGCCACAGGACTCGACCAATGTCTAGACCAGGGTGGCCCAACCCGTAGTTCCGCTTGGGGATAAACCCTCGTCTGGGGATAACCGCTTGTTTCGGCCGCCATTCGGCCCCGATGGCGACGCGCCATGTCGGGGTTATCCGGCACCTTGGCCGGCATGACGACCCAACAGACTATGACCCGGGTCCAGCTGGGAGCGATGGGTGAGGCGCTCGCCGTGGACCACCTGACGAGGATGGGATTGCGGATCTTGCACCGCAACTGGCGTTGCCGCTACGGCGAGCTCGACGTGATCGCTTCCGACGAGGCCACCCGCACGGTGGTTTTTGTCGAGGTCAAGACCCGTACCGGCGACGGTTACGGGGGGCTGGCGCACGCGGTCACCGAGCGTAAGGTCCGACGGCTGCGCAGGCTTGCCGGGCTGTGGCTGGCCGGCCAGGACGCGCGTTGGGCGGCAGTACGGATCGACGTGATCGGTGTGCGGGTCGGGCCTAAAAATTCAGGCCGCACCCCGGAGATCACGCACCTGCAGGGAATCGGCTGATGGCGCTGGGGCGCGCGTTCTCCGTCGCGGTGCGCGGATTAGACGGGGCGATCGTGGAAATCGAGGCGGACATCACCTCCGGCCTGCCGGGTGTGCATCTGGTGGGTCTGCCCGATGCCGCTCTGCAGGAGTCCCGCGACCGGGTCCGGGCGGCGGTCACCAATTGCGGAAACAGCTGGCCCATGGCCCGGCTCACGCTCGCGCTGTCGCCCGCGACGCTGCCAAAAATGGGATCGGTCTACGACATCGCTTTGGCCTCCGCCGTGCTTTCGGCGCAGCGAAAAAACCCGTGGGAACGTCTGGAGAAAACGGTCCTGCTGGGCGAGTTGTCGTTGGACGGACGGGTCCGGCCGGTCCGCGGAGTGCTGCCGGCGGTGCTGGCCGCCAAACGCGATGGGTGGCCGTCCGTCGTCGTCCCGCTGGGCAACCTTGCCGAGGCCAGCCTGGTCGACGGGATCGACGTCTGGGGCGTGCGCACCCTGAGGCAACTGCAGGGCTGGCTCTGCGGCTCAGGTGGGCTCGACCACAGGATCAGCACGGGAGCCCCGACCGCGGAGCCCTCCGCGGATCTGGCCGACGTAATCGGGCAGGCGCAGGCGCGGTTCGCGGTGGAGGTCGCGGCCGCCGGGGCGCATCACCTCATGTTGACTGGCCCGCCGGGCGTGGGCAAAACGATGCTGGCCCAACGCCTTCCGGGGCTGTTGCCGCCGCTGTCGGAGGGCGAGTCCCTCGAGGTCACCGCGATCCACTCGGTGGCCGGCCTGCTGTCGGCGGATACGCCGTTGATCACCACGCCGCCGTTCGTGGCGCCACATCACAGCTCCAGCGTCGCGGCCCTCGTCGGCGGGGGGTCGGGGATGGCCCGCCCGGGCGCCGTCAGCCGCGCGCATCGCGGAGTGCTGTTCCTCGACGAATGCGCCGAGATCAGCGTCAGCGCGCTGGAGGCGTTGCGAACACCGTTGGAGGACGGGGAAATTCGACTTGCCCGGCGCGACGGGGTGGCGTGTTACCCGGCCCGGTTCCAGCTTGTGCTGGCCGCCAATCCGTGCCCCTGCGCACCCGCCGATCCCCAGGACTGCATCTGCGCGGCGGTGGCCAAACGCCGCTACCTGGGAAAGCTATCCGGTCCGTTGCTCGACCGGGTCGACCTGCGGGTGCAGATGAATTCGGTACGCGCCGGGGCGTTCTCGGTGACCGATGGCGAGTCGACGGCGCACGTTCGCCATCGGGTGGCGGCGGCGCGCGAGGCGGCCGCCGAGCGTTGGCAACCACACGGTTTTCGCACCAATGCCGAAGTCAGCGGGGCGCTGTTGCGGCGAAAGTTCCGGCCCGGCAACGCCGCGATGGCGCCGCTGAAGTCGGCGCTGGATCGTGGGCTGGTCAGCATCCGGGGCCTCGATCGCACGTTGCGGGTCGCGTGGAGTTTGGCCGATTTGGCAGGCCGGGTATCGCCCGGGCTCGACGAAGTTGGCGTCGCCCTCAGCTTCCGGGAACCCGGGGCGCAGCGATGACGACGGCGGTCGACGATCCCGTATCGCGGGCATGGGCTTACTTGTCCCGGGTGGCCGAACCGCCCTGCGCGGAGCTTGCCGCCCTGGTGCACCGCGTTGGCCCCGTGGAGGCGGCCGAGCGGGTCCGGCGCGGACTGGTCGATGACGACGTGGCCCGGTGCACCGAGGCGAGGCGCGAAATAGACCGGAGCGCAGCGGATCTCGAATTGCTCGCCTGCCGCGGCGGGCGATTGATCACACCCGACGGCGACGAGTGGCCGCTGCTCGCCTTCGCCGCATTCGGCGCCGCCGAAGTCAAGGCCCGGGGCGGGCCGCCGATGGTGTTGTGGGCACTGGGCCCCGAACGGCTCGACGCGGTGGCGCAACGCGCGGCCGCCGTCGTCGGAACGCGGGCTTCGACCGTGTACGGCGAGCAGGTGGCCGCTGACCTGGCGGCCGGGCTGGCCGAGCACGACGTCGCGGTAGTCTCCGGCGGCGCCTACGGCATCGACGGCGCGGCCCACCGCGCGGCGCTGGCCTGCGAAGGAATCACCGTGGCCGTCCTCGCCGGGGGGCTGGACATCCCTTATCCGGCCGGCCATTCCGCACTGCTGCATCACATAGGCCAGCACGGGCTGCTGTTCAGCGAATACCCGCCGGGTGTCCGCCCGGCCAGGCACCGGTTTCTGACCCGCAATCGCCTGGTCGCGGCCACCGCGGGGGCAGCGGTGGTGGTGGAAGCGGGCCTGCGCAGCGGCGCGGCGAACACCGCCGCCTGGGCGCGGGCCCTGGGTCGGCCGGTGGCCGCGGTGCCCGGACCCGTGACATCGTCGGCGTCGGCGGGGTGTCATGCGCTGCTGCGCAACGGCGCGGAGCTGGTCACCCGGGTCGACGACGTACTCGAGCTTGTCGGGCGCATCGGCGAGCTGGCACCCGAAGTACCGCACCCGACAACCGCGCTCGACGGGCTCAGTGACGGCGAGCGCCAGGTGTACGAGGCGTTGCCCGGGCGCGGCGCCGCGACGGTCGACGAGATTGCGGTCGCGTCGGGGTTGGCGCCGGAACAGGTGCTGGGGCCGCTGGCGATCCTGGAGGTGGCCGGGTTGGCGCGGCGCGACGAGGGGCGGTGGCGGATTGTTCGCGCCGCCGGTGGCCGGACTGTGGACAAGACTTCATCGGCGCGGCTCGTATAGTCGACGGAGTGGCGGGTCGACCTCTGCAAAGCTTCGAAGTTGTTCGCGCCGAACAACTCGCACCCCACATGGTCCGGGTGGTGCTTGGGAGCAGCCGATTCGACACCTTCGTGCCGAGCCAGTTCACCGACTCCTACGTCAAGCTGGTATTCGTCGCGGACGATGTGGACGTGGCCGGTTTGCCCCGGCCATTGACCCTGGACAGCTTCGCCGGTCTGCCCCCCGACAATATGCCTTTGGTGCGGACCATGACCGTCCGTCATGTCGACGTTGCGGCCCGCGAGCTCACGGTGGACATCGTGGTGCACGGTGAGCACGGAATCGCGGGCCCCTGGGCCGCGGAAGCCCAACCCGGACAGCCGATCTATCTGATGGGCCCCGGCGGCGCCTATACCCCCGACCCGGCCGCCGATTGGCATCTGCTTGCCGGTGACGAGTCGGCGCTGCCGGCCATCGCCGCGGCGCTGGAGGCCTTGCCCGAAAACGCGGTCGGTCAGGCGTTCATCGAAGTGGCCGGCGCGGAAGACGAAATCCCTTTGGCCGCACCGGAGTCCGTCGAGGTGAGCTGGGTCTATCGCGGCGGCCGGGCCGATCTGGTCCCCGAGGACCGCGCCGGCGATTTTGCGCCGCTGATCGAGGCGGTAACCACCGCCCAGTGGTTGCCGGGGCAGGTCCACGTTTTCATCCACGGCGAAGCGCAAGCCGTCATGCACAACCTGCGGCCGTACATCCGCAAGGAGCGTGGCGTGGACGCCAAATGGGCGTCCTCGATCTCGGGTTACTGGCGCCGTGGCCGCACCGAAGAGACGTTCCGGCAGTGGAAGAAAGAACTGGCTGAGGCGGAGGCGGGGGCCTAGTGGCATTCGGGGACTACCAGAACGAGATTTATCTCCAGGGCCTGGCCGGAGTGGCGCCGTCGCTGCCGATGGTCTTCGCGGAGTGGGAGGCCAAGGCCGAGATGGCGCTGCCGCCCTCGATCTGGTCCTACGTCTGCGGGGGAGCCGGCGACGAGCGCACCCAGCGGGCGAACCGCGAGGCCTTCGACCGGTGGGGTCTCATCCCGCGCATGTTCGTCGGCGCCGCACAACGTGACCTATCCGTCGAGCTGTTCGGCCGCAGCGTGCCGTCCCCGGTGTTCATGGCCCCTATCGGCGTCATCGGGTTGTGTGCCCAAGACAATCACGGCGACCTGGCCACCGCCCGCGCCGCGGCACGCACCGGTGTCCCCATGGTGGCCTCGACATTGTCGGTCGACCCGATGGAAGACGTCGCCGCCGCCTTGGGCGATACGCCCGGGTTCTTCCAGCTGTACACGCCGACCAACCGCGAGCTGGCCGCCAGCTTCGTTCATCGCGCCGAGGCGGCCGGCTTCAAGGGCATCGTCGTCACCCTCGACACCTGGGTCACCGGCTGGCGCCCCCGCGACCTGAGCACGTCGAACTTTCCCCAGTTGCGGGGGCACTGCCTGGCCAACTACACCAGCGATCCCGTCTTCCGGGCCAGCCTCCAACGCCCGCCCGAAGACGACCCCCAAGGCGCGGTGCTGCGCTGGATACAGGAATTCGGGAACCCGTTGACCTGGGACGACCTCGGCTGGCTGCGCTCGCTGACCGACCTGCCGCTGCTGGTCAAGGGCATCTGCCACCCCGAGGACGCCCGGCGCGCGAGGGAGGGCGGGGTCGACGGCATCTACTGCTCCAACCACGGTGGCCGCCAAGCCAACGGCGGCCTGCCCGCGCTGGATTGCCTGCCGGCGGTGGTGGAGGCCGCCGACGGGCTGCCGGTTTGGTTCGATTCGGGGATCCGCAGCGGCGCCGATGTCGTCAAGGCGCTGGCGCTGGGAGCGACCGCGGTGGGCGTCGGCCGCCCGTACGCCTACGGGCTGGCGATCGGGGGTGTCGACGGCGTCGTGCACGTGCTGCGCACGATGCTTGCCGAAGCGGACCTGATCATGGCCGTCGACGGGTATCCCACCCTGAAAGATCTCACCCCGGAAACGCTTCGGCGCGTCGACTGAGCCGAACTCCCGGCGCCTGCGAACGTTGAGCCATGCAGGCGATCCTCGACGAATTCGACGAGTACCTGGCGCTGCAGTGCGGTCGTTCGGCGCACACCCGTCGGGCGTATCTGGGCGACGTGCGTTCGCTGTTCGCGTTTCTCGAGGCCCAGAGAAACGGGGCGGGCATCGGCCTGGACGGATTGAGCGTGCCGGTCCTGCGGTCGTGGCTGGCCGCGGCGGCCGGCGCGGGCGCGGCGCGCACGACGCTGGCCCGACGCACCTCGGCGGTCAAGGCGTTCACCGCGTGGGCGGCGCGGCGCGGCCTGCTCACGCGGGATCCGGCCGCTCGGCTGCAAGTGCCCAAGGCCCACCGCACCCTGCCGGCGGTGCTGCGCCAAGACCAGGCGCTGCGTGCCATGGCGGCCGCGAAATCCGGTGCCCAGCAAGGCGATCCGCTGGCCCTGCGGGACCGCCTCATCGTCGAGATGCTGTATGCCACCGGCATCCGGGTCAGCGAGCTGTGCGGCCTGGACGTCGACGATGTCGACACCCGAAATCGCCTGGTGCGCGTCCTCGGCAAGGGCAACAAGCAGCGCACCGCGCCGTTCGGGTTGCCGGCCGCGGATGCGCTACGCGCCTGGCTGGCCGACGGGCGTCCCGCCCTCGTGACCGCGGAGTCCGGGCCCGCGCTACTGCTCGGGGCGCGGGGCCGGCGGCTCGACGTGCGCCAGGCGCGCACCGCCGTGCACCAGACCGTAGCCGCGGTGGACGGCGCGCCCGACATGGGACCCCACGGGCTACGCCACAGCGCGGCCACGCACCTGCTCGAAGGCGGGGCGGACCTGCGCGTCGTTCAGGAGCTGCTAGGGCATTCCAGTCTGGCGAC
>Ga0182036_10000777_pt1 | contig 14640 bp, 10 predicted proteins | sample sta12Cox44000080_FD_125966 | JGI IMG/M metagenome (GOLD analysis project Ga0182036, IMG submission 125966) | Lab enrichment of tropical soil microbial communities from Luquillo Experimental Forest, Puerto Rico - statoxic.12C.oxic.44.000.080 | ecosystem: Environmental > Terrestrial > Soil >...
TGCTGCCCGCTCTGCTTAACGTTTCCCATTTTCTCGTTAGACATGGAGGAGTTCTCCTTCGCGGACCGATTCCGCGGGACAACAATCTTTCCGGGCCCTTCCTGGTTCCGCCGTGAGCAGCTGACAGCAATGCTGGAACAAGGCGGCTTTCATGAGGAAAGGCGCCATCAAGGTTCCGGAACAATTAGGCCGCAATTCCGCCCAGATAATTCTTTGGCATCGACTAAAGGCTTTAGGCAACCGCGGCGCGATCGGGGATGCTCGACATGAATACCTTTTGCAACATGTCCCGCTCGATCGGTTTCTGCAGGATTGGGATGTCACCGAACCGCGGATCGACGCTGTCGACGTCATATCCAGTGACAAAGACGAATGGCACCCCGCGCAATCCCAAGATCTCTGCCACCGTGTAGACCAGGCCGTCGCCAAGGTTGATATCGAGTACGGCGGCGTCAAAGTGGCTTTCGCGCGCCGCAGCCAAAGCTTCCGATGCAGCGCTCAACGGACCGACGACCTGGAAGCCGAATTCGGCAAGGGTGTCCTGGATCATCATCGCGACCAGCGCCTCGTCCTCAACCAAGAGCACGCGCGGTTTATCCTTGTGCTTGAGATCCACGACCGCACCATTACCACCGTTGGTCATGAGCGACGGATTGAAGACGCGCGATTTCGTCAACTCGGTTCGAGGTATAGCAAACAAGCAGCGCAACCCGGCGCGATTCCAGTCGAACGCTGCCTGACCGCCGAGCTGCTGTTCGATGCTTGCCGCAATCACCTTGAGGCCAAAGCTGCGTGACGATGGTTCCGTGACCGATGGACCGCCATTTTCGATCCAACGTAAAGTCAGCGAGTCGGCACCCAATTCCCAGTACAGAGAGACTTTGCCTGAAGGCGACGACAGCGCGCCATGTTTGGCCGCGTTGGTGGCTAGCTCATGCAGGGCAAGCGCCAGCCCCTGTGCGGTTGCCGGCTGCAGAGAGATGTCGGGCCCGTTGCATTGGATCTTGTCGCCGGCCCGGTATGGGGCCAGCTCCTCTCCCACCAAAGTGCCGAGATCGGCGCCGCGCCAGCGCGAGTCGGATAGAAGCGTATGGGCGCGTGCCAAGGCTTTGATGCGACCCTCGATCGCCAGCACATAATCTTCAACGCTCTTTGCGCGCGTTAATCTGATGATCGATTGAATGACTGCAAGCGCGTTGCGGGCCCGATGATCGACCTCCCGCGCCAGCAGGATCTGTCGCTCGTCCGCCTCCTTGCGGTCAGTGATATCGATAGTGACGCCGTTGATACGAACGACGTTGCCGGCATCATCGAGGCTTGCGGCCGCTGTGCCAATGCACCAGCGGGTGTCGCCATTGGGCCGCACAACGCGAAATTCGGTTTGTTGCGTGCGCGCGCCTTGCGACATGCCGCGGGCACTTTCAGCGAGCGACATCCAGTCTTCCGGGTGGATCAGGGCGCGAATGTTCTCAACCGTGATGTGGAAGGTCCGCGGATCGACCCCGAAAATGCGGTGTTGGCCTTCATCCCAGCGCCACTGCTTGCTGACGAGATCCCAATCCCACGATCCCATCTGACCGGCGGCAAGGGCAAGGCTACGGCCCTGCTCGGCTTGCTTGAGCTGCATATTCGAAGCTTCAAGCTCTGCCGTGCGTTCCACCACATGCCGTTCAAGATTCAAATTGATTTGCTCGAGCTCGCGGGTCTTACGGAACAACTCGGCGAAGACCCGTACTTTGGCGCGCAAAACTTCGGGAACCACCGGCACGGGCACATAATCGACAGCCCCCATCTCATAGCCGCGCAATCGATCCACATCGGTTAAGTGAATGGCCGAGATGAAGATGATCGCGGTTTTGCGGAAGCGTGGATGCTCGCGGATCATCGCAGCCAGCTGGAAACCGTCCAATTCAGGCATGCAAACGTCAATGAGGACCACGGCCACGTCATTCTTGAGCAAAAACTGCAACGCTTCGCGCGCGGACGACGCCTTGACGAGATTCTCGCCAAGTTCTCCGAGAATCACCTCATAGGCGAGGAGCTTTTCGGGCTGATCGTCCACCAGAAGGACGTTGACTTTGTCGGTCATGGTGACGCCCTAGCGATGCAGCCACATGCGCAGCGCAGAGAGGAGCTGCTCGGTATTGACCGGCTTGGCGAGATAATCCGACGCGCCGGCCTGTAGGCACTTTTCGCGATCGCCCTTCATCGCTTTGGCCGTCAAAGCAATGATGGGCAAGCGGCGATATTCCCGCTTTCGGCGGATTTTTTCGACAGTCCGATAGCCGTCCATTTCCGGCATCATGATATCCATCAGCACGATCGCAAGCGACGGTGTTCCTTCGATGAGCTCGATCGCCTCTGCGCCCGTGGTCGCGGTCAATACTTTCATGCCGCGGCGCTCCAGCGCGCTCGACAGCGCAAAAATGTTGCGCGGATCGTCATCAACGAGAAGCGCGGTACGCCCGACCAGGTCTTCGTCGGAAGAGTTGAGCCGCTCCAGCATCTGTTGTTTTTCCGGCGGCAGATCGGTGATCACCCGGTGCAGGAACAGCGCGGTTTCATTGAGCAGACGCTCAGGGGATTCGACACCCTTGACCACGATGCTTCGCGCCATGGTGTGGAGTAGGGCATCCTCCTCAACGCTCAATTCTCGACCGGTAAACACGACAACCGGAACATCGGCAAGCGCGGTGTCGGCGCGCATCCTCTCTAACACTTCGAACCCGGACATGTCGGGCAGCCGAAGATCGAGCACAACGCAATCGCACTGCTCCTCCCGCAACACGCTCAGAGCCGCCGCGCCAGTTGCCACATTGACGATCTCAATATCATCGTGGCCAAGTAATTCCCGTATGCTCAGCTGCTCTGCTTTATTGTCTTCAACAACCAGCAATCGCTTACGCCGCGGCTCCGCAAACTCTTTGATACGCGACAACGCCTCGTCGATGCCTTCGCGCGTCGTCGGCTTGTTGACGAAGGCAAAAGCGCCTCGCGCCAAGCCGTGCTGGCGGTCCTCGTCAAGCGACACGATCTGCACCGGGATGTGTCGGGTGAGCGGGTTCTGTTTGAGCTGGCTCAACACGGTCCAACCCAGCATGTCGGGCAGGAACACGTCGAGGGATACCGCCGTCGGCTGGTATTGCTTCGACAGATTGAGCGCATCGTCGCCTCGCATTGCCAACAGCGCCTTGAAACCCCTGTCGCGAGCGAGGTCGACGAGAATCCTCGCGTAATGTGGATCGTCCTCGACAATGAGCAGAATGGCGTCGCCCGGCTGAATATCCGCGCGGTCGTCAGGGATCGGCTCAATAGCGCGCTCACTGACGACATGTGCGCCCAAAGCCGGACTCGGCGGCGGTAACGCGGGGGCCGCCGGCGTTGAGGTTGGACCGACATATTTGATCGGCAGGTAAAGTATGAATGTCGATCCCACGCTCGGCGCGCTGCGCAAATGAATTTCGCCGCCGAGCAGTGTCGCCAATTCGCGACTGATCGCCAGCCCGAGACCGGTGCCGCCATATTTACGGCTTGTCGATGCGTCGGCCTGCTGGAAAGCCTCGAAAATGATCTTTTGCTTTTCCAACGCAATGCCGATGCCGGTATCGGTGACTTCAAACGCCACCACCGTAGGCGTCTGACTCAAAATCGGATGCTCCGCGCTCCAACCACCAGGCGCCAGCGCCACATTCAAACGCACTCCACCTTGCGCCGTAAACTTGAAGGAATTCGACAGCAGATTCTTGAGTACCTGCTGCAACCGTTTGCTATCAGTCGTGATACTACGCCCGAGGTTCGGGTCGACATGGACCTCGAACGACAATTGTCGAGTTTCGGCCTCATGACGGAACGGCCGCGCCACCATGTCGACCAGGTTCGTGAAGAACACCTCCTCGGCATCTACCGTGACAGTTCCGGATTCGATCTTCGACAAATCTAAAATGTCACTGATGAGGTTCAGTAAATCGGTGCCCGCACCGTGAATCGTGCGCGCAAACTCGACCTGCCTAGGTGACAGATTGCCTTCGGGATTGTCAGTGAGTTGCTGGCCGAGGATCAGGATCGAATTGAGCGGCGTTCGCAGCTCGTGCGACATATTGGCGAGGAATTCCGACTTGTATTTCGAGGTCAGGGCAAGTTCTGTAGCCTTTTCCTCGAGGGCGCGGCGGGCCTGCTCGATTTCTTGGTTCTTGCGCTCGACCTCGACGTTTCGCTCGGCGAGCTGCTGCGCCTTCTGCTCGAGCTGTTCGTTGGTCTGTTGCAGCTCTTTCTGCTGCGCCTGCAATTCCGCGGCAAGCTGCTGCGATTGCTTCAACAAGCCTTCGGTCTGCATCGTCGCCTCGATCGAATTGAGCACGATGCCGATCGATGTGGTGAGCTGCTCCAAGAACATGGTCTGCAGCGTGGTGAATTCGTGAATCGAAGCGAGTTCGATCACCGCCTTAACTTGATTCTCAAACAAAACCGGCAGCACGATGAGATTGCGCGGCGGCGCCTTGAGCAAAGCCGAAGAAATCGGTATCGCCTCCGTCGGCGTCTTGATCAGCATGCGTCGTTTGTCGAGCGCGCACTGACCGCTCAATCCCTCGCCAAGGCGCAGCGCCGGCGCGTGCCCGTTTGCACCGTCATCGGCATAGGCGGCAAGGAGCCTAAGCGCCCTCAGCTCGTCTTCGCTGTGCATCTGGTAGATTACGCCCTGATGCGCGTTGACGAGCGGCGTCAGCTCGGACAACAACAGCCGGCCGACGGTCGCGAGATCGCGCTGACCTTGCAGCATATTCGTGAACTTGGCCAGGTTGGTCTTTAGCCAATCCTGTTCCGTATTGCGGTCGGTGGTGAGCCGCAGATTGTCGATCATCGTGTTGATGTTGTCTTTCAGCTCGGCCACTTCGCCGCGCGCATCCACCTGAATCGACCGGGTCAAATCGCCTTTCGTAACCGCCGTCGCCACCTCTGCGATCGCGCGCACTTGGGTCGTCAGATTCGCAGCCAGCAGATTGACGTTGCCGGTGAGATCTTTCCATGTGCCGGCCGCGCCGGGCACGTTGGCCTGACCGCCAAGGCGACCCTCGACGCCGACTTCGCGCGCCACCGTCGTCACCTGGTCGGCGAATGTGGCGAGCGTATCGGTCATGTTGTTGATGGTTTCGGCGAGCGCCGCAACTTCGCCCTTCGACTTGACCGTCAGGCTTTGCCAGAGGTCGCCGTTGGCGACCGCGGTCACCACTTTGACGATGCCGCGCACCTGTTCTGTGAGATTCGCCGCCATGACGTTCACGGTGTCGGTCAAATCCTTCCAGGTACCAGCGACGCCGGGCACCTGCGCCTGACCACCGAGCAAGCCTTCGGTGCCGACTTCGCGCGCCACGCGCGTGACTTCCGAAGCAAAACCGTTGAGCTGGTCGACCATCGTGTTGATGGTGTTTTTCAATTCGAGGATTTCGCCTTTGACGTCGACGGTGATCTTGCGCGAGAGGTCGCCGCGCGCCACAGCGGTGGTCACTTCGGCAATATTGCGGACTTGCGTGGTCAAATTCGCCGCCAACAAGTTGACGTTGTCCGTCAGGTCCTTCCAAGTGCCGGCAACGCCAGGCACCACCGCTTGACCGCCGAGCCGGCCGTCGGTGCCGACTTCGCGCGCCACGCGCGTCACTTCGGCGGCGAACGAGCGCAGCTGTTCGACCATCGTGTTGAGCGTGTCCTTCAGCAAGAGCAGTTCGCCGCGCACGTCGACCGTGATCTTCTTCGACAAATCGCCGCTGGCGATCGCGGTGGCCACTTCGGCGATGTTGCGCACTTGCGCCGTCAAGTTCGACGCCATGAAATTGACGTTGTCGGTCAAATCCTTCCAGGTACCGGCGACGCCGGAAACTTGCGCCTGACCACCGAGCTTGCCTTCGGTGCCAACCTCGCGAGCGACGCGGGTGACTTCCGAAGCAAATGCGTTGAGCTGGTCCACCATCGTGTTGATGGTGTTTTTCAGTTCGAGAATCTCGCCTTTGACATCGACGGTGATCTTGCGCGAAAGGTCGCCGCGCGCCACTGCCGTCGTCACCTCGGCGATATTGCGGACCTGCGCGGTCAGATTGCCGGCCATTGAATTGACGCTGTCGGTCAAGTCTTTCCAGGTGCCGGCGACGCCGGGCACGTTGGCTTGGCCGCCGAGCCGGCCTTCGGTGCCGACTTCGCGCGCCACGCGCGTCACCTCACCGGCGAACCGGTTGAGCTGATCGACCATCGTGTTCAACGTTTCCTTCAACTGCAGGATTTCGCCGCGCACGTCGACGGTGATCTTGCGCGACAGGTCGCCGCCGGCGATCGCGGTAGCCACTTCGGCGATGTTGCGGACCTGCGCGGTGAGATTCCCGGCCATCGAATTGACGCTGTCGGTCAAGTCCTTCCAGGTACCGGCAACGCCGAGCACCTGCGCCTGGCCGCCGAGCTTGCCCTCGGTGCCGACTTCGCGCGCGACGCGCGTCACTTCGGCAGCGAAGGCGTTGAGCTGATCGACCATGGTGTTGAGCGTGTCTTTGAGCTCGAGAATCTCGCCACGCACGTCGACGGTAATCTTGCGCGACAGGTCGCCACGGGCCACCGCGGTAGCCACTTCGGCGATGTTGCGGACCTGGCCCGTGAGGTTGGAGGCCATCGAGTTGACGCTGTCGGTGAGGTCTTTCCACGTACCGGCCACACCGCGCACTAGCGCCTGTCCGCCAAGCTTTCCTTCGGTGCCAACTTCACGCGCGACACGCGTGACCTCGCCGGCAAAGGCGTTGAGCTGATCCACCATTGTATTGATGGTGTCTTTCAACTCGAGAATTTCACCGCGCACGTCCACCGTGATCTTTTTCGACAAGTCGCCATTAGCGATGGCGGTGGACACTTCGGCGATGTTGCGCACTTGTGCGGTTAAGTTCGACGCCATCGAGTTGACTGAGTCGGTCAGGTCCTTCCAGGTGCCGGCAACGCCAAGCACGGCGGCCTGGCCACCGAGCTTACCCTCGGTACCGACTTCACGCGCCACGCGCGTAACCTCGCCGGCAAACGCGTTAAGCTGATCCACCATCGTGTTGATGGTTTCTTTCAACTGCAGAATCTCGCCGCTGACGTTCACCGTGATCTTTTTCGACAGGTCGCCGCCGGCGATCGCGGTCGCCACTTCGGCGATGTTGCGGACCTGCGCCGTCAAGTTGGACGCCATGAAGTTGACGCTGTCGGTCAAATCCTTCCAGGTGCCGCCGACTCCGGGCACTTGCGCCTGGCCGCCGAGCTTGCCTTCGGTACCCACTTCGCGCGCCACGCGCGTCACTTCCGACGCAAAAGCGTTGAGCTGGTCCACCATCGTGTTGATGGTGTCCTTGAGCTCGAGAATTTCGCCGCGAACATCGACCGTAATCTTTCGCGACAGGTCGCCGCGCGCGACGGCGGTTGTCACATGCGCGATGTTGCGGACCTGGTCGGTGAGGTTGCCGCACATGGCGTTCACCGAGTCGGTCAGGTCTTTCCAGGTGCCGGCGACGCCGGGCACAATCGCCTGGCCGCCGAGCTTGCCGTCGGTGCCGACCTCGCGCGCGACGCGCGTTACTTCCGAGGCGAACGAGCGAAGCTGGTCAACCATCGTATTGATGGCTTCCTTCAGCTGCAGGATTTCGCCGCGAACGTCGACGGTAATCTTTTTCGACAAGTCGCCGTTTGCCACCGCGATCGTCACTTCCGCGAGATTGCGGACCTGCGCGGTCAGATTAGAGGCCATCGAATTGACGCTCTCGGTGAGGTCCTTCCAAACGCCGGTAACGCCGCCCACCTGCGCCTGGCCGCCTAGCTTTCCTTCAGTGCCGACTTCGCGCGCGACGCGTGTCACCTCCGAAGTGAACACGTTGAGCTGCTTGATCATCGTGTTCACGATTTCAGCGGAGCGCAGGAACTCGCCCTTTAGCGGCCGGCCATCGACATCGAGTTGCACGGTTTGAAGCAGGTCGCCCTGCGCGACCGCTGCAATGGCCCGGGTCACTTCGGTCGTCGGCCACAGCAAATCGTCGATCAGCGAATTGATGCTCGATTCCATCTCGCCCCAAGCGCCGTCGGAAAGACCAAAGCGCACGCGCTGCCGGGTACGGCCTTCGCGGCCGACCACCTGACCGACCCGCTCCAGTTGCTGCGCCATGCGCTGATTGGTCGCCACGATGTCGTTGAAAGTGTCGGCGATCTTGCCGATCAGGCCGACGCGATCTCCGGCCATGCGCACCGAGAAGTCGCCCACCCGCATCGCCTGGAGCGCGTGAAGAAGTTCCGTCAAACTGTGTTCGGTTAGGCCGTTGGCATCATCGCCATTGACGTGACGCTCGCCGGTCACACCGGGGCCAGTGGAAACGTCGGCTTGCTTGCCGCCGACAACGTCTTCAGCGATGCGCATAGATTGCTCCAAAGGCGAGCGATGTGGAAACGTGGCGCGCAGCATGGGCGAGCGCCACGGTTGGACGCGGGGTCGGCCAGACGAGCGAGCATGTCAAATGACGTAAGGCCAGAAACGCCGCGCGAAACCTAACGGGGAACTTAGTCAGAACGGCTACCCGACAAACCAGAATTGGCCCGCTCGGTGAAGGTCGGTCGCCAACGCATCGGCCGTCCGCCGGGCGCAAGGCCCGCGGCGAGAAATATCGGAACCGACCGGAAATCCCCCTCACTTGTCGGGCCTTGACCTTCTATGCCTCGACGCAAACGCGACCGATCGCCTCTAGTTCCTCGCCCTCCGAGAAAAATTTGCTAGGCGCCGCGATGGTCCGCCTGTGAATTTAATCCCAACACCTTTTTCCTCGCTCAGGCCCGCGCGGCGATCGGGAATTGTACGCCTTCAGGGTACTAAAACCGCGGCGCCCTGCAGCCGTCCATTGCGCAGGTCGGCGAGCGCATCGTTGGCGCGAGCGAGCGGATAAGACACCGTCTGCGTTTTAATGCCTACTTCGGGCACGATCGTGAAAAAGTCTTTGCCGTCCTGCCGGGTGAGATTAGCGACCGATTTGAGCTCACGCTCGTGCCAGAGAATATCGTAGGGAAAACTTGGAATATCGCTCATGTGGATTCCAGCGCAGACCACCCGGCCGCCTTTGCGCACCGCGCGCAAAGCCGCCGGAACGAGCGCTCCAATAGGCGCGTAGAGAATGGCGCAATCAAGCGGCTCGGGCGGGGTATCTTCAGAGCTTCCCACCCAACAGGCACCGAGTTTTTTGGCGAAGGCCTGCGCAGCTTCGTCGCCTCGTCTGGTGAAGGCGAATACATCACGGCCCTGCCAGCGCGCGACCTGCGCGATGATGTGCGCGGCGGCGCCAAAGCCGTAAAGCCCGAGCTTCCTACCGTCACCGGCGATTCGCAGCGAACGCCAGCCGATCAAGCCCGCACACAGGAGCGGGGCCGTCGCTACATCATCGCTCTCCTCCGGCAGCGCAAAGACATACCGGGCATCGGCTATGACATGGGTCGCATACCCGCCGTCGCGCGTGTAGCCGGTAAACAACGGGCGATCGCACAGGTTCTCCCAGCCATTGCGGCAGTATCGGCACTGTCCGCAGGTTCGGCCGAGCCACGGCACGCCGACGCGTTGTCCGATCTCGATCGCGCCGACGTGGTCGCCAATAATATCGATGCGACCTACAATTTCGTGGCCGGGGATGATGGGAAGTTTGGGATTTGGTAGTTCACCATCGACCACATGCAGATCGGTGCGGCACACGCCGCACGCCGCGACGCGAATTCGCACTTCGCCTTCCGCGGGCCGCGGATCGGACTGCTCTATGAGCTTGAGCGGCTCGCCTGGCCGTTCCAGCACCATTGCCTGCATGCGGGAAAATGTATTGCCGAGCTTGGCGACAGAAAAGCCGTAACTCGGCCTTCGTCCGCCACCTAGCGGGCTACGCTAAGGCGTCGGCTCGACACACCGGACGCGATGTGCGCCCGCAAAATCCTGGATTGGTTTTTTCGCATGAGCGCTATTGCCGAATTGGCAATCGAGGTCGCATTATTATCGCCGAGCTTGAGGATCGCCATTAAGCAGCGCGCCAATTCGGATTTGCGCTCGCATGTCTCTAACACGCCGAGCGTCGGGTCGAATTCGACATAGGCCCACGCCTTTTCGAAGGCCGCGCTCAAAATCTCCGTTTCTGAAGAATCGAAGACACTTCTCTCCAATTCGAGCGCACTAACGGCCTCGGCGGCCGCAGCGGTGCCCGCACGCATAGCTTGGTGTGAAATACCTTGGTGTGAAATACCTTGGCGAGAAGCGCCTTCACGAGGCGCAGCCTGGGCGGATGGCAAGAGTATCTCCCTCTATTGCCCCATTTCCCCCAAGCACCCACAATGCATACTAAACCAATTGAATTATCTGTCACCTAGGGCACATTCAATTTTTGTGAATATTCCCTCCTGACGCCGCCGATTGCGCCCCAGATTAGGCGGATAACTGTTCGCTCCTCAAAGGGCTGGCCAGACGCGCGGCCGCCACGACAGTTGATAGGTTGTCATTTAACTGTCGTGCTTGCGCCGCAAAAAAAGGCAGCCGGCGCGTCACCATTTCGTCAAGCTGCGTAGCGGCGTTTGGGCCGAGCGTGCGCTCAAGGCCGGCCCGATATTCGGGGATATTGCTCCACTCGCCAATCGTCGACCCTGTAATCTCGATATGATATTGCAGCCCATAGGCATGCGGCCCGTAGCGGAACGCTTGGATAGGACAAGCCGAATTCACAGCAAGGATTTCAGCACCATCGGGAATCCGTGAAACTTCAGCACCATGCCACTGAAAAACTTCTAGGGACGGAGCAAAACCTGCAAACAACGGATCGCGCCGGCCCGCTTCCGTCAGACTGACCTCGCCAAGGCCGATTTCCTGTTGCTCCATAAGCCCGACCACGCCGTTGAGCGCAGCCGCTAGCAATTGATGCCCCAGGCAAATGCCGAGAAAAGGACGCCCGAGATCCTTCACCCAATGGCGGATTGCAGCCTTCTCAGGTGCAAGCCAGGAATGAATGTCCTCCTGCCATACGTCCATTGGTCCGCCCATCGCTACTAGCAAATCGAAATTAGTCAGGCCTGGGATCGATTGGCCGGCATCGAGCTCGACGGCGAACAATTCATGGTTATTTTCACGCCAGAGCTGGCGAAAGACTCCCGGATGCTCCACCGGAATATGCTGAAACACCAGAATGCGCATGATGGCCCCCGAACAAAATCGTCGTGGCAATTCTAGCATGAACAAAGAACCGGCTCTCGCCTCAGGTATCGAGCCTGCCGGGGAAAACCGTGCGGGTGAAACAGGCTATGCCGCCAATTTCCGCCTCAAGGGTGGCAGCGGCGGCGGACCCAGCGAACAACGCGCGGAGGCATCCTCAATCCACGACGCTGCCTCCAACCATGTCTGCGCCAGATTGAGGTAGCACAGCCGTACTTCCTCTGTTTGCGCTTCGCGCGCCCAGCTGAAACACTCTTCGGCCATGCGACGGTACTGTTCGGGCGTTATCATCATCCGCCCCTACCGACTTACGCGGGAACGCATCAAACACTCATGTCGCTGAGCTTAAATGTCCTCCGGCTCAGCGCATTCTGTTGGAAAACCACTATAGGGCGTTACGAGCTATATCGACCGTCAGGGACCCGACTCTAGACGTGGCAACGCCATCCATGAGCGATGTCTTTTCCTTTCCGAGCAGCTGGACGATAGGATTTTTCCAGTGGAGCGCGAGGACGAAGCAAGTTTGCGTTTCTTGCTGGAATAATTTGCAAGTTTTTGCTCTTCGAATTCGCATTCGATGGCTTGATTCTTAGCTTTACCCGGAACGCGGGAGATCAAGCGTTGCCGCGCTCGCAAACGCTATATCGCCGCAAGTAGACGCGTTTACATTTAGAGCAACTGTTGCAGCGCTTCGGACGCTTGCCAAAAATCTGGAACCGTGAACATCACGGCGAAGGTCACCAACAGCCCAATAATGCAGATCGACGCCACAGCCAGGAAATCGGGGCTGGTCAGAACCGAGACAATTTGATTCGGGACCGTGGTCTTCCGAAGTAACCGGCGATCCACCGCGTCAAGTATCAAACGTTCAGTCCGCCAATAGGAATAACTCATCGCGCTGCCTCCACCGATGGCTGCTCGGATCCTGTGCGGTGCATTTGACGGCCGAGCAAATTCGACGTCGGCATAATGAAGACGCCTGCTCAGGGCGTCTGTAACGCGCGTCACAGCAAAAACTGCCGTGCGCGGCGATCATTTCGGCGCATCGCGAAATACGGGTATGCGTACCGACTGTTATTGCGCCCGACTGTTCACCCTGGCGTAGGCCAGCAATAGTCAGAGGTGACTAAGTAGACTCCATTAATCCGCGCAGCGCGTCGGGCTTACGAATGATAGTCCAGCGGTTCTTCAACTCTATGATGCCCTGGCGTTGCCACTCGCGCAGACAGCGATTGACCTTTTCCCGGGTGCCACCCGCCATCTCGGCTAATTCGCTCTGCGAAAGCGACAATTTCATTCCAGGACGCACTTCCGGTTCATAGGTGAGCAATGTCTTGGCAAGACGCACCGGCAAATTGAAAAAGGCGATGTCTGCCATACGTTCGTCCGAGCGGCGGATCCGTGAACAAAGCATCTCCATCAATTTCATGCAGGCGCGCGGATTGCGATCGAGGAAGGGCAACAAATCTCGTCTTTCCAAGATCATAAGCTCACAATTCGTAAGCGCGGTTACATTGGCTGATCGCGGCTTGCCGTCAAGGACCGCGATCTCGCCAAACAGCTCCCCCGGCCGCAGGTCCGCAAGGATAACTTCCTTCCCTCGTGCCGTGGGCAGCGAGATGCGAACCGTGCCGACGACTACCGCCATCATGCTGTCACCGTGATCGCCAAGCCGACATATCGGCTCGCCGGTGGTGAAGCTGCGGGGCCGCGCATAGGCGGCAATGTCACGGCGTGCTTTTTCGTCCAGCGAACTGAAAAGCACGCATTTTTCCAGCAATTTGCGGCCGCGATCGGCCGGGCTCATATTGGTCACGGGACTGCCAACCCATAGATGCGAAGAGCCAAAGCGGCCCGGATAACAAAGGAGACCCTGCATGATGCGTAAGGCAAAGGCAATTTGGCGCGGTACTGGCCGCGCAGGCAATGGCAATCTTTCAACCGATTCAGGCGTGCTTGCCCAAACTCCATACTCCTACAAAACTCGTTTCGAGAGCGACAAAGGCACCAATCCGGAGGAATTGATCGCCGCCGCCCATGCCGGATGCTTCACAATGGCGCTGGCTTTTCAACTCCAAGCTGCCGGCTACACGCCTACCGAATTGAGCACCGAAGCCGCAGTCAGCATCGAACCGGAAGGTCAAGGTTTTCGCATCAACCGCTCAGCGCTGACACTGCGTGGGAGCGTGCCGAACCTCGACCAAGCAAGGTTCAGCGAACTCGCCGGCGCCGCCGAAAAGTCGTGTCCAGTCTCAAAAGTGCTCAATGCACAAATTACGCTGGACGCCAAGCTGGAATAGAAGCGGAATTTGTTATTCGCCTCTCATCGCACGCGTTGCCTCGAATAGGAACCAGACGCGCCGCTCGGCCTCGTCGATCCAATTCTCAAGAAGGCTGGTGGTGGCGACGTCGCCATGCTCATCGCAAAGATCATGCGTTTCACGCATGCTTGCCACGAGCTGCTTGTTGTCGTCTCGCAGCTCAGCAAGCATATCCAACGGGGTAACGTAATCCGCGTCATTGTCCTTAAGACGTTGCAAGCGGCTTATATGAGCGATCGAACGCAGCGTTGTGCCGCCGATCTTGCGCACACGCTCGGCGATATCATCTGTGGTGCCAAAAATCTGTTCCCCGTGCTCATCCAAAAGCAGATGATAATCGCGAAAATGCGGACCTGAGACATGCCAGTGAAAATTTTTTGTCTTCAGGTATAGCGCGAACATATCCGCAAGCAGAATGTTGAGCGCTCCCGCAAGGTCGCGCACAGCGTTTGGTTGCAAATCGGTAGGCGTGGCAAGCGGAGCGACCCGCAGTGACTTGGCTTCTCGAGCGGTCATTTGCAGTCTCCTTCTCAGGCTCGACAATAAAAATTATCAGCGGATCGGCGATCACATTAAAGTAAGTCGGAGTTGGTTGCGTCCGCCGCAATGCGTGATTTAATAAAACCCTGTGAATTTGCAAGTACGCTCCTCAGTACGAGCAAGTGCGCGCACTGCATCCCTCGTTTTTGCGAGATCGCAATTGATCTCGGCAGTTGTGAAGTCCACGTCTTGTGGCCAGGACAAAACGATGATTTGCCACAGCAATTTCTTCGCTAAGACGATCGTGCTCGCTGGCTACATTTTTATCATCTGTTCTAGCATTGCAGGGGCTCAAGGCACGCCGCCACCGCCGGCGGTTTCGGTGGTGCCGGTGGTAAGCCGGCAAGTGACAGAGACCGGCAGTTTCGTTGGCCGCGTAGCGGCGATCGATAAAGTCGACGTCGTCGCGCGGGTGTCCGGTTTCATCAAGGAGCGCAACTTCACCGAAGGGCAACACGTTAAGACCGGCGACCTTTTGTTCCGCATCGAACCCGACATCTACAAGGCGACCGTCGACCAGCAAAACGCCAATCTCGCCAAAGCCAAAGCTACGGAAGTCAA